>OBYP01000009.1_pt1 | contig 313116 bp, 281 predicted proteins | sample 1501461 | NCBI WGS metagenome assembly OBYP01 (sample SAMEA2580201, study PRJEB22360) | human gut metagenome | biome: human gut; feature: human-associated habitat; material: faeces | place: Denmark | collected 2008/2010 | reverse complement strand
GTTCCAGATTTCCCCCCCCCGCGCGGCTTTTCCTTTTTTGCGCCAGCCGCTGTTACTGACGGCATCTGTATTTCCGTCCGTGACAATGGATGCGGAATGACAGACAGCCAGATAAAAAATGTATTCAATCCCTTCGTTACCTACAAGCCCACAGGAACGGGACTTGGGCTTCCTGTCACCCGCCAGATCATTGAGGCGCACGGAGGCAGTCTGAAGGTTCGAAGCGTACCGGGTAAAGGCACTGAATTTCAGATCTTTTTCCGCCTGTGATAACAAAAAACCGCCAGCAGAAAGCCTGCTGCAAGTCCCCCTGTATGCGCGGCGTTATCTACGCCGCTGCTGGCGAATCCAAAATACAGAGAAAAGACGGCCATAACAAGAATCTGACGCACAGACAGATCCTCCAGGCGTCCTTTATTCCGTATCACCACATAAATCATAGCTCCCATTACCGCAAAAACTGCGCCGGAGGCTCCTGCCGATACTGCATATTCCCCCTGTCTCAAATCCCAGACAAGAGAAAGTACACTTCCCGTCATACCTCCAGCCAGATAAATCACGATAAAACGCAGCTTTCCGATCACTCTTTCCAGACGGCTTCCCAGGACAAAAAGTACCAGCATATTATTGATCAGGTGTTCAATCCCAAAATGAAGAAACATACTGGTAAACAGACGATAAACTTCCCCTTTTTCTACGATCAGCGGCGTATAGGCTGCTCCCCAGTCCAGCATATGAAGCGTATCCTGAGAAAGTCCCGTAAATTCCACCATAAGAAACACCACAATATTTATAATGATCAATGTAAGCGTTGCAGGTTCCTTCCGAAATTCTTCCAAACATATCACCTCTTTGCCAAATTATAAGCGATTTCATTTCTGTTATCAAGGTATCCCAAAAATCTTTTGTATGCAGAAGAAAAAGGAAGCGCTTTATACTGCGCTTCCCCGTCTGCCTGAACAGCTTCTGTCCATTGCCATTCCGTATTCTTTCAGTTTCTGGGCCGCCTCTCTGCTTACCGCCTTTGGCACCTGGATCTGTATGGTCACATACTGGTCGCCTTTTACAGAAGGATTCTGCATGGAAGGAACCCCTTTTCCTCTCAGCCTGATTTTTCCGCCGCACTGAGTTCCGGCCGGAATCCTGCACATCACATCTCCGTACAAAGTAGAAAATTTCGCTTCTCCTCCCAGCACTGCTGTCATAAAAGGAATTTCTGCTATCGTATAAATATCCTGACCTTTTCTCTCCCATCCGGTTTCCGGTTCCACATGAACCTTCAAAAAAAGATCGCCTGATGCTCCGCCTCCGTATCCGGGATTTCCCTTCCCCTTCAGGCGAATGCTCTTTCCATCTTCAATTCCTGCCGGAATGTGCACCTGAAGCTTCTGGGACTTTCCATTTGGATCAGAAAGCTGCAGCATTCTGTCACAGCCAAAAACAGCTTCTTTAAAGCTGACACTGACCTCTGAACGCAGATCGCTGCCCCGTCCAGTGTTCTGCCTGCCGCCGAAATCCTGATATCCCCGGAATCCGGAATTTCCGGAAAATCCGCTTCCGAAGCCTGACCGTCCTCTTCTGGTTGATCCGCCCTGACCGTGGAACATATCTCCGAAGATATCCCCAAAAATATCATCCATGTTTCCGTTTTCAAAATGATATTCACGGTAAGAGCCGTTTCCATCCTGCCCGAAATCAAAGCCTCCGAAGCCATTTCCACGCCCAGAAAATCCCCCTGCATTTTCTGCCGAAAAGCCTTCCTCAAATGCAGCGAATCCAAACTGATCGTATAATTTCTTCTTTTCCGTGTCACTGAGAACATTATAGGCCTCTGTGATCTCTTTAAATTTCTGTTCTGCCTTCGCATCTCCCGGGTTCATATCCGGATGATACTGCTTGGCAAGTTTTCTGTATGCTCTTTTGATCTCCTTTTCATCAGCATTTCTGCCCACTCCAAGGACTTCATAATAATCTCTTTTCGCCATCATGCCACCTCCGGTTCACAAGTCCTGCAAAAAGGAGATGCCGGCAAGTTACTGCTGCATCCCCTGTCTCTTTGTTCTACTTGTAATATAACACCAGTTTTTTCACTTGTCAAGAACTATGTGAAAATACTCAAAACCGATCCTTCAGTTTTACTCCTGTTTCATTGAGCATAGCAATGAGAAGTCCGTACTTGAACTCCTGGATCTGCCTTCGTTCTTCCAGAAAAATGCCAACGACACCTTTCACCTGCTCCTCATCCTGAACCGGAAGGTACATGCCTCTGGCTGTTGGAAGCGTATGTGTACAGGCTCCTGCCCGGTGGTGATTGGCTGCCACCCATTTTGCCACCGCTTTTTCCTGAGAAGTCAGCAAAGGTTCCAGACTGATTTTTTCTGTTCCTTGACGGGGAAACAGCATTGCCTCTCCCAGAAGCCCGTCTTTATTTACCGGATAGATCACAAGAGACAGATCCAGAAGCTTTTCCACCTGGGCCGCCGCCTGCTGCCAGACCTCCTTTTCGGATTTGCATCGGCGGAGCTTCTGGCTGTTTTCCAGAAGAATCTCTGTCCGGTAAGCCTTTTTTACACTTTCTTTGTTCTGAAGCTTCAGCTTTCTTGTCTGGGACGCTGTAAAAAGCCCCACAATAAACAGCATTGCAAAAGTGGTGGGATATCCTTTATCATAAGCCTTCAGAGAAAAGTACGGTTCTGTAAATAAAAAATTAAAGGCAAGCACACTGAACAGGGACGAATAAACCGCATAGATTTTTTTGTCAGATATGTAGGACGACAGCAGCACTCCCAGAATATACACCATAATGATATTGGATTCTGGAAGGTGAAATTTCTGGAGAATCCAGGCTGCAATCGTAGTAAGAACCAGAATTATATTGATCAGTCCAAATTCCCACAATGCCTGCATTCCTGCATTTTCTGCCTTTCTGCGGCCTTCTCTGTGACCGTATTTTCCTGCAGCCTTTCTGTTTTTCATATCCGGGATAATATATACGTCAATGTTGGGAGCCATACTGTTCAATTTTTCCAGTACCTCCGCCATTGGCTTTCGCATAAAAAATCTGTGGTTTGTCCTTCCAAGAACCACCTTCGAAACATTGCTTACCATTGCATATTCTGCAACCTGGCTGCCAATATCAGAACCATACACTGTAACGATTTTTGCTCCCAGAGCCCGGGCAAGCTCCATATTTCTCCGCACACCCTGTTTCGTCTTTTCATCAGCTTCCTGCATGGCAGGTGTTTCCACGTAAAGCCCTGTAAACTGCCCGCGAAAGGCATAGGCAAGACGGGCCGCCGACCGGATGACCTTTGCGCTTGACTCCGCGGCGGAAATGCAGGCAAGAATATGTTCTCCTGTGTGGTAGTCCATGTCCCCGGTAATATTCCGTTCTTCCTCTGCGATACGGTTTACACGGTCTGCCGTACGCCTCAGAGTAATCTCTCGAAGAGCCGCAAGTTTTTCCCGTTTAAAGAAATTATTCATGGCTCTTTCCGCCTGCACCGGCTTATAAATCTTCCCCTCTTTCATTCGAGCCAGAAGATCTTCCGGTTCAATGTCAATAACCTCCACCTGATCCGCATGGTCAAACACACTGTCCGGAATCCTTTCCCGCACTTCTATATGGGTAATAGAGCCCACCAGATCATTCAGGCTTTCCAGATGCTGAATGTTAATGGTGGTATAAACATCAATCCCTGCCCGCAAAAGCTCCTTTACATCCTGATACCGCTTCTCATTTCTGCAGCCGGGAGCATTGGTGTGAGCCAGTTCATCTACAAGAATCAGCTGAGGTTTCCGCTCCAGAGCACGGTCAAGATCAAACTCCCGGAGCTTTACCCCTTTATATTCTACCACAAGAGGCGGAATGGTTTCTAACCCCTCCGCCTGTCTGCGTGTATCCGGCCTGTCATGAGGTTCAATATACCCGGCCACCACGTCTGTATTATGTTTTTTTGCTTCATGAGCCGCTTCCAGCATGGTATAGGTTTTGCCGGAGCCTGCCGCATATCCCAGGAAAATTTTCAGCTTACCCTTATTTTTTTTCAGTTTCTGCTCTTCCTCATACTGAAGCTTTTTTAACAGATATTCTGAATCAGGTCTTGTATCTTCCATTTTACCCTCTTCTTTCTGTCAGATCAGTCCCATTGCGCCTGCAATATCAAGATTGCATTTCAGCACATTTACTCTTTCTTCTCCAAAAACGCCAAGCACCTTATGTTCTGTGTTTTCTTCTACAATCTCCTGTACTTCCTGCTGAGAAAGTCCGGAATTTTCAGCTACTGCCGCAACCTGAACCTGTGCTGCCTCCGGGCTGATATGTGGATCAAGTCCGGAACCGGAAGCAGTCAGAAGGTCAGAAGGAATATCCTCTTTTTTTACTCCGGGATGAGTTTCCAGAAACTCATCCAGATCTTCCTGAATTCTTTTTTCCAGTTCAGGATTGGAGTTTGCATAGTTAAAGCTTCCTGAGGATACGCCTGTATACTCGCCGTTTTCCTTTTGCTCCTCTGTGTATGTATTATAATTTACAGAAGAAACTCTTCCTCTGAAAAAATAATCCTCTGTAAAATCCTGACCTACCAGCTCAGATCCCACAGCTTCTTCTATATTATTGGTTGGCTCTCCATTTTTGTCGATCAGATTTCCATTGGCATTATTCTTCATGGTCAGCTGACTCACACCTGTCAGGGCGAGGGGATATACAAATGAACAGAGCACAATCATCACTATACAGAATACAAATGCCTTTCCCAGCATTTTTCCAAACTTTTTCATGAAACATTCCTCCTACATTCCAATCATTGCAAGCATTGGAGCTACAATCAGATCTATCAGCTTGATTCCCACAAACGGGACGATAATTCCGCCAAGTCCATACACACCCATATTTCTGAGAAGAAGTCTTTCTGCTTTCATAGGTTTATATTTGACTCCCTTCATGGCAATGGGGATCAGCGCCGGAATAATGATCGCATTAAAGATCAGTGCAGAAAGAATGGCGCTTGCCGGAGTAGCCAGATGCATGATATTCAAAATCTGCATCTGTGGCAGGACCAGTGTAAACATTGCCGGGATAATAGCAAAATATTTTGCAATATCATTGGCAATACTGAAGGTTGTCAGAGATCCTCTTGTGATCAGAAGCTGCTTTCCGATTTCTACTACCTCAAGGATCTTAGTGGGGTCAGAATCCAGATCCACCATGTTTGCGGCTTCCTTTGCCGCCTGGGTTCCTGAGTTCATGGCAAGACCTACATCTGCCTGAGCAAGAGCCGGAGCGTCATTGGTTCCGTCACCTGTCATGGCTACCAGCTTACCTTCTGCCTGCTCTTTTTTAATGGCTGTAATTTTATCCTCAGGACGGCACTCTGCAATAAATCCGTCCACTCCGGCTTCCTTTGCAATGGTTGCCGCTGTCAGAGGGTTATCACCGGTACACATAATAGTTTTGATACCAATTTCACGAAGACGCTCAAATCTCTCTACCAGTCCCGGCTTAACTGTATCCTTCAAATAAATAACTCCGTAAATTTTGGCATCTACACATACAACCAGAGGAGTTCCACCAAGGTTGGAAACTTCTGTTACAATGCCTTCCAGGTCAGAAGGAATCTCTCCTCCCTTTTCCTGTACAAATGTTTTAATTGCCTCGTATGCGCCTTTTCTGATGATGGTTCCATCTTTACAGTCAGCCCCGCTCATTTTTGTCTGAGCGGTAAATTCTACAAATTCCATTCCTTCTGTATTCAGACTGTCCGGATCACATCCCATCTTTTTGCCCAGATCGATTGTAGATTTTCCTTCCGGAGTTCCGTCAAGCAGAGAAGACAGAACGCTGTATCTGATCAGATCTTTCTTATCCACGCCTTCCACCGGATAAAATTCTGCCGCAAGACGGTTACCAAAAGTAATGGTTCCTGTTTTATCAAGTATCATGGTATCCACATCACCGCAGGCTTCCACAGCCTTACCTGACATTGCAATTACATTAAAACGGGTAACGCGATCCATACCAGCAATACCGATTGCAGAAAGAAGTCCTCCAATAGTAGTTGGAATCAGGCATACCATCAAAGCAATTGCCCATGATACCGGAATCTCCACTCCAAGGTAATTTGCAAACGGATAAAGAGTTACCACAACAATCAGGAAGATCAGAGTCAGTACGATCAGAAGTGTGTTCAACGCAATCTCATTTGGTGTTTTCTGTCTGGATGCACCTTCTACAAGAGAAATCATCTTATCCAGGAAAGATTCTCCAGGTTCAGCAACGATTTTTATTTTCAACCAGTCAGATACTACAGTAGTTCCACCTGTTACAGAAGAAAAATCTCCGCCTGCTTCTCTTGTTACAGGAGCAGATTCTCCTGTAATAGCAGATTCGTCTACAGAAGCGATTCCTTCAATAACCTCGCCGTCATTGGGGATTACCTCTCCCATTTTTACAAGAACAATATCGCCTTTTTTCAGTTCAGACGCATTGATTGTTTTTTCCTGTCCATTGGAAAGAAGTACCCGCGCCTTTGTGTCCTGTTTTGTTTTTTTCAGAGAAGCTGCCTGGGCTTTTCCACGTCCCTCTGCAACAGATTCTGCAAAGTTTGCAAACAGCACCGTCACAAAAAGAATCACTGTTACAATTCCATTATAAATTCTGTACTCTGCATTTCCTCCAAACATTGTAGGAAAGAAAGTCAGAATCAAAGTAATAATAAATCCAATCTCAACAACAAACATTACCGGATTTTTGATCATATATCTTGGATCCAGTTTCTGGAATGCTCCAATAATAGAAGTTTTCAGAATATCCGGAGTAATGAATTTTGTTTTTTCCTTCTTAGCCATGTTTCTCTTCTCCTTTTTTCTGTATCTACTACATCCACAGCGACAGATGCTCCGCGATCGGTCCCAGTGCAAGAGCCGGGAAGAAGGTCAGTGCTGCAAAGATGTATACAATAAATACAAGAACGATCATAAATACAACATTGTCAGTTCTCAGTGTACCAATGGATTCATTCACTCTCTTCTTGGCCAGAAGGGAACCGGCAATTGCAAGCTGCGCTACAATAGCAATATACCTTCCAAAGAACATTGCAATTCCTGTTGTAACATTCCAGAATACACTGTTATCAGCCAGTCCCTCAAAACCGGAACCATTGTTTGCTGCCGAGGAAGCATATTCATACAATACCTGGCTCAGTCCGTGGAACGAGGGATTTGTAATACCATCCAGCCCTCCGGAAACTGCAACTGCCAGTGCGGAAAAACCAAGGATCAGAAGCGGATGGATCAGAATTACAATTGCTACCAGCTTCATTTCCTTTCCTTCAATTTTTTTATTCAGATATTCCGGTGTACGTCCAACCATAAGGCCGCAGATAAACACTGCCAGGATCACATACATAACCATGTTCATAAGTCCTACGCCCTTGCCGCCAAACACACAGTTCAGCATCATATGAAGCATTGGCACCAGACCGCCAAGAGGAGTCAGTGTATCATGCATGTTGTTTACCGTACCTGTGGTAAAAGATGTGGTTACTGTGGTAAACAGGGAGGACTGGGCAGTTCCGAAACGGACCTCTTTTCCTTCCATGCTTCCTGCGCTCTGGTCGATTCCCATTTCACCGATCACAGGATTTCCTGCCATCTCTGAGTTGTAGCATAACAGCAGTCCGACCATAAAGAGGATTGCCATTGCGCCAAATACTACAGCGCCCTGACGTCCCATAAGGATTTTTTTCTTTGCAGGCGCCACTGCTGCAGCTGTTGCCTTTACTTTGTTTTTCTTCCGGTCATTAAGCATATGGCCAAAGGTTACGATACAGGCTCCCGGAAGAATCATCATGGAAAGCATTTCAACCATATTGGAGATCACAGTAGGATTCTCAAATGGTGTGGTTGAGTTTGCCCCGAAGAAACCTCCGCCGTTTGTTCCCAGATGCTTGATGGATTCAAGAGCCGCTACCGGTCCCATTGCAAAATCCTGATATTTTCCTTCAATCGTTTCTACTGTAAAGTTCTGCATCAGTGTCTGCGGTGTTCCTTGACTTACCAGGATCAGACCTACTATAAAAGATACCGGGATCAGGATCCTGGTTGTGATCCTTACCATATCTCTGTAAAAATTCCCCAGCTTTCTTCCGGAAAGTCCTCTGCAGAATGCCATACATGCGGCATAACCGCTGGCTGCTGAAGTGAACATCATAAAAATGACGACACACATCTGCGCTGCATAGGAAAGTCCGCTTTCACCGGAATAATGCTGCAGGTTGGTGTTTGTCATAAAACTGATGATCGTATTAAAGGAAAGACTTGACTCCATTCCTTCTATGCCATTTGGATTCAGAAACAGAAGATTCTGAATCCTGAGGATCAGGTATCCCACAAAAACCATCACAGCATTTGCAGTTACCAGAGTAAGGGCATATTTTTTCCATCCCATATCCTCATTTTTGATACCGCAGATTTTATATATTAAATGATCGATTGGATTAAAAACTTTATCTGCAAAAGTTTTTTGTTCTGTGGCAATGTGATACATGTACTTTCCCATGGGAATCACAAGTATCAGGAAAATTGCCAGCGTAAGAATGATCTGTAACATTTTTCTCCTCCTGTTGCTCTCCCTTTTGTCTTAAATAAAATCCACCATTCTCTGAACAGATCTGTAATTTTTCACAGCTTTTCCGGATATATCAGCGCATATACCAGATAGCCGCCAAGTGCCAGAATGATGATTCCCAATGCTATCATAATCTTACTCCGCCTTTCCTCTTATTTTTCTTTCGGATTCACCTGCGATTCACAGAAATCCGCAAACAGCTTCACAAGGCCAAAACAGCCAAGAAGAACCGCTATCATCAGAATATCCATCATAATAATCCTCTCCTCTCTGTGCTCTTTTTTCTGCACATGCAGGGACGCTCCTGAGAACCCCTCATTTCTTACTTCTCATTTCGTTCACAGTAACCCCTTTTTCTGTTCTCAGACATTGTATACAAGTTTTTATAAAGTCGGTATTAAACTCCGGACAAGGGATGTTAATTTATCATAAAGAAAAAACAGATACAGAAGCGCTGACCGCTCTGTATCTGTCCTTAAATATTACATTATTCTGTTTTCCTGCAATGTCAGAATATACAGAACTATCATATGTCCTTGATTCTTATTGCATAAAAGTTGAGATCATCTTATTTCTTATCCTGTTCCGCCAAAAATATCATTTTATTTTTGTCTGACCGTTCTTCACTGTACCGGAAGCCCAGCGCCCGGAAATTTTTTATATCTTCCGGATCACAGACATTATTTTCTGCCATAAACCGGACCATTTCTCCCCGCGCCATCTTTGCCAGAGTTGCCTTCTGTTTCACCTTTCCGTCCTTAAGCTGGCCAAACTCCACTGTCAGAAACCGGTCCTTTGGCTCCAGGTATTTTTCCACAGCCTTTGAATACTCTCTGGAGGCCAGATTTATAATCAGGCGGTCTCCCTCTGTCAGTTCCCTGTACAGCCGGTCTCCCCAGAAATCATACAGATCCTTTTTTCCTTTTACAGACAATCTGGCCTGCATTTCCAGACGATAGGGCGTCACCCCGTCAAAAGGCTTCAGCACTCCATAAAATCCCGATAAAATACGCAAATGTCTGTCTATGTAGGCAAGGGCTCCTTCCGTAAAAATTTCCGGAGCCATATGCTGGTACTGAAGTCCCTCATAGGTAAGGACTGCCGGAGTCAGGCAGCGTTCTACGTCCATACTCCTGAAACGGTCATAATTCAGCTGCGCCAGCCTGTCATTGCATTTCCACAGTTCCTTTGCCTGAGCAAACGTAAGACTTTTGATTTCATCCATGAGAAGCTTTGTATCTTCAAGGAATACCGGAAGCCCTGTTACCTGATAGGTATCTGTATCCACATTCATTTTTTTCGCAGGAGATATAATGATCTTCATGTTACAGCTCTCCCAGCATCTGCGCCGGATTATCTGCAGCCTTCACCTTTCCAAAGGTCTTAACAATGATTCCCTGTTCATCAATTAAATATGTGGTACGCACCACGCCCATTGTTTTTTTGCCGTACATATTTTTTTCTTTCCACACATCATATGCCTGAATACAGGAAAGCTCTGTATCTGACAGCAAAGTAAACGGAAGCTCATATTTTGTCTCAAATTTCTTATGGGACGCCACGCTATCCTTACTTACGCCCAGAACAACCGCCCCTTTTTCTGTAAACTGAGGATAAAGCTCTCCAAAGCCGCATGCCTGCTTTGTGCATCCCGGTGTATTATCTCTGGGATAAAAATAAAGAATCACTTTTTTCCCTTTATATTCCTCAAGTGTATGCATTTCTCCGTTCTGGTCCGGCAGCTCAAACGCCGGCGCTTTTGTACCAATTTCCAGCATAGGTACTTCCCCCTTTGTTGACTTTTTTAGTATAGTATACAGAATATCCTCACATCAGTAAAGGCCGAATTTTTATATCGTGTGTCTTTCTCTGGTGTTTTTTCTTTCATCAATCTTTTTCTGTACAGTAGGATAGTCCTCCATATTCGTATGAGGAATAAATTTTGACGCCTGCATCCTGATGGTAAAATCCGGCATAGACGCAAACTGCACGCTGTACACATGCTCTGTCAGATATTCAATATCCTCCATTCTGTTCCGGTTTAAAAGCAATGTCCTTGCTCCGTCCAGCGAAGAATTTCTGATGGCAGTAAACCGCTCCGGAGACATATCCGGAAAAATCCCCACAGTAATAGCTGATTCCAGATTTCCATGAGCGCAAAACGCCCCTGAAAGATAATAATGGCTGATATCCTGAGCGGTACAGCCTGCGCTTTCCAGCAGACAGTCCAGCATTGTATGAGCCGCTGCTTTTGTGTCCAGATACTGGGAAATATCTGTCTGAGTAAAGTACAGGGGAGTTCCGTCCCAGGATTCCTCCGCTTCCGCATAAACTGCCACGTACTGACCTTCCTCTTCCAGATAGCGCACTCTTCCGGAAGCCTCAGGATTCAATGTTCCGGAAATATCTACCCATCCATTCAGTCTCATTTCCGCGATCAGATCAATAATTCCTGACCCACAGATTCCTTTTGGCTTTTTATTTCCAATGGTTGTGAAAAACAGATCCTGTCCGTAAATTTTCACTGTATCTATTGCTCCGTCACAGGCGCGTATTCCATATTTGCTGATATCACCTTCCAGCGCAGGCCCGGCAGCTCCGGCTCCTGCGATCAGCCAGTCCTTATTTCCTATTACAAGCTCCCCGTTTGTTCCAATATCAAAAAACAGTCCGATCTCTTCTTTTTTATAAAAATCCACTGTCAGAAGTCCGCTTACAATATCTCCTCCCACATAGTTGGATATTGCAGGTATAAAATAAATCTGTCCTCCAAAATCCATTTCCAGCTCTTTCCCGGAATAAAATCCGGGATTTGAGGTCACAGGAGCGTAGGGTGCGGAAAATACTGTCCAGGCGTCCAGCTCCAAAAGGAAATGAACCATAGTTGTGTTTCCTGATATTACCATAACCGGGCAGCCTCTCATATCCCGTCCGGTGTCCTCTGTAAGCCTGTCCAGCAATTTATGAAAGGTTTCTACTGTGGCAAGCCGAAGCTGCTTCTTCCTGTCAGCTCCTTCAAGGCCATAGGTGATTCTTGTAAGAATGTCAGCTCCATAAGCAGCCTGTCCATTTGTCTCATTTGCCTCTGCCAGAATCTGCCCTGTTTCCATGTCTACAGCCTGCATCAGAATTGTTGTAGAGCCATAATCCACAGCCAGTCCATAATGCTCCTGTGTTTTGTCACCGTTTTCCACATCCGTTACCAGGCATTCTCCTTTTCTGGGGACAAGTGTCACTGTAACCCTCCACTGAGCTTCTCTGCACAGCGGATAAATTTTTCTGAGCGCATCCAGAGAAAATCGTATGCTCTGATATCCCAGTTCCTCCAGCGCCCGGCTAAGCCTCAGATGGTCACTGACATTTTCCTCTTCTTCCGGTTTGTTCAGACAAAGATATATTTTTTCACTAAGCCCCTGCAAATCTTTTATCGTATTCATGCTGACCTCTTTCTGTGTTATATGCTATCTGCATATTTTGTGCCTTTTATGACAGATTTATCTTCAATGTGATAATATTTCTATTTTTCCTGGAAAACAATTTCCCAGAGATTTTCAAAAGGAATTTCTGTTTCATCCTTCAGAAGCATCCGGTGTCTGAACGTGTCGATCTTTTTTACAGTGCCAGTGACTGTCATATACTTTCCGCCTTCTTTTTTCAGGTCGGGCTGAAAATATGTGACCGTAACCTCCGGCTTCTCACTGATATGCTCCCGGATAAATTCAAGCCGTCTGTTTAAAATCTCCACACTCTCCTCATCCGGCTGTATTCTCTTTTCTGTATATCTTTCTGTTTCCTTAATGGCCGCTCCATATCCGGTCAGTGCGGCAAAGGGAGCAAACTGGGCTGCCCGGTCCTCCACCGGCATCTGAGGATGTGTCCCGGACACATGGTGGGGAAGGTTGATGATATCGTCATATTTATGTGTTTCACCAAAATAATTTTTCATTCCTGCCCTCCTTTTTATCAGAACGGAGAGCCGCCTAAGCCTTATGACCTCCGATCCGGGAATTTCTGTCTCTGGCCGTAGCACCCTCCTGCAGATTCATTCCCTTCAGAATTGCATTCTTCCCGAATTTTTTCTTAATATCCAGCATGGCTTCCTGCATTTTGCGTTCCCGCTCCAGCACAGCCTCTTCCTGCTGCTTCTGCTTTTCCAGCGCCGCATAATCCGTAAAGAGATCAAGCTGTTCAAAAGTTTCCTTTTCCTGTATCATTTCCTCCGGAACCACTTTGTTGGCTGCCAGATACATTCTTCTTATCAGAAGCTCTCTGTCCATGATCCTGTCGTAAAGCTCCATCACAGCAGTTACGATTTTTTTTGCAGAAGAAGTCTGCTGCTTCAGATTAATGGTTCCGTGCGCATGTTTGGGGATTTTTCTTCCATAACGGTCCGTGGTTACTTCCCCGCTGTATTTTTTCTCCGGATTCTTCAGATTCTCAATATCATATCCCACTGTAAGGGTCAGCTGGTCTGTTACCAGACGCTTGTCAACAAGATCCAGGGCCAGAAGGTCTGCCATTTCCCGGATCACCAGTCTGGCTTTTTCGAAGCTGTAGGGGCAGGTGAGAACCTGGCCTGAACCTACACTGTTGCTGGAGGGTCTGTAACTTTTTATATCCTGGATGGTACAGGGTTCCCATCCCCAGGCATGATCGATCAGAAGCTCTGCATTAATTCCAAAAAGCTTATAAAGGAGCTCTTCATTATAAAAATCTTCCGGCTTTCCCACAGAACAGCGCGCCACATCCCCCATGGTAAAAATCCCGTTGGCCCTGAGTTTCTTTTCGTAGCCTTTTCCCACTCTCCAGAAATCTGTAAGAGGCTGATGATCCCACAAAAGCTTCCTGTAGGACATCTCATCCAGCTCGGCGATCCTGACACCATTTTCATCAGGTTCTATATGCTTTGCCACAATGTCCATTGCGACCTTACACAGATAAAGATTTGTTCCGATCCCTGCAGTAGCGGTGATTCCTGTTGACTGCAGCACGTCCCGGATCATTGTCATTGCAAGCTCACGGGCAGTCATACCATAGGTTTTCAGATAGTGAGTGGCGTCAATAAACACCTCGTCAATAGAGTATACATGCATATCCTCCGGTGCTATATATTTCAGATAAATATTGTAGATCCTTGTGCTGTAATCCATATAAAATGCCATTCTTGGCGGAGCTGTAATATAGGTAAGCTCAAGCTCCGGGTATGCTTCCAGCTCCGGCGCCAGATACGAAGCCCCGGAAAAACTTCCTCCGGGCGCTTTTCTCTTTCGCATAGTATTGATGGCTCTGACCTTCTGAACCACTTCAAAAAGCCTTGGCCTGCCCGGAATCCCATATGCTCTTAAAGACGGAGATACTGCAAGACAGATTGTTTTCTGTGTGCGGCTGCCGTCCGCCACAACCAGATTTGTCCTCATCGGATCAAGCCCCCGCTCCCGACACTCCACAGAAGCATAAAAGGACTTCAGATCAATGGCTATATATGTGTGATTTTCCCGTTCCATAAAAGCGCCTCCTTCTGCAATTATCATAACACAGAGAGCCGGACCTGTATAGGAGCAGGGAAAACACCTTCCAAATGACCTTCGGCAAAGGAATTTTGCCCTGTATATCCCGGGATTCTGGCATAAACATGCCAAACCTGTAAACAGTGACTGATACTGTTCTATTTTCTTCCCCGTATTTTTTCAGACCCGGCGCTGACAGCTCTGATATAGACCTTTGTTACCAGCCATAAGCCCCATCCGATTGCCGCAAAAACAAGTCCCACAATAATCGAAAGAATCAATGTCAAAGCCGGAGATGCAGAAAAGCTTCCCAGCTGAAAGCCAATAAACGGAATGTCATATCCCACAAAGGATGCCAACAGCTTCACCAGCCCACACAGCGGACACAAAATACCACTGAGAATCAGGGCTATTGATGTAATCCCGGTAACTGGAAGAATAATAATGCCGCCCAGTCCTGCCATACTGTAAAAAGCTATCATTGCCCCAAGCTTTCTGAAGCTCATCCCTTTTGTTTCTGTGATCGTTTCTCCAAGATATGCCTGCGCCAGCTTTTTGGGCTCTCCCAGCCGGTCAATGATCTCATTTGCCGAAAGCCCTCCATGCTCTCTCAGCTCTGCCATGTCGCTTTCAATTTCTTTTATAATGTCCATCCGGTCTGTTACCTTCATGGGTTTCAGGTATTTATCAACTTTTTCCAGGTAATCATTTAAAATTTTATCCATTTTCTTTTCCCTCCAAGTCTGAAATTGCAGATAAAAGATTCTTCCATTCTGTTTTCATACACTGCAGATATTCTCTGCCCTTTTCTGTAAGCGAATAATATTTTCTGGGCGGCAGCCCCTCTGTTGTCTCCTGCCAGGAGGAAGACAGATATTCCTCTTTCAGCAGCCTTCGCAAAAGGGGATACACAGTGTTTTCCTTTACAGATAAAATCGGCCACTTTTCCAGTCTGCTGATGATCTCGTAGCCGTAGCAGGGTTCCTGACTGATCATTAAAAGAATTCCAAATTCCAGGGTTCCTCTTTTAATCTGAGATTTCCAGTCGTCAATATTCATATACCTCACCTCTTTATATACATCGTACCACACAGTATATATGTTGTCAATGGGTATTAAAACAAAAACAGAGATGATGCCAAAAGCATCATCTCCATATATTTTAGTTATTTGTATCTTCTACTACCGTAAAAACCTCTTCAATACTTACACCAAAAGCTTTTGCAATGTTCCATGCCAATACAAGAGACGGATTATATTTTCCTTTTTCCAGATTTCCAATAGTCTCTCTCCTGACTCCTGTTATTCTCGCAAGATCTTCCTGTTTCATATCGAATCTGGCACGATATTCTTTAATTCGATTTTTAATCATTCAATGCCCCCCGCTGCTCCCTCCATTCATGAAATGCAAGAGAAAGGGTAAATGCAATAATCACAACTGCAAAACACAACGCAAATGCAGTTGCTACAGCTTTGCTTCCATCATAAATATAAGCACATATAAACATAAAAGGAACAAAAGCAATCATTTCTGCCATAAAAGCAAACGTTGCAGACTTCTGAACATTTTGCCGGAAAAATTCATCAGGTATAATCCAAAAATACCGTATAAAATAGATAAATCCCAAAAATCCATAAAGCCCGGTATTTTCAGTAATCCTCCCAAGAAGGGAAACCAGGGACAGCAGCGATAACAAACCTAAATAATTAAATTTTTTCCTCATTTACGCCTACCTCCTTTATGTGGTATATTTCACTCTTTACATTATAAATATACCTCTTTTTTTCACAGAAAGTCAAGTAAATCTGAGTAACTTACACGGCTCAATTTTTACAAAAATAATCACTCATTTATATACACTGCAAAAACTCCCGGTGTTCAAAACACCGGGAGTCTTACTTCTTCTCTTTATTTTAAAATAAACTTCTCTATAATTTCCGCCACGCCGTCATGGTTGTTGTCCCGCTCTGTCACATAGGTTGCGTATCTGTCCATTCCCTCGTAGGCGTTTTTCATCACAGCTCCCACACAGGCTGCCTGCAGCATTTCCACATCATTTGGCGCGTCTCCTGCTGCCACTGAATTTTCCAGGGGAATATCCAGATACTCGCAGAGCCATTTTACTGCGACACCCTTGGAAACACCGTCCGGAACGATCTCCAGAAAATTTTCTGTAGAAAAGAATCCTCTTACGGTTCCCTTCAGAGGATTCACACATTCCTCCTGATATCTGTCCAGTTCTGCACGGTTATCCAGCCCTACCAGAAGGATTTTATACGGATCATTTGGAAATGCCGACTCCAGATCCGGAACAATTTTATAAGATACTGTAGATCCGCTGATATAAAAAAGCAGCTCCCGGTTTTCTTTCAGAGAAAGAACCTGAGTGTCCGAATAGGACTGAATATGAAGTCCTCTGTCCATGGCCTCCTGAAACAAAGGCTTCGCCACCTCTTTTGAGAAGGTTTTGCCATAAATTGTTTTTTTGTGAAAAGGATCATAGATCTGTCCTCCGTTAAAGGCGATCACATAACAGCCTTCCTTTGTGAGACCGATCCTCTCTGCAATATCCAGCCCGCTTGCAAGAGGCCTTCCTGTGGTTACGACAATTTTATGCCCCTGCTCCAACGCTCTGTCTATGGCAGCCTGATTGCCGGCCGTTACTTCTTTTTCATCATTTAAAAGGGTTCCGTCCAGATCTGTAAATAAAATTTTTGTATTTTTTCCCACTTTTTTTCTCCTCCGTACCTGTTATCCCCCTATTAATTACACGAAAAAAGCAGAATGTCAACCCCTTTGCTTAAAACAGCGCCAAACCGGAGCTGTCTTCCCGATCTGGCGCTGTTTCTGTCACCCTTTCATGATACGTATGATTTTTTCTTTTTTACATCTGAAAAATCACTCTGCGAACTGATAAACCGCCTCGTTCTGAAAACTTTCCCGCAGCGTTTTTTTCATGCTTTCTGCAAATTCCGGACTCATCTCTTTAAATTCCATATGTGCATAAAGTTCAGAATTTCGATAAAAGTCCAGCTGATCCACAGCGGCAATCACTTTTTCCATCTGTCGTTCCAGCCGGCTTCTGTCCTTTTCTGCAAGAGCAAGGCTCATTCTCGCAGTTGCCTTATGATATTCGCCTGTTTCAAAAAGCTCTGCAAGCTGTATAAGCTTTTCTGTAAACATCCGTGCTTTTTCCAGATCTCCGTCCTTTTCCGAAAGGGAGAACAGTCCGCCAAGCACCATTTCCGCAATATTTCCAGTCTGGAACAAAAGCTCTTCATATGCCTTCCAGGCAGCCGGACGATTCCCCTTTTTCTCATATAAAAGGGCTTTATGGATTTTTCTTCCCGGATCTTTTACAGAAAAATAGTTCAGGCAGCCTTCTGCTTCTTCGTACTGTTCTTTTCGGAAATAATAACTGAACAGCGCCTCTGCCGCCCGTTCCTTTATCTCCGCATCCTGGCTTTCCAATGCCTGCTTATACCACCCAAGAATTTCCCGGTCATATTTCTCTTCTTCCGGGATCTTCTTCAATATCCGCCAGCCGTCCAGAACTGAGGCAAGCTGTACCACAAGCCTGTCACAGCCCGGATACTGACAGATCTTTTTCCGGCAGAATTCAAAAGCCTGTTCATAGTCCTCTTTCTGAAATTTTTCATCGACTTCCTGCACAAAAGCGTTCACTTCTTCCTGGCTTAATTCTTCCCGGAAACACAGAAGGGTATCCGGAGTTGTCTCTAAAAGCCTTGCAATGGGCGCAAGAAGGGTGATATCAGGAAGGGAAACATTATTTTCCCATTTATTTACAGCCGGAGCTGTAACACCCAGACGGCTGGCCATTTCTTCCTGAGTCAGATTCCTGTTTTTTCTGTACATTCTGATCACTTCACCTGTTTTCATGGCAATTCTCCTTCTCTGTTTGATTTACGCATCGGCCTTTGCTGCTTTTATCATACCAGAGCCGCACCCTTACCACAACTGAACAGATGTTAATTATCAGGCAAAAAATTTAACTGTGATTCAATTTTTTCTTTTACCAGATTCTCCCCTATTACAATAATCACTTCCTGTCCTGCATCAATCGGACAGAGATCAGCCTTTTCCCTGACAGCATTCAGTTCCATCCAGCTTCCCTCTGTATTTCCGGCAAAGCCTTTGATACGGAACACAGATCCGCAGTCTGTATCTGACATGATTCTTTCCGCTGCCTCTTTCAGATTTTCTGCACAGATTCCTGTGTTCATAAAATAAAGAGACTGAAAAGCCTGTCCGTCAAAATGCTGTTTTTCATATGTCTCTGTACGGTATCCGCAGTTCAGAAGCATTTCATAATCCTTATCAGACAGGCTTTCCCAGTCTTTGCAGAAAATATCTTCACCAAATCTTCTGCCGCACTGGATCGCTTCCATTGCCTGATTCAGATGCGCTGTTGTTTCTCTTATTTTTTCCGCTGAAGCTTCCCCTGCTCTGCTGAACACCACACAGCCTGCCGAAGCAGCCTCGGATCCCAGAAGGTATTCTCCGTGAGCAGAAAGCGTTTCTTCCAGTCCGGCATCTACTATAGTGATCACATTGCCGATTTCATACCAGCGGTCAAGAGGCTCCTCATAAAGAGCATCAAAAAATTCATCCACATCAAAAATCCCGGAAGGTTCCACGATCACCCGGTCATATCCGCACATCCCCATAGCAATCAGCTTTGTCTTGAATCTGCGTCTGTGAGTTTCCCGGTCACAGCCTCCCGCAATCATTTCAAGCTCACAGTTCTCCCTTTCCAGTTCCTTTAAAAGCATCATGTCCACATTTACTGCTCCGAAATCATTTTCCAGGATTCCTATGTTCATCCCTTTTTTCAGCAGATAAGAAGCATATTTTTTTATGAAAGTTGTTTTACCGGATCCCAGGAATCCTGTGATCAAATCAATTTTTATCATATTCTCTCCTGACAGACCATAATCTGTTCCCTTAATATTTCTGTGTTTATATGAAAGAAGGGCCGTCATCAGATGTGACCAGCCCTTCTGTTTCTTTATTTACTTATGCTTTCATCATTTTACGTCCACAACACTGTTTGTATTTTTTGCCGCTTCCGCAGGGACACGGATCATTAGGATAAACCTTGTCCTCTTTTCTCTGAACAGGCTTGCGGGCGCTGGAATCATCTTTATTTGTTCCGGTCACTTTTGCCACCTGCTCACGCTCGATCTTCTGTTCAACATGAACATGATACAGCATGCGGACTGTATCCTCCTGAATGCTGTTTGTCATTTCATTGAACATATCGTAAGCGCTCATCTTATATTCAACAACCGGATCTCTCTGTCCGTATCCTACAAGGCCGATGCCCTGACGGAGGATTTCCATATCGTCAATGTGATCCATCCACTTACTGTCAATGGATTTCAGAAGAACCACTCGCTCAAGCTCACGAAGCTGCTCCGGTTCCGGGAACTCAGATTCCTTTGCCTCATAAAGCTTCACAGCCTCTTCCTTGACAATATGCTTCATCTCATTTTTCTTCTTGCCCTTTACTTTTTCCTGAGTAAGAGCCTGGATCGGGATGATCGGAAGAAGAATGGAGTTAAATTCATCCAGGTTCCATTCTACTGCGTCCACATCATCTGAGAAGCATCTGTCCACAGTATTGTCCACAATATCTGTGATCATCTTATAGATGGAATCACGCATATTCTCTCCGTCCAGTACCTGACGGCGCTCTTTGTAAATAATCTCACGCTGCTCATTATTTACCTGGTCATAGTCAAGAAGATTTTTACGGATACCAAAGTTGTTGAACTCGATCTTTTCCTGTGCCTTCTGAATAGCATTGGAAAGCATTTTGTGCTCAATCTGCTCGTTCTCTGCAACGCCAAGTGAGGTAAAGATTTTCATCAGACGCTCGGAACCGAAAAGACGCATCAGATCATCTTCCAGGGAAATGTAGAAACGGGATTCGCCCGGGTCTCCCTGACGGCCGGAACGTCCTCGCAGCTGGTTGTCAATACGTCTGGATTCATGGCGCTCAGTACCGATGATCTTCAGACCGCCGGCCTCTCTTGACACATCATCCAGCTTAATATCTGTACCACGGCCTGCCATATTGGTAGCAATGGTTACCGCTCCTGCCTGTCCGGCCTGAGCAACGATCTCTGCCTCCTGCTCATGGAATTTGGCATTCAGCACGCTGTGCTGGATTCCTTCACGGCGCAGCATTCTGCTGAGAAGTTCAGAAGTCTCAATAGTAATCGTACCTACAAGAACCGGCTGCTGTTTTGCATGGGCCTCCTTGACAGCCTCAACAACCGCATTGAATTTCTCTTTTTTTGTCATATAAACAGCGTCTTCCAGGTCTTTACGCTGTACCGGTTTGTTGGTAGGGATCTCAACAACGTCCATTCCGTAAATATCACGGAACTCTTTTTCCTCAGTAAGCGCAGTACCTGTCATACCGCCTTTTTTTGTATATTTGTTAAAGAAGTTCTGGAAAGTAATGGTTGCAAGAGTTTTGCTCTCACGTTTTACCTTTACATGCTCCTTGGCCTCAATAGCCTGATGAAGTCCGTCAGAATAGCGGCGGCCCGGCATGATACGTCCGGTAAATTCATCAACAATCAGGATCTCATCGTCTTTTACCACATAATCCTGATCTCTGTGCATCAGGTTGTGGGCGCGGAGAGCCAGAATAACATTGTGCTGGATCTCCAGATTTTCCGGATCAGCAAGGTTTTCAATATTAAAAAATTTCTCAACCTTTTTCACACCGCGCTCAGTCAGGTTGACGATCTTGTCCTTTTCATTTACAACAAAATCTCCTGTCTCAACAACCTCTTCACCCATGATGGCTGCCATCTTTGTCATCTCATGGCTTGCCTCACCGCGTTCCAGCTGCTTTGCAAGAATATCGCACACTTCGTAAAGCTTGGTGGATTTTCCGCTCTGACCGGAAATGATCAGAGGAGTACGGGCCTCGTCAATGAGAACAGAATCAACCTCATCGATGATACAGTAGTGCAGATCTCTCTGTACAAGCTGTTCCTTATAAATAACCATGTTGTCACGAAGGTAGTCAAAACCAAGCTCGTTATTTGTCACATAGGTAATGTCACAGCCATAGGCAGCCCGGCGCTCCTCCGGCTTCATGTCGTTCAGTACAACGCCTACAGTCAGACCAAGGAACTCGTGAACCTTGCCCATCCACTCTGCATCTCGCTTTGCAAGATAGTCATTGACAGTAACAATATGCACACCCTTGCCTTCCAGAGCGTTCAGGTATGCCGGAAGTGTAGATACAAGTGTTTTACCTTCACCGGTTTTCATTTCCGCAATTCGTCCCTGATGAAGGATGATACCGCCGATGATCTGGACACGATAATGCTCCATTCCAAGAACACGCTTGGCTGCCTCGCGCACTGTGGCAAAAGCCTCCGGAAGAAGATCGTCGATGGTCGCCCCTTCCTCCAGGCGTCTTTTATACTCTCTTGTTTTGTCTCTCAGTTCTTCATCAGTTAATTTCTGCATCTCCGGGCGCAGAGCCTCTGTCTTTTCTACCAGCGGCATGATACGTTTTACCTCACGCTGGCTGTGCGTCCCGAATACCTTTGAAAACACATTCATAATATACTCCTGTTTGTCTTTATTTTATATAAAATCTTCTTTACGGAATCCTCCGTAATTAGGTTAATACAATTAATCCATTCTATTCTATCACTTTCTCACATGGAAAACAATGAAATTTTTACCCGCAGTCCCTGAATATTGCCCTTTCATCAGTGCAGCCGCAGTAAACAGTCCCCTTCTTTCTCCTCAGATCCGCACTGTGTTTTTATCATCTAACTTCAGGACTTGTCATATTTTGTGCCTTATGCTATGATAAACACCAAACTGCAGGATTTATCCTGCTCCAAACCGGAAACCACTTTAACCAATGATGATAAAGAAAGAGGATTCTGAATTGAAAAAAAAGGATTTGATCATGATTGCAACAATCCTGGTTACTGCGCTTGCTCTCTGGGGCGGCATGTTCCTGATGCGTAAAGGCGACTACGGTTCTGTCCGTATCACTGTAAACGGTCTGGAATACGGAACCTATTCCCTTGCAAAGGACCAGGTGATCGCCATTGGCGATACAAATGTCTGCGAAATCAAAAATGGAAAAATCAAAATGACAGAGGCAGACTGTCCCGACCATCTCTGCATCAGCCAGAAAGCTGTAGGGAACTCAGGCGGGACCATTGTGTGCCTTCCCAATAAAGTTGTAATAGAAGGAGTAAAAGCCGCTGGCTCCGAAGAAGCTTCTCCGGAATTTGACACGGCAGTATAAGCTATGAACAATAAAAAAAACGCATATCTCGGACTGTTTGCCGCTGTAGCCATCATTTTCGGCTATGTGGAGTCCCTGTTCCCGTTTTTTGCGGGAATCCCCGGAATCAAGCTGGGGCTGGCAAATCTTGCCGTTCTCTTTATCCTTGAAACCTATACCTGGAAAGAAGCCGCTGTGGTATCTGCAGTGCGCATCGTTGTGATCGGTTTTCTTTTCGGAAATATGTTCACCATTATCTACAGTCTGGCAGGAGCAGCTTTAAGCCTCTTTGTCATGACTCTTATGAAAAAAAGTTCCGGCTTCAGCATTCTCGGCATCAGCGTGGCAGGAGGCGTGTCCCACAATATCGGTCAGCTGATGGTAGCTGCCCTGATTGTGGAAAACACCAGTCTTCTTTATTACGCGCCTGTACTTCTGATCTCCGGCGTGATCACCGGTCTTCTGATCGGTATCCTGACAAAAGAAGTGACAAAAAGAATTCATCTTTAAGTCACTTCCCTTACATTGTCCAATATTTTATTTCTGTACCTTATAGGTATCCTTCATCAGCTCAAAACGCTCTTCCATTCCTTCTGTAAGATACACCTTGTGGTTCTCATCTGCAAAAAGCGCATCTGCCCCGTATTTTTCCAGAAGAGGAAGGGCTTTTTCTTTTCCCAGCACAAAGCAGGCAGTGGAAAGACCGTCTGCCATAATTCCGCTGTCGCAGACTACGGTCACTGCTGTCAGCCCATTCCACACCGGATAACCGGTTTCCGGATCCAGAATGTGGTGATATCTTTTTCCATTCTCCATAAAGTATCTTTCATAATCGCCTGAGGTGGAAAGAAATTCTCCCCCTTTTAAAGTGATGGCTCCCAGATACTCTCCTTCCGGGTCTCTTGGATCTTTTACTGCAACCCTCCAGTCAGACTGATCCGGCTTTTCTCCGTATGCCATTACGCTGCTGCCTCCCAGATTCAGGATCATACCGGAAACCTCTTTCTCATTTTTCAGCAGATCCATCACAAGGTCACATCCGATTCCCTTTCCTGCTGCTCCCAGATCCAGCGTTGCCCCGTCTTTTAAGGTCACTTTATTTCCATCAAGCTCAAGTTTTTCATAACCGGTTTCCTTCAGCAGCTTATCCAGTTCCTCCTGAGCGGGTATGCCGGCGTTTTCTCCCCCGATATCCCACAGTCGAATGATTTTTCCGATAGTAGGATCAAAAGCTCCCTCCGAATCCACGGAAAGCTGCTGTATTTTTTCCAGATATCCTGCAAGCTCGTCAGAAACTTCCAGAGTTTTCCCCTGTGCCGCATTCAGCGCTGCGATCTGGGAGTCTTCCTCCGTCCAGGAAAGAAGATTTTCTTCTGTATTTTTCAGAAGCTCTCCCACTGACGGATTCAGATTTTTTCCTGTTGTATACAGGGTTTCAGAAACCACTGTATTCATTGCAAAATCTGTATTTGTATATTTTTCTGTTTTTGCGCCGGCCCAAACCGGACACAGTACCGCACCTGCACTGATAATTCCCCAAAGGGCAAGCCCGGTAAGAATTTTATGTATTTTCACCATTCATTCACCATATCCTGTCAAATTCTTTTATCTACAGCTTTTTATGATCTCCCTTGTCTCCTCACAGGCTTTTGCGGCGCCTGCCACAACAGAACACGGACCGTCCAGAGTAACCGCCGCTCCGTCAAACTGACTGATGATGCCTCCTGCTTCCGCAACGATCAGGGACGCTGCCGCAAAATCATACGGCTGAAGCTTCATTTCCAGATATACCGCATTGCTTCCGGATGCGGTTCTGCAAAGATCAAGGGCTGCCGAGCCTCCGTTTCTGATGCTGAGGCTCTTCATATACAGTTCCTTTACTGCACGGAAAAAGCTGTCCGCTCCGTCCTCATTATATCTTGCGCATCCGAAAGCCACAATCCCTTCCCCAACAGAAATATTTTCCATTTCAAGCTTCTGTCCGTTCAGCCAGCTTCCCTGACCACGGATTCCTTTATACATTTCATCCACATAGGGATTATATACAAATCCTGCGATTATCCTTCCCTGATGAGCCAGTCCCACAGAGACACAGCTGTGATGATAGCCAAACATAAAGTTTGTTGTTCCGTCTATGGGATCAATATAAAAGGTATACTCTCCACAGGCCTTTGCTCCCTGATTGCCCTCTGTATCCTCCTCGCCGAAAAACGCAGCTCCGGGAAGAAGCTTTTCCAGTTCCTCAATCAGAAATTTCTGGATTGCTGTGTCAAAATCCGTACAGAAATTGGCAAGGCCTTCTTTTTTGTGAATATTTTTCCGGGTTGGCCTGGCCTGATAAAGCTTTTGTCCTGCCTGACGGACCAGAAGCTCAATACTTTTATAATCCACACTGCTTTTTTCTTCTTTTGGCTGTTCTCCTGAGATTTCGGCTGCTGTTCCTGACACAGAAGAGATACTTTCAGCTGTCTCAGTTTCCGGAGCTTTCCAGGGCTCAACATCCCAGCCTCCTATTTTTTTCACATTTTCCGAAATATATTTGCGGCTGCGGTCAAAGCCCCAGTAGATCAGGCCTCCCAGAAGTCCTCCCAAACTGTTGAACACAAGATCTGTCAGCTGGAAGGTTCCGATCTTCAGAAACAGCTGACATCCTTCGATAAAAAGAGAAACAATAAAGCTGAGCCACAGGCTTTTCAGAAGAACGCTCTGTACAGGCATTTTTCGTCTGTCTGTCTTTTTTTCCTCCGCCCAGTATAAAAGAATCATAAACGGGATAAAAAGAATCAGATTCTCAATATTTTCTGTGTAAATTGTCCCATCCGGCTTATGAATACCCCAGATTCCCATAACGCTGTCCAGGGGATTTCCCCAGATTGGTCTGCACAGCAGGGTTCTGAACAGCATCATACACACATAAAACACCAGAAGAAATTCTCTTCGAAACTGACTGCTGCTGCGAAACTCACTGATCCATGCCTGAATCACTGCCCCTGTTCCTTTTTTCTTTATTCTCATATATACGCTCATAAACAGCGCTGCAATGATCAGAGAAGCGCCGCCGGTCTGATAAAGGGCTCCCAGGACATTTTTAATAACCGAAACTGCATATTCCATTTTCATACCTCCCTCAAAATAAAATCTTTGTGCCTATTATAATCAAATCTTATCCAAAATACAATTCTTATGATTCTGAAGCTTTGTATTTTCCATCCTTTTCATTGTCTTACCGGACATCCGCATACTTTTCCACAATTCTGCTTTTTTTCTGTATAGTCCATTTCGTTCCAAATCTGAATAGCACAGGAAGTTCCGACCTATACTTTTTGCAAAAGGAGGTATTTGCATGAAATTTCAGCGAATTCAGGATTTGCGTGTAGATTCTGATCTGTCTCAGAAGCAGATCGGCGAAATTCTCCATATCAGTCAGCGATCTTATTCACATTATGAGACAGGCTCCAGAGATATTCCTGTGGAAATGCTTATCCGCCTGGCGGATTATTATAATATCAGCCTTGATTATCTTGTGGGGCGCAGCGACCGAAAAGAAAAGGTCTGAAAAATTCAACAGGCAGTCCGCTGTTATGCAGGCTGCCTGTTTTTCTGTATTATTTTGCCGGAACAATCTCCAGCCAGTATCCGTCCGGATCATTGATAAAATAAATTCCCATGGCAGGATTCTCAAAACAGATACATCCCATTTCCTGGTGCTTTTTATGAGCAGCCTCCATATCGTCCACAGTAAAAGCAAGATGGATCTCATTATCTCCCAGATTGTAATGATCCTTTTCCCAGTCCCGAAGCCATGTAAGCTCCAGCTCAAATCCCGTTTCCCCGTCTCCCAGGTAAACAAGGATAAAGCTTCCGTCCTCAGCCTCTTTGCGTCTGAGTTCCTTCAGGCCAAGAGCCTCCTCATAAAACCGGATAGATTTATCAAGGTCGATCACATTATAATTATAGTGCGCAAACTGAAAATTCATATTAGTTTCTCCCTTCTGTCAGTTCATAATAAAAAATATACTGCTGCATAATGCCTCTGATCCCGTGATATCTGCGGTTTGGAAATCCTCTCTTATAATGCTCATCCAGAACCTGCCTGATATGTGTATCCACAGGAAAAGCATCCATGTGATGCAGGGCAAAAAGACAGATGCAGTCCGCCACCTTTTCTCCCACACCACAGAGCTTCATCAGCTCATTCTTTGCACGATTATAATAACGCATCCTGTAGATTTTTTCCAGTGAAATTTCTCCCTGTACAATGGTGCGGGCCGTTTCCGCAATATACCTTGCGCGATATCCAAGTCCCAGCTCTCTCAGCTCCTGTTCTGTGGCCTCTGCCAGCATCTCAGGGCCGGGAAAACCGTAATATTCCACTCCGTTTCCCGAGATCCGCTTTTCTCCGTATCGGGCGCACAGTCTCTCAATGCATCCTCTGATCCGTGAAATGTTATTCTGCTGAGAAATCAGAAACGTAACGATCATTTCCCACAGATCCTGCTGAAGTATCCTGATTCCGCTTCCATGAGCCGCGGCCGCACTTAAATATTTATCCCGTGGATTTACCTTCTCTATGTAAGCGCTGTAATCCGCATCCAGATCGAAATAAGGAACCCAGAAACAGATCAGCTCTGTATCGCTGCAGTTAAAATCCACAATACTTCCTTTCTGAGAAACCTCCAGATACTGATTCCCTGCCACCAGAGAATAGGTATTCTCCCCAGTCTTTTTCATACGAAAACACTGCCCGGAATCACAGATCTGCTCCAGACTGAAATTATCCAGTTCCATTGTTACCATTTAAAAATCTCCATTCTCTTTTGCTTTTATCTGAGCCACTGTCCTTTACATCTGGTGGCGCACAACCCTGTATTCATCCCCGTTACGGTAATAAGGACATTCCTTCATATTTCCTGTAAGAAACCGGTAGTATTCATCTTCATCCAGATTCACATCACAGTAGTAAGTATCTGTCTCATCATCATAAACATAATTTGCACAATAATCACAGCCTGCCGCCTTCACTGTTATCTGCCTCCTTTTTTACAAAATCACATATATTTCATTCATCTGATACTGAATTTTATTTTTTATGTTTTCTTATGCATCTTATCACAAAAGACTGCACATAGTAAATTCCAGAAGAAAATTTTTACAGATAACTTTATAAAATCGTTCTTGCGTAATTCCTATTCATATGGTATGCTGATTCGGAATGTGAACTATTTAACAATAATGAACCACAAAATAAGTAAAGGAGGTCAGGACATGCAGAAACGAAAAAAATCTGTATTCCCCGGCGGCGTACATCCTACAGACGGCTTTGACAAAGCTCTGTCCATGGATTCTGCCGTACAGCCTTACTGTCCGGAAACTGTTACGATCCTTTCAGAACAGTCCTTTGGAGGAAAGTGCAGTTTTCTTGTCAGTCCCGGAGATCATATAAAAAAAGGCCAGCTGATCGGAAAACCTGAAGCGTTCATGGCCGCTCCCCTTCACGCCAGCGTAAGCGGTAAAGTTCTTGAAATAAAAGAGGTTCAGGAACAGGGACGCAGCATCATGGCATGTATTGTACAGAAAGAAACTGATCCGGAAGTAAACACAGAACTTTCCTATTATAAAGGGGCTGCTGACATCAGCAACATCTCCAGTCAGGAAATCCTGACAGGAATCCGTGACGGCGGTCTTACAGGTATGGGCGGCGCAGGCTTTCCCACCCATAAAAAATATAAAACCGACAAAACAATTACAGATCTTCTGATCAACGGCGCGGAATGTGAGCCCTTCCTCACCTGTGATTACCGCCTTATGCTGGAAAACGGCTACGCTCTTTTAAACGGCGTCCGTATTCTTCTCAAGGCAAGCGGAGCATCCAAGGCTTATGTGTGTCTGGAAGACAACAAGCCTCTGGCTGCAGAAAATCTTAACAAAATTCTGGCTGAAATGACAGCTTCCGGTCTGATGGGTCAGGAAGAAAACATAGAGATCAAGGTTCTTCCTACAAAATATCCACAAGGAGGCGAACGTCAGCTGATCCAGGCAGTTCTTGGGCGTGAAGTTCCCATGGGAGGTCTTCCGGCTGATTCAGCAGTGATCGTTTCCAATGTAAGCACTGCCAAAGCAGCGGCTGATATGCTTCTTGGCGGACGTCCTCTTACTGAGAGAATCGTCACTGTAACCGGTGCGGTAAAAAATCCCGGAAATTTCCTTGTTCCTGTGGGAACCTCAGCAAAAGAGCTGATTCAGCTTTGCGGCGGAGTTGCCGTTTCCGAAAACCGCGTGATCGCAGGCGGACCCATGACCGGTCCCTGTGTGGCAAACAACTGGAATGGAGAGACAGAGCTTTTCCATGTTACAAAAAATACTTCCGGAATCCTGATTCTTCCGGAACCGGGCTTTGAAGAACAGCCCTGCATCCGCTGTTCCGGATGCGAAAGCGTGTGCCCTGCAGGACTTGTTCCATATAAGATTGAATTTGCTCTTCTTGACGAAGACTATGATCTCTGTGAAAAGCTGTACGCAAGCGAATGTATTGCCTGCGGCTGCTGCTCCTATATCTGCCCTGCAAGACGCGAGCTTTCCCTGCGTACCCGCGCAGCCAGAGATATCGTAAAACAGAGAATCAGAGAAAGGGCGGTGAAAAAATCATGAATCAGGTACAAACTTTAACCGGACCTCATATCCGCACAGCCAATACAACGCGGAATATTATGCTCCATGTTGCAATTTCTCTGATGCCGGCTCTTCTGGGTTCCATTTACTTTTTCGGGATCCGCTCACTGTACATCACCGGTTTTTCTGTTACCGTCTGTGTACTGACTGAATATTTCTGGCAGAAAATCACAAAAAAACCGGTTACTGCCAATGATTTCAGCGCTGTTGTTACCGGAATACTTCTGGCATTTAATATGCCGGTTACTGTTCCTTTGTGGGTAGTTGCACTTTCCGGTATTTTCAGCATTCTTGTTGTAAAGCAGATGTTCGGCGGTATCGGCTGCAATTTTGTAAACCCGGCACTCATGGGCCGTCTTTTCACCATGGTGGTATGGCCGGGAGCCGTTATGCAGTATGTTGCTCCCCGCACTCTGACAACGACAGGTTTTGACGCTGTCTCTTCTGCCACTGTTCTGGGAACAGTAAAAAACGGCGGAGAAGCAGGTTACAGCTATCTGCAGATGTTCCTTGGTGAAACACCGGGCGCCCTTGGAGAAACAAGCAAGCTTCTGCTTCTTGTGGGATTTGCCTACATGTGCTTTATGGGAATCGTAAACGCAGAGGCTGCTCTTACTTACATTGCAACAGTAATCATCCTGACCTTTATCTTCGGACCGGCAGGATTATTTACCGGAGATATTCTCCTGAACCTTTTTGGCGGCGGCCTGATCCTCGGCGCATGCTATATGCTTACAGACTATGCATTTGCCTCAAGAAGAGGACGGCTGCTCTACGCAGTCACTGCGGGAATCATCACGGCAGCGATCCGTATCTTCAGTTTTTATCCGGAAGGAATCTGCTTTGGAATCCTGACAGCCAACTGTCTGGGCGGTGCATTGTCTCTTCTCTATAAAAAACATGTATACGGAGTAAAAAAAGCTTAATTTGGAGGAAAAATCATGAAAAATAAAGAAGTAAAAGGAATTCTGGCGCTGGTTGTAGTGACCGCACTGTCTTTCGGCGTAATCATCGGCTCAAAATCTCTTGCTCTCAGCGCAGGCGGAGACGCTTCCGGTGAAAGCTCAGAAACTCTGGAAGAATTTGATGTAAGCGGCGCGGAAAACATTGAAAAAGCCGGAAAAACAGAAGACGGCTACCTGGTAACTGTCCGCACCAAAGGTTATGTAGGCGATATTGTTATGGACGTTGCTTTTGACAGCTCCGCATCCAGGATCACAGAGGTTCAGGTAGTTGAGCAGTCAGAAACTGACGGACTTGGTTCCAAGATCACAGAGCCGGAGTTCCTTGACCAGTTCAAAGGCGCAGAAGCTCCTGTTTTCCTTCCGGGAATGGACGTTTCTGCCGGTTCTGAGGACAGCAGCGCAGAAGCCGAGCCTGCAAAGGAAGAAACAGATCTTACAGTCCTTGAAGGAGCTGAGCTTTCTGACGGTACCTATGAGGCAAAAACATCTGAGCCGGATTCCAACGGTTTTACTGAAGTTGTTACTCTTACTGTAAAAGACGGCGCTATCACAGAAGCAAACTGGGATGCTGTTACCGAAGACGGTTCCAAAAAAAGCGTTATGTCCGAAAACGGCGAATACACAATGACTGAAGACGGCCTCACATGGAAGGCTCAGGCTGAAGCTCTTGCAGAAGCTCTCATTGAAAACCAGTCACTTTCCTTCCTTACCACTGACGCAGAGGGTAAAACTGATGCGGTTACAGGCGTAAGTATTTCTGTAAACGGTTTTATTGATCTGGCTGCTCAGTGTATGAAACAGGCTGCAGGACTTGAGCCAGCACAGGAGGATCCGTTTGCAGGGGCAAAGCTCACTGACGGAACCTATGAAGCAAAAACATCTGAACCGGATTCCAACGGCTTTACCGATGTTGTTACTCTGACTGTAAAAGACGGCGCTATCACAGAAGCAAGCTGGGATGCTGTAACAGAGGACGGTTCCAAAAAGAGCATTATGTCCGAAAACGGCGAATACACAATGACTGAAGACGGCCTCACATGGAAGGCTCAGGCTGAAGCTCTTGCAGAAGCTCTCATTGAAAACCAGTCACTTTCCTTCCTTACCACTGACGCAGAAGGCAAAACTGACGCAGTTACAGGCGTAAGTATTTCTGTAAACGGATTTATTGATCTGGCAACTCAGTGTCTGGAGCAGGCTTCCGGTATCGAAGCTGCTGAGCCTGAGGCAACAGAAGCTCCGGCAGAAGAAGCTCCGGCATCAGGAGAGGGAACTCAGATCGACGCTGTTTCCGGCGCTACCAAATCTTCTACTGCAGCCGTAAACGGAATCAACGATGCATATAACTTCTTACAGACAGTTAAATAAGAAAACGGAGGAATCACTATGAAATTAAGATATCCGGCAGAAGCCTTTGCCCTGGGAATCATTCTTTTTTCCGCAGGAATGAAGGAAGCCTTTGCAGCCGGAATCCTGGTGATTTTTACCTCTGTATTTGCAGAGTTGCTGAAAAATCTCCTGGAAAAAGCTGTTCCTGCATGGAGCCTTCAGCTCTGTGTATATATTGCCTCCGGCTCTGTCTGTGCCTCAGCCTTTCTGGTGGGCTTTGCGGTTCTGGGAACTGCGCTGACAACGGAGCTTTGGATCATGGTATTTCTTGTGGGACTTCTGTGCGCCAGACACGCTCTTTCAGGAAATACAGAGGCTGAATACGGCGAACTCCTCTGGGAGTCAGCCATTGCCTGGGGACTGTGGATCCTGCTTGCCATTTTCCGTGAATTCATGGGAACCGGAAGTATTTTCGGAAACACACTCCTGACAGCCTCCTTCCAGTCAAAGGCCTTCCAGCAGACAATCTTCGCTTTCCTGGCAGCAGGTCTTGTACTGGCATTTACAAACGGAATCCTGAAAAAAGACTGCAAAGGAATGAACAGCCTGTTTCCGGCGATTCCCGCCTTTATCCTGTTCCACCCGTTTACAGTGGAAAGCTTTGGCGGTCTTCCCGGAACCTTATGGATCATCCTTGTTCCTGTTGTTCTGTTCCTTTCTGTAAAACAGACCTTAAAATTTGCCCGCACCGGAAAGGCCTTCCGAGGTCTTCCTGTAGATATGCTGGCAGCAGGATTTATCTATATGATACTGAGCATTTATTAAAAATCAACTTCCGAGATCCGTATATGGATTTCGGGAGTTTTCTGTTTATCTCATTCTCTGCATCATTATGACAGTTTCTTCAAAGCCATATCCGCTGTACATTCGCAGGACATTTTCTTTTTTCACAAAATGGACATAAAAATATCATTTGACAAACCTTATTTCTGATGATATAATCTCTCCCCGATAACTCAGCAGAAAGGAGCGTTTTCATGACATTTTATCAGGAACTGCAGTTAAATCAGGCGGGGTCAAAAGCACTTATCAAAAATTGTACAACCTCCGGTGAAAAACTGCGTCACACATTTGTTTATCTGTTTAAGATTTTTATTACCATGGTATTCTGCGTAGCCTTTGTTATGGGATACGGCAAAATTTTCGGAAATGAAAACAGTATTGTAGGCGTTATTATTCTTCTTTGTGTTATGGTTTTCCGAAATGCAGACTTTGGAATGAAAATGACCGGCTCCCTTACCTCTATGGCAATTATCTTTTCTATTCTGGCTTTTGGCCCAAGACTTGCCAATATGGCCGGACTTTTTGGAGAACTTCTTATTAACGCAGCCTGCATCTTTGTGCTTCTTTTCCTTGGCTGCCACAACATTATGATGTCCAATCATTCCACGATCGTTCTCGGCTACCTTCTTCTGTACGGTTATGACACCACAGGAAAAGATTACCTTTTCAGACTGGCAGCTATTGCCACAGGCGCTCTTCTTACCGGAATTGTTTTTTACAGAAATCACCACAAAATAGCATACAAAAGAACTCTCTCTGATATTGTAAAAGAGTTTCGTATCGATTCTCTTCGGACACGCTGGCAGATCACTGTAACCTTCGGCGTATCTACTGCAATCTTTCTTGGCGGTCTTTTTCACATCCCAAGAACCATGTGGATCGGAATTGCAGCCATGTCAATACTTATGCCCTTCCGGAATGATCTGAAAGGCCGGGTAAAAGGACGTATTCCGGGAAATATTATCGGAGGGGTTGTTTTTCTTGCCCTGTATCTTCTGTTTTCACCTTCCATTTTACCTTATATTGGAATGATCGGAGGCGTGGGCGTAGGACTTTCTGCTTCCTATAAATGGCAGGCAGTATTTAATTCCCTTGGAGCGATGGCAATTGCAACGGCTATTCTGGGACTTCCGGGAGCAATCCTTTTCCGTATTCTGAACAATATTCTGGGTTCCGTTTACGGTCAGCTTTTTGAAAAAATCAGCAGCAACGTTCTGGATCGTTTCACAGCTTCCGCTTCCTGCGCAGAAGCCTGAAAAAAAGAGTACAGATTTCTCAGATACTGAGAATGGTCTGTACTCTTTTTATGTTTTATTTTACTGATTTTCTTCCAGAATATCACGAACCAGGCAGCGGATAAAATCTCTGCACTTGCCGCATCCGGTACCGAAGCCGGTAAGCTTCTGGACTTCCTCGTAGGTGGATGCGCCTGATTTTACCGCATCCTCAATCATACCATAGGTAATGTTCTTGCAATGACATGCTTCTTTCTCCCGCTTCATATCCTGTCTCCTTTCTTTTCTTATTCCCAGCTCTTCCAGGGAGCCTGCCCCTTCTGCCACAGCTCTTCCAGAAGATTCTTTTCTCTTAATGTGTCCATACACTGCCAGAAGCCCTTGTGCCGGTAAGCGTTCAGTTCTCCTCTTCTGGCTGCCTCCACCAATGGTTCCTTTTCAAACACAGTATCGTCACCCTCAATAAGATCCATGATCTCCGGTTCCAGAACCATAAATCCGGCGTTGATCCAGCCCCCGTCCTCTTTTTTCTTTTCCTTAAAATTCGTAATGGTTCCATCTTCACAGATATCCAGAATTCCAAAACGTCCTCCCGGCTGGGCTGCTGTGATGGTTGCCATTTTTCCATGGGATCTATGATAATCCAGAAGTTCCTTCAGATCAATATCTGCAACTCCATCCCCATAAGTCAGCATAAACGTGTCTCCGTCCAGATATTCCCTGACTCTTTTTATCCTGCCTCCGGTCATCGTATTCAGTCCGGTATCCACCAGTGTTACTTTCCACGGTTCCAGGACATTATTGTGAACGATCATTTTGTTTTCCTGAGTAAAATCAAAGGTAATATTACTGTTGTGCAAATAATAATCTGCAAACCACTCCTTGATCACATGCTGTTTGTAACCGCAGCAGATTACAAATTCATGAAATCCATAATGAGAATACATTTTCATAATATGCCACAAAATCGGCTTTTCACCTATCTCGATCATGGGCTTCGGTTTCAGGTGGCTTTCCTCACTGATCCTTGTGCCAAATCCGCCTGCCAAAATTACAACCTTCATATATGTCTCCAATCCTTATTCAGTATCTTGTATCATGTGCTGCCGCATTTGTACGACTTCATTATCATTTATTCTAATACAAATCACAGAAAAATGGAACCACCAAAATAAAGCAAAAAATACAGGCTCTTTTCCATCCTGATATTTCGGATTTCAAGATACCTGTATTCTTTATTCTTCAGCAAAAACTAAAAGCATTATTTCTGCTGCAAATCACCAAATGTAGTTTTTTCTTAAAAGGATCTGGAAGCTTTCTTCTCCTGTGTCTCTTTCCAGAGCCTTTCTGCCTCCGGAGCCCATTTCGCTGCATATTCCACGCATTTTCCGCAAAGATGTTCCGGGGTTTCCGGCGACTGAAGATCTGTGGAATGTGCGCCGGATTCTTTTACAAGCCTCTGAAGGATCTCAGGATTCTCCAGCATGGGACATGGACGAAGCATATTGTCGTTAAACGGCTGATTGTTGTGGTAAGCCATAAATAACGGCTGTTTCAGTATCTCAAGAATTGTATTTTCTCTGATATTTCCATTGGAATAATGGATAAATACACAGGGTTCCGCGTCTCCGTTTGCATTAATATGAAAATAATTTCTTCCGCCTGCAATACAGCCTCCTACAAACTCACCGTCATTCTGGAAGTCCATGGTAAAAAGTCCCGGCCCATGTTCCATATTGCGGATTTCCCTGACTCTGTGGTGCATATATGTTCTCTGCTCCACTGTGGGAAGCAGTTCCGGTGAAGCCTCGTTTCCAACCGGCATATAGTGGAAATACAGAGAATACCGGCAACCTTTTTCCACCAGCATCTGAATAAACTCATCGCTTGTAACACTTTCAATATTCTGGCTTGTATAACAGATGGAGGTTCCGAATACAAGACCGTTTTCTTTCAGAAGCTCCATGGCATGCATAACCTTTCCGTAAACACCCTCGCCCCGGCGAAGATCATTAACTTCCGGTTTTCCTTCGAGACTGAGCGCAAGAAAAAGATTTCCTGCCTCCTGCATCTGACGGCACAGTTCCTCATCCACAAGAGTACCATTGGTATATGCCAGAAAAATACAGTCATTATGCTTTTTGCAGAGAGCGATCACGTCTTTTTTACGTACAAGAGGCTCTCCGCCTGTAAGCATATAAAAATAAATCCCCAGTTCTTTTCCCTGCGTGATCACAGAATCCATTTCGTCAAAGGTCAGATTCAGTTTATTTCCATACTCCGCTGCCCAGCACCCGGTACAGTGCAGGTTACAGGCACTTGTAGGATCCATTAAGATAATCCAGGGAATGTTGCAGTTATGGATCTTTCTCATTTCGCGGATTGTCCTGGTTCCATTATAAAACGCTTCATATCCCAGATTCAGAAGAGTTGTCTTCAGCACATTGGGATGCAGCTGATCAGCCATGGAATTAATATATGTATTCAGGGTATATCCCTGGTTTAAAGTTACTCTCCTCAGATATTCCCAGTTGATCCCCAGATCAAATTCATCCATATACTTCTGTGCAGTATCAAGGATTTTTTCATAGGCCTGTTCCCGGTTCTTACTGATCTGGCTAAGCTCATGATCTACGATTCTGGAAAATACCTTTCTTCCTGCTGCGTGTGTTACCCTGTTCATCTGAAAACTCCTCCTTACAGCGCCTGCTGCGCATGGTCAATCATATCTTTTCTTATGTTCATAAACACATTATATTCTCCTGTGTTATTTTTTCCATAAACAAAAACAGGACAGTGTTTAGTTTTTTACCACTGTCCTCTATCTGGCTAAAAAGCTCTGTATCTTTATTAAATTCAGGTTTCCAGAATACGAAGAAGAAAATTTTCCTCATTCCCTCTTGTGATTATAGCTCCCAGCATTTTTATCAATTCCTCGGGATCCTGCTCCATTCCGTCTCTTACCCATGAAAAAATAATTCCTTCAAAGGCATAGGTATAAAAATCTGTAATAAATTTTCGTTTTTCGGGAGCAACCGTTATTCCCTCTGCCATCTCATCCAAAATATTACTGATAATTTTAACAATATATGTATACATAAACCTCAGAAGATAATCTTTCTGAACAGATGCGTAAGTACTCATGATAAATTTTTTATTTTCCCGGGCATAGGTAAAAAACCTCCGAAAACGTTCTTCCCAGTTGTCAGCAGGATCGTCTCCCATAATGGCACTTTCCACCTCACTGCAATAAATCCACTCCACCAGATCATAAATATCCCTGAAATGATAATAAAAAGTGTGTCTGTTAATCCCACAGGCTTCTGCAAGGTCTGTCACAGTGATTTTGGAAAGAGGCTTCTTTTCCATCATTTTTTTCAGAGCTTCTGCAAGAGCTCTCTTTGTTATTGTTGACATAATTCCTCCATGCTTTGACTCTGGTTCCTATTTAAGCTTTTTCAGACTGTCAAACGGTATCTTTCCGCCAAAAAGATCCAGAGCGCTTCCTACCGTTACATCCAGTTTTCCTTTTCCATAAATTTCAAGAGTACGAATGTCCTCCATACTTCCCACACCGCCCGCATAAGTTACTGACCGTTCTCCATACTCTGCAAGCAGCTTTACCAGTTCTGCCTCAATTCCTCCGGCTTTTCCTTCTACATCTACGCCATGAATCAGAAATTCATCGCAGTGGGCGCCAAGCTCCCTCAATGTATCCAAAGTTATCTTTACATCTGTAAATTTCTGCCATCTGTCCGTTACGATGTAGTAAGCTCCGTTCTTTTTCCGACAGCTGAGATCAAGTACCAGATGCTCTTTTCCTGTTTCTTTTTCTATTTTTTCCAGGTTTTCCCAGGACAGCCTTCCATTTCGGAAAACATAGGAGGTAACAATCACATGACTTGCGCCTACATCAAGATAATCCTCTGCATTTTCCGGGCAGACCCCTCCGCCGATCTGAAGGCCTCCCGGATAGGTTTTTAAAGCGTTCAGCGCCTGTTTTTTTGTTTCCTGATAATAGGGTGAATCTTCCGGATTGAGAAGGATCACATGGCCTCCCTGTAATCCGGAATCTCTGTACAGCGCCGCATAAAAAGCAGCATCCTGCTCTGACACAAAATTCTCTCTTGCCTGATCGCCTGTGTCTCTCAGACTTCCCCCAACAATCTGTTTCACCTTACCATTATGTATGTCAATACACGGACGGAATTTCACTGATTCATCCTCCTTTATCCCTGCACATATCCTGTACTTCCTGTCTTTTACAGAATATATTGCAGCACGTAATATGTTTCTATGTAAGGACATGCTCCTACAGATACTGTCCCGTATCGGCATGTCTCTGTATGGCAGCAGCTGCAGACCAGATGCAGACTGCCGTAAGCCGTCATATTCCGCAGGCATCTGGCCGCATCCTGTGGAAGTGTTTCTTATTCACCGGAATGGCCTGTACAGAACGTACTGTTTTACCAGTAAATAAAAAGCTACCTTCCCTCTGCCGCATTTCCCACTGCGTCACCTACATCTTCTACTGCGTTGCCCACGCCCTCGCCGAGATCTTTTACACTGTTTCCCAGCTCACCGGAAACGGTATCATCATTTCTGTCAGTACTCTGATCCATGGTGCCGTCCGCAGCATCATCTGTTCTGTCTCCTGCAACAGTGTTGTCATCAGCAACGTTATTTTCAGATGCAGTATTGTTATTCTTTGTATCTGTATCCGCAGAAGTCCCATTGTTATCTGTCCTATTATCATCTGTCCTGTCAGCATCCGGAACTGCATCCTCATTATCCATATTGTTGTCTCTGTCTCCGTTGTCCATCACGTTATCTTTTGCTGTGTTTGTTTCGTCTGCATTATTGTCTGTTCTTTCTCCACAGGCGGTAAATGCAGTTAATGCCAGTACAAGCATCATACCTGTAATGATCTTTTTGATGTTTTTCATCCTGATTGTCTCCTTTTCTTGGAATTTTAAAGCTCATACAGGTAATATGCGTAATTTTTTCAGTTTTATTCGTGAAAAAAATTCCAAAAAAGGCAGGACTTCTGCTTTTCAGCACTTGTCCTGCCCTGATTATTAACCCTCGATCACATCGGCCATATCATAACGGCCTGCCGGCTTTCCTGCCAGGAATTTAGCTGCCTCAACAGCGCCTTTTCCAAATACAGCTTTTGAATATGCGGTATGCTTAAATTCAATCACTTCATCCGGACCTGCAAAGATCACCTCATGCTCTCCTACGATTGTTCCTCCCCGAACAGCAGAGATACCAATTTCTTTATCAGAGCGCATTTCTCTCTTCTGGCTGCGGTCATAAACATATTTATATTCATTGCCCATAGCTTCATTGAGACTGTCTGCCAGCGCAAGAGCAGTTCCGCTTGGGGCATCCAGCTTCAGACGGTGATGGCGTTCTACAATCTCCATATCAAATCCGGCTGTTGCCAGAACCCTGGCCGCCTCCTGGATCAGTTTCAGAAGGGTATTGATTCCAAGAGACATATTTGCTGATTTCAGCACTGCTGTTTTCTTTGCTGTTTCTTCTACCCTGGCCAGCTGCTCTTCACTGAGCCCTGTTGTGCACAGAACCAGAGGAAGCTTCCTTTCTCCGCAATAATCAAGAAGCGCATCAACTGCTTTTGCAGAAGAAAAATCAATCACTACATCCACGTCTTCCTGACAGGCAGAAAGATCTGTATACACCGGATAAGAAGTATTACCTTTATCCGCAATATCCACTCCCACAGTGATCTCCGCCTCCGGATCCTTTTCCACAAGTTCTGAGATTACCTGACCCATATGGCCACAGCATCCGTGCATCATAATTTTTATCATAATTACCTCCTCTGTGTGCCTGCATGCACACATCCAGATATGTGTAAAATCATATCTGCTTTATTGCCTGTAAACTGCAGGCATCTGAATTTGATCCGGCTTCTTGTTTATGCAAGTTTAAGACCATAATCCTTCATTGCTTTTGCAAGAGTTTCTTTGTTGCTCTCCTCCATTTCGCAGAGAGGCATACGAAGAGGACCTACTTCCATACCCATCATGTTCATGGCTGTTTTAACCGGAATCGGATTTACCTCACAGAAAAGTGCATTGATCAGCGGAATGGCTTCAAGCTGAAGTCTTGCCGCCTCTCTGGTATCTCCTTCCATGAATTTCATAACAATATCATGTGTCTGCTTCGGAGCAACATTTGACAGAACAGAAATAACTCCAAGTCCGCCCAGAGACATAATCGGAAGAATCTGGTCGTCATTTCCGGAATAAAGCTCCAGATCCTCTCCCGCCATAGACATCATTTTTGCAATCTGAGAAAGATCTCCGCTGGCAGCCTTGATTCCAACAATATTTTTTACATTTTTTACAAGTGCGGCTACGGTAGCCGGCTGAAGGTTACAGCCGGTGCGGCTTGGCACATTGTACATAATGATCGGTGTTTCCGGAACGGCATTGGCAATCGCTGTATAATGAGCGATCAGACCTTTCTGTGTAGCTTTATTATAATAAGGAGTTACAACCAGAAGCGCATCCACACCATAGGAAGCAGCCTCCTTTGACATCATAATTGCAGTTTCTGTACAGTTGGAGCCTGTACCTGCAATCACAGGAACACGTTTTGCCACCTTATCCACTGCAAATTTGATAGTTTTCAGATGTTCTCCGTGAGTCATTGTAGATGATTCGCCGGTTGTTCCACAGATAATGACAGCATCCGTACTGTTAGCAATCTGAAACTCCAGAATTTCCTCCAGTTTTTCATAATTTACACTCCCGTCTTCATGCATCGGGGTGATAATAGCAACGCCTGCGCCCTTAAAAATTGCCATATAAGTTCCTCCTTTTATTCTTCTGTACTATATTATGCAAATCACAGTCTTCCCGAATCACGGATTTTACTGTTGCTCTGAATCATTTCCGACCATATCCTCAGTGAGCCTTATCACTGTGTCCACATAGGGTCTCAATCCTTCCGGCAGATTCGAACCGGTCATAACAATCTGCATACTTTCGTCTTTCTGCCTGAGAATGTCTGCAACTGTTTCCACAGAAACAATTCCCTGTTCCATGACGCCAAGAATCTCATCCAGCAAAAGGAAATCACATTCCTGGGTCACAACGACTTTTCTGGCAAAATTCAATCCATTTAAGATATTAGAACGTTCTTCTGCCTTTTCCTCATCACTCAGATCATCATAGCAGCAGTCTCTTTTTTCAAAACGGAAAATCTTAATATCCAGATCATCCAACTGCTCCAGAAAATCAACAGAACGTGTTTCTTTTCCCTTCAGAAACTGAATGATAATAACGCTCTTTCCCTCAGCAGCCGCACGAAGACTGTGCCCCAGAGCCAGTGTCGTCTTTCCCTTCGCGCTTCCGCAGTATACTTCTGTTAATTCTTTTTTCATGACAATTCCTCTTAATATTGATGAAACTGCATCTTTTTCAATGTCCTTATCTTACCTCAGTTCGCCTGAAATTGCAAGCTTTTCCGTCCTCTGTCAGTATTCAGAAGCCTTCTAATCGGTGAAAATAATCTGCCTATACTAAAATGTCGAAAAATGCTCTGTTTTTATTGCGTGTCGTAATAAAATAGTATATAATAAACCCATAAAAGACATGCAGAGTAAATTCATATGCGTAAAGTGCCATCCGGATAGAGAGTTGCCGGAAGGACGAAAAGAGAAATCTTGCGGTATATGGGTTGCATCTCGCTGCAACAGAGGGTAAATATTTTTGGTTATCTCCTATTGTGGTCAGATATCTGCGAAGGGAGGTAATTTTTTATGGAAAAAAACAAAAACATGTTTCTTTCTTCAGCCAAAGAGCTGAAGAGTGTGCCTGCTCTTGCCATGTGCGCAATGTTTGCGGCACTTGCACTGATCCTGAATTCAGTGGCATCCATTAATCTGGGTCCGTATATCAAAATCGGATTTTCCGGTATTCCAAACCAGATTGTTGACTATCTGTTTGGTCCCATTACCGGAGGCTTATTTGCAGGAATTCTAGATCTTGTGAAATATTTCATGAAACCTGACGGAGCCTTTTTCTTTGGCTTTACGTTTAACGCAATGCTCGCAGCCTTTATTTACGGATGCTTTTATTACCGTCAGAAGCTGACTCTGAAAAGAGTTCTGATCGCCAAGCTGGTAGTGGTTCTTGTTGTCAATATAGTTCTGAACACACTGTGGCTTGACATGCTGTACGGCAAAGGTTTCCTTGCAATTCTGCCTGCACGCGCAGTAAAAAATCTGATCATGTGGCCAATTGACTCCTTTATCTTTTTCACGATTACCAGACTGATCGAACAGACAGGCGTTTTCCGCAGCTTTAAAAAGACTGTTGTAAAGCAGGCCTGAATTTCCAGCTGAATAACAGATGAAACAAGCCCCTGCCGGTGTATGAATCCGTCAGGGGTTTTGTTCAGCCAGGCATATATTCTCGCATTTTTTATTCCCACAGAACCACTGGATACCAGGCGGCGCCCATATACTTGCCCCATTCATCTGCTTATGTGCAGAAATAATACAGCCGCCTGAATGAGGCAATGCATGTTTCGGGCTTTACTCCATGTATTCCAGCTTGCTTACTGAAACTTCATAGGCGATTCTTTTTTCTGCCTGGTTCTCACCCAGTTTTTTTACATATTCCCGGCTCTGGATACGGCCCCAGATAAGAACATGTCCCCCAACAGCAAAAGCAGAGGCATACCGGGCGTTTCTTCCCCAGCAGATACAGGGTATGTAATCAGATTTTCCATAAGGACGGTTTACAGCCATCAGAAGATCCGCAATTTCTCTTCCCAGCGGAGTTTTGCGGTAAACCGGCGGTTTACAGATATATCCGTCCAGAAAGATCTGATTTACGGGAACTGAGTCGTCCTCTTCCTCTACAAATCTTACCTCCCTTGCAAAAACAGAAAGTACCAGACGGTTGTGTTTTTCCTCGTGACGGTTATAGGACCGGAACTGACCGTGGATTTCTATATACTCTCCCACGTAATCCTGCGTTACATCCAGAAGTCTTTCGGATACCATGACAGGAATCCTGTCCTCTGAATCACTGAGTCTCTTTACGATCAGATCCATCACATAAAAGCCCTCTCCAAATACCTGATGACTGAAAGTAAAGCCCGTATCAATTTTCCCCATGATTGATACCTGATTGTTTTCAATAATTTTGTCTGCCATAATATAGTTCTCCTTCCTCTTTGGGTATTTTGTCTATATTAGCCTATGTACCTGCCCGGAAGTTTAGAACCAAAATCTTAAAAAATTTTTTTGAATGCCTTGTAATCTGCGAAAAATGTGGTAAACTGAAATGTCGTACCATGAATAAAAAACACATTAATATAGAAGAAAAAAGAAAGGATTTCAAATTTTATGAAGACCAAACGCGAAGATGTACGCAATGTTGCCATTATCGCCCATGTAGACCATGGCAAAACCACTCTGGTGGATCAGCTTCTGAAACAAAGCGGTGTTTTCCGTGAAAATCAGGAAGTACAGGAACGTGTCATGGACTCCAATGATATCGAACGTGAACGTGGTATCACTATTTTGTCCAAAAACACTGCTGTCCATTATAAAGGCGTAAAAATCAATATCATCGACACTCCCGGACACGCTGATTTCGGCGGAGAGGTAGAGCGTGTACTGAAAATGGTAGACGGCGTAATTCTTCTTGTAGATGCCTTTGAAGGCGCTATGCCTCAGACAAAATTCGTTCTTAAAAAAGCTCTGGAGCTTAACCTTCACGTAATTGTCTGCATTAATAAGATCGACCGTCCCGAGGCCCGCCCTGACGAGGTAATTGATGAAGTTCTTGAGCTTCTCATGGATCTGGAGGCTTCTGACGAGCAGCTTGACTGTCCGTTCCTGTATGCATCCGCAAAGGCAGGACATGCAGTTCTTGATCTTTCCGATACACCGGAAAATATGGCTCCTCTCTTTGAAACTATTCTTAAATACATTCCTGCTCCGGAAGGCGACCCGGATGCAGATACACAGGTTCTGATCAGCACCATCGACTACAATGAATATGTGGGACGAATTGGTGTCGGTAAAGTAGAAAACGGCAGGATTGCCGTGAACCAGGAGCTTACCCTCCTGAACCATCATGATCTGGATAAACGTCAGAAAGTAAAGATCAGCAAGCTTTATGAATTTGACGGATTAAATAAGATTGAAGTCAAAGAGGCTTCTATCGGTTCTATTGTAGCTGTTTCCGGTATTGCAGACATCCATATCGGCGATACCCTGTGCGGCGGTGAAAATCCGGAGGCCATTCCTTTCCAGAAAATTTCCGAGCCTACGATTTCCATGAATTTCCTGGTAAACGACAGCCCGCTTGCAGGCCAGGAAGGAAAATATATTACTTCCCGTCATCTCCGCGACCGTCTTTACAGAGAGCTGAACACTGACGTAAGCCTTCGTGTGGAGGATACCGAGTCAACTGAGTGCTTTAAGGTTTCCGGGCGAGGCGAGCTTCATCTTTCTGTTCTGATCGAAAACATGCGCCGTGAAGGCTATGAATTCGCAGTCAGCAAGCCTGAAGTCCTTTATCATTTTGATGAGCGCGGCAAAAAGATGGAGCCAATGGAAATCGCATATGTAGACGTTCCGGATGAATTTTCCGGTACTGTGATCCAGAAGCTCAGCGAGCGTAAAGGCGAGCTTCAGGGGATGAGCACTGCCAGCGACGGCTCTGTCCGTCTGGAGTTCCACATTCCTTCCCGCGGACTGATCGGTTTCCGCAGCGAATTTATGACTTCCACAAAAGGAACCGGAATCCTGAATACCATGTTCGACGGCTATTCCCCGTACAAGGGAGACTTCCAGTACCGCAAACAGGGCTCCCTGATCGCATTTGAAGCAGGCGAAGCAGTTACCTACGGACTTTTCTCCGCTCAGGAACGAGGCGTACTCTTCATCGGACCGGGAGCAAAGGTTTACAGCGGCATGGTCATCGGCCAGAACGGAAAGGCTGAAGATATCGAGCTGAACGTATGCAAGACCAAGCATCTGACCAACACCCGTTCCTCCTCCGCTGACGAGGCTCTGAAACTGACACCGCCTAAGGTATTAAGCCTTGAGCAGGCCATTGAATTTATCGACCAGGATGAGCTTCTGGAGATAACTCCTACAAGCCTTCGCATCCGTAAGAGAATTCTCGACCCAAGAGAAAGAAAACGCGCGGGATTTAAGAAAAACTGATCTATCATATAAAAGTCAAAGGCAAAGAACCTAAAATGAAATTTTGACAGAGGGATAAAGCTCTTGTGTTATTCTAACAGATGCGTTCTATTGATAATAGAAAAAGGGAAAGCCAGAAACACACGGCCTACCCTCAATTAATTATGATAACTGTTTTACACAGCCGTTCACTATTGCGAGTAGTGGACGGCTGATTTATTGTCCTGTTATCGAATTTTTATTTCTATTTTATTACCCAATGGACAATATATCTGTGTTAAATCCGCATCTCCCTCATACACACTTCCTGTTCCTTCTCCATATGTGTCCTCTTCTCCTGTTGTATAAAAATATTTGTTTTCAATATCTTTATTTTTATATTTATCAACATACAACTGAAGGGTTACAGATCCTGCATTTGGAGAAATGCCTGTATATCTTTCGAAAACTCTGTCCTGTTGAAACAGTATTTCTGGTTTATTATAATCTGCAAGCCGGTAACAAACAGAATTGCCCAGATTGTCTTCTCCTATCAAATAATATTCATCATACTCTCCCAAATCTGTCATCTTTCCTAAAATCGTACTTGTAAAATCATTTAGCCGCATTTGAGAAACCGTAAGATTCTGATTTTCATTTATTTTAATCTGTTGATCTATATTAATTATTTCAGTATTTGCCTCCAATTCTTTTAAATCTGTTTTAAATTCAAAAACATACTCGTCTGACTTTGAACTTTCATCTATTTTTTGTATCTCCTCTGGCGAAGCTGTATGCACACTTATTGTTACATCTGCTTCCCCATTGGCAAAAATATTGTCTTCTATCGTATAATGAGAAACCTCTCCCTGCATCTCCCCATTTTCTAAAAGCACGGGATAGCTTTCGCTCAATTGTATTTCCTGTTTATTAATAAGCACGTCTGTCAGCAAAACTGGTTCTTCTGTTTTTTCTGAATCAGAAGTAACAGAAAAAGCCACCCATAGATCATTTTTATCTGCTGCCACTTCATGAATAGTAACCGAAATTCCCTTTCTGGTTATTGTTTTCCCTATCACATCTGTATAGCTGCTGACATCCTCAGAAAGTCCCAGTGCCGTTCCGATCCATGAAGTAAACTGTTTCCATGCTGCTTTTACCTCTTCCTGATGTGTCATAGTACCTGCTGCCAAAAATAATAATATAAATCCCGCTACTGCAGTCTTTAATAACCTGTATTTTATGATTACCTGTTTTTTCCATGGACGAGAAGCCTCATAAATAAATTTTTCATCAATATCCCCAAATAATTCCAGAAAAGTATGATTGTTCTTCATAAAAGATCACCTGCCTTTTTCCATAATTTTTTTCTGCTGCGAAACAGACTTGATTTCACCTTGCTTTCCGAAACAGAATGTCTTTTGGAAATTTCTTTAATATCATCCATATACCAATAACGCCGCACAAAAATATCCCTGTCTTCTTCTTTTAATCCTTTTAAAAATTCATCCAGAACATCTAAGATCTCCTGACGTTTTATATTATGTTCCAGAGAATACTGTACCGTTTCTTCAAGTCTTTCCAATTCACCATTGATATCTGCCATATGAGAGTCTGGTCTTTTAAACGCATTTTTTCTCCGTAAACAGTCGATTGCCTGATTTCGAGTTATCTTCCCCAGAAATGCAGATAGGATTTTCGGGATTTTAGGTGGAATCTCATTCCACGTTATTAACCAGGTATCGTTTACACATTCCTCTGAATCCTCTTTATTCAATAAAATATTCCATGCGATTCCAAAACAGAGCTTTGAATACTTTATGTCAGTCTGACGAATTGCTTCTTCAGATCTGTTTAAAAATAACTCAATGATATCCGTATCTTCCATACACGCCTCCTGTTCATTTATTCCCCTATATTATATTAGACGTATTTTTTCACTTTATGTTGCATTTTGTCTTTATTTTTTACAAAAAATACAACGAGCCTGTCTGTAAATACCGTTTTTTAGCATCTAAATATTAAAATAAAAAATCTCCTGTAGGAATCAGTGTTTTTATACCTGATCTTCCATAGGAGATTCTTATGTTTCTTCCGATTGCATACAGCATGAATTCTTTATAGCCCATGAAACGTTCGTCACAGGTTACCAGTCTCTCATATTCATTTATTTCCCGATAACCTTATTATTTTAATTTTCTAAATATGTCTTATGTAGATAACAACTATTTCTGGCAAAAACGGAAAATTAATTTTCTTTATGCGCCGAATGAAAAATAACTTCCTTTTCTTTACTTTTGCAAATGCAATTTCTTTCGAAACCTGGTATCCAGTATCTAATATTTTTGCATTTTTCTTAAATAACTCTACTTTCCAGGTAACACTCCAGTAAATAAGCTGGATTCTCGTAATACATACTGCTGTTATAATCATCAATCTTAGTACTTAGAAATGAATTGTATACCTTAAACAATGCTTCAATAATTCCGATTTTTTCGTGCTCAGCTACAGCTTTTATCAATCTTTTATACACTTTTCCAATATCCCAATGTGATGGAATTGCATAATTACACTCTTTTACATTATCAAATTCACCGTTTCTAATACCTGCTTCCCGTATAAAATCATCACTGACACGTTCTATATTATCACTATGGTATATGTCTGCTAAATCGTAAATTTTTTCAACTTTTTCTGCCCCTAACATATTTACGACATCTGCCCGCGTATTTTGAGTTTTTCTGGCAATATAATCAATCAGGCTGCAGGTAAAAAATAAATCGTTATCTTTTGCCGCTTCTCTTCCATTATTTTCCGTCATTACAACACCTCCTCAGCCCCTCTATATTCCAGACATTTCAGTGCCTCATTTGTACAAAAATTAATCTGATGTGTTGGATATTTAAATTTTGCCAATATCCAGAATTGTTCTCTGGTAATAGCCCCTTCCATATAATCGGATACATAATTATAAATCTGATCATTTGCCATTGCCCCGATTACAATATCATAATCATGAGGTTTTCCACTCCTGCAGTCAATTATAAAATCCAACCATTCATCCGTCATATCTTTGAAGTCTTTTATCCGTAAATTTGAATTCAAACGTACCTCATATATAGACACAACTTTAGTATCATATCGTTTCGCCCACCGTTGTGCCTGCTCTTTTATAATTGTACAATAAAATCCTGTTCCAAAATCTTTCGTATTCCTCCCGATACGGATTTCCGGATGCTCTACCAGCATAAACCCACCATGGTATACTGTCATTTTTGCCATCAAATCCCCCCCTGTCTATCCAAAATACTCCTGCGTAAGACTGTTAAATAACACTTGTATTTTATTCATGTACTGCAATTTTTAATTTGTCACTTTATTATTTCTATTCTACCACAGTTCCAAGAATGTGCCAATGCCGGACTGCGGAAGTCCAAAATCCCCGGAACCGACACAGTCAGCCCGGGGATTTTATAAATAATAAAGGGATTTGTTTCAAATGGTTTTTCTATAAATTTTACTGGAAATCAATGATGTCTGTCCAGCGAAGCAGGAACTCTTCTTCCTCTTTTACATCTTTGGTAAGCTGGGCTGCCGCCGCAATCGGAAGCCATTTCTGTACATACTGCTTTGCGGTATCGCTCTTCCTGCAGAAAAGCTTCAAGTACAGGTCAGCCATTTTTTCATCCTTCAGAGCAAATTCCAGATAAGTAATGGCTGCATCGCCGCTGGCATTTCCCTGAGTTACATGGGACCAGTCTACGATCTTCATAGTTCCGTCCTCTGCAACGATCACGTTGCTTGGGTTAAAATCCCCATGGCAGAGCTTGGTGTGGTTTGGCATGGAATCCAGTCTTGTGAGCAGCTCGTAGCGAACAGTAGCATCCAGCTTATCTTTCATGCTCTCAATCTTGCGGGCAAATTTGTCCTTCTGGAGCGTAAGACGCGGAGCTTTTTTCTCATGCATGGAAAGCTGAAGATCTACAAATTTCTCCATGTATTCCTCAAGCTTATCCGGATTCTCGTTCATCAGCTGTTCCAGAGTTTTGCCTTCTGCATATTCGATCACAATGGCCCACTCGCCATCGATCTCAGTTACCTCCAGAACCTTCGGGATATCCAGTCCGCTTTCCTCTACGCGAGCCTGGCAGAGAGCCTCATTAAAGACATTTGCCTTTCCGTGCTCTTTGGTAAATACCCTCCCTTTTCTTATTTGGACTCTTTTCCGTAGTATGCTTTCAGATAGATTTCCTTCAGCTCAGCCATTAACGGATATCTCGGGTTCGCTCCTGTACACTGGTCGTTGAACGCCTGTTCAGTCATCTCATCCAGAGTATCCAGGAAATATTTCTCATCTACACCATAATCTTTGATGGTTGGCTTGATCTCAATGATCTTCTTCAGCTCTTCCAGCTTCTCAAGAAGTTTTTCAAATACTTCCTGATCATTTTTGCCTGTAAGACCTACGAAACGTCCGATCTCTGCATAACGTGCAAGTGTGTGCGGATACTGATACTGCGGGAATGTTCCCATTTTTGTCGGTACCTCAACACTATTATAACGCATTACATCTGTGAGAACCAGAGCATTTGCAATTCCGTGAGGAATATGATGGAAAGCGCCAAGCTTATGAGCAAGAGAATGATTTACTCCAAGGAAAGCGTTTGCAAAAGCCATACCAGCCATGCAGGAAGCGTTTGCCATATGGTCTCTTGCCTCCACATCATTTCCGTCTCTGTAAGCTCTTGGAAGATAATCAAATACCAGCTTGATTGCTTTCAGAGCAAGACTGTCTGTATAGTCAGAAGCCATTACGGAAACATATGCCTCGATCGCGTGAGTCATAACGTCAATACCGGAAGCGCAGGTCAGGCCTTTCGGAGCGCTCATCATGTTGTCTGTATCAACAATAGCCATGTTCGGCATCAGTTCATAGTCTGCCAGAGGCCATTTGATTCCTGTTTCTTTGTCTGTAATAATGGCAAACGGAGTTACCTCGGAACCTGTACCGGAAGATGTTGGGATTGCTACAAAGTAAGCTTTTTTACCCATTTTCGGGAAGGTATAGATTCTCTTGCGGATATCCATGAAATCCATTGCCATATCGTCAAAATCAGCGTCAGGATTCTCATAAAGCACCCACATAACTTTTCCGGCATCCATTGCAGAACCACCGCCAAGAGCGATAATGCAGTCCGGCTCAAAGGCGCGCATTGCTGCTGCTCCGGCTTTTGCAGATGCAAGAGACGGATCCGGCTCTACATCAGAGAAACAGGTGTGGACAATGCCCATCTGATCCAGTTTATCCTCGATTGCCTTTGTATATCCGTTTTTGTAAAGGAAAGAGTCGGTTACGATAAAGCAGCGTTTTTTGCCCATAACAGTTCCCAGCTCATCAAGGGCAACCGGCATACAGCCTTTTTTGAAGTAAACCTTTTCCGGGGTTCTCATCCAGAGCATGTTCTCTCTCCTCTCTGCAACAGTTTTAATATTGATCAGATGCTTTACTCCAACGTTTTCAGAAACAGAGTTTCCGCCCCAGGAGCCGCAGCCCAGAGTAAGGGATGGAACAAGCTTAAAGTTATAAAGATCTCCGATTCCTCCCTGGGAGGATGGTGTATTTACAAGAATACGGCAGGTTTTCATAGCTGCTGCATGTTTTGCCATTTTTTCCTTCTCATTTACATTGATATAAAGAGAAGAAGTATGTCCGTATCCGCCGTCAGCTACCAGCTGTTCAGCCTTTGCAAGAGCCTCGTCAAAGGTTTTTGCCTTATACATGGCAAGTACCGGAGAAAGCTTTTCGTGAGCAAATTCTTCGCTGATGTCCACAGACTCAACCTCGCCAATAAGGATCTTTGTTTCAGCCGGAACAGTCACACCGGCCATTTCTGCGATTGTTGCTGCTTTCTGACCTACAATCTTCGCATTCAGCGCGCCGTTAATAATAATTGTTTTTCTTACCTTGTCAAGCTCATCCTTTTTCAGGAAGTAGCAGCCTCTGTAAATAAACTCTTCTTTTACTGCCTTATATACGCTTTCCAGTACAGTAACAGACTGCTCGGAAGCGCAGATCATACCATTGTCAAAGGTTTTTGAATGGATAATGGAGTTTACTGCCAAACGTACATCTGCCGTATCGTCAATGATAACCGGTGTATTTCCGGCACCTACGCCAAGTGCCGGCTTTCCGGAGGAATATGCAGCTTTAACCATTCCCGGACCACCTGTCGCAAGAATAATGTCTGCTTCCTTCATAACCAGGTTGGTAAGCTCAAGGCTTGGAACATCGATCCATCCGATAATGCCCTCCGGAGCGCCTGCCTTTACGGCTGCTTCAAGAACAAGCTTTGCTGCAGCAATAGTACAGCCTTTTGCGCGAGGATGCGGGCTGATGATAATTGCGTTTCTTGTTTTTAATGCGATCAGTGTTTTAAAAATCGCTGTGGAGGTAGGATTTGTTGTAGGAATAACTGCTGCGATCAGGCCAATCGGCTCTGCAATCTTTTTGATTCCATAAACCGGATCGTCTTCGATCACGCCACAGGTTTTCGTGTTTTTATAAGCATTGTAAATATACTCTGCTGCGTAGTGGTTCTTAATAACCTTATCTTCCACAACGCCCATGCCTGTTTCCTCAACAGCCATTTTTGCAAGGGGAATACGCGCTTTGTCAGCAGCGGTAGCTGCAGCCTTGAAGATTTTGTCTACCTGCTCCTGTGTATAGGTGGCGAAAAGTTTCTGTGCTTCTTTCATCGCAGCCATTTTTGCTTCCAGTGCCTCTGCAGTGTCGATCACAGCCGGGATGTGGGTTTCTGTCTTTGCCATTTGAAATCCTCCTTGTTAATCCATTTATATTCTTGATTGTTACTTTCTTTTGATAGAGCGGCAAATAATTATGTTAATTGATTAACGTTAAATATTTGTCAATCTTGATGGTTTTATTATATTAGTTTGTTAATCATTTGTCAATCTTTATCTCAACAAAAAAATATTTAAAAATAAATCTTAAATCTCTCGTTTTTTGTATAATATATACAAAAATTTTCTGTCATATTTTTTTATACCAATGCATATCTTAGTTGATGGGGACTGTTTTTCTGTCTGATATCTGCCACAAACATTTATTCTGACAGACACTCAGGCTTTCAGATATATTTTACCCGAAATTAACTCAGGCTTTTTTTCTATTTATTATAAGGAGTATAAAGTAATGAACAGTTGTATTGCAGTAAAAGACCATTGGAAATTTATTTATACACAGATTGAGGAAGAACAGAAGAAATTGAAAAAGAAAAAGCAGTTAAGGCGTGCACTGACATCTGAAACATTCTGCACAAGGGGAAAATGCGCCGTCAGCCTTATGCTGGCAAAGCTCGATATTATTAATACAATCCTTACCATGAAATATCAGCGCAATGTCATTCAGATGAAAACCGGACGGCTGAAAGAGTATGACAGTGTATATAAAAAAATGCAGAAAAAAGGGCTTGAACCGGATTTTAACGTTGCCCTTGAACGAATAAACGACCTGATTGGGGTAAGAGCTGTCTGCGCTTATGTAGATGATATCTATCAGGTTGCTGAGCTGATCAAAAATCAAAAAGACATCCGCATCCTGAAAACCAAGGATTACATACAGGAACCCAAGGCCTCCGGCTATCAGAGCCTTCATCTGATCCTGGAAACAGCAATCCCCTTTCAGGAAGACATCCAGTGGATAAAAATAGAGCTTCAGCTCCGCACTGCCGCCATGGATTACTGGGCAAATCTGGATCATCAGCTCCGTTATAAGCGAGAAAAAAAAGAAACTCAGTTTATCGACGAGGAACTTCAGCAGTGCGCTGCCGTCATCCGTGCGCTGGATCAGAAAATGCTGACTATCCGAAAAAAGATTGATAAAATTTAAACAGGATTCTCTTCCTGTTTTATGGAAAAAGAATCCTGTTATCGTTTTTACGTTATTATTTCCTTTTTTGTCATCATAAAAACAGCTGACTGTGAGAAGAGTATACTACTCCTTCCGACATTAGCTTTCCTCTGTCAGGGAAAACTCTGCTGCCAGCTTTTTAAATTCCGGAAGAGAATTGATAATCGTCTCATAGGAAACGCAGTAGGCAAGTCTCACATATCCCGGACAGGCAAAAGAGCTTCCCGGCACCATAAGAATATTATACTTTTTTCCTGCCTCACAGAATTCCTTTTCATCAGCAACCGGTGATTTCACAAAAAGATAAAAGGCCCCCTGCGGTTTGATGCACTGAAAACCACAGGCAGTAAGCCCGTTATAGAGAGCCAGACGATTTTTATCATAGGCCGCCACATCCACTTCTGCGTCCACGCAGCGGGCAATCACCTTCTGCATCAGGGAAGGCGCATTGACACTTCCCAGAATACGATTGGCAATACCTGCGGCTGCAATTACTGTTTCACTGTCCTCAAGGTCATCGGGAATCACCAGATATCCGATCCTTTCTCCTGGAAGAGACAGAGATTTACTGTAAGAATAGCCTACTACAGTGTTTTTGTAGTATTTTGTAAGGTATGGAACCTCTGCCCCGTCATAGGCAAGCTCACGATAAGGCTCATCAGAGATCAGATATATCACACTGCCATATTCCTTCTGCTTTTTCTCAAGAATGGCTGCCAGAGCCTTGATTGTATCTTCCGAATAAATAACACCTGTAGGATTATGGGGACTGTTTACAATAACTGCCCTTGTGTTTGCAGTGATTTTTCTTTCCAGTTCCTCCAGATCCGGCTGAAAGGTTTCTGTATCAGGAGAGATTTCCACAAGCTTTCCGTCATAATTTTTTACATATGCACCATATTCCAGAAAATATGGTGCAAAAACAATTACTTCCTCACCGGGATTCAAAACTGTTTTCAGAATCACGTTCAGTCCGCTTGCAGCTCCCACTGTCATGATCAGGTTTTTCGCAGAAAAATCTGTCCCAAAACGGCGGTTCAGGGACTGCGCAATGGTTTCACGCACATCCTCAAATCCTGCGTTATTCATATACCCGTGAAGAATTACAGGATCCTCATTATTTGCCAGATCAACAATGGCTTCCCGAACACAGTCAGGCGCGGGAACGCTGGGATTTCCCAGGCTGAAATCATATACTTTATCTGCTCCGTACTGTTTTTTCAGACGATTCCCCTCCTCAAACATAGTACGGATCGCAGAATTATTCTGAACAAAAGGAATCATTTTTTCTGCTATCATATCCGTCAGCTCCTGTCTTTTTTACTTTTGCTATGGCCAAAGGCAATCCACACAACCAGGGCAAGCATTGCCACACCAATGATCATCCACGGAACAAGGTACTCCATTCCTTTTGGCTTAAACATGTCGTAGTAGCCTTTCAGGTAAATTACAGAAACCACTACCGGAATTACCCACAGCATGTACATGCGGATACCTGCCGGGAACTTTACTCCCTTTCCTGTGTTTGCTTCCTTTAAAAAGTTTTTCCAACCCCAGCCCCTTTTCGATGCGCAGAAAAGCACAAACAATACAGAACCAAGAGGCAGAATATTATTAGATACAATAAAATCTTCCAGATCCATGATGTTTGTTCCTTCACCTAAAATCTGTATTCCGGACCACGGTCCAAAACCAAGGATTGCCGGCATGGAAAGAATGATAACAAGAACAATATTTACCATTACCGCTTTCTTACGGCTCCATCCCCACAGATCAATGGCAAAAGACAGAATATTTTCAAATACAGCAACCACTGTAGACAGAGCCGCACATGCCATAAAAAGGAAGAACAATGCGCCCCAGAGTCTTCCGCCCATCATCTGGTTAAATACATTTGGAAGTGTGATAAATACAAGCCCCGGACCTGCCCCCGGCTCCACGTTAAACGCAAAACATGCAGGAATAATGATCATGCCTGCCATCAGTGCAACAAAGGTATCCAGCACAAGAATACTGAGACTTTCTCCTGCCAGTGTCAGATCTTTTTTCATATAGCTTCCAAAGATCTCCATGGCTCCGATTCCAATGCTCAGAGTGAAAAATGCCTGAGACATGGCTCCGAATATTACATTTCCGATCCCGGCTTCTTTCATGTTTTCAAAATTCGGAATCAGATAAAATTTAATACCTTCCACGGCTCCGTCCAAAGTAGCAGAATGAACTGCAAGCACAACGATCAGACCTAACAGGCACAGCATCATGACCTTTGTAATTCTCTCAACTCCGTTTTGAAGTCCCAGAGAACAGATTCCAAATGCCAGAAACACTGCAAGGACCATCCAGAAGGTCATGGTTCCTGTGGATTTCTGGAAGTTCCCAAAAAATTCTGTTATCTGTGCAGAATCCGCACCCTGAAGCTTTCCGGTTGCCATTACGTAACCGTAATACAGCGTCCATCCTGCTACCATGGTATAGAACATCATCAGCACATAGTTTCCGATCATACCCATATAGCTGTACTTATGGAAGTTGGAGCCTTCCGGTTCCAGTTCATGAAAGGCCTTCGCCGTACTTTTTCTGCTGGCGCGTCCCACTGCAAACTCGCTGACAAGAATAGGAAGTCCCAGAACTACAAGAAAAACAAGATAAATAAGAACAAACGCCGCTCCACCGTATTTTCCTGTCATATATGGGAATTTCCACACATTGCCCAGACCTATGGCACATCCGGCAGACACCAGAATGAACCCAAGCCGTGAGCCAAAAGTTTCTCTTTCTTTCACTGATTTCCCCTCCTAAAAAATAATTCAAGCTATTATATCACATTAAAGCGTTACTGGAAACCAGTAATTCAAGATTTACCTTTTTCAATTCACCTTCCGTTATGTAATTCATCAAAAGAGCCGTTGTACAGGTATATCTTTTTATATCTGTAAAATGGACCTTCAAAAAAATGGATCTTCTGTTTCTCTGCCTGTATTTTGCCTTTCAAAATTTTCTTTCCACAATCCAGTGTATCTAAAGCTTTTTCTATGGATATTAATCCATGTCCTCCTCCACAGATTTCAAAAGCATCCTTCTGAGAAAAGATTCTCTCCCCAATGCAATGCCAATCTTCTAAAAGTCTCCATCTATCCTGTGCCGGTGCGCAGAGCAATTCAATATCATTTACATTATCTCCAGAAAACAGTACCTTATCCTTTCTGTCTAAAATACATACAGAACCGGCAGTATGTCCCGGCATCTCGATAATTTCCAGTTCTTTATCTCCCAGATTAAATATATCTCCTTCTTTCATAAAACAAAAATCAGGCTTTTTATCATTTCTCATTTCCTGTGCAATCGTAATTGTTCCAGGTTCTATAGCATCTGCACTTTCCATATTTTTAAGATAATTTTCTCGATCTCTGACAGAAATTTTCATTGCCTCCCGATAATCTTTTTTATGAATATAAACTTCACTGAACTGTCCGCACCCCCGGGTGTAAAATAAAGTGTGTAAGTTGAGAAAAGCAAATTTCAAAACTTACGTACTTTGTCTGCTTTGACAGAGTGTGTTAAGATAACAGGAAAGGATTAGAAAGAAGGATGGACACACTCACTATGACAAGAAGAAAAAAAGAAGCGTAAGCGCTTAAACGCTTACAAAGAAGCAACACCAAACAGACAGCTGGCGCAGGCTATCCTCGACCAGTACCAGCCCAAAAGCGTAGAGGATATGCAGGATGCGCTGAAAGATATTTTCGGTCCCATGTTTGAAGCAATGCTGCAGGGGGAAATGAACAGCCATCTGGGCTATTCCAATAACGAACGCGGTGAAAAAGAAACGGTCAATCGGAGGAACGGTTATACCAAAAAAACATTGAAAACAACGGTTGGCGATGTCCCTATCGAGGTTCCACGCGATCGGGAAGGCACTTTTGAACCAGTTGTTGTACCGAAAAGAAAAAGAGATGTCTCTGCTATATGCAGTCTATGTCATTCTTGGATACGATGTGGATGGGCAGAAAGATATTCTGGGTTTGTGGCTGAGCGAGTCGGAAAGTAAACATCAATGGGTGCAGATTTTTGATGAGCTCAAAAATCGCGGTTGGAAGATGTTCTGTTTCTTTCTATGGATGGCGTAATCGGACTGGAAGAAGGAGCAAAAGCAATCTTCCCGCATGTGATGGTACAAAGATGCATCGTTCACCTGATTCGAAACTCCATCAAATATGTCCCTAACAAAGATTATAAGCGTTTTACAGCCCAGCTAAAAAAGGTTTATGGGGCGGCCAGTTTGAAAGCGTCGGAGTCCGAATTTGAACGTTTTCGCCAGACGTGGAGCCAATATCCCGGAGCCGTGGATGTATGGGTGCGGAACTGGCAGCATGTAGCACAGCTTTTCAGCTACGGAAGTGCGGTACGAAAAATCCTGTATACCACAAACGCAGTGGAAAGCGTCAATTCAAGTTTCCGCAAAGTGACAAAAAAAGGAGCGTTTCCCAACGAAAATGCGTTGCTGAAACTGTTGTATTTACGAATAAGCGAGTTATACAAGAAATGGAAAAACATAGATCATCGTTTAAGAATGCTGGACGCTGCTGATCAGGTAGAAGAGGCCGGACTACTCGGTGAAGCATATGAGCGATTAATTTCTTCTTATCAGAAAGCCCGTGGATTAAACGATGAGATGGAAGAACTTGTGAAAGACGCTTTAATAAATTAACTCAAAAGAGTATTTGAGTATAAGATTGGGGAGGATTCCCTCCCCAAAATATTTTTTCAAAAACTTACACAAAAAACTTGACAAACCCAAAAATTCTTCTCTATTTGACCATATTATGATACACACAATAACTTAAACCATTCATTTTTGTCCGAATATTGCAAGCTCTATCACATAATATTCAGCATTTTCTCATTTATAGTATATAGTCTATGCTTTATTTCTTTCATGATTCGTTGACAGATCTAAAAAACATTTTATATTTTCTTCTATAATCACATAATTATTGATATTTCCACCTTTTCAAATCTCCACTTCTGCTTCACATCCGGATACTTGTCCCTGTCCACCTCGCTCATAAACATTTCAAAAGGTCTTGCGCAGGTTTTAAAAGGTGCATACAATGCCTGATAAACTACAAATTTTTCTCCTGTTTCTGTATGATCCGCAAAAGCAAGCACTTTATAAAGATACTCTGAGGTATTTTCATTTACCCATTCTCTTTTAAAATGCCGGACAATATCTCCCGGGCGGATGTCTCTTTCAGCTGCTTTCTCTGTTATTGCAGGCGCCTCTGGTTCTGATCCAAGTTCTGTATACTCCTCTTTATCCAGAGATACCGGAACTCCGGTTCTCCCGGAAATATGAACTCCCCCGTACCAGGTTCCTTCTGTCTCAAAAACATCTCCCACTTCATACTCCTGGCTGTACTCATCGTTTTTCTTAATAATTCTGATCCTTCTCATTTTTTCCTCCTGTATCATCAAATGTTTTTTATTAATAATCCATTATGGCTTACCAGATCAATCACTTTCATGGGTATTTTAATATATTAGCAATATTATCTTTTTTCAGTTAAAATTATCTCTGTTGTTTCAGAAATTCATCTCTGATCTTCACTGCCCGATCTGGATAGTTAGTAATAATTGCATCCACGCCTGCGTGGAACAGCTTCTCCATATGCTCTGTTTCATTCACAGTCCACACACGGATTTTCAATCCACTTTCCTTATATTCTCTGAGAAAATCTGCCATTGCCATATGATAGATCGCCGGATGCAGACCTTTGATCCCGGTCTTTTTTGCATAATCTGCCACATTAAGAATCACGTCGCTGTACAGATAAGCAGTTTCCGCATCTGGCTCTAATTCTCTGATCTTCTGCATACTATAATGGTTAAAGGAAGAATAAATGATCCTGTCCTCCATTCCCTGATGCTTTACCTCTTCTATTACCATACGTTCCAGCTCCGGATACCAGAAAATCCCTGTCTTCAGTTCGATATTTACCTTAATACCGCTTGGTTTTACCAGCTCCAAAACCTCTCTCAAGGTAGGAATCCTTCCCTTTTTCCCCTCAGGAGTACTGACCTGAAATCTTTTCAGTTCTTCCAGTGTATAATCTTTTACCCAGCCTGTACCATTACAGACTCTGTCAACATTTTCGTCATGGATGATTACCATCTGGCCATCCCTGCTGAGCTGGACATCCAGTTCAATTCCATCTGCCCCCTGTTCTACTGCCAGTGCAAAAGCCTCCAGGGTATTTTCTGACTCATAGCCGCTTGCGCCTCTGTGGGCAAAAATTTCCGTAGTTTTCACTTTTCTGTCCTCCATAAAAATCTATCCGGGTGTATTTTACCACACCCGGATTTTGGAATAAAGCTATACTGCATCATTGTTTTTATTCATTTACAAGATTATATTCTTCAATTGCTCCATTAATAGATTCTGTCATATTTTTCACTGCAGCGTCCACATCCTCATTTCCATTAAGAAGACTTTCAATTTCTGATTCCACGATTGCTCTGGCTTCCGGAAATACACTTAAAAGTGCTCCTGCATATTCCGGTGCAGAATCATGAAGCTGATCAATAGCAGTCTGGAACTGCGGATATTCCGCTACATTCTGTTTAAAGGTCTCTTCTTCCTGAGCTGCAACTGTTACCGGAAAATATCCAGTCTGTGCATTCCAGTAAGCCTGTGATTCAGGAGAGATCAGAAACTTGATAAATTCCCATGTTGCACGAAGCTTTTTCGGATCCTGGTTATCAAGAGCCCACAGAGAAGCGCCTCCAATAGATACACCACCCTCATCAGAAGAGGATACTTTCGGGAAATAAGCAGTACCAACTTCGAATTTACCGTTAACATCCTGCAGAATCTGTTTTAAAGATGCAGTAGATCCAAGAGTAATAGCAGATTTTCCTGCTGAAAAGTCTGCAAGACCTGCGTCTCCTCCTTTTCCTACAATCGGAGCAAAACCTTTGTCATTCAGATCTTTCCATACTGTAAGAATATTTTTTGCAGCTCCGTTTTCATCAAAGGCAACTGCTGTTGCAGCTTCTTTACGTCCATTTCCGTTATTGGCATACTCCAGTCCCTGTTTACTGATCAGCTGCTCAAAAAACCATCCATAAATTCCCATGGACATAGCCTCTCCTGCTCCGCCATTGTCCAGAAGCTGCTGACCAATCTCACCGATTCCTTCCAGGCTGTCCGGAACCTCTGTAATTCCTGCTTTTTCAAACATGTCTTTATTATAATAGAGAATTGGAGTCGATGAATTAAACGGCATAGAATATAATTCATTATCAATAGTATAATATGCAGCAAGGTTTGGCTCAATCTGTGAAAGATCATAGCCGTCTCCGTCGATCATCTCCTGCATAGGCACGATCCATCCAGAATCGATCATGAATCTTGTACCAATCTCATAAACCTGAACCAGATCAGCTCCCATATTTCCAATCTGAGCGCTTTTCAGCTTATTGAGAGAATCATCATATTCTCCCTGATACTGCGCGTCTACAGTAATTCCATATTCATTTTCCTCATTAAACTGTTTTACAAGAGTATCCAGAGCTTCTCCATTAACTCCTCCCATGGAATGCCAGAAGGAAATTGTTGTTCCATCTACATCTGAGGCATCCGCCATCTCTGCTGTCGTATTTTCTGCTGCAAATACAGCTGATGAAGTTCCTGCGATCATGGATAATGCCAGCATTGACGCAATTACTTTTTTCTTCATGATTTTTCTCCTCTTCTTCGTGTAATTTTTATTTATCCTTTCACAGCTCCGGAGAACATTCCCCGGATCAGCTGTTTCTGGCCGATGATGAAAATAGAAATTGACGGGATAATGATCATTACCACGCCTGCGATCATCAGAGTGATCGACTGAGAATCCACGCTGTCCAGCATGCTGATACCAATCTGAACCGTACGTCTTTCATTGGATCCTGTTACCAGAAGCGGCCACATATACATATTCCATGCATTGATAAAGGTATAGACCGCCATAGCTCCAATAGCAGATTTTGTCAGTGGAATCAGGATTTTTACGATAAAGCGCAGATTGCCACATCCATCCAGCTTTGCCGATTCATAAAGAGAAACCGGAAACGTCATATAAAACTGCCGGAACAGAAAGATTCCCATTGCAGATGTCAGATACGGAAGGATCAGTACCGGATAAGTATCAAGAATTCCCATTTTTCCTACAGTCAGGTAATTGGAAATAATCGTAGCCTCCCCGGGAACCATCATGGTTGCCATAACCAGCATAAAAAGAATTCCTTTTCCTTTGAATTCCAGGAAAGAGAAAGAAAAAGCCGCAAGCGAGCAGGAAATAATCTGTCCGATAGTAATACATCCTGCCATAATAAAGGAGTTCATAATAAATTTCAGAAGCGGTACATTTTTAAATGCATTGATGAAATTACTCCATGTAGGATGCTTTGGAAGAATATTCAATTCTGTTGTAAAAAGTTCGCTGGACGGCATAAATGCAATGCTTACTGCATAAAGCAATGGAAGCAGCACAACAAAAGCAAACAGAACATTCGCTGTCAGCCGAAGGGCTGTACGCCCTCTTCTTTTTGCAAGAGCCCTGGTATTCATTGTGTTCTTTATCTCCAGAAGCTCACTTCTGGAAATCTGTCCCTCTATGGGCAAAGCCATATTTTCTGCCTGACTCATCAGTATTTTACCCCTTTCTTTTCCATACGAAACATAATCAGTGTAATGACCATAACAATCAGAAACAGGATGACTGACTGGGCTGCTGCACTTCCGAAACGATAGTTAAAAAACGCATCTCTGTAAATAGAATAGACGATTACATTGGTGCTTTCATTTGGTCCGCCCTCTGTCAGGATCTTAATCTGTCCAAAGGACTGAAATGCCTGAATAATATTGACTACCAGTGTATAGAACATAATAGGAGAAAGTCCGGGCAGCGTAAGGCTGAAAAACTGCTGTATGCCACTTGCGCCATCCACTGACGCTCTCTCGTAAATTGTTTCGTCAATATTTCCCAGTCCTGCGGAAAAATACAGAAAGTTAATTCCGCTGTTCAGCCACGCTGTAAGGATTGCTACACACCAAAGTGCAGTTTTGGGATCATTCAGCCAGTTAATATCAAGATTCAACAGTTTATTTACAATTCCCACTGCAGGATGGAGCATGATCTGAAAGATCATTGCCGCAGAACTGGAGGCGATCGCCATAGGAAGCGCATACGCTGTGCTGAAAAACCTGATTCCCGGAAAAGCCTTATTGCAGAGAACTGCTGCCACAAGCCCCAAAAGCATGCTTCCAATCACAACCACTGAAACAAATATCAGGGTAACCTTCAGGCTGTTATGGAAAGACGGGGAACTAAGAAGAGCTTTATAGTTTTCCAGGCCCACAAAAAGCTTTGCCTCACCCATTTTATTTGTTTTATACAGACTAAGGTAAATAGTCTTAAAAAATGGATAAAACAAAAATACTGCGAAAATCAACATACTTGGGACAAGATAAAAATATGGGTTGATTTTTGCCGCTGATTTTTTTCCCATTATTGCACCTCCTCCCTGTATAAAAGATTTTTTTCTGTTTCCGGATCAAAAATATGTATTTTTTCCATGTCGAAATAAAGTTTTATTTTCTCACCTGTCTGTGTCTTATTTTCCGGTTTCAGACGTACTGCATGCGTTTTATTCTGCTCATCAAAGTAAAGTATGGTTTCTGCACCGGTCATTTCCCGATTTACGACTATTTCTTCCATATTTTCTGTCTGGTCCATAATTCCCAGCTCTCTTGCGCCGTTTTCATCATAAATATCCTCTGGACGGATTCCCAGGATTACCTGACGGCCGTTTGCAGTTATTCCCATACGTTTCGTCAACGGATCACTTAAATAAAACTTTTTTCCCTGACCGGATTCTTCCATTACAAGAGCCACACGATTGTCTGCCTCCGCCTTGATCCTGCACTTAAAAAAATTCATAGACGGCGAACCAAGAAAGCCTGCAACAAACAGATTGATCGGATTGTTATAGATTTTTGCCGGAGCACCTACCTGCTGTATATATCCGGCTTTCATAACCACGATCTTCGTCCCCAGAGTCATTGCTTCCGTCTGGTCATGGGTTACATAGATCATCGTCGTTCCAAGCTGTTCATGAAGCTTCAGAAGCTCCACCCGCATCTGCGCTCTCAGTTTTGCGTCCAGATTCGATAATGGTTCATCCATCAAAAAGGCCTTCGGTTTACGAATGATCGCACTGCCTATGGCAACTCTCTGCTTCTGTCCTCCAGAAAGAGCTGAGGGCCGACGGTCCAAAAGAGACTCGATCTCCAGAATTTTTGCCACCTGATGAACTCTCTCCTTAATTTCCTTTTTTGGAACCTTTCTTATTTTCAGAGCATACGCCAGATTTCCATAGACAGTCATATTGGGGTAAAGAGCATAATTCTGGAAGACCATAGCCATTCCCCGCTCTTTTGGTTCCAGATAATTACAAAGCTGTCCATCGATCCAAAGTTCACCATCTGTAATCTCTTCAAGACCTGCGATCAATCTGAGTGTAGTTGATTTCCCGCATCCGGAAGGTCCTACAAATATGACAAATTCCTTATCATGAATATCCAGATTAAAGTCTTTTACTCCGTAATGCTCTGGATCAAATTGCCTGCTTACATTTCTCAATGCAATTTCCGACATTACATTCCCTCCTCTGCAGCTTTATGCCGCGCTGTTTTCAACCTTTTCCATTATGCCGGAAGAAAATATTTTGTTCTATCATGGGTTTTAAAAAGATTAGTAAAAAATAGATGCAGAATTTTGATACTTTGTAAGAAAAAAATAAAATTTATTTTGAATATCAGACTATTTTTAATAATTTCTATACAACGAAAAAACACCGTCCCCGCGGCAATCACGTTGTCCGCAAAAACAGTGCTTTAAGTGCGTCTTCAGGGGTTCGAACCCTGGACACCCTGATTAAGAGTCAGGTGCTCTACCAACTGAGCTAAAGACGCTTATTGAAATGTGTTTATTTTGTGTATTTCCTTAACGCAAGAATTATTATACGAAACACTTCATCAAAAGTCAAGAACTTTTTTACATTTTTTTTATAAAATTCAGTTTTTCTTTTCTGTTCCTTTTTTATCTCCCAGAGAATCCAGCATATGAGCCAGTTCGCCTGTGTTTTTCCTGATCTTCGACAGCTGTTTATCCAGCCTCCGGTGTTCATAACTGAACTGAGTTATAATGCTCTGCATTTTGCTGCGTTTTCTCACAGCAGCCATAAAAACACTTCCTTTTCCATATTTCCGGATTTTATATCAGAGCTATGTTCAGGCGTCAGATCTGCCTGAACATTTTGCTCTGTTTTTTTTGCAAATAATAAGTATCTGCATTTCTTCTATATTATATGTGTATTGTTATAAACCGGAACATACGGCGTCCTCCGTAAACTCTGCCGGCTTACTGTTTCTGACGCATAATAAGCTTACAGATAGGATTGCCCATAGAAGAAAACTTTTCTTCATATTCTGTCATTACATTACCTTCCATCATATCCTCCTGATGATGCAGGTCGAAAGTATACACCAGAAGCTCCCAGTCTTTTTCTTTTACCTCTTCCAGAGAAAACTCAAACAGCTCTCTGTTGTCTGTTTTAAATTCTACCACACCTTCAGAAATCAGGATTTTCTCATAGCGGGCAAGAAACTCTCTGGATGTAAGCCTGCGCTTCGCGTGTCTTGCCTTTGGCCATGGATCTGAAAAATTCAGATATATCTTCTGCACTTCTCCTTTTTCAAAAATATCAGGAAGCTCACGGGCATCCACTCTCATAAAAAGAAGGTTGTCCAGCTTTTCTCCCGCTTCCTCCAGTTCTTCTCTTTTCTGCAGAGCCCGGAGAAGCACGCTGTCATACATTTCAATTCCTACATAATTAATGTCCGGGTGAAGTCTTGCCATGTCCATCAAAAACCGGCCTTTTCCCATTCCAACCTCGATATGAACAGGCTGTTCCTTCAAAAAACACTGATTCCACTTTCCTTTTTGTGTTTTTGGTTCCTGGACTACATATCTGTTCTCCAGAATTGCATCTTTGGCTCCCGGTATATTTCTAAGTCTCATAATATAGTTCCTCCTTTTATCCTGCCTTCTTAATCTTATTCTATAAATGAGCAAATACAGAATTTCGCATAATAGAATTCGCAATATGCGGACATAAAAATATGTTTCAACTCTGTATGTGTATCCTGCAAAAAACAAAACAACGAAGACTCTTCGTGTCAGAAAATGTCTCCTCTAAAAATACTTTATTTTATATCAGCTTCTGCCACAATATATTTATGGTTAATATCCCTTACAGCCAGTAAGGAAGAATCCATTTTGCTGCCTGGATCTGTAACTAAACAAATACTGAGTCTTACACAATGACATCTGTAATATACGAAAATAAATCTTTTCACAAAAATTCAAAGATTCTCTCCTATCATACATGTTTTCTCTGTACTCAGCAACAAAAAGATTTCCTGCATTTTCACTGCCTTGTCTGCCTGTAATTTTACCTGTATCATTATAACAGCTTCTCTGTCTTCTCTTAATACAGGATTTTCTGAATTTCTGCTGTGTTTCTTTTCCAACAATATACCTGTTTTGTGACCTTTATACAACTTATCATAAAATAATTACCATATAATGCCGTAAATTTGTATGGTATTTTTTTAACAAAAGGTGTATCATAGGAGAAAGTTCCACAAAGTAAGAATCCTGGCAGCAAAAGGAGGTTGAATATGGAACAGATACTCAATAAGCTATCTGAAATAGAACTTACTGCAAAACGCATTATGGAGGATGCAGACAGCACCAAGTCCGCGCTTTCTGCAGAAATGGAGGAAAAGTGCAAAGAATTTGACGCTGCTCTGGAACAGGAGACTAATACAAAGATTCAGGAGCTCCGTAGCAGTCTGGAACAGAAAAAAAACGAAGAGCTTTCTGAACTGCGCAGTCACATGGAATCTGCTCTCTGTGAACTGGACAGTTATTACAGCCAGAATCACGAAACCCTTTCAGAGCATTTATTCCGGAAACTTCTTGCAAACTGAAAAAGGAGGCATAAGACAGCATGGGAAATCTCCTCTCCTACAGCGGAATTTCAGCAAAGATCCGCGCCATGCAGAGCAAGCTGACAACGGAAGAACAGTTTCAGGAAATTCTTCAGCTATCCAGTGTTCCTCAGGTAATCACTTACCTGAAGCATACAAAGGAATACGAAGAGGCCTGGGCTTCTCTGGATGAAAACACTCTCCACAGAGGACAGATTGAAAAGCTGTTAAAAGCTTCTGTTTTTAACAATTTTTCCCGTATCTATCAGTTTTCCAATCCAGAGCAGCGCAAATTCCTGGATCTTTATTCCAAGCGCTATGAGATTCGTGTTCTGAAGGAAATCATGACAGACCTGTTTGATCACCGAAACACAGATCCTGTAGATGTGACACCATACCGTGATTTTTTCCGTAAACACTCCAATATGGATCTTGACAGGCTAATCGCCTGTACCTCTATGGAAGAATTTATCACGGCATTAAAGGGAAATGAATTTTATCTGCCCCTGTCTCAGATTCAGAATCACGAAAGCGCGCTGCTCTTTGACTACGGCATGGTTCTTGACCTTTATTATTTTACACAGATCTGGAATGTCCGCAAAAAACTTTTTTCCGGAAATGATCTGAAACAGATCACTCATGCATATGGAGAAAAATTCGATATGCTGAATCTGCAGTTTATTTTCCGGTCCAAACGGTATTTTCATATGGCGCCGGCAGATATCTACGCCCTGCTGATACCAATGAATTACAAATTGAAAAAAGAAGAAATCAACACCCTTGTGGAAGCCGCCTCCTATGAAGAGGCACGGCCTTTATTCCGCAAAACCTATTACGGCAAAAAATACGAACATCTGGCAGCACATAATCTTGAGGAATTTTACAATTGTATGCTCCGCAGTACTCTGGAAAAAGAAGCCCGGAGAGATCCTTATTCCGTGGCCCTTCTCTATTCCTATATGTATCACAAAGAGCATGAAGTAAACCGTCTGACCATTGCCATTGAATGTGTACGGTACGGTGTACAGCCTGAAGAAGCGCTTCAGTTTATTCGTAATAATTAACAACCCGGAGGTAACATCGTGATTGAAAAAATGAAATTTTTGAGCATCACAGGGCCAAAGGCAGATATTGACAGAATGACAGAAACCTATCTTTCCAAATATGAGATTCATCTGGAAAATGCTCTTTCTGAGCTGACAGAGGTTGCCAATCTGTCACCGTTTCTGGAAATCAATCCTTATCGTGAAGCTCTCACTTCCATTAACAGTTTTTACGAACAATTGGAAGACCCGGAAAGCATCACGCCCAAAAAGATGGATACAGAAACCGCTGTCTCTGTGGTCCGAAGGCTCCAGAAAGAATCCGGCCATCTTGCTGACGTCCGTCAGAAGCTGAAAGCAGAACATGCTGAAATGCTGGATTCCCTAAAGATCATCCGTCCTTTCCAGAATCTTAATTATGATATATCTGAAATTCTGAACTTCAGTTATATCCATTACCGTTTTGGTCGGATTGAAAAACAGTATTTCCAGAAATTCGAGAAATACATTTATGATACCCTGGATACTTTGTTTATCAAATGCAGTGATAATGAACAGTATATTTACGGTGTTTATTTTGTACCAAAGCATCAGGCTCACAAGGTACATGCCGTCTATTCATCCATGCATTTTGAGCAGATCTTTGTTCCCGACTGCTATACCGGTACTGCCAGGGAGGCATTTTCAAAACTGGAGCAGCGTCACAAAGAAATCCACGCAGGTCTGGATGCCAACCAGAAAGCTGCCGACTGTTTCCTTAAAGATAACTGTCAGGATATTGTTTCTGCAAAAGCTGCATTGGATGCCTGCTCTTCAAGCTTTGATATCCGTAAGCTTGCAGCCTGCACACGAACAAGAGACGAAGTAAATCCTTTCTATATCCTGTGTGGCTGGATGACCGAAAAAGACGCGCTGGCTTTCCAGGAGGATATCAGAGACGATGACAAAATCTTCTGCCTTATGGAAGACGAAGAGTCACCGGCAAAAAAGACACCGCCAACAAAGCTTCACAATCCGAAGCTGTTCCGGCCTTTTGAAATGTATGTAAAAATGTACGGCCTTCCTGCTTATAACGAGCTGGACCCCACATGGTTTGTGGCTATTACCTATTCCCTGATCTTCGGAGCCATGTTCGGAGATGTGGGACAGGGACTGATCCTTTTCCTTGGCGGTCTGTTCCTGTATAAGAAAAAGCACATGGACCTTGCAGGCATTATCAGCTGCGCCGGTGTATTTTCCACCTTTTTCGGATTTATGTACGGAAGTATCTTCGGATTTGAAGAAATTCTCCACGCCATATGGCTGAAGCCCATGAAGGCAATGATGGACGTTCCACTGGTAGGACGGCTGAATGCAGTATTTGTCATCGCTATCGGATTCGGAATGCTTCTGATCCTGATCTGTATGGTATTTAATATCATCAATGCTGTCCGCAATCATGATACAGAACGTACATGGTTTGACAGCAACGCTGTTGCCGGGCTTGTATTTTATGGTTCCATTGCTCTGTCCGCAGTGCTTCTTGTTTCCGGCAAAAAGCTTCCCGCAGCAGCTGTTCTGGCAGTTATGTTCGGCGTACCGCTGATTCTGATGTTCCTGAAGGAGCCTCTTACCAATCTGGTAGAGAAAAAGAAACAGATCCTTCCTGAACAAAAGGGGATGTTCTTTGTTCAGAGCTTCTTTGAACTTTTTGAGGTACTGTTAAGCTATTTGTCAAACACCCTTTCTTTCCTTCGTATCGGAGCCTTCGCCGTAAGCCATGCGGCAATGATGGAGGTTGTCCTGATGCTGGCAGGAGCTACAGAGGGCGGCAGCCCCAACTGGATCGTTATTGTTCTGGGCAACATTTTTGTGTGCGCCATGGAGGGTCTGATCGTTGGTATCCAGGTTCTTCGTCTGGAATACTACGAGATCTTCAGCCGCTTCTATGCAGGAAACGGACGCGAGTTCCTTCCTTTTAAGAAAAAGGGACAGAAAGCAAGCGCTTAATAAAAACAGCCGGGATTTTTCCCGTAAAAATAATTTTATTTTCAGGAGGATATTACCATGACAATGATCATTCAAATCGTAACAGCAATCGCACTGATTCTCAGCATCATCTTACCTGTGAGCTACTTTTTCCTTGGTGAGAAAAACAAAAAACGCTATAAACGCACACTTGCAGCAAACTGCTTTATGTTCTTTGGCGTAATCCTTGTTGCCTCTGTGGTAATGTTTGCAGGCACATCAAGCGTACAGGCTGCATCAGGCAACAGCGGTCTGGCTACAGGTCTTGGCTATATTGCAGCTGCCCTTGTTACAGGTATTTCCGGTCTTGGTTCCGGTATTGCAGTTGCCAGCTCCGCAAGCGCTGCGCTTGGAGCCCTCAGCGAAGACGGTTCTCTTTTTGGTAAATCTATTATCTTCGTAGCTATGGCCGAAGGTATCGCCCTTTACGGACTGATCATTTCCTTTATGATCCTTGGTAAACTTTAAGAGGCATATTTTATGAAAATGTATTTAATCAGCGACAACATCGACACCTACACAGGCATGCGCCTGGCAGGTGTCGAGGGCGTGGTTGTCCATGAACGTGATGAGCTCCGGGAAGCCCTGGAGCGCACTATTGCAGACAAGGAAATCGGGATCATTCTCCTTACGGAAAAATTTGGACGGGAATTCCCGGAGATCATTGATGAAGTCCGGCTTCACCACAAAACTCCCCTGATCATTGAAATTCCTGACAGGCACGGAACAGGACGTAAACCGGATTTTATCACTTCATATGTCAACGAAGCAATCGGACTGAAATTATAGGCAGGTGAAAACATGACAATAGATGAAAAGTTGCAGCATTTTTATGAGGTCTCTGTCGAGGAAGCAAAGGAGGATGCCGCAAAGGCGATCCAGGAACACAGAGAATCTCTTTCTCAGATGCTGGAAGATCATAAAGCAGCCCGCAGACAAAGCGCTGAGGCTGAGGTAAAGGCCGAAGCCGAGCATGTCCGCAGGGAGATCAACAAGGCTCTGGCCGCAGAGCAGATCACTCTCAAGCGCGGCTGGTCCAGAAAACAGGAAGAGCTGAAAGAAACTCTTTTTGTAGAAGTAAAACAGAAAGCACAGGCTTTTATGGAAACTCCTGAATATATGGATTATCTGTGTAAACAGATTCAGGAAGTGAAATCCTTTGCCGGCGAGGATGAAATTCAGATTTCTTTATCTTCCGGTGACAGCAGTAAGCTCGAGGCTCTTTCACAGAAAACAGGAGCGGAGCTTACTGTTTCTTCAGATGATTTTATCGGCGGTATCCGCGCTGCTATTCCCCAGAAAAATATCATGATCGACAACTCTTTTCTGGAAGGACTGGAGTCCATGCGAAAGGAATTCAAATTTGACGGAGGGCTGAAGAATGAGTAAAACAGGTATTATCTACGGTGTCAACGGCCCGGTTATTTATCTGAAGGGCGATCCCGGATTTAAAATCTCCGAGATGGTCTATGTAGGAAAGGACAATCTGGTAGGAGAAGTCATTGGCCTGAAAAAGGGAATGACCACCGTTCAGGTTTTTGAGGAGACCACAGGGCTTCGCCCCGGTGAAACCGTTACAGGAACAGGCGACGCCATCTCTGTTCTTCTGGGGCCTGGAATCATCCACAATATTTTTGACGGAATCCAGCGTCCTCTGGAGGAAATTGCAAAATCCTCCGGAAAATATATTTCCAGAGGTGTCAGTGTAGATTCTTTGGATACACAGAAAAAATGGAACACTCATATTACAGTTAAGGAGGGGGATGTTGTGGGTCCCGGTACGATCATTGCCGAGACACAGGAAACAGCCTCCATTCTTCATAAATCCATGGTTCCCCCTTCTATCCAGGACGGAACTGTCATCAAAGCAGCTCCGGACGGCGACTATAACATTCTGGAGCCTATTGTAACCATTGAACTGCCGGACGGGACTACAAAGGATCTGACGCTTGCACAGAAATGGCCTATCCGTATTCCAAGACCTACACAGCTGCGTTTCCCGGCAAGTGTTCCTCTTGTTACAGGCCAGCGTATCCTTGACACCCTTTTCCCTATCGCCAAAGGCGGTACTGCCGCTGTTCCGGGCGGATTCGGTACAGGAAAGACCATGACGCAGCATCAGATCGCCAAATGGTCTGACGCTGATATTATTATCTATATCGGCTGTGGAGAGCGTGGAAACGAAATGACTCAGGTTCTGGAAGATTTCAGCAAGCTGATTGACCCTAAATCCGGCAACCTGATGATGGACAGAACAACTCTGATCGCCAATACCTCCAACATGCCTGTTGCTGCCCGTGAAGCCTCTATTTACACCGGCGTCACTCTGGCAGAATATTACAGAGATATGGGATATGACGTAGCCATTATGGCAGACTCTACTTCCCGTTGGGCCGAGGCTCTCCGTGAGCTGTCCGGACGTCTAGAGGAAATGCCTGCAGAGGAAGGCTTCCCTGCATATCTTGCCTCCAAGCTTTCTGCCTTTTATGAGAGAGCCGGTATGATGCAGAACTTAAACGGAACCGAAGGATCTGTTTCTATTATCGGAGCGGTTTCCCCTCAGGGCGGCGACTTCTCAGAGCCTGTTACCCAGAATACCAAACGTTTTGTGCGCTGCTTCTGGGGACTTGATAAATCTCTGGCCTATGCCCGCCACTTCCCGGCAATCCACTGGCTTACCAGCTACAGCGAGTATCTGGAGGATCTCTCCCCCTGGTACCGCACCCATGTGTCCCCGAAATTTGTCACAGACAGAAATCAGATCATGGCGATCCTTAACCAGGAAAGCTCTCTGATGGAAATCGTAAAGCTGATCGGAAGCGATGTTCTTCCTGACGATCAGAAGCTGACTCTGGAAATCGCAAGAGTGATCCGTCTGGGCTTTCTTCAGCAGAACGCTTTCCATGACGAGGATACCTGTGTTCCAATGGAAAAACAGTTCCAGATGATGGAGATCATCCTTTATCTGTACGAGAAATCCCGCGCTCTTGTAAACCGCGGCATGCCGGTTTCCGTATTAAAAGAGGACAATATTTTTGAACGGATCATCTCTATTAAATATGATGTTCCAAACAAAGAGCTTGAAAAATTCGATCAGTACAAAAAAGATATTGATGAATTCTATGAAAACGTATTAAGGAAAAACGGCTGACAGGAGGAAAAGTTTATGGCAATCGAATATCTGGGATTAAGCGAGATAAACGGCCCTCTGGTTGTTCTGGAAGGAGTTAAAAACGCATCCTATGAAGAAATCGTAGAATTTCATATGGACGACGGAACACAGAAAATCGGCCGTATTGTAGAAATTTACGAGGACAAGGCTGTTATTCAGGTCTTTGAGGGAACTGAAAGCATGTCCCTGACAAACACTCATACAAGACTGACCGGACATCCAATGGAGATCGGACTTTCTCCGGAAATCCTCGGACGTACCTTTAACGGAATCGGTCAGCCTATTGACGGACTGGGCGATATTGCCCCGGAAGTAAAACTGAATATCAATGGACTTCCTCTGAATCCAGTATCCAGAGAGTACCCGAGAAACTATATCAACACAGGTATTTCTGCTATCGACGGTCTGACAACACTGATCCGCGGACAGAAACTTCCTATTTTTTCCGGAAACGGACTTCCCCACGACAAACTTGCTGCGCAGATCGTACAGCAGGCTTCTCTGGGAAGCGACTCCGATGAAAACTTTGCCATTGTATTTGCAGCAATGGGCGTAAAATATGACGTAGCTGAATTTTTCCGCCGTACCTTTGAGGAAAGCGGTGCTTCCGACCATGTTGTCATGTTCCTGAATCTGGCAAACGATCCTGTAGTAGAGCGTCTTCTGACACCGAAGATCGCTCTTACGGCAGCCGAATACCTTGCCTTTGAAAAAGGAATGCACATTCTGGTCATCCTTACTGACATTACCTCTTTCTGTGAGGCAATGCGAGAGGTTTCTTCCTCCAAAGGCGAGATCCCGTCCCGTAAAGGATATCCGGGTTATCTGTACAGCGAGCTTGCAACGCTTTATGAGCGCGCAGGAATCGTTCAGGGCGGCACCGGATCTGTAACACAGATTCCGATTCTTACCATGCCCAATGATGATATTACTCATCCTATCCCTGACCTTACCGGATATATTACAGAGGGGCAGATCGTTCTGGACCGTCAGCTTCACGGGCAGGCAATTTACCCGCCTATCAATGTGCTTCCGTCTCTTTCCCGACTGATGAAGGACGGTATCGGAGAAGGCTTTACACGGGCAGACCATCAGGATGTGGCCAACCAGCTTTTCTCCTGTTATGCAAAAGTAGGCGATGCCAGAGCTCTGGCATCCGTTATCGGTGAGGATGAGCTCTCTCCTCTTGATAAGCGCTACCTTGTGTTCGGCAAGGCTTTTGAAGCGGAATTTGTAGGACAGACAGAAACAGAAAACCGCAGCATTACCGAAACCCTGGATAAAGGCTGGGAGCTTCTGGGACTTCTTCCAAAAGAAGAGCTGGATCGTATTGATACCAAGATTCTGAACAAATATTACAGAGAAACCGTCAGATAAGAAAGGGAGGTGGTTTCTTGGATCCAAATACCTTTCCCACCAAGGGAAATCTGATACTTGCAAAAAATTCCCTTGCTCTTTCCCGTCAGGGATTTGAGCTGATGGACAAAAAAAGAAACATTCTGATCAGAGAAATGATGGACCTTATCGATCAGGCAAAGGATATCCAGACACAGATTGACGAAACCTTCCGGACTGCATATGCGGCTCTTCAGAAGGCAAATATGGAAATCGGCATCGCTTTTGTTCAGCAGATTTCCTATACTGTTCCTGTGGAAAACTCCATCCGGATCAAAACCCGAAGCGTTATGGGAACAGAAATCCCACTGGTAGAATATGACGCTCAGAGTACCAACACCCCCACTTATGCCTACTACAGTACAAAAATGTCTCTGGATCAGGCAAAGGCAGAGTTTGAAAAAGTAAAAGAGCTGTCCATCCGGCTCTCCATGATCGAAAATGCAGCCATTCGCCTGGCCGCCAACATCAAAAAAACTCAAAAGCGGGCAAACGCTCTTAAAAATATTACAATCCCCAGATACGAGACATTAACCAGAGATATCCAGAATGCTCTGGAAGAAAAAGAGCGAGAGGAATTTACAAGACTGAAGGTTATCAAACGAATGAAACAGAATGCTACGTCAGCAGATTCCTGTGGATAACATTCTTTTTTAAACTTTATCCACAATGCAGTAAAAATCCCCAAAAGAGAATTTTATTTCTCTTCCGGGGATTTTTATTTTTCCATAACTCAAAACACTATAAAATGTATACCATTATGTTCAGCATACTATATGATGTAATTTTGTTTATACACGCCAACTTTTCTTAATATTGTCAGATAATTATTCTTTCAAACAGCAAAATCACTCTTTTGTACAAAATATTTCCCTATATTTTCACATTGAAAATGTCAATAGAAATCTGTTGGTTTTTGTCGATTTTTGTATTTTTATCATTATTAACCAAAACATCTGTTTCTTGTCTTTTTATGTAAATCAGGTATTCCACATGTTATTCATGTGGATAATGTGGATAACTTTGTGCATAACTTGATTTTACAGGGTTTTCCACGTTTTCTTACAGTGGATAACTTTTGTACAAAAATCCATACAATCCACATTTTTCGACAGGCTTTGTGCAATTTGCCAAACCCTCGATTATTTCAGATAAGTTCCGACACCAGACGGTGTTTCAAAATCATAATCAGAGACTTTGATCCCTGATGCAGAGGTACTGGCATGAATGATTTTCTCATCTCCGATATACAGGCCTACATGATAAATATTGCTGCCATAAAAAACAAGATCCCCCACCTCAATATCACTGAGCTCTTTTTTCTGTGACGATTCATACTGGGCCGCAGCCACTCTGGGAAGCTCGTATCCAAACTCTTTAAACACAGACATCATAAACCCGGAACAGTCAGCTCCATTTGTCAGGCTTGTTCCCCCATATACATAGGGATTGCCCTCAAACTGCATTGCAAAATCCACAATCTCCTGACGGTGAGCCACGCGCTCCTCTTCCGCCTTTCTTGCTCTTTCCTCAGCCGCTTTTTTTGCAGCCACCCTGTCCGCCTCTTCCTTCAGCTTCTGGTATTCCTGAGCCTTCTCTTCAGCCTGAGCTACAATATCATTTGCAATTTCACTGATGTCACCTGTCTGATCATCTTTGCTGCCGTCAGTAAAGGTTCCCTCCAGCGTTTCCTCACCGCTGGTAAAATCTGCCGCCTGCACACCTGCTGCCATGGCGGTGCTCATACAAACACTTAACATCACTGCTGCAATCTTTTTTATCATGGATATCTCCTTTTTATTCATCCTTGTTTTCATCAGAAATATCCCGATATCCGTACCAAAACCGGAAACAGGCATCTCTGTGCTGCATACAGTTGCGTATGTTATCACAGAAATGCCTGTTTTGTCAAATTTTATTACAGAATGATTACATTTTTGTTTATAACTCTCTCAGAAATGAATGGAACTTTTCTTTCACCTCTCTCTGTCTGCTCTCGCTGATAGGAAGAAGCATTTTCCCAACCATTTCTACTCTATCCGGATAATATCTGTTTATTTCATAAGGATTTACAAGATATGACTGATGGATTCTGATAAACGGACGGCCGCCCTTTTCCAACTCTTTTTGTATTTCCCCCAATCTTCCATAGAAAATATCAGTGCTGTCTTTCCCATGAAGTATAATTTTTCGTCTGCGGCTCTCAAAATAAAAAATATCCCGTACAGGAACCCGGCAGGTACTGTGTCCGGTTGTATAAGTATAATAGCATAAGCGCTCTCTGATCCTCTTTAGAGCATCTTCAAGATATCTGTTAAACGATTCCTCTTCCAACGGTTTACCAAGATAACGAAAAGGCTCCGTTTCAAACATCTGTGTAAAATAAACTTCATGAAAAGTAACATAAATAACCATGGTCTCAGGAGATATTTTCTTTATCTCACGCACTGTACTGATCCCGTTTCTATTACCCATCTCAATGTCCATATAAACAAGATCATACTGTCCGCCGTTGAGGATTGCCTGCAGAATACTGTCTCCATCTGAAAAGACTTCTGTATCTAAACTGACAGCTTTCTGTTTTCCATAAGATAATATCCGGTTTTCCAGTTCAGCCGCAAACTGTGTATCGTCATCACATACAGCAATATTTACCATCACAATTAACTCCCCTTTCGCTCGCCTGCGGTTATTTTTACATACCAAAAAAGCATATGTCAAGCACTCTTTGTTCCAATGAGATTCCCTTTTTACTGTTTCTTACTAAAACTACGTTATTTCTATTCTTTTTTTATCTGCTTTACTTTTGTTATCTAAAATAATATTTTTCTAAATTTAAGTTTCTAAATCCAACTGTTTTTTCTTCTTTCTAACAAAAGGAGAAAAATCATGGAAAATACTATTTTTATTCATACATTACAACAGGCAAAAAACGGCGACACATCTGCACAGGAACAAATAATTTGCAAGTTTCAGCCCATGATTCGCAAGTATGCATACAAATGTCATGCTATGGAATACGAGGATGCACAGCAGGAACTGACCCTTGCTCTTTTAATAGCTATCCAATCCATAAAATATATCCAAAATGAAGGAGCTTGCATTTGTTTCATTCAAAATGCACTGAAAAATCACTTCAAATATCTGTGCCGTATGTCTATTCGGCACTCCGAATACGAGCAGTCCTCTGAAAGTGAAACCTTTGCTTCACTTCCTGCATACAGTGACTTCGGTTTTATAGAACTGAATCTCTCACTTCAGGAATATATGAGATCACTTTCTTCAACCAGACAGAAAATACTGAATTTTATTCTGTCGGAAAAATATTCAACCTCTGAAATCGCAGATAAGCTACATCTGTCTGTTCAGTATATAAATCGTGTAAAAAAAGAATTTTTGTCAGAAAGGAGAAAATTCACATGAAATCCGAACACACTATACAGCTCTTATTATCCGGTATGCTCACCTGGATTGGTTCAAAATTTCAGACTTTTGGTATGTTAATCCTAAGTCTCTTATTTCTTATGATCATTGATTATATCACAGGTATGCTCGCCAGCCGTAAAGAAGGCATTGAACACCCGGATAATATCTCTTATGGCTGGAATTCCCGTAAAGGATTTCTGGGAATCCTGAAAAAGACAGGGTGCTGGCTGGTTATCGGAAGCGCTTTCTCTGTAGATGGATTATTACACAATTCCGCTTCCAGCCTTGGGATTGTCTATCCCTCCCATTTCTATCTGGGTGTTTTTATTACAGTATGGTACTCTCTGAATGAACTTCTGTCTATCATTGAAAATGCGGGACGGATGGGTGTTCCTATCCCTCAAAAATTAAAAAAATATATTTCTGTTTTAAAAAAAGAACTAAATGACAAAGACAGCCTTCCCTAAAGGATCGCTGTCTGTCTTTCAGCCCAGCCTTAATAATTCATTCATTTTTTCCTTTACAACAGTTCTATATGCAGTGCTTACCATCAACTCTGCCCCATTTTCCATAATAATCTTTGAGGATTTATACTGAGAAATATAATGATAATTTATAAGATATGATTGGTGGATTCTGATAAAAGGAATCACAGAATTGTTCAAATTATTTTCAACAGTTGATAACTTTCCATAAAAATAATCCATCCCCTGCAGCGTATGAATATGTATTTTTCGATACACACTTTCAAAATAAATAATATCTTTCATCCGTATTTTGTTTTCCTGATAATGATTTTTATAAGAGAAATACATTACTCTGCTTTCCAACGTATTTAACGCTTTTCTCAGGCATTTACGAAACTGCTCCGGATAAAGAGGCTTTTTCAAAAATCCCACCGGGTTTACATCAAATAGCTGCAGCACATACTCCTCATGACTTGAAATATAAATCAGCTGTACATCCTCATCTATTTTCCAAATAATCTTTGCTGCGCTGATTCCATTCATACGCTTCATTTCTATGTCCATCAGGATAATATCAAAGCAAATTCCCTGCTTTACCGCTTCCAGTAATGTATCTCCATCAAAATAAATACATATGTCAAAGGAGTACGCCTTACTAAAATCCATAATAAGCTCTTCCAGCCGGGTTGTAAAAACCATAGCATCATCGCAAATGGCAATATTTATCATCTTTTGTCCTCCAGATATTTATTTAAGATCATCTGGAACGCCACCAGGAATTCTTTTTCATCCGCTTTTAAAGATCTTTGCATCTCAACAATAAAAGTTTCTTTTTCATCATGATTTAAAGACACACAATCCGATAAAATCTCATTGGGTGTTGTATCCAGAATCTGACACAGTTTAATCAGGATATAAAGTGTGCATGTCTTATGTCCATTTTCAATATTGCTGTAATGTCCACTGGATATTCCCAGCTTTTCTGAAACATAATCCTGCTTAAAACCTTTTAAATCCCTGATAGCTTTTATTTTCTGTCCAATAAGATAATTATACTTTTTCAGTTCTGTTTTATTATACTCCATACAATGTCTCCTTTTTCTACCATTGTAAGGAGTAATATCTATAAACTTAAGTTTCTATAAGAATTATTTGCCGTCCATAAGACAACATTTTAATATTTTTACTATTTGATATCCTTTTCTGTATCCACAGGAATAAAGTCTCTCAGGATTCTGTCTGCTGAAATTCCAAACTCCCTGCATATTCCAATCAGAACTTCAATCGGACAGCTTCTGTTGCCTTTTTCTATGTTATTATAATACGAGTAAGAAATCCCCAATCTCTGCGCCAGTTCCTGCTGCATTATATTCTTATTTTTCCTCTCCTGCCGCATCCGATATCCAATACATACCGCATATTTTTTAATTATTTTTTCCACTCGTTTCATCCCCTTTTATATTCACTGTCTGTTTTGGCAAAATAACAGATACCTGAAATCTCCTTTTCTGCACATCAATACAGAGATCTCCCTTACATTCCTCTACGGCACGCTTTACTGATAATATTCCCATTCCATGACCTTTTTCCTTCTTAGTGCTCAGGAAATAATTTCCTTTCCTGATAACAGCATTTTCCTGACAGGAATTCTGTATCATGAAAAAAAAAGTTATCTTTTTTCAGTACAAATTTAAAAAATATATGTCTTTCATTTTCCTGTAATTGCCGGGTACCCTCAATCGCATTGTCCAGCAGATTCCCGATAATAATACATAAATTGTCCTCCGGCATTTCCAGGTTTGAAGGAATCACTACCTCTAATCGAAAATCAATATGTAAGGATTTTATATATGGAATTTTATAATTGACCAACCCGTCTACAAGCATATTTCCACTGTTCACTGCTCCCTGATAAACCAGACCTCTTGATGCCAGCAATTTATCTATATATCTGCAGGCCTCTTCATTCTTCTGTTGGCGAATCAATTCATCCATATAGATCAGATGATTCTTCATATCATGTTTCAGACGACGAAATTCTTTTAGCGTTTCCTCTCTCTGAACTCTGCACTCGATAGGCTTCTACCTGTCTCTGATAAATTGTATTTCTGGTTTCCAGCTCTGCTTTCTCCCCCAGCCCTTCGTATATTTTAATGATAACTATAGACATAGCCATCATAATTGATGCTATTAATATTGCATAATAATCGGCAGATGTGCTTTTAGGATACAAATATATCTGATATACTCCCCAGTCAACAATCACTGTAGCTGTAGCTAAAAGTAAAAGAATCACACTGCTCTGGCTTTTTACTCCATGGCTTTTTTTATAAGAAACAATCCTGCTGATGCATAAGGTAAGAAAAACCAGCAGACAATGAGATACCGTTCTTGCAAAATCGTAATATTCTTTTTTAAAAATAACTTCCTGGGCATACGACAACGAAAGAATAAACAACACTATATATTCGCATAAACATCTCATTAATTCCCACAGAACAATATGGAAAAATATCTTATCTCTCCTTCCCTGATATATAAACATCCCATAAATAGAAAAAAAGATTATTACTATAGCTATATTTCCCCATGGGTTAACATTTGGAAATATAATTAATATTATATATGTCATACATGCTATTACTGGATTAACTAAGATTAAGTGCCAATGCCTCTTTTCAAAAAATATATCCATATATATTTGCATAGATAAGCTTAATAATATGAAACATATAATATTTACTGGATTAAACAATATTTTACCCTCCCTCTTTCTTCTTATTAATTTTAACAGCATAATATGCTATTGGCATATATATGTTTAATATGTCATAAAATATGCATTTTATACGATACTGTTTTTACTGCTTTTCTTTTTTTCTTATAATCCCTTTATCACAAACCAAGGAGAATATCTTATGTTAAAAAAATTTAAACCTCTTTTATCTCACATTTTACTTTCAGCCTGTGCCTTCTCTGTTATTTGCAGAGCATCCATATGTCTTACTATTTTTCACGACAACGTTCCGCCAGACGATCTGGAGCAGTGGATTTCCAATAAACGTAAACGCCATGATTGATACTCTCCTACGCAAAATGGATGTTTCAGAAAATGACTTGCCCTATTATCACTACGGGCTTGTCACGGTTCTGGAAACTGCAAGTGTACAGCTTTTCTGTATCTTCTGGACTGCTTTCCGGAACCAGCTTACAGATTATCTGATCTTCTATATAATTTTTCTGCTAATGAGAAAATATGGAGGCGGCTTTCATTTCAGAGATTTTCTTCCCTGTTTTATCACCTCCATCCTTTCTCTGCGGGGAATTCTGGAACTGTTACAGTATATCCGCCTGGAAATACTTCCCTGCACATTAATCAGTTCTCTTTCACTGCTGTTTATCTTTTTAATAGCTCCGGTTCCCAGCATTGCAGAAGATTTCACTACAGAAGAATTACGCATCCGCAAATATAAACTACTCCATATCATATGGATAATGGAAGTATTCATAATTTTTCTGGCATTTATAAAACAAAAACATCTGCTTCACCTTTTTATGATAACTCTTCTGTTTACATCCAGTATCATGGTAGCAGGAAAAATACACATTTTTTATTACAGAAAAATAATTACAAAAGAAAAAACAGATGATTAAGAAACTAATTTAGAAATTTTTGTTTCAACCTGTCATATTTTTTTCTTCTTATAAAGTGAATTTGCAAATTCTAAAAATCACGAAAGGATGAAAAAACAATGACAGAACACGAAAAACTTGTAATGCGTAACATTATCTATGCAGTAGAAACAGGAGGACAGGTTTACGGACAGAAAGACTATGCGGATTTCACAGAAGCCTATACAAACAGTTCCTCTGAACATGCAATCACTATTGGAGCCGGACAGTGGTACGGAAATGAAGCCCGTACTCTTCTTCTGAATATCAAATCTGCAGATGCTGCAACTTTTAAGAAATACGATAATGCCGGTGTAGCTTCAGACCTTACCAAAACAGACTGGTCCAATTACCGAATTTCCAAAACTTCTGCAAAGGCCAAAGCTATTGTTAAAATTATTGACTCTGCTGTAGGTCATCGTTGTCAGGACAAACTTGTAGACACTCAGATGGAGGCTTATGTAAAAGAAGCTGCTGCTCTTGGTGTTACATATATGGATGCCAAAATGATGTGCGCTAATTTCAGACATCAGGGCGGGGCTTCCGCTGTAAAAAGAATTTTAGCAAAAACTGCAAAGCCCTATACTTTGGATCACCTTTATGCTGCCTGCCAGACGGACACCGGAAATCAGGTTGGCGCTTATAAAAGCCGCCAGAAAATGGTATACAATGCTCTTAAAACACACATTACCAATTATAAGGTAACTGCTGCAGAAGCCATTCAGGCAGCTATTAAAATCGCAAAAGCTGAAATTGGGTATCTCGAAAAAGCAAGCAACAAAGATCTTGACGATAAAACAGCAAATGCCGGTAATGGAAATTATACCAAATATTGGAGAGATGTTGCTCCAGAATATCAGGGTTCTTACTGGTGTGCCGGCTTTATCAGTTGGGTGTTTATGAAAGCTTTCGGTAAATCTAAAGCAATTGAACTTTTAAAACACTGGCCGTATATTTCCGTTTATGACCTGTCAACCCGCTTTACACATTATTCCACTCCTAAAGTCGGTGATATTGTTATGTTCTACTCTAGCAGCCAGGGTTACTACCACACTGGTTTAGTTATTTCCGTCAATGGCAGCCAGTTCACTACCATTGAAGGAAACACAAGCGGTGGAAGCGGAATTGATCCCAATGGCGGAGGTGTTTTCCAGAAAAATCGTTCTGTCAACAGTGGTACCTTATTCGCCAGACCGGACTACAGTATTGTAACTTCTATCAATGGCTCCGGTGAGGATCCTGTTCCTCCATCTACATGGGTAACCACGGGAACCGCTGTATGTACTGGTGACGATGTCTATGTGCGTAAGACTCCGGGTGGTACTGTAATGGGTATGGTATCCAAAGGTACTAAGCTGGAACTTGACGGCACAAGTTCCGGTGTATGGGTTCATGTAAGAGTTTCCGGAATTGGTATCGGATATATGCATCAAGACTATGTTGGCAAAGATTCCGGCTCTACAGGATCTTCTCCTGTTACAACTGCTCAGAAGGCTTTAAACAGCAAATTTAGTGCCGGACTTGCCGTAGACGGTATCTGGGGACCAGCCTGCAAAAAAGCTTATATTAAAGCAATCCAGTCCGCCCTGAACTCCGTATATGGTGCCGGGCTTGCAACCGATGGCATCTGGGGAACAAATACTTCCAATGCCTGTGCTGCCCATGTCCTCTCTGAAGGCGCTAATAATCTTTATGTTGGAGTTCTTCAGATTGGTCTTTATGCCCACAATATTACGCTGAACAGTGGTATTGATAACGACTTCGGTCCATCCACAAAACAGGGTGTAATTAAGTTCCAGTCTTCTCAGGGATTAGCTGCAGATGGAATGGCAGGGCGAGATACTTTTGCCAGACTTGCCGATGTCTAACTTGTATTTCAGGAAAAGGGGGCTGTATAATACAGCTCCCTCTTCTCTTTTACCTCTGTCTCCTAGTAATCTGCCTCTGAATTTGCATCTTCATCTACATAATCCTCTCCGTAATCCTCTGTATCTCCACTATCCTGAGGCTCTTCATAATCAGAGGAATCATCATAGTCCTGAGAGTTTTCCTGCATTTGCTGTTCCTGTTCATACTTATACAAAAAACTTGGAGAAAAATATTCAATTCCATCACTATGTATATAGGTTGCAATATTCACGCCATCTTTCACATAATAATCCACATCCACATTCAGACTTGTTCGAAGACTGCTGGCTCCGACTACCTCATTTTCCTCAATATTCACTTCTGCATCACTGATATCAAAAGTCATTTCATAAAAATTGCCATCAGAGCCTGTCTCTATAGTCATTGATGTGTCATCATTAGTCATTACATTTCCACTGATGTATTGAATTTCATATTCTTCCTCTGCTTCGTTTCCTGATGAAGAATTACCCGAATTATTTCCTGTCTGTGAGGAACTGCTGCTTCCGGACTGTGAACCGGCGCTGCTCTGAGAGCCTGTGCTAGAAGGTTTCGGTGTAGCGGTTGCCTTTGGCGTTGGCGTTGCTGTTGCCTTCGGTGCAGCGGTTGCCGTTGCCTGCGGACTTGGCGCTGCTGTAGGGGCTGATGTGGATTCTTCTGTCAGACTACAGCCCGAAAAGCACATCATTGTCATTCCCAATGCTATAAATACTGCGATCATTTTTTTATTATTCATTTTTCTTTCCTCCCGCTATACGAAATTATTATTTATGTTTATTATATCCCTTTCTTTTTCCGTTCTGTAAAACCTGTTATAATCACGGCACTTTTTGTAATAATTTCGTTGCTGTTCATACTGCCTTTTGATCAGGGTGCTGTGAACAATTATAAATCCTGTTCCTTCTGTTCTCCCCTTTTCGGAAATTCGTCTTTTACAATCGGGCCTCCTGTGATAAAATATTTATAAAATACTGCAAAGGAACTATCTGCTATGACATTTACGCAAAAAGTCAAACAAATCATTCTGCTTATTTTTGGTCTGTCTGTAGCCCATCTGGGGGTTACCTTTTTTATTCAGGCAAACCTTGGCACAGACCCTTTTAATGTTCTGGTACAGGGAATTTTCCGAAGCATTCCATGGCCGGATGCACTTCACTGGACTCACGGACGCACTCATATGATGATCTGCTTTCTGATCATACTGGTACTGCTTGTGATTGACAGAAGCTACATACGGATCGGAACCATTATCTGTATGTTCCTTGGGGGACCGATCATTGATCTTTTCACTGTAATCCTTGGAGACTATATCAACAGCTCTCTTCCCCTTGCAATACGTGTTATTGTCCTTGTTGCAGGATGCATGATTCTTGCTTTGGGGATGACCATTGTCATTAAATCAGAGGCCGGAACAGGCCCCAATGACCTGGTGGCCATTGTGATCAGCGACAAAACCCACAGAGCTTTTGGTCTTGTCCGTATTTTAACAGACTGCTTTTTTGTTGCAGCCGGCTTTCTTTTAGGAGGAACCTTCGGTCCTGGAACTATTATCTGCGCCTTTATCGTAGGACCGGTTGCTCAGATTTTTATGCCCTATTCTGAGCGTTTTTGTAAAAAAGTACTTGGAAGCCGATGAACACAGACTGTCGAACCAAACATGCAAGTTCACTTTTAACTTCTGAAATATCTCACTCTCTGATGACCTTAAAAAAACGACCACACGTCATGTATGGTCGTTTTTCAGCGCTTTATTTTACATATTCAGTCTGTCTGAAAAAGAGCATGCCGCTCTTTCCTGTATCTTTCATATTGGTTTCTGATATTATAAAAAGCGTTCTGCAGAGATCACAGCATTTGCTCCGTCTGCCACTGCAGTCACTACCTGACGCAGCTGCTTGGTGCGGATATCTCCTGCTGCAAAAATCCCCGGAACACTTGCAGCACAGTCTTCTCCTGCAGAAATATATCCTCCTTCATCCACTTTCACCAGTCCCTGAACCAGCTCTGTATTCGGAACGATTCCAACAGCAACAAAGACTCCCTCCAGAGAAATCTGCTGCTCTTCCCCTGTCTTTTTATTTTGGATCTTCAGTGCAGTCACCTTGTTTTCTCCCTCAATGGCAAGAGGCACGGTATCCCATATGATTTCCACATTTTCGCAGGCAAACAGCTTTTCCTGAAGTATTTTATCCGCCCGGAGTTCATCTCTTCTGTGGATCACATAAACCTTTTTACAGGTTCGGGAAAGAAGAATCGCATCTTCCACCGCTACATTTCCTCCTCCGATCACAGCAACTGTCTGATTCCGGAAAAAAGCTCCGTCGCAGGTGGCGCAGTAGGATACTCCCATTCCCCCAAGCTCCTGTTCCCCCGGAATATCCAGAGTTCTGTGAGCGGCTCCCATTGCAAGAATCAGAGTTTTTGCCCTGTATTCATTTTTACGGGTGCGGATGATCTTAATTCCTTCCTCCAGCTCTATGGATATGACATTCTCTCTTACCGGAGTCAGTCCCAGTTTTTCCGCATGAGAAGCCATTGCTTCACCCAGATCCAGTCCGTTGATCCCGGGCATTCCCGGATAATTATCCACTTCATAAGTATCTACGATCTGACCGCCCTGAGCGAACTTTTTTTCCACCCACAAGGTATTAAGCTGAGCCCTTGCAGCATAAATAGCTGCGCTGATCCCAGCCGGACCCGCTCCCAGTATCGCTAAATCATATATTTCCGACATGATAGATTCCTCCGTTTCTCAGTTTTCTGCTGATTTTTTATCTGTCTTAACCTTTTTTCAGTGTAGCATACATTTGTATTTTTTCCAATAAAATAGTAAAAACACGCTTGCCAGGAGTATTTCTATGCCCGCATTTCTGCGCAGATACAAAAAAACCTTTTTAATCACTGCCTCATTGTTCCTTGTTCTTCTCTCCGGTATGGGGATCGGATATTTTTCCAGCCATGTCTGGTCTGAAAATGGAAAATTTGAAACCTTCTGCAGGGAAATCTTTAAAAAAGAGGTTTCCGAAAACATGCTGACTCTCCATTACTCTCTCGCCCATCCGGAAAAAGAAGGGATTACCCGCCCTGCGCCTGTTCTCGGCACTGTCAGCGCTGATATGTCCGATACATACAAAGCCTGTGAAAATCATCTGAACAAGTTAAAATCTTTTTCTGCATCCAGGCTTTCCCGTGAAAATCAGATTACTCTTGATATGCTTCTTTTATATTTTCATACCCGGCTTTCGCTCAAAGGAAATGAGCTTCTGGAAGAAATGCTTTCCCCCAGTCTCGGAACACAGGCACAGCTTCCTGTTCTGCTTGCAGAATATGCATTTTATGAAGATCAGGATATTGCAGATTATCTGAATCTTCTTTCTTCTGTCAAGCCATATTTTCAAAGTATCCTGGAATTTGAGAAGCAGAAATCACAGGCCGGATTTTTTATGAGCGATGCCACTCTGGACAGGATTCTCATGCAGTGCAAAGCATTTATAAAAGATCCTGATTCCAATTACATGCTGGAGGTTTTTGCCCGGAAGCTGGAAGATTACGGAAAGTTTTCCCCGGAAGATCAGAAAAAACTTCTGGATGCTCATGAAAAAATCCTGAAATCCCAGGTCATTCCTGCCTATCAGCGTCTTATCCAGGGACTGGAATCACTTCGAGGAACAGGAGTGTCAAGCCGGGGGCTTGCCCATTTTTCAGGCGGAAAAGAATATTATGAATATCTGCTGAAAAGTCAGGTTGGCTCCTATGCCTCCGTTGCCGACATAGAAAAAAGACTTTTGTCACAGCTTTCCGCAGATTTTAAAGCAATGCAGCTTTTGCTTCGCAAAAATTCTGCTCTTATTGAGAAACTTCAGCAAAATCCGGAAATTTTTTCCACTGATCCGGAGCAGATTCTTCAAAAGCTCAGCCAGTGTATCACGGCGGATTTCCCGGAACCACCGTCTGCTCCTTATGAGGTTCTCTATGTACATGAATCTATGGAGGATTACCTGAGTCCTGCCTTTTATCTGACGCCGCCATTAGATACCGGAACCCCCAACGTGATTTATATTAACCGTTCAGGCCGCCACTCCGGTCCGGAACTTGTTTCCACTCTTGCTCACGAAGGCTTTCCGGGACATCTTTATCAGACTACCTCTTTTGCCTCCTGTCAGCCGGAAGATATCCGTTATCTGATCTCCTGCGGCGGTTACGTAGAAGGATGGGCAACCTATGTGGAATCCTGCCTTCCCTCCTATGCGGATAATTTTATAAAGGACAGTGATGCAAAAAACCTTTCATCTCTGTACTGGCTGAACAGAAGCATTAATCTGTGCATCTATTCACTTCTGGATATCGGCATCCATGAGCATGGATGGAATCAGTCCCAGACAGCCCGGTTTTTACGTGTTTTTGGCATCCAGAAAACAGATGTTATCCAGGAAATCTATCAGTATATCGTGGAAACCCCTGCCAACTACCTGAAATATTACTGGGGATATCTGAATTTTCTTGATCTGAAAGAAATGCAGAAAGAAGAGCTTGGAGAGGCTTTTGATCTCAGGCTGTTTCATCAGAAAGTACTGGAAATCGGCCCTGTTCCCTTTCCGGTTCTGTATAAATATATGACACAGTAATTATGGGGGCCCAACGCCCCCATATATTTTTTATTCGTCTCTGTAATTTCTGAAGAAATCCTGCAGATGGCTCAAAGCTTTTGTCAGAGTCTCTGTCTCCTGCCTGTCCAGTCCTTTTAAAACCGACATTACCATTCGTTCATGGAACATCCGGTGATGATGATAGGCTTTTTCTCCCTTCTCCGAAAGGGAAACAAGAACAACCCGCCTGTCTTCTTCACTTCTGCCCCGATTGATATAGCCTTTTTTTACCAGATGATTTACAGCTATTGTCAGGGTTCCTACCGTAACGGAGAGATCCTTTGCTATTGCGGACATGCTCCTTGGATTCCGGATCCCCACAGCCTCTATTACATGCATATCATTTACAGAAATATCCTTATATTCAGGAGTGATCAGAGCCCTCTCCTCAATGTCCATAATTTCATTAAACAAATTTACCAGAACATCATTTACCGTTTCAACAGAATTCATAGCTGGCTCCTTTCCCTGTATGTTTTCTTTATTATACCCCAAACCAGTCCCGGCACAAAGCACTTTTTTGAAGCTTCCGGCTTTCTCTGTAATTTTATTGTTCCTCCTTCTACTGCTGTCAGAAGGAGAGATAACCATACCATTTCTGTATGAAAGAGTAAATATCAACTATGCGGAGGTAAATTCCACCGCATAAGGGCGGTGGAATTTAAAATTTCATTTTAGGGGTAACCAGCAACATTTCGGCTGCACTTGTCAAAAGTGCGCTCTTTTTGCTATAATAAATAAGAAAATCCACGAAATTAATATAAAGGAATCTGCCATGAAAAAAAATAAAAATATACCTCTCAATCTCAGAGAAAAAAGTAATTCCCGGATTGCCTTTTTCTGCTCTGTGACAGTTCTGGTCATTCTGGTTGTCCTTTTCCTCCAGCTTGACTACAATCTGATACAGAAGCCTGCAGAAACTGCAAAAAAAGAAGCTGCAATAAAAAAAGCAGAAGCAGAAAAAAAGGCCAATACTCCGGAAGTATCTACCGCCACTGTTATCGCTGTAGGAGACAATCTTTACCATGGAAGTCTGATAGAGTCCGGCCAGTATGAATCCGGAACATGGAATTACGAGCATATCTACGAGAATGTTAAGGATGAGATCCAGGCCGCAGATATAGCCATGATCGACCAGGAAACTGTATTTACCACAGACCACAGTGCGGTCAGCTCCTATCCTTCCTTTGCCACACCTACAGAAGTAGGCGACGCTCTGATCAAGGCCGGCTTTGACGTCATTGAATCAGCCACCAATCACATTGATGACTATGGTCCTGACTACATAGAACAGACTCTGGATTTCTGGAAGACCAACTATCCGGAAGTTCCTGTACTGGGCATCCATTCCAGTCAGGAAGATGCAGATACTGTAAAAACACTGGAGGTAAACGGGATTAAAATTGCTTTTCTTGACTACACCTACGGAACTAACAACGGAGATTATGTAGACGGAAAAGATTATATGATCGATATTTTTGAAAAAAGCGAAGTTGCTTCTATGATCCAGAAAGCAAAGGAAGACAGCGACTGCCTTATTTTTGTCGCTCACTGGGGAAAAGAGGACGAAACCATGCCTACCGAATATCAGAAGCAGTGGGCTGCCTTTCTGATGGAACAGGGGGTCGATGTTGTAATCGGCGGTCATCCTCATGTACTTCAGCCATATGGACGCATGTCTGACGATAACGGAAACGAAATGCTGATTTTTTATTCTCTTGGCAACTTTGTTTCCACTCAGCAGGAGCTTCCGGAGCTGCTGGAAGGCATGGCCGGTTTTACCATCCAGAAATCTGTGCTGAAAGGAAAAACCACTGTAGAAATTCTGGATGCCACTGTAAAGCCTATGGTTATGCACTATAATAAAGATGAGGGCGTCTTTAGCCCATATATGCTGGAAGACTACACCGAAGATCTGGCATCTCAGCACGGAGTGCGGGACATCATTGGTGATGAATTCACCCTGGATAATCTCCGAAAAAAATTCGATGAGATCATGTCCATGAATGTGGAGCCGTCCACCAGAACCAATCTTCTGGAGGTTTCCTTTGACTATGAACTGAACATGACGGATTCCAAAGGAAATTATGTAGAAGATACATGGTCTGTCAGCTCCGATCAGTATTATGAACAGCTTGGAAGTTCTGATAATACCTCTTCTGATGATACCGGCGAAGGTTCCGGGGAGAATTCAGACGGAGGATCTGACAGCTATGATAACGGTTCCGGGGATTCCTCTGAGGAAACAGAAGATGATGGCTATGATGACAGTTCCGGAGATTACGACTCCGGCTATGAAGATGAGGAAGCTTAAACGTATATAAAAACTGCTGCAGATTTTGTTTACCTGAAACAATTTCCACAGCAGTTTTTTATATGATTTTATTTTATATGACTCTATTTTATGCGATGAAAAAGAAGCTTCTCTGCATTCTGACCTGTAATGCGAATCACTTCCTCCTCTGAAATCCCTTTCAGTTCTCCAATAGCCCGGGCTACATAGGGCAGGTTCAGGGAACTGTTTCTTTTTCCTCTGTTGGGTTCAGGGCTTAAATACGGACTGTCTGTTTCCAGAACAAGCTGTTCAAGAGGGGCATATTCTACAACCTCTTTTAATTTTTTTGCATTTTTAAAAGTCACTACTCCGCCGATTCCAAGATATAATCCCATATTCAGGTACTGCTCAGCCATTTCCTTTCCGTAGGAAAAACAATGGATGATTCCGCCGTACATACCCTCGTGCATATACTCCTTCACAATATCAAGAGTATCCTTTGCAGCATCTCTGCTGTGGATCATAAACGGAAGCTTTTCTTCTCTGGCAATATCCATCTGAGCGCGGAACATTTTTTTCTGGATCTCGTGCGCTGCCTCTTCCTTATGCCAGTAATAGTCCAGCCCGATCTCGCCAATGGCAAGAATCTTTTCTCTGCGGGAAAGCTCACGGATCTCATTTAACGTCTGCTCTGTCATTTTATCCGCATCATCCGGATGCACTCCCACTGCGCCGTAAACAAAAGGATACTTTTCTGTGAGAGTAATTGTGCGCCCAAGCTCCCCCACAGAGGCGCACACATTTACCACGGTGCCGATTCCATTCCCCTGAAGAGAGCTTAAAAGCCCGTCCCTGTCCGGCTCAAAAGCCTCATCGTCATAATGTGCATGTGTCTCAAAAATACTGTATGTTTTCATTCATCCTGTCCTTTTTCACAACACAGAAATTCGTCTCCCGGACGGATCACACCGCCGTGAATTACTTTTGTAAATACGCCCTCTCTTGGCATAATACAGTCTCCCATAGCCTGGAAAATCGCGCAGCCATGGTGGCATTTTTTGCCGATCTGTGTCATTTCCAAAATTACGTCATTACAGCGGAATCTTGTACCTACAGGCATAGCGGCAAAATCAAAGCCCTCTACTACAATATTTTCTCCAAAGGCTCCGTCTGTCACCTCAGCGCCTCTGGCACGAAAATCTTCAATCTTGTCAAACGAAAGAAGACTTACCTGTCTGTGCCACTTTCCGGCATGGGCATCCCCTTTGATTCCCCAGTCCTCAATAAATTCCGCTTCCTGTACACTGTGTTTCTGTGTGCCTTTCTCCTCACTGATACAAATTGCTATTACTTTTCCCATAATTCATTACCTTCTTTATTATTATGATTTTCCCCTGTAAAACCTCTCCGAGCCCCTCAGTCTTCCCGGCTTCTGTCCGGAAATCTTTTATTTTCGGGCGCAGTCAGACGCTTCTCCTGTAAGGATTTCGATTCCGTGCTCCAGAGAATCAATAATATATTCCAGACTTTCCCGTACTGCCTTTGGACTTCCGGGAAGATTGATGATAAGTGTTTTTTTGCGGATTCCTGCTGAAGCCCTGCTCAGCATTGCTCTCTTTGTAATAGTCATGCTGTAAGCACGCATAGCCTCCGGGATTCCCGGAACCCTTCGCTCAATAATATCCTCTGTCGCTTCCGGCATTACATCTCTCTCCGAAAAGCCTGTGCCGCCTGTAGTAAGGATCAGCTCCGCCAGCCCCTGATCCGCGATTTCTGCCATTTTATTTTTCAGTATTTCTCTGTCGTCAGGAAGAATATCCAGAGACACTACCTGATATCCTTCTCTTTCCAGAATTTCACGGATTGCCGGCCCGCTTAAATCTTCCCGCTCTCCCCGGTAACCGGAATCACTTGATGTTATGATTGCTACCCGCTTCATATTTCACCCTCCTATCTGAGACATACAGAGCTTTTCTGTGTCGTCTGCCTGTGCCTTTTCCAAAAACTGATGTCCGTCCGGTTTCTGTTCCAGTGCCTCCAGAATTGCTTGTGTCAGTTCCTCATCTGTGCCGCCGTTTCTTATAATCTCTCTTAAATCCTTTCCCGCCGAATACTGAAGGCAGGTTTTCAGATATCCCTGAGAGGTCAGGCGGATCCGGTTACAGTCTTTACAGAACTTATGGCTGACTGCACTGATAAAGCCCAGTTTTCCTTCAAATCCTTGTGCTTCATAATATCTGGACGGCCCGTTTCCAAGAGGTTCTCCCTGATAAAGAGTCAGAGACCCAAAGCGCTTTTCCAGAAGCTCTGTCAGTTCCTCTTCTGACATTCCCTTAAATTCCATACCGCAGCCAATAGGCATCATTTCAATAAAACGCACATGAACCGGATATTTCCGGGCAAGCTCTGCAATCTCACAGAGATCCTGCCCCTCTATTCCCAGAGGAACACAGTTGATCTTCACAGAAATACCCGGATAGCGCAGGGCCTCCTGAATCCCCTCCAGAGCTTCATTTAAAAGATCTCTTCTTGTGATCTTCTGAAAGCAGTCTCTGTTCAGAGTATCCAGACTGATATTCACTGCATCCAGCCCCGCCTCTGCAAGTTCCTTCATCTGCTCCTTTAAAAGAGTTCCATTGGTAGTCAGGGTTACCTTTTTAATTCCCGGAATCTCCTTGATCTGACATACCAGCTCCGGCATCCTTACATGTACCAGCGGTTCTCCTCCGGTCAGCTTGATCCTGGTAATTCCAAGCTGTGCCATAACCCGGCTGATTCTTATGATTTCTTCCTCCCGAAGGATCTGACTTCGCTCCACCAGCTTGACGCCGTTTTCCGGCATACAGTAAATACAGCGGAGATTACAGCGGTCTGTCACCGAGATCCGAAGATAATCTATCGTTCTTCCACAACGGTCTATCATTTGTCCTTAAAACGGAAATCTCCGCTTTTTCCTCCTGTTTTTTCTACAAGATGGATCTCCGACATTACCATATGCTTGTCAATAGCCTTACACATGTCGTAAATTGTCAGAAGCGCTGTCTGTACGCCTGTCAGAGCCTCCATCTCCACCCCGGTTTTGCCCTCTGTCTTTACCGTACAGTACGCATGGATCCGGCTGTTTTCCTGATCCAGTTCAAAATCAACTGCACACTTCTGGATTGGCAGCGGATGGCACATTGGAATCAGAGAAGAAGTCTGCTTCACCCCCATGATCCCTGCTACTCTGGCTACGCCGAGAACATCGCCTTTTTTTACATTTCCTCCCGTAACCGCCGCCATGATTTCTGCTCCCACGGAAATATAGCCTGTGGCTACAGCTGTCCGAAAAGTGGGCTCCTTACCGGAAACATCCACCATCACTGCATTTCCTTTATGATCAAAATGGCTGAATTCCTTCCCCATCAATACAACCTCCTTATACTCCCTCTAGTATAGAAAATTTAGAGAGGTACGTCAAGCAGAGCAGCATAGTATAAAACTGCAAATTTATATTTGGCTGTCAGCCATTTTCAGATACAGAAAAAAGGCAGAATCATAATGCCTTGCAATGTTTACCAGGAAACACAACACATGATCTGCCTTTTCTCATATTCATCGTCTGCGGATAACAAAAAATAAAAATTCTTTCCTCCGCAAACATAAATTTCTACTCTTAATAAAGTTCCGTTTTATCAGCAGATTTCTGCTCCTGCCGGCATGTTTTTCTCCGGTGTCATAAGGGCAAGATTGCCTTCTGCATCCTCTGCACAGAGGATCATTCCCTCACTCATAACTCCTGCAAGCTTCGCAGGCTTCAGGTTGGTAACTACCATAACCTTTTTGCCTACCATTTCCTCAGGGGTGTAATGGGCTTTGATTCCGGATACGATCTGGCGAACCTGACTTCCGATCTTTACCTGAGAGCAAAGAAGCTTTTTGGATTTTTTTACTGCCTCACAGGCAATGATCTCGCCAACCTGGAACTGCAGCTTCTCAAAATCCTCAAATGTGATCTCTGCTTTTGGCTCAAGATCAATTCCGGACTCCTCTTCCTTTTCTTCCTGTACAGGCGGGTGGAGCTCTTCTACCTTTGCCATTACCTCTTTAAGATCAAGACGGGCAAACAGAATTTCCGGTTTTTCTACAACCTTATTGCCGGACGGATACAGGCCAAAAGTATCCAGTGATTCAAAACTGCGTTTTTCAGCATTAAGCTGTGCAAGAATACGCTCTGTTGTCTCCGGCATAAATGCCTCCAGAAGAGCTGCTCCTATGGTGATTCCCTCTACAAGATTATAGAGCACAGTTGCAAGACGGTCCTGCTTGTCCTCTTCCTTTGCAAGAGCCCACGGCATTGTCTCGTCAATGTATTTGTTCAGGCGTTTAAAGAGACTGAATACCTCTGTCATGGCGTCTGCCACACGGAGCTTCTCCATCTTGGCTGCAACCTTGCCCGGCGCTGCCAGTACAAAAGCTTTCATATCCTCATCAACAGGCTCTGTTACATTTTTGTTTTCCACTACGCCGCCGAAATATTTGTTAGACATGGAAATGGTGCGGTTTACAAGATTTCCAAGAGTATTGGCAAGCTCGGAGTTCAGACGCTCCACCATCAGCTCCCAGGTGATCACGCCGTCGTTCTCAAACGGCATCTCATGAAGCACAAAGTAACGAACTGCATCTACTCCAAAGAAATCCACAAGCTCGTCTGCATAAAGCACATTTCCCTTGGATTTACTCATTTTTCCATCGCCCTGTAACAGCCATGGATGACCGAATACCTGCTTGGGAAGCGGAAGATCCAGTGACATCAGGAAGATAGGCCAGTAAATTGTATGGAAACGGATAATATCCTTACCGATCAGATGAAGATCTGCCGGCCACAGCTTACCGAACTGCTCTGTGCTGTCTCCGTCGCAGTCATATCCGATTCCTGTGATATAGTTTGTAAGAGCGTCAAGCCATACATAAACAACATGCTTCGGATCAAAATCTACCGGAATTCCCCATTTAAAGGAAGTTCTGGAAACACAGAGATCCTGAAGTCCCGGAAGAAGGAAATTGTTCATCATCTCGTTTTTACGGGACTCCGGCTGGATAAACTCAGGATGTGTCTTGATATGCTCAATAAGGCGGTCTGCATATTTACTCATTTTGAAGAAATATGCCTCTTCCTTAGCCGGAACACAGGGACGTCCGCAGTCAGGACATTTGCCGTCTACAAGCTGACTCTCTGTAAAAAAGGACTCACAGGGAGTACAGTACATTCCCTCATAATGTCCCTTGTAAATATCGCCCTTTGCATACATTTTTTTGAAGATCTTCTGAACCTGTTTCTCGTGGTCTTCGTCTGTAGTACGAATGAATTTGTCATAGGAAGTGTTCATCAGATCCCAGATATTTTTGATCTCGCCGGATACATTATCAACAAATTCCTTAGGTGTAATGCCTGCTTCTTCTGCTTTCAGCTCGATTTTCTGGCCATGCTCATCTGTTCCTGTCTGGAAAAATACATCATATCCTTCCAGTCTTTTGTAGCGTGCAATGGCATCTGCCAGAACAGCCTCGTAGGTATTTCCGATATGAGGCTTACCGGAAGTATAAGCGATAGCTGTTGTAATATAATACTTCTGCTTTTCCATTATAAAAAATCCTCCTGGGGTATTTTGTAAATGATAAACTGCCGTCTCTGTCAAGCAGACATGCCAATGCCTGACAGGTACGAATCGCTCTTTAAATACTAGCATATTTATAAGGATTTAGCAAATTACATTTTCATGATTTCAGCAGAAAACAGCCCCAAAATACATGCTTTACCCAAGATAAAACTTTGTTTATCCGAACCTTTTACTGCTGTCCGGCAGCTGACCTGTCAATTTCCATGATTTCCTCTACAGACATTTCTGTCATGTCTGCAATTTCCTCATAAGAAAACTGGTTTTTGGCCAGTATTTTCAGGATGAGCTTTCTAATGCCATCCTGGCGTCCTTCCTGCCACCCTTCCTGACGCCCTTCTTCCTTAAGATCCTCAAGAGCCTTACACATATCAATTTTTTCCTCCTCTTCTCTGATCTCAAAATCACTTCCTGTCAGTATCTTTATCACCTGTCCGGCTTTACTTTTTATACCTAGCTTCAATCCGCATATACGCAACGCTGATTCCTATTACCCAGAACATTGTTCCCAGCACCAGAAAAATTGCCCAGGGCGAATTCTGCCTGATAAACAGCAGCGGAATCCCCAGTATTTCAAATAAAACTGTACCTGTACTCCACAAAACTGACACTGCATGATTATACTTTTTCACATCCTTTACCTCAGACGCCTTCACAAATGTAAAAAAAGAAACTGCCTTCTCCGATCTCACTGTACAAACGGACTTTCCAGCAGGGAAACAGTTTTATTCTCCGCATCCAGTCTTACCTGGCAGCCAAGAGGCAGTGTAAACATGGGATGTGTATGACAGCAGTCAAACTCTGCCAGAACCGGAATCTCTGTTTCTCCCAGAACCTCCTGCAGAATTTCGTAAGGCTTTCTTCCTGTTCCGTTATCGTCAAATTTCTCATGTTTTCCTAGGATAATTCCACTTACCCTGTCAAATACTCCGGCAAGCCTCAGCAATGAGAAGGAACGCTCAATGGTACATGCATCCTTCAGGGAATCCTCTATAAACAAAATATCTCCCTTCCGGATCTCAGGCATATACTCTGTTCCAAAAAATCCCTCCATGGTATTCAAGTTTCCACCGATGAGCCTTCCCTGACATATTCCCGTCTTTACGCAGATCCAGTCATTTTTGTACTGTGCCTTTGAACGATCCTGTTCATCCCATTTAATAAATTCATCTGTCCAGAACTCCGGCATCGGATAATCATAGGGACAGGTGATCCTGCCTTTTACCATGGAATCAAAGTACTCAAAAGTCCGGTCCACAAAAGGCGGCAGCTCCCCAAAGGAAGACGCTACTGCAGGACCGTAAAATGTCACCAGTCCGGTTTTCGCATAAATGGCAAGAAGCAGCGCAGTGGTATCTGAATACCCGATAATTATTTTCGGATATTTTTTCAAATATTCATAATCAATATACGGAAGAATCGAATTTGTGTTATTTCCTCCAATGGATGCCATCAAAATCTGCACTTTTTCGTTATACAGCAGATTATTAAATTCCTCTGCCCGCTGCTGAATAGTTCCTGATCTGTAAAAATCCTGTTTTCCCTGTAAACTTCCGTGTATCATCTCATAGCCTCTGGACTTTAAATACTCTATGCCCCGGTCATAACGTACCGGAACTGTTGCCGAAACAGGAGATGAAGATGAAAATACTCCTATTGTTATCTGTCCGTTTAATTCACCTGCCTTCATATGTGCTCCTCCCTTATAAGCCTTTCTTTTTCTGCAAGTATATCACAATTTCCTGCCCCTGAACTACTTTTATTGTTATGCCCACAGCAAACTGACCAGAGCCTGCGCCTTTCCCTCCTGCCAGTCTCTTCACTGCACGCAGTTACATGCCCTTCCGGATTTGTATATAAAAAGCGACCAGTCATAATGACCGGTCGCCCTCTGAACCACCTGTTATTTTTCGTCCAACGCTTCCATTGTATATTCATGGAGAGTTTCTCTTCTTCTGAAGCCTTCTGTCCGGAGTATTCTGGAATACAGCATATCAATCATAACAAGAATGGGAAACTGAGGAGAAATATCTTTTCCTCTTTCCAGATTTTCCTTCACTGCAAACAGCATGATCTCATCACAGAAATCTTCAAACTTCTTTTCTTTACGGGATGTCATAAGTACTACGGCTGCACCGCATTTTTTTGCTGCTTTAAGCGAATCTATAACAGTCTCTGTTTTTCCGCTGATACTGATTCCTATAACGCCGCACTCCCCATCCAGCAGAACTGAGTTCATTTTCATAATATGCTCGTCTGTGATGGCTTCAATATTTACTCCGATGCGCATAAACCGAAGCTTCATCTCTGTTCCAACTGTACCGGAGCTGCCTTTTCCATATACATAAATTCTCTTTTTTTCTGTCAGGATCTTTACGATACGTTCTATCTGGGCTTCATCGATCAGAGAATAGCTTTTATTCAGAAGTTCCTGATAGCTGTTAAAAACAAGCTTGATATTATCGCTGGCCTGCTGCCTGTTCATTCCCGATTCGTACTGTTTGTAACAGAAAATAAACTCCCGATACCCTTTATAACCGCATTTTTTTGCAAATCTGGACAGGGAGGCTTCTGACACAAAAAGCTTTTTTGACACACTTTTTGATGACAGATCTGTTTTCTCATTATTATGGATAAAAAAATCCGCTATTGTTTTTTCCAAAGGTGTAAAGCTGCTGTAAATAGCTTCCATCTGCGGAATAATATTTTCCATGCTCCCCCTCCTCTTCCGGTTTATGTGCAGCTGACAGTTCCTTAGTGTCTTGACCGAAAATGATAATAGGCTCCCAGCATTCCTGCCTGATTCTGATTCTGTGCAAACTCCAGCCGGGTATGCCGGGCAACTGACGGAATCAGATATTTATCAAGGCTTTCTCTCAGAATATCTTTCAGATATTCTTTCTGCGCCATAATTCCGCCTCCCAGAACTACTACCTCCGGATTCACTACATAGCAGATGTTTGCGATCCCCATTCCCAGAACCTCACACATTTCCTGAATGGCGCGTATACAGTCAGAGTCTCCCTGCTTTGCCTGTTCAAATACATATTTGCCATTGATGGATGCAGGATCTATGCGCTTATATTCCGCTGTCTTTTTTACAAGGATACTGCTTGCTCCCAGGTCCTGAAATTCGCCTCCCGGAAGATGCATATAGCCTACCTCACATCCGCTTCCGGAAAATCCGTGAAATACTTTTCCGTCAATGATAATAGCTCCGCCGATCCCTGTACCAATAGTAAGGCAAAGACTGATGCTGCTTCCTTTTGATGCTCCGGCAAAATGTTCTGCAAGGCCTGCGCAGTTTACATCATTTTCTACTTCACAGGGAATCCCATACAGATCTTCCAGTGTTTTTTTAATTTCTGTGCCTGTATAGTTGGGGATCAGAGGAGCTGCATAAGTAATTTTTCCTTTCTCGCAGTCTACCATTCCGGCTGTGGAAATGCAGATTCCTTCCGGCTGATACTCTTCCCTGTAAACTTCAACGATCTTCTTTGCTTTTTCCATAATCCCGGGGCCGCCATATTCCATGGCCTGTGTGGGCATTTCTCCTGTAACAGCAAAGGTTCCGTCCTCTCGTACCACGCCGTGCTTTATAGAAGTGCCTCCAATATCAATACAGATATATTCCTTCATCCTGCCGCTCCTTTATCTGTTTACTGATTATTTAATTCTGATCTTAAAAATAGCCTTTTTGATCTGTTCAGGTCCGTTTACCTGTATAGCTGTTCTGTGTCCGTCTTTTGGATAACAGATCAGGAAATCACCGGCAGAAAGAACTACATGGCTGTTTTTTTCTCCTTCCAGAGGAAGAAAATCATCTCTTTCCACAAATTCCTTCTGTACCATATTGTCAATAAAGTTCACATCAATCTCCTCTGTTCCCTTCAGCATCAGATGAAGATCCAGATACTGGCGATGCGCTTCCCAGATTCTGTTTTCCGGTGTTGTTGTCTCATATTCTACAATATTAACAAACAGGTTGTCACCCTCTATTTCATGACTTCCTTTTTCAAAATCCACAAGTTCATTATTTTTTGCATACTCTAAACATTTTAATACGTTTTCCTCCAGAAATCCATATTCCTCAACGTCTTTTATATTTCCAAATATCATTTTATTTTCCTCCTGTTTTTTATTGAAATAATCAGCCTGGACTTGCTTAGAAGAAAGACCAGGCTGATTCTGTGCTGCTGATTAATTTTTGTAAATAGCTGTGTTTAAAGCTGCTCACTGGTCTTATTCCAGTAGGCTGCAGTGGGGTATTCCCTTATGATTTATTTCTCTGCTTTTTTCATTTCTTCTGTAAAAGATTTTGTAATCAGCTGAGGTCTTGTGATAATAGAACCTACAACCACACTGTAACAGCCCAGTTCCACCACTCTTCTGGCTTTTTCCGGTGTGTTGATATTTCCTTCTGCGATCACATGATGTTTTACCTTACTTAAAATTGTACGGATGATCTCAAAGTCATTGGCCTCGATCCTGTCTCCCTTACTCTGCTCTGTATAGCCAACCATAGTCGTTCCAATAAAATCAAATCCAAGCTCGTCTGCATGAAGCGCCTCTTCTACAGTAGAACAATCTGCCATAAGCAGCTGCTCCGGATATTTTTCACGGATCTGATGATAGAATTCATCCAGAGTCACATTTCCCGGCCTTAAAGAAATTGTAGCGTCAACAGCTATAATCTCCGGTTTTACCTCCATGAGCTCATCAATTTCCTTCATGGTAGGAGTAATATACACCTTGCTGTCCGGATAATCTCTTTTTACGATTCCAATAACAGGAAGATCCACGTTCTTTTTGATCTCCTCAATATCTTCTCTGGTATTGGCCCGGATGCCTATTGCTCCTCCTTCCGCTGCCGCTCTTGCCATTCTGCCCATAATAAAGGAAGAATGAAGAGGCTCATGAGGAAGCGCCTGACAGGATACTATCAGATGTCCCTTGATCTGCTCTAATTTTTTTTCCATCGTGCTCTCCTTTCCGCTTTCGCAATTTCTGCACATAGTATAACGCTTCCGAAAGTTTTTTCAATAGATTTTTATTTTAAGAAAGTTCTTTCATCCTATTCAGCATCTCGCACAATTTCACTATCTATTTTTTGTACAATTTTTTCAAATATACATGCACTTTGAAAGTTCTTTCTCTTTATAATCTTCAGATTGAATTAATTTTCTCAAAGACTTATAATAGAATTATCAATATCATTGCATCTTAAAAATCAAGGAGATAATATTATGATTATTAAAAACGGACTTGTATTTCAGGAAGACGGAAGCTTTGTAAAAAAAGACCTGTACATTGAAAATGGCAGACTGGCAGCTTCTGAGGCAGAAGTATCTGACAAAACCGAATACGACGCTGAAGGATTAAAGGTTCTTCCCGGACTGGTGGACGTTCACAGCCACGGCGCTTTCGGACATGATTTCTGCGATGCCGACCCGGAAGGCCTGAAAGTAATTCTGAAATATGAAAAAGAACACGGAATCACCTCCTACTGTCCTACTTCCATGACACTTGCAAAGGACAGACTTATGGACATCTTTGCCACCGCAACAAAGGTGGAACCGGACGATAAGCTTGCCCGCATTATTGGCGTTAATATGGAAGGCCCGCTGATCGACATTGCCAAAAAAGGCGCTCAGGCCGCTGAGTATATCAGTGTTCCTGACGTATCCTTTTTCCGTCAGTGCAACGAGGCTTCCGGAAACCAGATCAGACTGGTAACACTTGCTCCTAATGTAGACCGCGCCTTTGAATTTATTCAGGCTGCAAAGGACGAAGTAGTAATTTCCATCGGACATACTACAGCAGATTACGACTGTGCCAGAAAAGCCATGGAGCTTGGTGTAAATCACGTAACACATCTCTATAACGCAATGCCTCCTTTTGCTCACAGAGATCCTGGCGTGATCGGAGCCGCATGTGACAGTGAGGACTGCATGGTAGAGCTGATCTGTGACGGTTTCCACATTCATCCATGTGTTGTGCGCACTACCTTTAAAATGTTTGGTGACGAGCGTGTTGTTCTGGTCAGCGACTCTATGATGGCAACCGGAATGGAAAATGGCACCTATGAACTGGGCGGCCAGGAAGTTACCATGAAAGACCGTCTGGCAACTCTGTCCAACGGTACCATTGCCGGATCTGCAACAAATCTTTTTGACTGCATGAAAAAAGCCATGGAATTCGGTATCCCTGAATCCACAGCTATTTTTGCAGCTACCAGAAATCCTGCCAAAAGTATTCATGTCTATGACAAAGTAGGTTCCCTTACTCCGGGCAAATATGCAGATGTTCTGCTTGTAGACGATTCCTATAATCTCATAAAAGTATTCTGATACCATAAAGCGCCCCCGGCATCACAGCGATACCGGGGGCTTATTTTATCACTTATTTTTCAGGGGGTTCTTTCCACTGTCTCAGACAGTATCGGAAATTATCATTTTTCTTTTACCTTAAACGTAATTGTCACTTTAAAGAGATCTCCGTCCAGATAAAGCTTAAACTCCCCGCCCTGAAGCTCAGTCAGGCTTTTTGCAATGGAAAGTCCCAGTCCGCTGCCTTCTGTATTTCTGGACACATCTCCTCTGATAAATCTCTCTGTCAGCTCGTCTGCAGAAATATTCAGAGGCTGCGCGGAAATGTTTTTCAGGGAAAACGTCACATTTGGCTGATTCACCTTGATTTCCGCATAAACTCTTGTGTTGTCCATAGCGTACTTGGCAACATTTCCAAAAACATTTTCCAGGACGCGCCACATTCTTCTTCCGTCTGCGCAGATGATCGCTTCATCCTGATCAAAATGTACCATCATGGAAAGATTTTTTTCCTGGAACCGTTCCTCAAATTCTCCGATCACCTGATGAACAAGCTCCACAAAATTCAGATCTGCCATTTCCAGTGAAATATTTCCTGTACTTGCCTTGGATGCCTCCACAACGTCTTCGGTAAGAGTTTTCAGTCTCAGTGACTTTTCCTCCAGGATCTCCAGATATCCCTGGATCTTCGGATCCTGAGGATTTTCCCGTTTCAAAAGATCTACATAATTGATAATGGAAGTAAGAGGCGTCTTGATATCATGGGATACGTTTGTGATCAGTTCTGTCTTCATCCTTTCGTTTTTCAGGCTTTCCTCCACTGCCGCGTCAAGTCCCTCTCCGATCCGGTTAATATAATCAGCAATCTGTCTCTGCTCTCCGGTAAGCTTATCAAGGGGAATTTTATACTGAAGCTCGCCGTCTGTAATGCGTTTCAGGCCGTCCAGGATAAGCTCCCGTCCTCTGGCTTTTCTGAGAAAATAGATCAGTCCCAGAATATCCACAGCCACAACAACCGGAAGAAGGATCACACCGCCGCAAAGTATGGCTGTCCACATTATAAACTGGAAGAAACAGAATCCGCCAAACAGCAGCGCCATTTTAATCCTGCTGGCTGTGTTTTCCGCGAAAAAATCAACAAACCTTCTGCAGCCTTTCACAATCTTAAGGCAAAACTTCTTGAGCAGACTTAAAAGCTTTCTCAGCAAGCCAAAAACTTTTCTCAGAACACTGTTTTTCCAGAAAGTTTTTGCTTTTATACGACGTACCAGACTCATCCAGCCGCCCAAAAACATCACTGCGGTCCAGGCTCCCAGACCAGCCACTGCTGCCACAATATATTTCAGTTTATCCACATAGTCTACATTGATCCCAAGCCCCAGAAACAGAAATACAGGAACTGCCCACACAGCACATACAGCTGCTGCGCCGATCTCTGTATACCAGCGGTCAAAGAAATTCAGCTGTACCTCTTCTTTTTCATTGTTTCTTCCTGCGCCGGCAGTAAGAATAATAAGACAGATCAGAAAGATCAGGATCCCTGCGCCGCATACCGCCATGGAAGGCGTAAGATAAGCTGCATATTTTTCAAAATTCTCTGCGTCCTCTGCCAGCAGATCGTCCGCCGCAAAATCCTTATCGACCCAGGCGGCAAATACATAGTCGATATCCCGGTCATCCGCAGCTGCATTGTCCACTGTATGCTGCCACAGATTAAAGTAATGGTCTTTCTTCAGAATATCGATGTTTGTATCATGCTCTTCCGGAGAAGAAGTGACTACAACATACGGATCCTGACCGGATTTTAATTTCTGGATTCTTTTTTCATAATCTCCTGCATCTGTGTTGGACTGTATCTTTTCTTCCCGGCTTCCCGGATTCAGGGCCAGAATATAGCTTAAATTGGTTTTTCCCTCACCGTAATGCTCTTTCAGCATAGCTTCTGCCGACTTCTCCATCTGTACCTGAGCAAGAGCATGGTTCAGGGCATAAAAGGCATCCTCAAATCTTCCCTTCCATCCGGGCTCTTCGTTCAGGATATCCAGGATGCTGTCTGCACCCACCGGCGGGAAAGCCTCTGCAATCTGATAATCGGAATATTCATTGATCACGTTTGTATAAATGATCTTGCCGTCCTCATCAGCAATTCCGGTAACGCCGGAATTCAGGACTCCGATATTTTCAGCATAATAATCATTAATATCTCCATAATATCCGTAGCTGGAATAATCATGGTTTTTCAGACATGCCAGAATCCCCTGTGCTGAAAGCGCATCCACAAACTTGCTGCCGCTTTCTTCCGGCTGAGTATAGCCTTCTGCATATTCCCCATCATCATATTCTCCATAGGTATCTGCCACCAGAAATCCCAGTTCTCCGTCTCTGATCTTTTTTTCAAAATCTTCATAATACATATATTCCAGATTTCCATCCGGCTTCACACATACCAGAACATCCTCTGTATGAGCATCCCAATTCTCGGTCTCCACCCATTTCTCAAGGTCGCCGAGCCTGTAAACAAGACCTGAGGAGCCTTCTGTATCCGTTTCCTCATCTGCAAGGATCTCCCACAGATCCACCTCTTCGTTTTCCTGTTTTGATTCCATGTAGCTTTTTTCTGATTCTGCGATCAGCACATCAAAGCTGGCATGACGCATACTCTGCTCAAAGCTTCTGGATTCCAGATATTCCTTTTTGTCAAAAGGCAGAACGCCTTCACTCATAATTCCTGCAGATGCCGCTCCGCCTGCTGCCGCAGCAGTCAGAGAAGCAACGCCCACTACCAGAGCGGCGGCTTTCACCGCGCTGCTTCTATACCATTTTTTCTTCATAATAATGCCCCTTTCCATCTTCCTGATATATGGATTTCTCTTCTTAATAACCTGCCGGGCGTTTAAAGCTTTTCTACTTTATAGCCCAGTCCCCAGACCACCTTCAGGTATCTGGGTTCCTTTGGATTGATCTCAATCTTTTCACGGATATGCCGGATGTGGACTGCCACAGTATTGTCTGCCGCTATTGCCTCTTCGTTCCAGATATTTTCATAAATCTGATTGGTAGAAAATACTCTTCCCTGATTTTTTACCAGAAGAAGAAGGATTCTGTACTCAATGGGAGTCAGCTTTACCGGTTCTCCGTCCACACAGACCTCTTTGCGGTCATCATCCACAGTCAGTCCGCCTGTTACGTAAACATTTTCCTTTTTCTGAGATACAGCGCCAAGCTGAGTATATCTGCGAAGCTGGGATCTGACTCTGGCCACCAGCTCCAATGGGTTAAAGGGCTTTGTCACATAGTCATCCGCCCCTACGTTCAGGCCCAGGATTTTATCTGCGTCCTCTGACTTTGCGGATAAAATAATAATGGGAAGCGGGTTTTCCTCTCTGATCTTAAGAGTCGCCCGGATTCCGTCCAGCTTTGGCATCATAACGTCAATGATCAGCAGATCTACCGGATTTTCCCGCAGTGTCCGAAGAGCCTCCTCTCCGTCATAAGCTTTAAGAATATGATGACCTTCCTGTGAAAGATAGATCTCTATTGCCTCCACGATCGCCTTGTCATCATCACAAACCAGTATTTCTGCCACGTCTCTGTACCTCCTGAAACAAAATTAAATTCACACCGGATCACAGTCTCTTTTCTGTGATTCGTTATACTAAGAATATCAAATGGTGTTTAAGATAAAAGGGGTAAATTATTAAGAATTTCTTATGTTTTTTTCATTCCTGAACCAGTATATCATAGTGTCATCCAGAAAAAAAGACCGCTGCGGTTTCCTGCATCCCTGCTGCGTTTTTCCTTGACAACACTGGGGTTTATGCTACAATAAATTCAGAATTGAATGTAAAACGGTGTCTGCTTATGCAGGAGAATAGGAAAGTTGAGTGAAAGTCTCACACGGTCACGCCGCTGTAACGGAAGAGCCGCATTTCATTATGTCACTGAATATCTGAAGATACCCGGGAAGACGAAATGCAGTGATGATGCCCAAGTCAGAAGGCCTGCCTTTTACATGAAATTTACACAGGTTACGAACGATGGCCTTGTGTAAGAACAGGTTGGCTCATAGCAGATCAATTCTATTTTCCTGCTATTACCTCTTGTTCTTCTGATGGCCTGTCGGTATAACCGCACAGGTTTTTTTATTTTAGTTCTGTTTGATCAGAAGGGAGAAGAAAATGAGTAAAAAACAAAAGAAAATTCTTGTACTTGCCGGAGCCTTTGCTCTTGCTTTCGGCATTGTTCCAAACGTCAGTGCCATGCATATCATGGAGGGTTATCTTCCGGGAAGCTTTTGCATCGCATGGGGTGTTTTATGCGTACCCTTTCTTATTGCAGGATTTATGTCCATAAAAAAGACTCTGAATGAACACAGAAACCTGATCACCATGCTGGCCATGTCCGGCGCCTTTATCTTTGTGATTTCTTCACTGAAGATACCGTCCGTCACAGGAAGCTGCTCACATATGACCGGAACCGGTCTCGGAGCCATTCTCTTCGGTCCGGCCGCTGTTTCCATTCTGGGACTGATCGTTCTTCTGTTCCAGGCGATTCTTCTGGCACACGGAGGACTTACCACACTTGGAGCAAACACCTTTTCCATGGCTATTGCCGGTCCGTTTGTTTCTTATGGAATCTATGTTCTGTGCAAAAAAATGAATGTAAATAAACGGGTTGCTGTTTTCCTTGCGGCTGCTCTGGGCGATCTGTTTACCTACTGCGTCACAGCCGGCCAGCTTGCTCTTGCTCATAACGCAGACACTACCTTCGGAGCTGCCCTGGGCAAATTCATGGCTATTTTCGCACCAACACAGGTACCTCTTGCCATTATCGAAGGTATCATCACTGTAGTAATTTTCATGGGTCTTGAAACCTATGCAAAACCGGAGCTTCGCGCAATGGGAATTCTGAAGGAGGCAAAATAATATGAAAAAGACTGTAATCGCTGCAATCGTTGCCATTTTTCTGATTGCTTTTGTCCCGCTGTTTGTACTGAAGGATGCCGAGTTCGGCGGTTCTGACGATGCCGGAAGTGTTGTTGTGGAAGAAGTCGATTCCTCTTATGAGCCATGGGCTACGCCTGTTTTTGAACAGCTTCTTGGCGGAGAGCTTCCGGGCGAGGTGGAAAGTCTCCTTTTCTGTATCCAGACAGGTATCGGAGTCGGAATTATCGCCTTTATAATGGGACGTTTTGTAGAACGCAAAAAATGGATGAAGGATCAATGATCAAAATCCGGCCTTCTCTGATGAAAGGAGATTTTTATGATTGTCATTGACAAGCTTTGTTATCAGTCAAAGCTTAGATATGAAAATGCCGGTGAAAAATTTGCCTTCGCTGTGATTACGCTGTGTATCTGCGTAATGAGTCGTTCCGCGGCAGTGGCAGGGATTGTTTTAGCAGCAACAGGGATTCTTACCGTTTTTTATGGTGGGGTCCCTGTTTTTCGCTATCTGAAGTTCCTTACTGCCCCACTGGCCTTTTTACTTTTAAGCACTGTGGCTATTATACTGAATATCCGGAAAACTCCTCTGGATCTGTTCGCCATTCCTGTGGGAACATGGTATCTTACCTCCAGTCTGGATTCCTGCCTGTATGCCCTGCAGCTGATCCTTACTGCACTTGCAGCGGTTTCCTGCCTGTACTTTCTTTCCTTTACCACTCCGGTACCGGATATCCTGGATGTGTTAAAGAAACTGCACTGTCCCAAAATACTGATCGAGCTTATGCTTCTGATCTATCGTTTTATTTTTGTTCTGCTGGAAACTGCCAGCGCGATTTCCATGTCTCAGGACTGCAGGCTTGGAAATAAAAACTACCGGACAGCTCTGAAGTCCTTCGGTATGATGGGGTCTGTTCTGATGATACGCGCCATCAGCCGCTCCAACCGCCTTTATGACGCAATGGAAGCCCGGTGTTATGACGGAACTATCCATGTTCTGTCAGAATCCCGCCCGCCTAAAAAAAAGGTGATTCTGGCTATTATCCTGTTTGACGGCGCATTATTTTTATTTGCTCTGTGGAGGAGATTTTATTTATGAATCCAGATATTATTTTAAAAGCCGATGAGCTTTACTTTTCCTATGATGACAACAACTCCCACTCCCTTAACGGACTTTCCCTGGAAATCAGACGGGGACAGAAAGTAGCCTTTATGGGGGCAAACGGCAGTGGAAAATCTACTTTTTTTCTTTGCTGTACCGGAATACTGAAGCCTCAGTCAGGAAAGCTGTACTTTAACGGAGAGGAAGTGGGCTATAAAAAGAAAGATCTTCTGAAGCTCCGCAGCAAGGTAGGGATTGTATTCCAGGATCCTGACAATCAGCTCTTTTCTGCCAGCGTTTTTCAGGAAATCTCTTTTGGGATTCTTAATCTTGGGGTTCCGGAAGAACAGGCAAAAAAAGAGGTGGAGGATGTGATCGAATATCTGGAGATCACTCCTTTCCGCCATAAGCCCACCCACGCCTTAAGCGGAGGTCAGAAAAAACAGGTTTCCATTGCAGATATTCTGGTCATGCATCCGGATATTATCATTCTGGACGAGCCTGCCGCTGCTCTGGATCCCCGCCATACCACAATGGTAAATCATATCGTAGAGCAGCTGACAGAACAGGGCATCACTGTGCTGATGGCAACTCATGATGTCAACTATGCCTACGAATGGGCGGACGAGGTTATGCTTTTTCATGAAGGAAAGGTACTGATGCAGGGAACTCCCGCTCAGGTTTTTGGAAACCGGGGCGCTCTGAAAAAAACAAACCTGGAAACCCCTGCTGTTCTGGAGCTTTTTGAAAGTCTTTGTAAAAAAGGGATTTTAAAGGCTTCCCTGCCTCTTCCCCGCAATTTAAAAACACTTGAAACCTACATTTCTGATATTAATTTAAACCCACATTACGGAGGAAACAACATCGTGACTGAAAACAGAAAAAAAGCAATTCTGGCTGTAAGCTTCGGAACCAGCCACCATGATACCTGCAAGGTAACCATTGACGCTATTGAAAAAGAAATGCAGGCAGCCTTTCCGGATTATCCCCTTTACCGGGCATGGACCAGCAAAATGATCATTCGAAAGCTGAAGGACAGGGATCAGATCCATGTAAATACGGTAAAAGAGGCCATGGAGCAAATGCGCAGAGATGGAATCACTGATGTTCTTATTCAGCCAACTCATGTGATCAATGGTATTGAAAACGATCTTATGAAAGAGGACGCCCTTTCCTACAGGGAGGATTTTCACTCCATTTCCTTTGGCGATCCTTTGCTTACCAGCGAACAGGACAGCCTGGATGTGATCCAGGCCATTGCAGACGAATTTTCCAGCCTGAAAGAAGACCAGGTTCTTGTTTTGATGGGACATGGCACTACGCATTTTTCCAATTCCATTTACGCTGCTTTGGACTATACATTTAAAGACAAAGGATATTCGAATATCTTCCTTGGAACGGTTGAAGCCTACCCTTCCATGGAAACTCTGCTGAAAATGATCCGTTCCTACCAGCCTTCCAAAGTGATTCTGGCTCCTTTTATGATCGTGGCAGGAGACCATGCAAAAAATGATATGGCCGGGGATGATCCGGAATCCTGGTACAGCCAGTTTAAATCAGCCGGCTATGAGGTAGAACCTGTTTTAAAAGGACTGGGAGAATATTCCGGTATACGAAAAATCCTGGTAGAACATCTGTCACGTCTGGACGTCCAGTAAAATCCTGCCTGAAATGTAATGAAAAAACAGCTTTAAAGCTGTTTTTTTGTTCCCTGGCAAAACATAACAAAAAATAAAAGCTGATAATCTTAAAATACATTTGTTTATATTTGAAAATTCTTGACAAATCAACTCCTGTTTTATATAATATCAATAACCATTATTGTTATTACAGGAGAAAGGAGTGTGCCTATGGCTGCATTAAAATACAGCAGACAGCGCGAATCCATCAAGGAATTTCTGATGACACGCACAGACCACCCCACAGCTGATACGGTATATGAAAACATGAAATCTATCTATCCAAATATCAGCCTTGGAACTGTGTACAGAAATCTTTCTCTGCTTTCTGATCTTGGTGAGATCAAAAAACTTGCCAGCTTTGGCGGCGCAGATCGTTTTGACGGCCGGGTAGAGCCCCACTGTCACTTTATGTGTACAGAATGCGGCTGTGTCATTGATCTGGAAACAGAAGACATGCAGGATATTATGAAAAGGGCCGGAGAGCATTTTAACGGCATAATTACTGACTGCAGCGCCAGATTCTTCGGAATGTGTGAAGATTGCATGAAGAAAGAAAAAAATTAAGAATTTCCCTTGACATTCAGCAAACAGTATGGTAGATTATAGACATAGCAAAACAGTAACAATTACTATTATTAAAAATAATTATTTAAGAAAAGGAGATTATCATTATGGCTAAATGGGTATGCAATGTATGTGGTTATGTTTACGAAGGCGAGAACGCACCGGAGGTATGTCCGATCTGTAAAGCATCTGCTGACAAATTTACAAAACAGGCAGAAGGCATGAGCTGGGCAGCTGAGCATGTTGTAGGTGTAGCTAAGGGCGTTAGCGAAGACATCCTTGCTGACCTTCGTGCAAACTTTGAGGGTGAGTGCTCTGAAGTTGGTATGTACCTTGCAATGGCAAGAGTAGCACACAGAGAGGGTTATCCGGAAATCGGTCTTTACTGGGAAAAAGCTGCTTATGAAGAAGCAGAGCATGCTGCAAAATTCGCTGAGCTTCTTGGTGAAGTTGTAACAGACAGCACAAAGAAAAACCTTGAGATGCGCGTTGCTGCAGAGAACGGCGCTACAGCAGGTAAATTTGACCTTGCTAAACGTGCAAAAGCTGCTAACCTTGACGCAATCCATGATACAGTTCATGAGATGGCTCGTGACGAGGCTAGACACGGAAAAGCATTCCAGGGTCTTCTTGAAAGATACTTCGGCTAAGAGTAAGCCTCTGAAGCGGAGAGCAGAACATGCTCTCCGCTTTCTTTTATGTAAAAAACAGCCTAAATCAAACATATGTTGACACACTTATGTTTTGAGTGATATGGTATAAGAAGCTATATAGCAATTTTAAACAATCAATTATCAGTGATAAAGGAGGAAACCACATGTCAAAGTATGCAGGAACCAAAACAGAAAAAAATCTTATGGAAGCCTTTGCAGGAGAATCACAGGCAAGAAATAAATACACCTTCTTTGCTTCCGCTGCAAAAAAAGCAGGATATGAGCAGCTTGCAGCTCTTTATCTGGAAACTGCGGATCAGGAAAAAGAACACGCTAAAATGTGGTTTAAGGAGTTTCATGGAATTCATGATATTGAAACCAATCTTGAAGATGCCGCTCAGGGTGAAAACTTTGAATGGACAGATATGTATGCAAAAATGGCACGGGAAGCCAGAGAAGAAGGTTTTGAAGAGCTGGCTGAAAAATTTGAAGGTGTTGCCAGAGTAGAGGCTGCTCACGAAGCCCGATACAAAAAACTTCTGGAATCCTACAAAGCTGATAAAACATTTAAAGGAGATGCGCCTCTTGGCTGGAAATGCCGCAACTGCGGATATATTCATATGGCTGACGAAGCTCCTGAAGTATGTCCGGTATGTGCCCATCCAAGAGCTTATTTTGAGCGCAAAGTCGAGAATTATTGATCTTCTTTCGTCTGAAATCATGTGTGAAAATAATGTTATTTAACTCTACCATCACAGAATAGTAATATCCTGGCAGGTACAGAGCTTTTAGGCTCCGTAACCTGGCCAGGATATTTTATTGTTCTTTTATAGTTTTTCACCACAGGAGTCTATTACTCTTTTGTACCAGTAAAAAGAGTCTTTACGAATTCTGGCAAAGTTTCCTGTTCCGTCATCATTTTTATCAACGTAGATCAGACCATATCTTTTTTTCAATTCTCCGGTTGAAGCACTAACAAGATCGGTACATCCCCAGCATGTATAGCCAACCAGTTCTACACCATCATGGATAGCTTCCTTCATCTGTTCTATATGCTTACGCATATATTCAATGCGGTATTCATCATGGATTTTTCCATCTTCTGTCAGCTCATCCACGGCTCCCAGACCATTTTCTACAATCATGATCGGAATCTGATAGCGGTCATAAATCTGATTCAAAACATATCTAAGTCCCACTGCATCAATTTGCCATCCCCATGCAGAAGTTTCAAGATATGGATTCTTAATATTTTCCCCTCCATTGGCAGCGGTTAGCTCACCTTCTTTCACAACGCTGACACAATTACTGGAATAATAACTGATAGAAACAAAGTCTACCGTACCATTCTTCAATATACCCGCATCTTCCGGCTCAATCTCCAGCTCTATTTCATTTTCTTCAAAAAATCTTGCAGCAAATCCAGGATAATATCCTCTCACATGAACATCCCCGGCAATTGAATTATGAATCTGCCCAAATCTTTGGGCATAAAAAACATCTTCTGGATGGCAGGTATAAGCATAACCATTATGATATGCCAGCATACACCCCAGCTTATTTTCATTGTCAATCTTATGCGCCATAGATACTGCCAAAGCACTTGCAACCAACTGGTGATGCATTGCCTGATACCGACTCTGCAGGCATACATCTTCCGAATCCAGCATCCCTGCACAGAAAACTGCGCCAAACGGCTGTGTCAGCATATTAATCTCATTAAATGTAAGCCAGTACTTTACTTTTCCTTTATATCTTTCAAATAATACTCTGGCAAATCTAAGGTAAAAATCAATCAGTTTACGATTTTTCCAACCACCGTACTCTAGCGAAAGATGAAGTGGATTTTCATAATGAGAAATGGTTACCAGTGGTTCAATTCCATATTTTCTTAATTCGTCTATAACATCATCATAAAACTTAAGCCCCTCTTCATTCGGAGTTTCTTCGTCTCCTTTTGGAAAGATCCGTGACCACGAAATTGAAAAACGATATATTTTAAATCCCATCTCAGCAAACAGAGCAATATCTTCTTTCCAGCAATGATAAAAATCAGTTGCTTCATGATTTGGATAAAATTCTTCGGGTAACGGCTCTGGAGGTGTCAGACGGCGTTCCTTATTGACGCTTCCTCCCGTAAGAATGTCTGCAATAGACAACCCTTTTCCGCCCTCATTCCATCCTCCTTCATACTGATTAGCAGCTGTTGCTCCGCCCCATAAAAAATTTTCGGGCATACGATTATAATTTTTCATATCTGCTTTCTCCTGTCTTTAAAACGGCAGACAGATATCTCCTGTCTGCCTGATCTGTACTTATGTTTATACGACTGTCAGAAACTTCTCTCCTGCACTGATCTCACTACCCTCTTTTTCCATACATACGGCCTTGATATAATCGGAAATATTAGTAACAACAACTGATGTAGTCAAATCATATCCTTCTTTTTTGATTGCTTCAAGGTCAAACTCAACAAGAAGTGCTCCCTTCTTTACTCTTTCACCGTCTGTTACATAAGATTTAAAGTATTTGCCTTTAAGATTGACAGTATCCAGTCCAATATGGATCAAAATCTCTGCTCCACTGTCTGCTACGAACATAATTCCATGTTTTGTATCCATGATATTTACAACGGTTCCGTCAGCCGGAGCATAAACTCTTCCTTCTGATGGAAAGATTGCCGCTCCATCTCCAAGTACTTTATCTGCAAAAGTTTTGTCCGCAACATTGGCAAGTGTTTTTACAGTTCCTGTTACAGGTGCATAAAGTTCAACTTTTTCTACTAAAGGATTTCTCTGCTGTGTTTCTGTTGTTCCCTGTGCCTCTGAGCTTTCCTTTATCTCATTATCTGATTTTACATCTTCAAATCCCAAAATAAAGGTAAGAATAAAGGAAGCAACAAACGATACAATAATCATAATGATTCCATACAGAAGGTTACTCATCCCTTTATCCCCGATAAATGCCGGAATTGCCATAATACAATTCTGAGCAATATACAGGGATACCTGAAAAAGTCCACCTACAATACCGCCAATTCCAGCTGCAACAGATGCAGCAACAACAGGACGTTTCAATTTCAGTGTGACACCATAAAGTGCCGGTTCCGTAATCCCCATTAATGCAGATACTGCCGCTGCACTTGCAAGCTGTTTCATATTACTGTCTTTTGATTTTACTGCTACCGCAAAAGAAGAACCTGACTGTGCAAGATTAGAGCAAACCTGAGATACAAAAATCAGGGTATCTGAGCCTCCTGTCGCAATTGCATTCAGTCCGATTGGTGTAAGCGCATGATGCATACCCGTCATAACAATGAACGGGAAAAGAGCCGCAAGAATACCAACGATCACAAAACCAAGTTTTGCAGATAAAAAGTTGATTGCTACTGCAAGTCCATTACCAATGATTGTTCCGATAGGACCAACTACAATCAGGGCGATCGGCGCACTAATCAGAATAACCAGTGTTGGATTGAGAATTAATTTTACCATCTTCGGTGTAATACGATCTACAAAAAGTTCAATGTAGTGTGTGATCCATACCATCAGAATAACCGGAATTACAGAATAAGAATAGGTTACCTTTGTAACCGGCAGCCCAAACAAAGTAATTGCCGCATCTCCAGCTGCCATACTGACAAATACAGGACTCAGATAAACACCCGCTATAAACAATGCCAGCGACTGATTTACTCTGAAAATTTTTGCAGCATTTGCCGCAATCAGAAATGGCATAAAGTAAAAGGTTACATCACCTATAAAACTGATAACCTGATAAGTGCTGCTGGTATCAGATACCAAATGGAAAGTTGTTAAAAGTGTAAGTACAACCTTAATCATTCCTGCCGCTGTCAGAGCCGGAATCATAGGTGTCATACAACCGGTAATGGCATCAACAATCCTGGAAACAACCCCTTTTGGGTTTACAGGATCAGTTTCCCGTGTATCGTCCGTCGGAATGCCTTTGTTCTCCAGCGCTTTATAGACAGCATTTACTTCATTTCCTGCAATAACCTGAAACTGTTCCTCGTGCCAGTTTACACCTGAAACTTCGGAGAGCTTTAAAATCTCCTTTTCATTGACTTTCGTTTTGTCTTTTACATAAAAACGAAGTCTTGTCATGCAATGAAATAAACGGATGATGTTGTCCTTTCCTCCCATTGCTGCAATTAGCGTGTCTGCAGTTTCTAAATAGTCCTTTTTCATTTTAGAACCTCCTTTAATAATAAATATTAAAATTTATGATTAAAGGTCTTGCCTGAAAAGATACGTTTTTATCGAACGCATTCCAGTAACAATCCATTAACACCTTATCTGATGTCTGTAAAAATCTTACACTAAATCGACTGTAGTCGTTTATGATCCTCTGTAATCTTCTGAATATGAATTGTCAGATACAGCATTTCATCTTCCGTCATATCGTATTCATATTCTTCTTTCATCATCAGGTAAATCATTTTTACACACCCATAGGCTTCTTTATACTGCTCTCTGATAATCTGAAACAGTTCACCATTTTCTTCATAGTGTAGTTCCTTATGAAAAAATCTCTGGGCAAAATATTTTAAATGTGTCAGAAATCTCTGATAATACAGATTTTCTTCCTGAAATTTTATGTTTTCATAATATTTTTCTACTACATCCAAAATCTGGTGTACGATTATGGAAATCTGGTAACTGTCTGTTTTTCCACTGTCCTGTGAATTCACAAAATGCAATGCAAAAAATCCAGCTTCATCAATTGCCAGATCTGTTTCAAATGTTTCATTTACTTTCTGCAGCAAATCCAAACCAATTTCATACTCTTTATGATAAAGAAGTTTGATGTCCAGAAGAAGCATATTCTGAATACGGATTCCCTGTTTTAACCTGGAAATCGCTCCCATAATGTGATCACTTAATGAGAAATAAATACTGTCATTCAGATTCATTCCATTTTTTTCTTTTACCTCATTTACATACTCCTCCACAAAGTCAAGATATATTTCTGGAATAGAGGTGAGATATCCCTGAATTTCTTTACTGATCTGCGCTGTCTCTGCGACAAAAACCTTTTCAATCCGTTTTTCATCTATCTGCTGCCCCTTTTTCTTCTGAAAAGCAATTCCACATCCTTTTATGATGACTTCATGCCCCTGATTATCTTTTGATAAAATCAGATTATTATTTAAAATCTTATAAATTACCATGTTCCCTTTCGCTCCCTACTACTGCAAATAAATAAAAAAAGACCATTACAGTATATAAAACTTATTTCATATACTATAAGGTCTTGCCTGACGATAATAAATTATTTCAGTAACAATCCTTGGACTAATCCGTCTTTATTTAACTTCTGTATACAAGGATAGCAGAAAAAATTATGTCTGTCTATCTGGAATATCCTACAAAAAATGTTATAAATTTTTGTCTATTTTCCCCAATATAATTCTCTTACTTTACAGATAAAGTACTGCTATCCTGCAGAATCATCTTGATTTCCTTAAGGCAAAAATAATTTCCTGATAATATTTCCCTTTAGATATCAACTATTTCAGGGCTTGGGCCGCCTCTCCCAGGCGATTGTAAACAGTCACTGCATCTGTAATATTCGGCGTTCCCCCATCCATTGCTCCTGCTGTCACAAGGATATATTCCACGCCTTCGATTTCTGCAAAGCTTGCCAGACAGCTTCCTGCCGCATTGGTAAAACCGGTTTTTCCGCCCAGAATCTTTCCTCCTGTTACAGAGGTCTCTGAAAGGTTCTTAAACATGGTACTGTAATAGGTAATCCCGTCCGGATGGAGATTCGTACCGGGCGTAGAATGCCAGGGACTCTCTGCAATCTCCCGGAACGTATCATTTTTCAGCGCATACTGTAAAAGAACTGCCATATCTTTTGCCGTACTGTAATGATCCGGATTATGAAGTCCTGTGCTGTCACAGAAATGAGTTCCGTCCATTCCAAGCTTTTCTGCTTTTTTATTCATCAGATCCACAAATCCCTGTTCAGAACCGGCAATCGCATAAGAAAGAGCGATACAGCACTCTGCGCCTGAGGGAAGCATAACGCCGTACAGAAGATCTATAGCCCGGACTGTTTCTCCGGGCTGAAATCCTGCCTGCGTGGCATCCTGTTCATATAATCCGGCAAACATTTCCTGAGTCAGCGTGATTTCCTGGTCCAGATCTTTCAGTTCCTCAATGGCAACAATCGCAGTCATCATTTTTGTCAGAGAGGCCGGATACATCTGCTCTTCCCCGTTAAGATCGCCTACTGTCTTTCCGCTTCCGGCCTGAATCAGAATCGCATAGGGGCTACTGATTCCGCTCAGGTCCAGCTGACGGACAACGGGTTTCTGAAACTCCTGCATCCATGCGCCAACTCCTGATCGCCAGCCTACGATCAGCTCCAGACCAAAGAATACAAATACAATGACCAGAACCATTAACAGCTTTTTTAAATTCTGTTTTCTCCTGTTCTTTTTTCTGTATCTTCTTTTTTCCACGCTGATTCCTCTCTTTCCATCCCTGTTCTATCATAAAAAATAATTCTGGAATTTTTCTCTAAACTACCATTATTTCTTTTCTATCATATCATATTCCGACAGATTCCTGTAATATCGTTTCCTGTATTTTATTTCCGCATAGGTTGTAATCTCTTTCATATACTTGAAGTCAAAGGCTCCCCCGACCACTCCCACAATGGGAATACCCTGAAGAAATTTCATATAAAGCAGCTCTCCGGAAAGAATCCTGGCTGTTTCCTGAATTATTTCATCCAGCGGAATGGAATTATCAACGAGTTCATTTTGGATGTAGCACTCAACCGCTTTATCCGCTGCCTTTTGTTTTTCCCCATAAGATGCCGCTCCCTGTATCAGAAGAAGTATCCACTTTTTTTCTTTTTCCTCTTCATAAGAAAATCCATACTTTAAAGCGATCTGATAAATGCTTCTCAGTAAAAAGCCTGTGAATACAGGTATATCCGGGATTCCAACACCGATAAGACCCATTCCCAGTCCTGCTGTCCCGGATGCCAGTGTATTAAATCTTCCTGTGCTTCCGGCATTTTTCCTTATTGATTTCAGTGATTTCCGGTCATTTTTTATCTGATTGGCATAATCCTGTACCTTAAAATCCTTTTCCAGTTCTTCCTTCTTGTATGTCTTTTCAATAACAGAAATCCCTTTTAAAAAAATAAGCCTGAAGGCACTGCAAAAAGCCTTTTCCAGTGTCTCCTGCAGTTTATCCGGAACTTTGTCCTCCAGAAACTTATTCAGTTTTGAATCATTCTGTTTCTGTCTCTGTTCCAGATATCTTTTTTCCTGTTTTTCAAGCAGCAGTTTTTCTTTCTGAAGAGGAGTTTTTCTTTTTATCACTATAATACCCCCAAAAACAAAAGAGCATCCCCCGAAAGGAATGCCCCTGTTTTCATATATTAAACTAATTTCGCCGGGTTGATCTTCACACCAGGTCCCATTGTAGGAGCGATTGTTACGCTTCTCAGGTACTGACCTTTCAGAGTGTTCGGACGAGCCTTAACGATAGCTTCAATAAGCGTCTGGAAGTTGTCGCTTAACTGTTCCTCAGTAAAGGATGCTTTACCTACCGGAACATGGATGATATTGGTTTTGTCAAGACGATACTCAATCTTACCTGCTTTGATATCATGAACCGCTTTTGTAACGTCCATAGTTACAGTTCCGGCTTTCGGGTTTGGCATAAGACCTTTTGGTCCAAGTACACGACCAAGACGTCCTACAACACCCATCATGTCCGGTGTAGCAACAACGACATCGAAATCAAGCCATCCTTCGTTCTGGATCTTCGGAATAAGGTCCTCAGCTCCTACGAATTCTGCGCCTGCAGCTTTTGCTTCCTCAGCTTTTGCATCTCTTGCAAATACAAGAACACGAACCTTTTTACCGGTTCCGTGCGGCAGAACAACAGCTCCACGAATCTGCTGATCTGCATGACGTCCATCGCAGCCTGTACGGATGTGAGCTTCGATAGTCTCGTCAAATTTAGCAACTGCTGCTTTTTTTACAAGGCTGATAGCCTCTGCGGTATCATATAATGTTGCGCGGTCTACTGCTTTCGCAGCTTCCACGTATTTCTTTCCTCGTTTCATTTCTATAACCTCCTGTGGTAATTGCGGGGATTTCCCTCCCACTTCATATAGTAGTTTCTCTATTTCGCAGTTCTGACGGAAAATCAGTCTACAACTTCGATTCCCATACTTCTTGCAGTACCTGCAATCATGCTCATAGCTGCTTCAAGAGTTGCTGCATTTAAGTCTTTCATCTTCATCTCAGCGATTTCCTGAACCTGTGCCTTAGTAACTTTTGCTACTTTTGTTTTGTTCGGCACACCGGAACCGGATTTGATGTTAGCTGCCTTCTTCAGAAGAACGGCTGCCGGCGGAGTTTTGGTTATGAAGCTGAAACTTCTGTCTGCATAAACAGTAATAACAACCGGGATGATCAGATCGCCCTGATCTGCTGTTCTTGCATTGAACTCTTTTGTAAACTGTACAATGTTTACACCGTGCTGTCCAAGAGCCGGACCAACCGGCGGTGCTGGGGTTGCCTTGCCTGCCGGAATCTGTAATTTAATATAACCTGTTACTTTTTTTGCCATTTTTCGGCACCTCCTATGTGGTATTGGCGGGGGTTTTTCCCTCCCACTTGAATGTGTTACGCTCTTTTAATTTCTGCGAAACTTATTTCTACCGGCGTTTCGCGACCGAACAATTCAACATTGATGGTTACTGTCTGCTTCTGAGTATTAATTGCAGTAACAACTCCGGCAGTATCTTTCCAGGCTCCGCCTGTAACTACTACCATATCGCCTTCTGCAAAGTCCACCCGGATGTTTTCTTCCTTAATTCCCAGCGGGCGCATTTCTTCCTCAGTCAGCGGCACAGGCTTGGAGCCCGGACCTACAAAACCGGTTACGCCTCTGGTATTGCGGACAACATACCAGGTATCATCATTCATGACCATGTTAAGAAGCACATATCCCGGGAACATCTTTTTCTGGACCTGCTTCGCAGCACCATTACGCATTTCCACTACTTCTTCCAGCGGAACACGCACTTCCAGGATCTGATCCTCCAGGTGTCTGTTTTCAATTGTTTTTTCAATGTTGGCCTTTACTTTGTTCTCATACCCGGAATAGGTATGAACAACATACCATTTCGCTTCTGACATACAATCACCGTTACCCTTATCTGATTATAAGATTAATACCTTCCAGAATAGCTGAATCCATAATGCTGATCATCACAGCCAGAATAATCGTGACTACTGAGACAACTACTGTCTGCTTTGCGAGAGTAGCTTTGTCCGTCCAAACGATTTTGTTGAATTCGGACTTAAGTCCCTGAAACCATGATTTTTTCTGAGTTTTATTAGCTTTGCCAGTAGATTTGTCTTTCTCTTGCATAGTCTAACCTCACAATTCTCTGTGATTACTTCGTTTCCTTGTGCAGAGTATGTCTATGGCAGAACTTACAATATTTCTTAGTCTCAAGACGCTCAGGATGGTTCTTTTTCTCCTTGGTCATATTGTAGTTACGCTGCTTGCACTCCGTACATGCCAATGTAATCTTAACGCGCACAACTTCCACCTCCAGTGTTTTCATTTGCATGGTCTTTCCTGTATCCCATTCCTCAGAACTACGCTGATTTCGGGCATAAAAAAAAGACCCAACTTCCATGTCGCTTGTCAAGTTTAGCACAGATTCCATGTTGAAGTCAAGCCTTTTCCTTGAATTCACGGAGTTTTTCCATATTTACCAAAAAAGCAGTCATAATATTAGGAAGGATTTATTTGTGATTCCCTTTCAAATCTGTATTTCCCCCTTGTCAATCAGCTTCTCCTAGTGTATGATAAGGAAGGTTCAGACCCTTTTTCGACAGTTTTTCTGTTGTAAAAAGGGTCACAGTTATATATTTTAAATAAATACAGGAGCGGATTTTATGTTTAAACGATTCATGGATGACATGAAGAAATATTGGAAATACGCAGTGTATTCTTCCAGAGCCCAGCTAAAGTCCGAAATTGCCAATTCTTATCTGAACTGGCTGTGGTGGATACTGGACCCTCTTTGCTTCATGCTGATTTATGTATTTATGTTCGGCTATGTGTTTAAATCTGACGAACAGTATTTTGCAATTTTTGTCTTTATCGGTATCACCATGTGGGACTTCTTTAACAGATGTCTGTTACAGAGTGTAAGGGTAATTAAAAGTAATAAACCTATCGTTTCCAAAGTATATATACCGAAATTTATACTTGTCATAATCAGAATGTGCATTAATGGATTCAAAATGTTTATTTCCTTTCTGATTGTTGCAGTCATGCTGATCGTATGGAGAGTTCCAATCACCTGGAACATACTGTATTGTATTCCAATCCTTTTGACCCTGTTTATGCTGGTATTCGGCTTCGGTTGCTTTCTTCTGCATTACGGAGTATTCGTGGAAGACCTTGGAAATGTACTGAATATTGCTCTGAGACTTATTTTTTACCTTACCGGTGTATTCTGGAACATTATGGATCGTCTTCCGGCTCCATATAATGCCTATATTGGAAAAGGTAACCCCATTGCCTTTCTCCTGACATCCATGCGAGAATGTCTGATCTATGGTCAGACTCCGCACCGCAAACTTCTTCTGGCATGGTTTCTAATCGGACTTGTGATCAGTATTATCGGTATCCGAAAAATCTACAAAAACGAAAACAGTTATGTAAAGGTGATATAATATGGAAGAACAGCACGCCATTGAAGTAACTGACCTTGTGATCAGTTATCAGAATCTGAAAAAAACATCTATCAAAAAAAGTCTGCTTCATTTTAAACGCCGTACCATAGATCGTTTTGTTGCAGTAAAAGGAATTTCCTTTTATGTCCGTCAGGGCGAGATTCTGGGAATTATCGGCAAAAACGGAAGCGGCAAGTCCACTACTCTGAACGCTCTGGCAGGCATTTTCTCCCCTGACAGTGGTACCATTGACCTGAAAGGCCACAGTATTTCTCTTCTTTCTATCGGAGTTGGTTTTCAGGGCGAAATGACAGGCCGGGAAAACATTATTCTTTCCGGTATGCTTCTGGGATTTTCAGAAGAACAGGTTCATGCCAAAGAGCAGGAGATTATAGACTTTGCAGAGCTTGGAGATTTTATTGACAAACCCGTAAGAACCTACTCCAGCGGTATGTATTCCAAACTGGCCTTTTCCATTACAGCTATTCTGGAAACAGATATCATGCTTATTGACGAGGTTCTCAGTGTAGGCGATCAGAAGTTTAAAAAGAAAAGCTACAATAAAATGAAAAGCCTGATCTCCAACAAAGACAGAACTGTTGTGATTGTTTCTCACAGTATTGATACTTTAAAGCAGCTTTGTGACACAGTGATGTGGATGCATGAAGGACAGATTAAAAAAATCGGGGAACCAGGGCCTGTACTTGACGAATACGTTAAATTTATGGAAAAAAGCTGAAAAGCCAAAAATCCGGAGCCTGCTTTGCAGCCTCCGGATTTTCTTTTACTCTGTTCTTTTCTTGATTTCCAAAAGTACCTGTTTGCAAATATCTGCAGAACAGGGTCTCCTTATCTCATTAAATTTCTTACTGACCTGCTCACGTTTCTGTTTCCAGGAATCCTCTCCATGGCAAAATGCCCTGAGCTCTTCTGTGAATTCTTTCATGGTTTTCGGCTTCGGTCCCGGAGTTACCTCCTCATAATCAAAGTTCATTCCCCTTCCGTCCAGATAACGTTCTTTATCATAAGGAAGGAATATCATAGGCTTATCCGTCAGAAGATAATCAATATAAATACTGGAATAGTCTGTGATCAAAAGGTCAAACATCCCAAGCATTCCAGTCACATCCCCAACCTCCTTGCTGCCAAAGCACCGGATGCGGGAATTCACAAAATCTTCTGCCGCCGTAGCCTCCTTAATGTGAAGCCGAAGAAGGAGAAGAATCTGCTCCTTCTCTAAAAAATCCTGAAACGCTTTTTTGTCAAAATCTTCAAAGGGAAAAAGTCTGGTATTTCCATAATCACGAAAGGTAGGTGCATAAAGAATCACCTTCTGATAGTTGGGTAACGCTGGATAAATTTCCCCGAGAATTTTTTTTCTGTCCGGAGGAAAAAAAATAAGATCATTACGAGGCTGCCCCCATACACGGATTTGTTCCTCACAAACCTGAAAACTTTTTGCCATAACAGGGATAAGCTCCCTGGCAGTTGTCAGTATCCAGGTATAATTCTCAGAAAAGATTTTTTTAAAATAGATGCGGGACATTTTTTTGAGATTAGGATCCATAAGTGCAATCTTTTTCAGCGGAACTCCATGCCACAGATTTATAATCAGACGATTCCTTCCAAGCCTCGGTCCATATACCGGGAGTCCTGCTGAGGTAAACCATACACCGGCCTCCAGTACTCGTCGAATTCCCTCTTTTGATTCCGTTTCAATAAAATACTGTTCACCGTACTTCTTCGATAATTCCCGGCGCAATCCTTCCTCATTAATCACAAAAATAGGAGTAATCTGCGGAAGATGCTCTTTTACATACTCAAACAAATACCTGGAATTATAATTATAATAACAGTTGTCCACAGAAGAAAATATCCAGGTATACATATCAGGCTCTTTTATTTTTTTCATTCTGACAAGCTGTGTCATACACAAATTTCTAATCTTACCCATAACTACTCCTGTCCATCAGCGATATTTCCACAAACCATGAATCGCATAGGAAATAAAAAGTACTGTACTTTTCAGTATGTTAAATCCCATATAACGGTAAACCCGGTATGTCATAATAGCAGATTTCCATTTGTTTCTGGATTTTCCGCCTTCACTGAGCCGATACTTTAAAAGTGGCTCGTTAATTCCGACCGCACACTGGTATTCTCTGAGTATCTTCAGCCAGGTAATATAATCTTCATGGCTGTCGTCATGCTCCATAGGAAAACGACTGATCACGTCTCGCCGTACCAGCACGGAAGAACAATTAATACTATTATGCTTTAACAATTCCCGGTAAGTAATCCTTTGCTTTACGGGAATATATTTTCCTGCTGATGTTCCATCTGGATGCATCAGCGCTCTTCCTGTGGAACAGATTACGGATCCTGTTTTTTCAAGAAGAATAAGTTGTTTTTTTAGCTTGTCCTTTTCCCACCAGTCATCTGCGTCCAAAAAAGCCACATAAATCCCCTTGGCTTCCCGGACTCCCCTGTTTCTTGAACCGGAAACTCCAATATTCGTTTTATTTCTGAAATAGCGTACTTCCCCACGGCTTTTGTATTCATCCATAACCTTTTCCGTACCATCCACAGAACAGTCATCAATCACAATCAACTCCAGAGATACCTTTTGTTCAAAAACAGAATCTACAGCTCTCTGAATATATTTCTCTCCGTTATATACAGGCATCACCACGGATACCAGCGGCTTTTCCATAAACCTTCTCCTACTTCTGATTTTTCAAAGCATTTTTCTGATTTTCATCAACACCTTCAGAAACCTCTTTCTGACAGAAAATCTTCACTGTCATAAGAAGAAGCTTCAGATCAAGCAGAAACGAATAATTTTCAATATAAAAAAGGTCAAGTTTCAGCTTGTCATAAGGGGTAGTGTTATATTTCCCGTAAACCTGCGCATATCCGGTAAGCCCGGCTTTTACTTTCAGGCGGTAATAAAATTCCGGCAGTTCTTTCTGGTAGTCATGCATAATGCTTTTTCGTTCCGGGCGTGGACCTACCAGAGACATATCTCCCATAAATACATTAAAAAGCTGCGGCAGCTCATCCAGATGAAGATTTCTCAGAACACGGCCTACTGGGGTAATACGGCTGTCGTTTTTTGATGCAAGGCGGGCGCCGTTTTTCTCAGAATCCACACACATACTGCGAAATTTACAGATACGGAATTCCTTTCCTCCCAGAGTCAGACGATCCTGACGGTAAAGCACAGGGCCGCCGTCATACAGCTTTACAAAAAGCGCAATGATCAGCATGATCGGAGAGGAAACTACAATACCGATTCCCGATACCACAATATCAAGAACCCGTTTCATTGCTCTCTGCTCTATGGAAAGTCCCATATTCTTCGCTACAAGCAGCGGCGTGTCAAACAGATGGATCCGCTCGCTTCCCATAAGAATCACATCAGAAATCTTCGGACTCATATAACAGCGAATAGAATGGGCAAAACAGTACTTCAGATAACGGTTTCGGATATTTGACGGAAGATCCCAGATGATTACTCCCTCATAGTCTCTCATCATCTGATGAATAGCCTTTTCCCCCTTATCTACATGAACTTTTCCGCTGACATTATACTTGTCACTGCGTGAATTCATTTTCTGGATCAAATCTCCCGGATCTCTGTCCCCATAGATCACAAGAAGCTTACGGGCGCCATAAAGTCTGGAATAAATAAACCGGGATCCCCATACCCAGACGATGATGATAACAATCTGAACAAGAGTCATTTCCACCATAGGCCATGGATCCAGAAACCATCTATTGATCAGAGTGATCTGAAGGTAGGTTATGATATTTGTACAGATCGCAGCAAGAGTCATAGAGTAAAATACATCTATCTTTTTCAGGTATCCTACTCTCAGTCCCCCGTAGAACTTGGAGAACATAAAGCTGATCAGTCCATAAATAGCGATCAGAACCCAGTTTCCCTTTCTCCAGAAGGGTTCAAAAATCAGCCCTCTGTAAAAATCATACCAGATATAGGCAAATACTGCTGTCTGAGCGATTACGACAATACTTGCCAGGCAATACACAATAAATCTCTTAAAATCATCTCTTTTTTTCACAAAAGATCCCTCTTATCTCTGTTGATTCAGGAATATATCATATCCCTGCTTCTGTCTTTATTGTTTCCTTTTAACCTTGTTATTATAACGTAAATCTCCGGTCCCGTCCAGTAATTCACAGATTCTCCGATCCCCTGTATTTTCAATACGCTTTATTCATATGTACTTTTACTGCACCTTTTTGTCGAACCATGTTTTTTCTTGTCATATATCACATATTTATTTTTATTTGTTTCATTTTTTAATACAGTTTTAACAAATTTTGAGCATTTTTCTTGCATTTTTTAACATAAACCAGTAGAATTTTTCAGCTAAAAAATGTATAATAAAAAAGTACAAGCATATAAAAGGAAAGTGAGGGTTCACTATGAAACAAAACAACATGTTAGCGATGATTTTAGCTGGCGGACGTGGCAGCAGACTCCATGAGCTTACAAACAAAGTAGCCAAACCCGCAGTTTCATACGGCGGAAAATACCGCATTGTTGATTTCCCTTTAAGTAACTGCGCAAACAGTGGAATTGATATTGTAGGCGTTCTTACTCAGTATGAATCTGTTCTGCTTAACAGCTATGTCGCTGCTGGTGGACGCTGGGGACTCGATGCAAGAGAAAGCGGCGTATTTGTACTTCCTCCCCGCGAGAAGGCTGACGCGGATCTGGATGTATACCGTGGAACTGCAGATGCGATTTCACAGAATATTGATTTTATTGATAACTATGCTCCGGAGTATGTTCTGATCCTTTCCGGAGACCATATTTACAAAATGAACTATGCAAAAATGTTGGCTTACCACAAAGAAATGAATGCAGATGCTACCATCGCCGTTATCGAGGTTCCCATGAAAGAAGCAAGCCGCTTCGGTATCATGAACACTGACGGTGAAGGACATATTGTTGAATTTGAAGAAAAACCGGAGCATCCAAAGAGCAATCTTGCTTCCATGGGTATTTATATTTTTAACTGGAAGCTTCTGCGCAAAATGCTCCTTGCAGATATGAAAAATGCTGATTCTCACCATGATTTCGGCAAGGATATCATTCCTCAGCTTCTTGCTGACAACAGAACTCTGGCAGCTTATAAATACCAGGGTTACTGGAAAGACGTTGGAACCATTGACTCCCTCTGGGAAGCAAATATGGATCTTCTGGACAGCAACAACGAACTGGACCTGAACGACCCTACCTGGAAAATATATACCGAAGATATCCCCGCTCTGCCTCAGTACATAGGTCCGGATGCCAAAATCAACCGTGCATTTATTACACAGGGCTGTATTGTAGAAGGTGAAGTAAAAAATTCCGTTCTTTTTACCGGCACAAAAGTAGGCAAGGGCGCAAAGGTCATTGACAGTGTTCTCATGCCCGGTGTAGAGGTTGAAGAAAATGCTGTTGTTCAGAGAGCTCTTGTGGCTGAAGACATCCACATTGGCAGCGGCGCCTGTGTGGGAAGCGCAGACAGCGAGCATATCGAGCTTGTTTCCAAACGTGTAAAGGGGGTAGAATAAAATGGCTAACGCTTTTGGAATTATTGCATCATCAGGAACTCATATTAAGGTGGAAGGTCTTTTAGATTACCGTCCTATCGCAGCATTTTCTTTCCTTGGACGTTACCGCGTCATTGACTTTCCGATCTCCAATATGAGCAACAGCGATATTGATCATATTCAGGTATATATAAGACGTAAACCCCGTTCTCTGGTAGAACATCTGGGAACCGGCCGTCATTATAACATCAACTCCAAAAAAGGCAGACTGCAGATTCTTTTTGCACAGAACAGCTCTGAAAATGATGTTTATAACACAGATATCGCAGGCTATCTGGAAAACATCGAAATGATCGAACGTGTGCATCAGCCATATGTGATCATTGCTCCAAGCTACATGGTTTATGCAGCAAATTACGATACTCTTCTCCAGACTCATATTGATTCCGGAGCAGATATCACTCTTTTATATCACTCTGTTGATAACGCCAAGGAAGCTTTTCTCAACTGTGATATTCTGAACCTGAACAAGCAGAAAGGTGTGGAATCTATTGAAAAGAACCGCGGCAGCGCCAAAAACCGCAATATCTTTATGGACACCTATATTATGAAAAAAGATCTTTTTGTAGAACTGATTCATAAGGCTAAAAAAATGTCCTCCATGATCACTCTTCCGCAGATCGTAAACGCATCCTGCAGTGAGCTTGATATCCGCGGAGTGGCACACAGAGGCTACTTTGCAAGTATCACAGATTTCAAGAGCTATTTTGATGCCAATATGTCCCTGATCGATCTGAAAAATTCACTAAATCTTTTCAATCCGGAATGGCCGATCTACACCAGGACAAACGATTCCTGCCCCACACAGTATTTTGACAATGCTGACGTGAAAAATTCCGTTGTATCCAATGGCTGTCTGATTGAGGGAACTGTAGAAAATTCCGTTATCGGCCGTGGATGTCAGATCAAAAAGGGCGCAGTTGTCAAAAACTGTGTGATCCTGGCAAACAGTATTATCGGTGAAGATGTCCATGTGGAAAATCAGGTAATTGACAAATGGGCTCAGATTACCCGTGAAAGAGAAATCGTGGCAGAAGCCGGGCATCCGGGATATATCCGAAGAGACGATATCCTGTAAAATAAGGTATTCTCTGAATTAAGCAGGCGGCGCAAACTGTTCATCAGTCTGTGCCGCCTGCTTTATCTTTATATGATCACTGTGATCTTCATGATTTTTCCATCCGGACTTTCTGCGGTAATTTTTCCTTTATGTGCCCGAACAATCGCTTTTGCTACAGAAAGCCCGATTCCTGAACCTCCTGTAGAGGAATTTCTGGAACTGTCCAGTCTGTAAAACCTCTCAAACAGAACATCCAGTTTTCCCACGGGAAGTTCCTCTGCATCATTAAAAATTTCCAGCTGGCATTTCTTTCCTTTTTTCTTCAAAGCAATTCTTATTTTTCCACCTTCAGGCGTATATTTTACAGCGTTATCCACAAGAATCCCCACAAGCTGGCGAAAATCCCTCTCATTTCCTGTAAAAAGAATTCCCTCATCTACCAACTGTTCCATTTCTTTTCCTCCCGTCCGGACAGGAGCCTCATAAGGCTGCACCGTTTCCAATACCGCATCAGAAGCAGAAAATTCTGTTTTTTCACCTATATCCCTGTTTTCATCCAAACGGCTGAGAGCAACCAGCTGCTGTACCATACCGGAAAGCCGCTGGATCTGCTTTCTGGTACTTTTTGTCCACTGGTTTTCCCCGGTTTCCATTTCAATCACCTCTGTATTGGCATCAATAATCGTCAAAGGCGTTTTCAGCTCATGGCTGGCATCCGTAATAAACTGTTTCTGCTTACGGATGCTTTCCTCCACCGGAAGGAATACAATCTGAGAAAAAAATATAACCAGTACCAAAACCGCAGCCAGACCGAGAAAAGACATAACAATACTGCTTACTGCAGTAACACGAAATCCTGAAATCTCCCTTGCACAGTCCAGAAAAATACACTTTGTCTGTCCATCATCCTTTATAACTCTGTAACGGTAAATTCCACAGAAACCAGTCTCACTTTTCTTTCCGCTGACTGTTTTTCCATACTCCAGAGCCATGTCTTCGTCCACCGCTGCTATGTGATTCAGATCACAGGAACTGATCTCGCCCCCATCATCCAAGATCACTGTAAAATATCTGGTTTCATAAGGTGCCTCCGGAGAAAAATTTCTTGAGGCTTCTGTTTCAAATATATCTTCCCTTTTTCCCACTGCAACATCAGGAGGATTCTCATTGCCTGCAGCTTCCATTTCTTCTTTTCCGTTTCCCGGAAATTTCCCATCATTTATGCCCAGAACAGAAGTCATATCATCTGCTCTGGCTGCCATTTTCAAATAACCGGAAATGTTCACTGTTCCCATAATCGCTGACAGAACAATAAAGGTAGACAGCATGGCGATCAGAATAAATTTTTTACGGAGCTCCCTGATCATATTTCTTCCTCCAGATAATAGCCCTGCCCTCTGGCAGCCTTAATTTTAACGTTTGTATTCAGAGAGATGAGCCGCTTTCTGAGATACGAAATATATACCCATACAACTCCGATCTCCGCCTCGCTGTCATAACCCCATATTTTTTCCATAAAACGTTCCGTGGAAATAATCTGCCGGGGATTTGTAATCAAAAGCTCCATCATCTGAAACTCCTTATTTGGCAGACGGCAGGAACCGGAAGGACCGGAAAGCAGAGCGCTTGTACCGTCCAGGGAAAGATTGCCAAAACTCAGAACCGAACTGACTGCCTCTGTATTTCTCCTTGTGACAGAGCGTATGCGCGCCAGAAGCTCTTTTGCCGAAAAAGGCTTGCCGAGATAATCATCTGCACCACTGTCCAGGCCCAGCACCCGGTCATCCACATCCGATTTTGCTGTGAGAATCAAAACAGGAACCTTATTTCCCTCAGCACGTATCTTTTTCAGCACTGTGATTCCGTCCATCTTAGGCATCATGATATCCAGAACCGCACCATCATAATTATCTGCCTGCAGATAGGCAAGAGCATCCTCTCCATTATAGACTGCATCCACGGAATAGTTGTTGTGTTTCAGGATCGCCACCAGAGCATCTGACAGCTCCCGTTCATCCTCGGCAAGTAAAATCCTCATATTTTCCTCTTTTCCTTCCTGTTATATTCTCTGCAATTTTCTGGTGTAAAGTATTTTTAATTACAGAATTCAGGCAAGCGCTTCCGGTTTTTCCACCTGATAATCAGACCACTGTGTCACCTCCGATGAACCGGAAAGATCTGCACTGTCCGAGTAAGACTCTACAGTTACAGTATAACTTCCTGTACCCTCCACGTAAACCGTTCCGTCGCTGCCTTTTACAGTAACTGTATTTCCATCTTCATCCACAATAGTTCCGCTGTTGGAAAGACCGGTAAGGACGCTGTCTCCTGTGACAGTCCAGGTACAGTCCTCTCCTACGTACACATTACAGTAACCTTCTCCGCCATCACCGGCATTTGTTTCATCATCTGTCACTGCTCCTGTCAGTGTACTTCCATCTGTTATATAAAAATCAAGCTGACTGATAGAATCCCAGACCACATCTCCTTCCATTTCCTGCTGAACAGCTGTGAAGAGGCAATCTGCACCGTTATCCCCCGCTGTACCCCATCCTCTCTCATTGGCGTTTCCTGTACATTTCAGGAAAAATTCGCTGTCCTCTGCATTTGTTATATCTACATCAGAAAGAGTAATGGTGGACTCTGTATTTGTGGTATAAAACATACCGCCGTTTTTTGCAGTAAGGCTTCCGCCGTCCACTACCATCTTTCCGCCTCCTCTGTCGCTTCGGATAGCTGCCGAGGACTCTCCGTTTATCTCCACATTCATATCCCAGGCATAAAGAGTTCCGCCTCCTGCCGCATGGATGCCACCTGCGGTATCTTTCTGCGTGATAATGGTTGTGTCTGCCGTATACACAGTTCCTTCCCCGTAGGCAAAGATTCCTGCTGCACCTGCCGCATCCGTAGTAATGGAACTTTTTCCTACATAAGCGTTTCCCTCTGTTGCCAGAATTGCCGCTCCTACTCCATAAAAACTGGATGTATCGCCGCCCTTGCTGTCCTCCGATTCACGGTCTACTGAAATGCCTTTAAGTATGGCGCTGGCTCCCTGGGATACATGAATGGCATTTTCATCTGTTCCTGTGGAAGAAACGGTTTCATTTTCCACGGTAACATCCTCTGTATAATCATTTACCGCCTCATAGCTTTCCACACCATTGCTCTGCTCTCCCGGAGCTCCCTGTCCGCCATTCGGCTCCTGCCCTTCCGGCTTTTCAGGCGGTTCACCATCCGGTTTCTCTCCGTCAGGGGCTTCTCCCTCCGGTTTCTCTCCGTCAGCGGCTTCTCCTTCTGATTGTTTTTCATTTCCATCTTCCTGATTATCAGAATCGGATTTATTCTCTTTTTCTGACTGGCTGCTGTCTGAATCCTCTGATTTTGTTTGTTTCTCTTCCGCGGTACTGGCAGTGGCAGCCATAATGTTTACTGCGCTGATGTTTGCTGTGGTTAAAGTCATGGTAAGACCAAGTACGATTGCTGCATATTTTCTCTTCATATAAAAAATCCTTTCTGTTTTTGAATGTTGTTTTTGTTTCGATGGGGACAGTTTATAAGAAGAAGTTTAAATAAGCCTTAGAAAAAATAAATTTGTCAAATGAGCATTTATCATTCAGTCAGTCCTTTGTCGTTTCCATGCTTCTGTATAGCAGAATACGGAAAATGCAAAATCATGCAATATTTCCTGTCCTTCTGTAAGACTTCCAAATATCCCTGCATATGTTCCATCATAACAGATATATTCTGTAACCCGATACCTGTTTTATGGGCTGTCTGCTCTGTCTGAGCAACTGTATTTCTGATCAAAATACCAGTGTAATTTTCTTCATAAAGAATCTGTACCTGGATGGGATTATTTCTGCTGGCATACTTTTCAATATTGGAAATAATATTATTCATGATTCTTCCAAATAAATCTGTATTTATTCGCACAGCAGCAGGATTCCATTCAAGCATTTCCGTATCTACTGTAAATCCTTCATCTTCCAGCAAAACACATAATTCAGAAAGATAATCTCCAAATGCACTGAATATGTCTTCAGGTTCTTCCAATTCAACCTTATGCTGTGAATTAACAAAAAAATATTCAAACATCTGGTCTGACAAATTCCTTATCTGAATCACCTTATCCAGAGACTTTTGAATATATTCATCTGTAACAATTCTGTTTTTCTGCTGTTTTTTAAGAATTTCCAGATAGGTCATCAGTCCTGTTAAAGGTGTACGAAGGTCATGAGACATTCCCAGAACAAGTTTTTCCTGTGCCGCCCGCAGTTCCTGTTCTGACTGCTCTTTTTGTATCAGAGTCTGCCTCATTCTTTCCAGTCCTCCTGCCAGCTGAGCCAGCTCATCATTGCCTGTTACTGTAACATGTTCCTGCAGATTTCCCTTACTGATAACATCTACTTCTTCTTTCAGACACTGAATGTATTTTAAATCCTCCTGCATTTCATATGAAAATATACCTGTACACACAACAAAACCCACAATTACAGAAATTCCTGCCAGAATATCATAATATTTACCTGCAAATCCCTCATAAAGATAAACATCTGCATTCCCATCCGCGAATTTTATTTTGTGAAATATTTTCCAGGAAAAATCAGTGATTTCTCTGCTTCCCGGAGTGAGAATACCATCATATGAAACATCAAACAACAGCCACTTATCTCTGGAAACTGTAAATTCACGAATATTTCTCTGAACCGCCCATTGTTTCAACTGTTTATAATCTGTAGCTTTTAAACACTTTTTATCCACATAATTCTGAAGTTCCTCTGCTCTCTGGCTCTCCCTTTTATAAATATAGCCTGTATTAAAAAAGAACTGCTGCAGGCAGCCCTTTCCTCCAAAATACAAAAGTCCCATAACGAACAGACCTGCCAGCAGTCCTCTGACTAAACGCCGGACCATTTTTCCAGTCAGACTGTCTTTATAGATTCTACCCAAAACGATACCCCTTTCCCCACACAGTCTGTATCATTTCAGGCTTCTGAGGATCTTCTTCTATTTTGGTCCTCAATCTCCTGATATGAACCATAACCGTATTCCCGGAAGAATACAGAAAAGGCTCCTCCCATAAACTCTCATACAGATTTTTTACAGAAAAAATCTTCTGTGGATTTTCCATCATCAGCAAAAGCAGTCTGTATTCCATTTCTCTGAGATGAATTTCCTCTCCCTCACGGTAAACCTCATTATACTGTGTATTTACCTTAAGCTTGCCATATTCCAGCCACTGTTTTGTTTTTTTCTCTGTCTTCAGCGGCTGACTGTAAACACAATATCTGCGAAGAAGAGCTTTCACTCTTGCCAGAAGCTCCGCGTAAGAAAACGGTTTTACCAGATAGTCGTCCCCTCCGGCCATCAAACCGATCAGTTTGTCTGATTCCTGCCCTTTAGCAGTCAGAAACAATACCGGAACATGAGAAGTTTTTCGAATTTCTTCACATGTCTTTATACCGGAGATTCCAGGCATCATAATATCCAGTATAATCAGATCTGTTTCTGCTGAAAGCTTTTTCAGACACTGGAATCCATCCTCTGCCTCCTGCACTGTATAACCTTCTCCCTCCAGCAGAATTCTTACGCCCTCCCGGATCGCTTCATCATCTTCCACAATTAAAATATGATTTTTCATTGTATCCTCTTATCCTGCGTTTTACACTGCATACACCCATATTTGCTGCCATTGAGAAGAAAGTGTTGCATAATCCCATTTTTTTGAACTGTTCGTATAACTGAAAGGGTCATTTACACAAAATCCATCCGATGTATAATCATAGATTACAATAAAATGTCCCTGTGCAGAAAAATCTCCAGGTCCCATAGCACAGATAATCATATTTCCATCCTCAAGCCGGTCTTCCAGTTCCCACTGTTCCAGAGAAGCAAACTGAGAGGCAATTACCCCATACGCAGATGCGCACTCATTCATAAAAGACCAGGCTGTTCCAGTTCCCATTATGTAATATCCGCCTGTCATTGCCTCTTGTGCCAGAATACCCGGCAATGCATCAGAATTTCTCGTCAGACTGTATATGACCATTGCCATGCAGGTAGGACCGCATCCGGATATCCCGATATTACTCTGTCCATATGACTGATATCCCCATCTTTCGTCCCATTGAATAAACAACGGGTATTTCTGCAGTTTTTCTCTGAATGTGAGCCCTGCATCCTGTACAGACTGCTCTCCCGGATATTTTTTCACAAAATCCAGCATTTCCGGATTTCGTTTCAGATCCTCCAGAAGAACAGGGGGATAATCCTCTGAATGTTCAAATATTTCTTTCCACTCATTACTGTTTATTATCTGGTTCCTTTTTGTTTCTGTCAATACCAGGCTGTCATCTCTTCCTGAAATTATAAATATCCCTGTCAGAACAACGATCAGAAAAACGGAATACCAGATGATATTCTTCCTTCTATTCTTTTTCTGCTGCTTTCTTTTCCTTTTTCTCATAATATTTTACCATTATTATAATCACGATAAAGCCAACTACTGCAGGAAGCGCCGCGGTAAAGCCAACCGCTCCGTTAATTCCGGTCAGTAATGGATTTTCTGTATTTACCGTATAGGTCCATATGGATGGAAAATTTTGCTCCATATCAATATGCAGGATCTGGCTTTCTCCTGACAGGATATTATACATTCCATGTATAACAACCGCAGACCATATGGAACGGGATTGGATTGTAACAAGCGAAAGAGCCCAGCCAATAATTCCAACAGACACAATCAGTAAAACAACCTTTTTCCAGTCCGAGCTGTCAATGTACTCCAAATAATACAAAGCAAATAAAATACTTGAAATAAACACTGCTGTTTTCTTTCCAAAAGCACTTTGCAAGGTACTCAAGATCATTCCCCTGAAAACCATTTCCTCTGTAACTGCAGGCAAAATACCAAGAGATAAAACAGAAAGAGTCAGAGCATTTATCATTTCTTTCATTGTAAGATTTTGTGAAGCAAATGTTCCCTTTACAAAAAGAAAATAAAAGCAGCATATTGCCAATGGCATAATAACTGCTGTAACGCACCATTGTCTTTCCGGGAAAGGTTTCCCCAATCGAAGATCCTGCATTTTTATCTTCATAATATATCTGGTATATAAATAAAAAGCAGCCAACAGACCGGAAATATTCAATGCCACATACAAAATACGTGCCCAGGGATTTGTATCACATATGTCGTAAGCTACTGTAAGGCTGAATTCCGATGTCAGAACCAGCATGATCCATGCAGCCACAACATGGACGATTGATTTTATTCTCATAAAGTACCCCTTTAACTTATAAGATGGTTATAAGATAACATATATTTCTTACAGTATGTCTTAACAGGTTCTTAACTTTTCTTAACTATTTCACATGGATCCGGTCACAACCTGGCAGACCAATTTTATTTCCCGGAAAGATTGTTACAAAATACCCTGCTTTAACAGCAAATAAAAAGCAGCTTTATAGCAGACCTCTGTATCATCTGTTATAAAACCGCTTTTCGTTTCGGCTTATCCTGTGTATTTCTATAGCATCCGGCTTTTCATATCGCCGGAGCTTCCCCGGTTCTCCCCCGGCAGAGATCTCAGAACTTCCTGAATCTCTCATATCGCTTTTCCAGAAGTACTTCTTCAGAATAATTTCTGTATTCTTCCAGAAAATCTGTTATTTCCTTGTCCAGAATATCTGTCACCCGATAAAGTGTCTGTTCACTGTATCCCTCTGGTTCACAGATCATTTTCTCAATAATTCCCTGAGAATAAAGATCAGCCGCAGTGAGCCTCATTACCTCTGCCGCCTCTTTTGCCTTTGTGCTGTCCTTCCATAAAATACTGGAAAATCCTTCCGGGGAAAGAATGGAATAGACTGCATTCTCAAGCATCCATACCTGATCTCCTGCTGCCAGAGCAAGCGCCCCTCCGCTTCCTCCCTCACCTGTAATTATGGTAAGTACCGGAACCGTCAGGCCGGCCAGTTCCATCAGGCTGTCTGCAATGGCTGCTCCCTGTCCTCTCTCTTCTGCCTCAATACCACAGAAAGCTCCCGGAGTGTCTACAAAGCAGATCACCGGTCGGCGAAATTTTTCCGCCTGCTTCATCAGCCGCAGCGCCTTCCGATACCCCTCCGGCATAGGCATACCGAAGTTTCTGTGTATGTTTTCCTTTGTATCGCAGCCCTTTTCCTGAACGATCACTGTTACCGGCATCCCGTGAAAAGCAGCAATCCCGCCGATCACTGCAGGATCGTCTCCGTATTTCCGATCTCCGTGCAGCTCCATGAAATCCGTGAACAATGACTTAATGTAGCTGCTGCCCGAAGGTCTCTCCAGTTTCCTGGAAATCTGAACACGCTCCCATGCCGTATGTTCCGTCCTGCTGTTCTGGCAAAACTCTTTTTCACAAAATGAGTCTGATGTCTCCTGTGAAAAAATATGCTTCTCTCTGTCGGCTGTACCTACGTTGTCAGACAGCTTCACTTCTGCCGCTGATCTGTTATTGATCTCCTGTACTTTATCTGAGCCCGGCAGATCAGTTCCCTCTGTCTTTCTTTTTCCACCATGAAGCTTCAAAAGCTTTGTCAGAGTTCTTTTCAGATTTTCCCGTTCCACGATTTCGTCCACAAATCCATGCTCCAGGAGAAATTCTGCTCTCTGGAAGCCTTTGGGAAGCTTCTGGCGAATTGTCTGCTCGATCACTCTGGGACCTGCAAATCCGATCAGGGCTCCCGGCTCCGCCAGTATCACATCTCCCAGCATGGCAAAGCTGGCTGTAACGCCTCCCGTAGTAGGCTCGGTCAGAACAGAAATATAAAGAAGTCCCGCGTCACTGTGCTTTTTCAGCGCTGCCGAAGTTTTTGACATCTGCATAAGAGAAGTAATTCCCTCCTGCATTCTGGCGCCACCGGAACAGGCAAAAAGAATCACCGGAAGCTGTTCCCGGGTGGCACGCTCCACGGCTCTTGTAATTTTTTCGCCTACAGCCCAGCCCATACTTGCCATAAAAAAACGGCCGTCGCACACACCGATCACTGCTTCCCGACCGTTGATACGTCCCTTTCCTGTAACAACAGCTTCCTGAAGCCCTGTTTTCTCCCTTACAGAATTAAGCTTTTCTTCATAGCCCCGGTATTCCATTGGATTTCCGCCAACAAGATCTTTGTCCCATTCCTCGAAGCTTCCCTCGTCTGTAATCATACGGATTCTTGTATATGCATGGATCCTGAAATATCCGCCGCATTTCGGACAGATATAGTTTCCGTTTTTTACATCCTCGGTGACGATTGCCGCTCCGCACTTATTGCATTTGCGCAGAAGTCCCTGAGGAACCTCAGGCTTCAAAGTACCGGTGTGCTTTACGCTCTGTTCCCTGTACAGACTTTTTGTTTTTTTGAACATATTTTCCAGCTTCATGCTCCATTACCTCTGCCTTCCATTCGTTCAATAAATTCCACATCTGTATTTCCGGTAAGAAAATCCGGATGATTCAGAATTTCATACTGATAATCTACATTTGTGTCGATTCCTTCTATGATAATCTCCCCAAGAGCGCTCTGCATTTTACGAATCGCCTCATCCCTGTTTTTTGCCCACACGATCAGCTTTGCGATCATAGAGTCATAATAGGGCTGGACTGTATAACCGCTGTACACTGCAGAGTCGATCCGGATTCCCTTGCCTCCGGGAAAGTACATATCTGTAATGGTTCCGGGAGAAGGACGGAAGCCTTTTTCCGGATTTTCCGCATTAATCCTGCATTCAATGGCATGACCTGTAATATGGATATCCTTTTGTCTGTAGGAAAGGGGCTGTCCGGATGCAATACGGATTTGTTCTTTTACAAGATCCACCCCTGTGACCCACTCTGTAACAGGATGTTCTACCTGGATCCGGGTATTCATTTCCATAAAATAAAAGCTTCCGTCACTGTCCAGAAGGAATTCAATGGTTCCGGCATTCACATAGCCGCAGGCCTTTGCAGCCTTTACTGCAGCCTCTCCCATTTTTTTACGCAGCTTATCTGAAATAATCTCACAGGGAGACTCCTCGATCATTTTCTGATGATTTCTCTGAACAGAACAGTCCCTCTCTCCCAGATGTATTACGTTTCCTTTCTGATCTGCAAGAATCTGAAACTCAATATGTCTGGGTTTCCTGACAAAATGCTCCACATACATGGTATTGTCGCCAAACGCCATCTGAGCTTCCTTCTGAGCTGTACAAAAGCTTTCCGCAAAATCCTCAGGAGAATCCGCTGTCCTCATTCCTTTTCCGCCGCCTCCAAGAGCAGCCTTGATGATCACAGGATATCCGATTTTTTCTGCCTCTTCAAATCCTGCCTCCGCTGTATATATTGCTTTTTCGCTTCCCGGGATTACCGGAACCCCTGCTGCAGCCATGGTATTTTTGGCAGCCTGTTTATTGCCAAGACTTGCGATCACATGAGAGGGAGGCCCGATAAAAGTAATATGGCACTGCTCGCACAGCTCTGCAAATCTGCTGTTTTCTGACAAAAATCCAAATCCCGGATGAACCGCATCCGCTCCTGATACAATGGTCGCACTTATGATATTTTCCATACTGAGATAGCTCTGAGAAGAAGGAGCCGGGCCAATGCAGACAGCTTCATCTGCAAGCTGTGTATGCAGAGCCTCTCTGTCAGCTTCCGAATAAACAGCTACTGTTTCAATTCCCATTTCCCTGCAGGCACGGATGATCCGCACTGCAATCTCTCCTCTGTTTGCTATCAGCACTTTTTTTATCATATTTACCACCTATCCAATCATAAAGGTCAGTTCCGCATCTGCAACAACTTTTCCGTCCACGCTGGCAACTGCATGTCCGACCCCTACAGGCCCCTTGCACTTAATGATCTTCGTTTCAAGCTTCAGCTTATCTCCCGGAACAACCTTTCCCCGGAAGCGGCAGCTTTTTATTCCGCCGAAATATGCAGTTTTTCCCCTGTTTTCCTCTTTGCTTAAAATAGCCACCGCGCCGGTCTGGGCAAGAGCCTCCACGATCAGAACACCCGGCATCACCGGTTCCTGAGGAAAATGACCTCTGAAAAAATCCTCATGAAAGGTCACACATTTATATCCTGCCGCAAACTCTCCCGGCTCATAGTCCTCTATATAATCTATAAGAAGAAACGGATGTCTGTGAGGAAGAATCTCTTCAATTTCTTTAATTCCCAAATGCTTCATGCTGCACCTCTTTTTATTTTATTCTGAAAAGGGGCTGTCCGTACTCTACCATCTGGCCGTTTTCCACCAGAATTTCCGTCACGGTTCCCTCATATTCACTTTCAATTTCATTCATCAGCTTCATGGCTTCCACAATTCCCAGAGTTTTTCCTTTTTTCACTCCGTCTCCCACTGCCACAAAGGGCTCTGCGTCTTCTGAAGGAGCCGCATAAAAAGTTCCCACAAGGGGAGATTTTATCAGTTTTCCTTCCCGGGCTTCCCCGTTTCCGTCCATTACTGCTTCCGGCGCCTGCCGGGTTTCTGTGTTTTGTGTTAAAACAGACGGTACGCTTTGTACATTCTGATTCTGCGGGGTTCCCTCCATTGGAAGGACAAGCTCTGTTTTTGGCGTTTCCCTGACAAAACGAAGGGTGGTACCGTTTTCTTCATACTGAAATTCTGTCAGTTCAGAGTCCGACACAGCCTTTATCAACGTAAGAAGATTATCAAATTCCATACTTACCTCTTTCTTGCTCACTGTTTCTGAGCATCCAGGTATCCTTTTATGGATTACCTCTTTTCTGCTCATGGTTTCTGAGCATCCAGGTATCCTCTTGAGGATTACCTCTTTTCTGCTTAATCAAATTTTTTTATTAACAGTGTGGCGTTATGTCCCCCAAATCCCAGGGAATTGCTCATAGCGTAACGGATTTCCTTTTTCACCGGGGCGCCAAGTACATAATTCAGATCGCAGCCTTCTCCCGGTGTTTCGGTTCCAATTGTCTGGTGGATAAAGCCTTCCTGAAGCTCCTTTACACAGGTGACAAGCTCTGCGCCTCCTGCTGCGCCAAGCAGATGTCCGATCATGGATTTTGTGGAGTTTACCAGAACCTTTTCCGCCGCTGCGCCAAAGGCAAGGTGAATGGCTCTTGTTTCAAAAAGATCGTTATGATGAGTGCTTGTTCCATGAGCATTGATATATTCCACTTCCTCCGGACATACGCCTGCTTCTTCCATGGCAAGGCTCATTGCCTTTGCGGCTCCGCTTCCGTCCTCAGCAGGAGAGGTAATGTGATATGCATCCGCTGTAGCCCCGTAACCGACTACCTCTGCATAAATTCCTGCTCCTCTTGCCCTGGCATGCTCCAGCTCCTCCAGTACCACAATGCCTGCGCCTTCGCCAAGAACAAATCCGTCTCTGTCTTTGTCAAATGGAACAGATGCCTTTAAAGGGTTGTCCGTTTCTGTAAGAGCAGTCAGTGCGTCAAATCCTGCAACTCCCGTAGGACAGATACAGCTTTCCGCGCCTCCTGCCACCATAATGTCCGCGTCTCCGTACTGGATCGCCCGAAAAGCATCTCCAATGCTGTGGGTTCCTGACGCACAGGCAGTCACCACGTCTGTACATTTTCCTCTCAGGCCAAGCTCAATGGAAACATTTCCTGCAGCCATATTGGAGATCATCATAGGCACCATCAGAGGAAGCGCACGGCCGGGTCCTTTCTGAGTGATTCTGTCATAGCAAAGCTCCACCTGACGGAGATCTCCAACTCCGGAACCAATGATAACTCCCGCCCGGAAAGCATCTTCTTCCTTCATATCCAGCCCGGAATCCTCAAAAGCTTCTTTGGCTGCCGCAACTGCATACTGAGAAAAAAGAGCCATACGTCTTACCTGTTTGGGTTCCATATACTTTTTAGGTTCAAAGCCTTTTACCTCAGCTGCAAGCTTTACCTTATAGCCCTGGGCGTCAAATCTGGTGATCGATCCGATTCCCACCTTTCCGGCACAGATCCCCTGCCAGAACTCCTGTACATTGTTTCCTGTGGGCGTCACTGCTCCCAGCCCTGTAATTACGACTCTCCGCCTGCTCATATTACCATTCCTCCGTCAACCTGAACGACCTGTCCAGTAATGTAAGAAGCATCTTCTGATACAAGAAATGCCACTGTCTTCGCTACATTCTCCGGCTTTCCAAAATGCCCCAGGGGAATCTGTGCCGCAGAAGCCCCTTTCACAGAATCAGGCAGGATCTGAGTCATTTCTGTTTCTATAAATCCCGGAGCCACTGCGTTTACTGTAATTCCTCTGGATGCCAGTTCTCTTGCCGCTGTCTTTGTAAGTCCAATCACACCTGCTTTGGACGCCGCATAATTTGCCTGTCCTGCATTTCCGGCAATTCCTACCACAGAAGCCATATTTACAATTCGTCCGCTTTTCTGTCTCAGCATCTGTCTGGAAACAAAGCGCAGCATGTTAAAGGTTCCTCCCAGATTCACATCGACTACGCTGTCAAAGTCCTCCCTGGACATCCCCATCAGGAGCCCGTCTTTTGTGATTCCTGCATTATTTACAAGGATATTTATTTTTCCGTATTTTTTTACAATATCTCTGACAGCCTGTTCACAGGCTTTATAATCCGCAACATTCCACTGTAAAGCTTCTGCACAGCCGCCGTTTTCTTCAATTTCTTTTTTTACTTTTTCTGCCCGGTCAGCTGAACCGTTATAATTAATAATCACAAAAATTCCTTTTGCTGCCAGCTCCAGAGCAACTGCTCTTCCAATTCCTCTGGATGCGCCTGTTACTACAGCTACCTGCTTTTCTGTATACTCCGCCATGTTTCCCCTTTCCTGCAATCATCCACTGTCTGTTTTATTATTCTGAATAAATATGTCCTTAAACTCACCTGTTCTGCATGCTTTTTCCTGTATAGCTGTACAAATCGCCCAGCGCTTATACATACCGCATTACTGCTTCCATGCCTTTCGGAAATTACATGTCCCCCTCCACTGGTTCTGTTCCTCTCGGAAATTACATGTCCTTCCCGCTGGTTCTGTTCCCTTCGGAAATTACATGTCCTCTCCTCTGCTTCTGTTCCCTTAGGATGTTACATGTCCTTCCCGCTGGTTCTGTTCCCTTCGGAAATTCTGCCGATCACTGCTTCAGCAGTTCCCCGCATACAGTTTCCGCTTCTTCCCAGGTACTGATCCGGTACATATTTACATTTTTATCTGTTTTTTTCATAAAACCGCTGAGGGTTTTCCCCGGGCCAATCTCCACAAAGGTGTCAATTCCCTGCGCGATCATTGCTCTCATGCTCTGCTCCCAGCGAACCGAAGAGCTTACCTGTCTCACCAAAAGTTCTTTTATGGCTTCCCCGCTCTTCACCACTTCCGCTGTCACATTTGTCACATAGGGAATGTCCGGATCCTTAACAGAAACCTTTTTCAGAACCTCTTCCAGCTTTTCTCCTGCCGGTTTCATCATTGGAGAATGAAAAGGACCGCTGACCTTTAAAGGAAGTACCCTTCTGGCCCCGGCTTCTTTAAGAACTGCAGCCGACTGTTCCACTGCTTCCTTTTCCCCTGTGATCACAATCTGTCCGGGACAGTTATAATTTGCAATAAAAACACCTTGAAGATCATGAACAGTTCTTTCCACCGCTTCTCCGTCCATTCCAAGAACAGCGGCCATAGCCCCGGTTCCTTCCGGAGCCGCATGTTCCATAAATATCCCTCTGGCGCGGACAGTGCGGACCGCATCCATATCGCTCATGCTGCCTGCTGCTGCAATCGCACAGTATTCACCAAGGCTTAAACCTGCTGTCATTTCCGGATAAAGTCCTCTTTTTTCCAGTTCACGGGTAATAGCAAGACAGGCTGTAACCATAGCCGCCTGAGTATATTCTGTTTTGTCCAAGAGGTCATTTTTCTGAAAACAGATTTCCCGGACATCAAAATCCAGTATACTGGAGGCTTGATCAAAAACAGCCTTTGCCTCCTCGCTTTTTTCATAAAAATCTCCTGCCATTCCCACTTCCTGGGCTCCCTGTCCGGGATAAAGAAATGCAATCCTGCTCATACTGTTCCGCTCCATTTCCTAAATATCATGTTCCTGTTCCGCCTGCTCTCTGCAAAAAATCCTTTTACTGTTTCCTTTGTTCACAGAATAGTATCATGCGGACAGTTACGAAATCTCTTTAACATTTATTCCTGCCATGGCTTCCTGATCATTAAATCCTCAGCCCTGGAAACCATTCTGCTGATAATCTCCCTGCAGGAAAGACTTTCCTTTACAAGTCCGGCGCTCTGGCCTGCCATCAGACTTCCGTTTCTGGTATCGCCGTCCTGCACTGCTTTTCTTAAGCCTCCAAGTGTAAGTGCTTCAAGAGCCTCAAAATCAGCCCCGCTTTTTTCCATTTCCAGATATTTTCTGGACATGTCATTGCGCAAAACCCGGATAGGATGACCCGTTGTGCGTCCTGTAACACGGGTATCAATATCCTTTGCCCTTAAGATACTGTCTTTATAATTCTGATGGATCACAGACTCACGGGAAGCCGCAAAAGCAGTGCCGACCTGCACGCCTTCCGCTCCCAACATAAACGCTGCTGCCATTCCTCTTCCATCTGCAATGCCTCCGGCAGCGATCACCGGAATCTCCACTGCATCCGCCACCTGCGGTACCAGTGTCATTGTAGTGATCTCTCCGATATGTCCTCCGGCCTCTGTTCCCTCTGCCACAACTGCATCTGCGCCGCAGCGCTCCATACGTCTGGCCAGAGCAGTGGAGGCGACTACCGGAATCACCTTCACCCCTGCCGCTTTCCAGTCTGCCATATATTTTTCCGGGCTTCCGGCTCCTGTTGTAACAATGGGAACCTTTTCTTCCACAATGACTTTTGCCACCTGATCTGCTTCCGGGCTCATGAGCATAATGTTGACTCCAAAAGGTCTGTCAGTCATTTCTCTCACCTTTTTGATCTGCTCTCTTACCCACTCTGCAGGGGCTGCGGCAGCCGCGATCAGTCCAAGACCTCCTGCGTCTGACACTGCAGCCGCCAGACTGGCCTCAGCCACCCATGCCATACCGCCCTGGATCACAGGATATTCAATTCCCAATAATTCTGTAATTTTTGTTTTCATAATAAATCCTCATCTGAATCATCACCGGTTTTGAAAGCTGCGGCTTACAGCCTTCAAGCATTTTTGTATACTCTTATGATTTCTTTGTTTGGCAAAATATCAGCCCGAAGGTTACTTATTCTCTTCCAGGTATGCTGCCGCAGCGCCTACGGTTGTTATTTTTTCCAGATCTTCGCTTGGAATCTCTACTCCAAATTCCTCTTCCAGGGCCATTGCCAGCTCAAAAAGATCAAGGGAATCTGCATGAAGATCCTCTGTAAAAGAAGTGTTCTCTGTAATGCTTTCTGCTTCTGCTCCAAGTGTTTCTGCTGTGATCTCAATAATTTTCTGTAACATAATAATCTCCTTTTCTGCTATATCTCTGATTTTTGAATTTATTTTTAAATACCCCATTCCAGTACAGATGCCCCCCAGGAAAGCCCTGCCCCAAAGCCTGCCAGAACAAGCTTCTGGCCTTTTTTCAGCTTTCCGTTCCGGTTCATTTCATGGAGAAGTATGGGGATACTTGCCGAGGAAGTATTGCCATATTCCTGAAGATTCATGGGAAACCTTTCAATTCCCATTCCCAGTCTCCTGGCTGCTGCTTCTACGATCCTGCGGTTTGCCTGGTGAAGAATAAACCAGTCAATTTCTTCTGTTTTTAAATTGTTTTTTTCCAGTACCCGGCGGATCGCTTCCGGAACACTTCTTACAGCAAACTGAAATACTTCCCTTCCGTCCATAAACAGATACTTCTCTGATTTCAGGGCTGCGCTCCCGGCTGTTTCCGTCTGCGGCTCCCTATTCAGACTGCTTTTCACTGCCGGACAGGTCAGAGCCTCTCCGCCCCGTCCGTCTGACCGGGCAAAGGAAGCATAATTCCTGCCTTCCCGGGCGCACAGCATCACAGCCCCCGCCCCGTCTCCGAAAAGAATACAGGTTCCCCGGTCTTTCCAGTCAACGATCCGAGAAAGTCTTTCGCTTCCCACAACAAGAATGTTTTTATAGATTCCTGACGATATGTAGGCCTGCGCAGTCTGATATGCAAACAGAAATCCACTGCATGCCGCATTCAGATCAAAGCCTGCCGCCTGATAAAGTTCCAGTTTCTTCTGTATCTCGCACGCAGTGCATGGAAAAATCTGATCCGGTGTGGAAGTCGCTGCTATGATCAGATCCACTTCATCGGAACTGATGCCTGATTCCTTTATTGCCTGCCGGGCTGCTTCCGCCCCCATAGACACTGTGGTTTCTTTTTCCGCAATGTGTCTTCTGAGTACCCCGGTTCGTTCCCGTATCCACTGATCACTGGTGTCCACAAATTCTGCGATTTTATGATTATCCAGAACTCTTTCCGGCACACAGGCGCCAGTTCCGCAAATCACACCTTTCATGATCTGCCCTCCTTTTTTCGGAACCTGATCACGATTCCGTTTGACTTGTTATTTATTTTGAATATTTAATATTTTGATTATCAAAGTATAATCCTGTAAATAAAGAATGTCAAGAAAAAAATAAAAAGACACTGCAGAATATTTATATCTTATCCGCAGTGTCTTGCATTTCAATTATTCAGTTTTTCTTTCAGGAAATCACAAATCCTTTATTTTTATCAGATAAAAATTCCTGCGATCATGTAGACCACAAAAGCTGCGATCCATGCGATCACGCACTGTCCGATCACAACACCTGCCGCCCATTTTCCGCCCAGCTCACGCTTGATAGCGGCAACTGCTGCCACACATGGGGTATAAAGCAGGCAAAATACCAAAAGGCTTGCTGCTGCCAGAGGTGTGATGGCTGCAAGCAGGGCTTCCGTACTTCCAAAAAGAACTGAAAGTGTGGAAACAACGCTTTCTTTTGCCATAAATCCGGTAATCAAAGCAGTAGATATCCGCCAGTCTCCAAATCCCATAGGTCGGAAAATCGGAGCAACAACACTTGCTGCCATGGCAAGAATACTGTCTTTTGAATCTGTTACAACATTCAGATGGATATCAAAGGTCTGTAAAAACCAGATTACAAGAGTAGCGATAAAAATAACGGTAAACGCTCTCTGCAAAAAGTCTTTCGCCTTATCCCACAGCAAATGTCCTACGTTTTTTGCTCCCGGCATACGGTAGTTCGGAAGCTCCATAACAAAGGGAACCGCCTCTCCGCTGAACATGGTACGGCGCAGCAGAAGCGCCATCAGGATCCCCATAACAATGCCGCCAAAATACAGAAGAATCATAACCAGCGCGCTGTTTTCCGGGAAAAAGGCTGCTGCAAAAAATGCATAAATGGGAAGCTTTGCAGAGCAGCTCATAAAAGGTGTAAGAAGAATTGTCATTCTTCTGTCCCGCTCTGAGGGAAGAGTTCTGCTGGCCATAACTCCGGGTACAGTGCAGCCGAATCCGATCAGCATAGGCACAATGCTCCGTCCGGAAAGCCCGATCTTTCTCAGCAGCTTATCCATTACAAAGGCAACCCTTGCCATATATCCACTGTCCTCCAGAAGAGACAGGAAAAAGAACAGGGTCACAATAACAGGGAGAAAACTCAGCACACTTCCCACACCATTAAAAATGCCGTCCATCACAAGAGAATGAAGCACACTGTTTACATGAGCCGCTGCCATAAGCTGATCAATAGCTCCGCCAAGAGCCTCAATTCCCATATCAAGAATACCGGAAAGGAACGCTCCGATTACTCCGAAGGTCAGGTAAAACACAAGGGCCATAATTCCCACAAAACAGGGGATCGCCGTATATTTTCCAGTAAGTATCCGGTCTATCTTTGTACTTCTGATATGCTCCTTGCTCTCTTTGGGCTTAATGACTGTCTCATCGCAGATTTTTTCAATAAAATCAAATCGCATGTGCGCAATGGCAGCCGCACGGTCCAGTCCCCGCTCACTTTCCATCTGCTTTACAATATGCTCCAGCATCTCTTTTTCATTCTGGTCAAGCTTCAGTTTTTCAAGGATCAGCTGATCCCCCTCTGCAAGCTTGGCTGCTGCAAAGCGTACCGGAATCCCGGCTTCCTGTGCATGGTCTTCGATCAGATGCATAATGGCGTGAAGGCATCTGTGAACAGCTCCTCCGTCATCATCCGCATCACAAAAGTCTATTTTTTCCGGCTTTTCCTGATATTTTGCCACATGAAGAGCATGGGCTACCAGCTCGTCAATTCCCTCATTTTTTGCTGCGGAAATAGGAACTACAGGGATTCCAAGCATTTCCTCCATCCGGTTGATAATGATCGAACCGCCGTTTTCCCTGACCTCATCCATCATATTCAGGGCAAGAACCATGGGAATATCCAGCTCCATCAGCTGCATGGTAAGATAAAGGTTCCGCTCAATATTTGTGGCATCCACAATATTAATAATACCTCTTGGATGCTCATTCAGTACAAAATTCCTTGTTACGATTTCTTCGCTGGAATACGGAGACATGGAATAAATTCCCGGAAGATCTGTTACCAGGGTATTGCTTTTTCCACGGATCGATCCGTCCTTTCTGTCCACAGTAACACCTGGGAAATTTCCCACATGCTGGCTGGAGCCGGTAAGCTGATTAAACAAAGTTGTCTTTCCGCAGTTCTGGTTTCCTGCCAGTGCAAAGGTAAGCATTTCACTGTCCGGAAGGGGATTTTCCGTTTCCTTAAAATGAAATTTTCCGCCTTCTCCCAATCCCGGATGAGGGATGGAATGGCTGTTGTTTTTCTTTGATGTCTCTCCCTTTTCTCCTGCGTCCCTTACATTTTCTATTTCAATTTTATCCGCATCAGCAAGACGAAGTGTAAGCTCATAGCTGTGGATACGAAGTTCCATGGGATCTCCCATAGGAGCATACTTCACCATAGTCACATCTCCCTTTGGGATCAGCCCCATATCCAGGAAATGCTGTCTGAGAGCGCCTTCTCCGCCTACAGAACGTATTGTTGCCGTCTTTCCGATCGGCAGATCTTTTAACGTCATCTGACTGTTCCTCTTTTCATTTCATAGTCTTTATTGTTTGTCATAGAAAACTTTATGACAAATATCACTGTTTGTCAATAGAAAACCCTCTGTTTCGACGGATTATTTCGCCATTATTTCATATTGTCATTCCTGTTCACGGCCTTCACAGCAGTAAATTTCCGACTTATATATGCTGAAATTTTGACAGAATGACCAGTGCAATTTTCTGTTCCATGCTTTATACTATAAATCCCATATTAAAATAAGGCCGGCACAAGCCCAATGGCTTTCGGCAATAAGTATTCACATGAACTGAGGAGGATGATTATGAAACGCAAATGGTGGCATGATAAGGTTGCCTATCAGATTTATCCCAAAAGCTTTTTTGATTCCAATGGCGATGGAATCGGAGATATTCCGGGTATTATATCCAAGCTTGACTATCTGAAGGAACTTGGAGTGGACATTGTATGGATCTCTCCCTGTTATCCTTCCCCAATGGCAGATCAGGGCTATGATATTTCAGATTATTACAACATTCACCCTGCATTCGGCACTCTGGATGATATGGACAGGCTTCTTACAGAAGCCCGAAAAAGAGACATGTATATTCTTCTGGATCTTGTTGTCAATCACTGCTCTGACGAACATGAATGGTTTGAAAAGGCCTGTGCAGATCCTGACGGAAAATACGGCAACTTCTTTTATATAGAAGACAAAAAAGAAGGACAGCTTCCCTGCAACTGGCGCAGCTATTTCGGCGGTTCCGTATGGGAGCCTCTTCCCGGTCATCCTGACAAACAGTACCTGCATCTTTTCCATAAAAAACAGCCGGATCTTAACTGGGAAAACCCGGAAGTCCGGGAAGAAGTTTACAAAAATATCAACTGGTGGCTGGATCGCGGTCTCAGCGGCTTCCGCATTGATGCCATTATCAATATTAAGAAAAAACTCCCCTATAAAGATTATGCTTCTGACCGCGCAGACGGACTTTGCACAGTTGACAATATGCTTGCAGAGGCACAGGGCGTGGGAGAGTTTCTGGGTGAAATGAGAGACCGCACCTTTGACCCTCATGAGGCTTTTTCTGTAGGTGAAGTATTTAATGAAAAGGATGAAGAGCTTCCTGATTTTATTGGGGATAACGGATATTTTTCCAGTATGTTTGACTTTGCTCCTGTTGTATTTGGAGCAAGCAGCAAAGGCTGGTATGACCGTCAGCCAATCACTCCTGATGATTATAAGCGCTGCTGCTTCCACTCTCAGAAACGTGTGGGCGACATTGGCTTCCTCTCAAATATTATTGAAAATCACGATGAACCAAGAGGCGTCAGCCACTATATTCCCGAGGGAGAAGTCAGCGTTTACAGCAAAAAAATGCTTGCTGTCATGTATTTTATGCTGAAAGGTCTGCCCTTTATTTATCAGGGACAGGAGATCGGAATGGAAAATATGAAGTTTTCTTCCATTGACCAGATTGATGATATCAGCACCATTGATGAATACCATGTGGCGCTGAATGCAGGATGCTCCCAGGAAGAAGCTCTGAAGTGTATTTCTGTTTACAGCCGGGATAACGCCCGTACCCCAATGCAGTGGGACTGCACGGAAAACTCCGGTTTTACCTCCGGTACTCCATGGCTTTCTGTAAATCCGAATTACCATGAGATCAACGTAAAATCACAGCAGAATGATCCTGATTCTCTGCTGTCCTTTTATAAAAAGCTGACTGCTCTGCGCAAGGATCCGGACTATAAAGAGACCATTGTCTACGGCGATCTGATCCCTTATCTGGAAGATCAGCATAACCTGATGGCATACTTCCGAAAAGGAGAAAAAACGCTGCTGGTTATTGGAAACTTCCAGACAGAGCCTCAGGATATTACCCTTCCGGGCAAATGCAAAAACGTGCTGCTGAACAACTATCCGGAGACAGATATTTCCGAAAACATTCTTCATTTAAAGAATTATCAGGCTGTCATTCTGGAACTGTAAAAAGCTCCAATATTTTATAAAACGCCTCATTTCTATCCCCTGATCAGGAAAGAAATGAGGCACTTTATTTCTCTTTTTATACAATTCTTACTCTGCCATATCCAGTGCAGTTGTTCCATTTTTGCTTATCTGATATCCTCCATGAAGAAGCTTCCGCTCCGCAAGTTGTTCCGGTTTTTCTTCATCTTCTACAGTCAGAATATACATCCCCATGATGTTGCCTCTCCGGATAGATCACCAAATTAAATCCTGCTCCCGGAACAGATTTCCGACCCAGATCCTGTATTCACTGATATGCTGAGACTTTCGGATTTTTTTCATATAGCGTTCCGGATTTGTAAATGAGGTTCCAAGATATGCCCACAGTTCCTTCATTTTATACAAAGTGTTCCTGTCTCCGGACATATAATCCATATATCCCTTTAAAAGCTCTTCATGAAATTCAAAAAGCTCCTCTTTATACCGGCTGCTGTCTTTTTTGTCTCCATTGCTGATTTCCTCTGCCAGCCACGGTTTTTTCAGAATCCCTCTTCCGATCATAATCTTTTCTGTACCGGGAAATCTCTGCACAACTTTCTCATAATCATCTTTGCTTACAATATCCCCATTATAACAAAGAGAGTGCCTGCTGCTTTCCTCTGCTTTTTTAAAGGCCTCCCAGTGAATGGTATTCTTCTTATACTGATCTGTTTTCAGCCTGGGATGTATGATAAGCTCCTCCAGAGGATATTTTTCAAAAATTTCCAGAAGCTGAGGCCATTCCTCCTCATCCTCCACTCCAATTCTTGTTTTTATGGAAACAGTCATTGGACAGGACCCAAAAATTTCCTCCAGAAAACGATCCAGTTCCCTGGGAAGCGCCAGAAAACCGGAGCCTCTGTTTCTTGATGTAACCGTAGGAGAAGGACAGCCCAGATTCAGATTCACCTTATCATATCCATATTGTCTGATCTCTTTTGCAATAGCAAGAAAATCCTCCGCCCGGTTTGTCAGAATCTGAGGGATCAGCTCCATCCCTTCATTATTTTCCGGAAGGATATCCCTGATCTCCTTCTGATTCAGACGCCTGCTCATAATAAACGGAGCAAAATAACGATCTATGTTCCCGAAGCTTTTATGATACGCTGCCCGGTAAATATATCCGGTAATTCCTTCCATTGGTGCCATATAAAACTGCATATATCAAATTCCTTATCTGTGATTTATTTTTACAGTCTGTATTATATCGTTTTGCACAGTTTATGGCAATATTTCCACCTGATATATGCAAAATCAATGTTTCCTGCTATACAAAAAAGCCTGTTTTCAGGCTCCCAAAAATCATTTGCATTATTCCATTTTCTGCTCTATAATATGTTTAGAGGAACAACCGCCCACAAGGGGTTGACCTGTTTAAAAGCGTACATAGAAAATGCCACCCTAAACTCGCCAAAGTTCTGAGGGTGGTTTTTCTATGCTTTAAATCATTATCGACAGAACGTAAAAACGAATGTCAGCAATGCAAGAATGAACATTCCAAAAGCCATAAGGTCTTTAAAATCAAAATGTTTCATCAGCACCACCCCCATTCTATGTAAGAATAGAGGTCAGCCACCCTGTAACACGGTTATTCCATTTCCATATCATAGCATATTCGCATATTTTATTTCAATGTTTATTCTTCTTTATTCACCGCAAGTTTTTTACATTTTTCGACATTATATGTCGCTGATATTTTTACATAATCTCTGTGCGGAAGGCTTCCGCAATCCCACTTAATCCATATCTGTCTGCCAGATCCTGGATTCCCGTCATAATTTCCTCCCGACTGAAATTATGCTCCTCCAGAAACTCATCCGTTTTTCCATTCAGACTGTAATAAAACAGCAGCCCTGTTTTCAGCCTGCTTCTGTCTCCATCGCAGGTCATTTCATAAAGCTGATTTTCTGCCTCATCTATTTTCCCCTCTTCTGTTAAGGCTATCAGCCTTTCAAGTTCAGCCCTTTCACTCTCGTTCTCAATTATCTCTGGCGTCAGTTCCTGCGCATCCACCTGGAACAGCATTTTCAGCACTGCACGCACCATTTCCCGGATCTGTCTGAGTATGTAGTCATCCTGAAGCATAGCGTAAACTCCTTTCAGTATCTATGATAGTTTTTCATAGATTAACATAAATAACACTTCTATTGCAATCTCTTATATCCGTTCACACATTTTTCACAAAATAATTAGCACTCACCTATTGACTCTGCTAGCAACAAGTGTTATATTACATATAGAACAAAGGAAGGGAAATAAAAAGATACAAAACCTGCATCTTTCGTTTCCTGAAACCTCCCGGTTCCGTAATAACACATATTAACATAGATAATAAAAAAAGGAGAGATGACTTATGTTAATGCCTAGTATTTTTGGAGAAAACTTATTTGATGATGACTGGATGAACTTTGGATTCAATGACAACTTCTGGGGAAAGAAAAATCCATTATATGGAAAACATGCTCAGAACATGATGAAAACAGACATCCGTGAAAAAGACGACAGCTATGAACTTGATGTTGATCTGCCAGGCTTTAAAAAAGATGAAATCAAAGTTCAGCTGAAAGACGGCTATCTTACCTTATCCGCTGCCAAAGGTCTTGACAAAGACCAGCAGGATAAACAGGGCAATTACATCCGCAGAGAGCGTTATGCAGGCACTATGAGCAGAAGCTTCTTTGTAGGAGAGGATGTTGCCCAGGAAGATATCCATGCCAAATATGAGGATGGCATCCTGAGGCTTTCTGTACCAAAGAAAGCGCCGAAAAAAATAGAAAACACCGGCTATATTTCAATTGAAGGCTGATGCTTTCATCTTCTCTTTATTCTCCGGGGTCTTTCAGACCCCGGTTTTTATATACCTTATTCTGACTGGCGGCTCTGTATCTCACTTACATTCTCAGCCGTTACTTTCTGATAGGGAAGACGAATATATTTTCCATCCTGAAGCGTATATTCAGGACTGAGATCCTTTTTCAGAATAAGAGAGCCCGCCAGCTCCAGCATTCCCCGGGCCTGTCCTTTTGCATCATTCAAAACAGTGCCAAGAAGCTCTCCCTTTTCTACGGCCTTCAGCCCTACATCTGTTCCGTCAACTCCCAAAATCACCGGCCAGTCGTCTGACTGACTGTCCATTCCCCGGGCCTTAAGAGCATCGGCAGCCCCTAGCGCCATATCGTCGTTATTGGCAAGTATCACTTCAATTTCAGATCCATAAGAATTAAGAAACGGTGTCATTTTAGTGGATGCCTGATCCCTGTTCCAGTTGGCAATCTCATCAGCAAGCTTTTCTACTGTGTATCCGCTTTCTGTAATTTTATTGATTACAGACATACTGCGTACCATGGAATCATTATGTCCTGCCTCGCCTTCCAGCATCACATATTGAAGAATGCCGTCCCCGTTTGTGTCAATAGATACAAAATCCTGTTCGCATTGTTCTACTAGGATTTCTCCCTGAAGCTGCCCGGATTCAAAAGCATCTGCCCCTACATAATAAAGCTCCTCCCAGCGTTCCAGATCTTCTTCCACCAGCTCTCTGTTAAAAAATATCACTGGAACATGATTACTTTTTGCTTTTTCAATAATGATGGAAGCGTCCGTTCTGTCAACCAGATTAATGCATGCAAGATCACATCCTTCTTCAATAAAATTTTCCATTTGATCATTTTGAGTAAACTGACTCTGATCTGCATTCTGAATATTCAAAGTAATGGAAATTCCCCAGTCCTTTTCCTTTTCTCTGGTATATGACTGAAGCTGGGAAATGATTTCTGACATAAATGTATCATATTGATCGTACACACTGACACCGATCTTTATGTTCTGCGGCTGTATTTCCGCGGCTTTTTTGCTGTGCGAACATCCGCTGAAAACCACTGTCATACAGTATATTCCTGCCAGGATCCATGTTCTTTTTTCCCTGTTCACTTTCCCTTCCTCCTACGGATCAGATATCCGAGAACAGCAAACGTTCATTTTCATCTTCATACAGAGATTTCTTTGTTACTGTTCTGTATCTGATGCTGGTATTTTTCTCTATCCACTCTTTTTTCTTATTTTCTACCAGGCAGGTAAGCCCCTGATATCCCATGTTAAATTCATTTTGATAAACCAGCATGGAAATATCTTCGTTATCCAGAGCATTTACCGTCTGAGCAGTGTTTCCTGTCCCATATATCCTGCAGATATTTCCATTTTCCCCCCGGGTCTGACTGCTCTCTTTCCACAATGCAGCTGCCCGTTCTGTTGTACTTTTATCCAGAGTTACCAGATAGGAAATCTGGTCAAAAAGACTGGCGCTGAACTCTCCGCCAAGACTGCTTATCAGCACACTCTGTTCTGCCTGCTCCAGTGTATCTTTCAGGCCTTTATAGCGCAGGCTCACACTGTCCCTCTGCATATTTTCTGTTATGATCGTTACCTTCCTGGGGTTTCCTGTCTGTTCCATATCCTGAAGAACAGCCTCCCCCAAGGCCTTTCCCATAGCATAATCATCAGACCGGATCACAGGAAAAGAATCTCCTGCGCCTGTTTCCACAAAAATAATCGGAATAGAAATCATCATATTTTCCAGGACTTCCTGAATCTCCCGGCTGTTTACAGCAGCCATTAAAATACCTGAACTTTTTCCGCGGATCTCCTTATTTACTTCCTTTATCTGATCTTCTGCCGTATCATTTTCTGAAAGATAAATATAATTTACATCTACGTTCAGATCTTCTTCTGCCTGCATGATTCCCTGAATAAGAGTTCCCCATTCATCCTCTGTATTCTGATAAAGAATCACTGAATAAACATCCGAAGACTCTTTTTTCCGGGCAAAAACCCCGTAGTAATACAGGCCGCCCAGCGCGGTCACAGCAGCCAGAAGGAGCGCCAGACTTTTCCACTGAAACCGTTTCTTTTTCATTGTCTGTCCCCCTTCTCCACACTGGAAGCCTCTTCTGTTTTGGGAAGATGAATACGCACGGTTGTTCCTTCATCCGGCTCACTTTCAATTTCCAGTCCGTACTCTGTTCCAAAATAAAGCTGAATACGCTGATGTACATTTTTCAGCCCTATGCCCGATCCTCTGCTCCGGGTTTCAGATTCCTCTGTCAGAAGTCCGGCCACCTGCTCCTCCGGCATTCCCGGACCATTATCCGCCACCTCTATAAAAAGTTCCTGATCTTTTGTATAGGCTCTGATATAAATTTCTCCCTCGCCGTCCATATATTCCATTCCATAATAAATTGCATTTTCGATCAGAGGCTGGATGATCAGCTTAATCGTTCTGTACTTTTCAATGCCTTCTTCCACCTCAAAAAAGGAAGTGAATTTGTTCTTATATCTGTACTTCTGGATATCCAGATAGCTTCCTGCATGCTGCAGCTCTTCCCCTACTGTAATGATATTTCTTCCTCTGGAAAGGCTGATCCGGAACAGCTTTCCAAGAGCATGAACCATAAATACAGCGTCCTGATAGCGTTCGCTTTCTATCATCCACATAATAGAATCCAGGGTATTATAAAGAAAATGAGGATTGATCTGAGACTGAAGGGCATCCAACTCGCTTTTTCGCTTTTCTTCCTGCTCCTTTACAATATCATCCGTCAGTTTCCGCAGCTGATCTACCATAGAACGGATGGTATTTCCCAGATGCTGAATTTCCGAAGAACCTCCAATATAAATTTCAGGTTTCTGATCCACCCCGATAGCTTTCAGAGAATTTTCCAGTTTTTTCAGAGGTTTGACAATTCGTACAGCCACAAACTGATTGGCAAATATCATCAGACATACAGCCAGGATAATAATGATCACAGCCATAATTTCTGTTCTGTTAAAATCCTGGAACAGTCTGTCTGCCGGAGTTACACTGACAATTTTCCACCCGGTATAGCCCACTGTTTTTACCACAACTGTCCTGTCTTCGCCCTGAAATCTTTCTTCATATACACCGTCCTCGTAGTGACTGGCTACCATATTATTTTCTTTCAGCATATTGGAAAAAATAAGGTTCTGTTTGGGATGATAAATAATCTCACCATCACTGTTAATAAGATAAACATACCCCATATCCTGGCTGTTGATCTCTGTAAAAAGCTGACGTATTCCGCTGAAATTCATGTCAACCAGCAGAATCCCACCGGATATTTTGCCTTCTGTGGTAAGCTCAACTCCCCTGCTTAAAGACACTACCCAATAATAGCGTCCATTGCTGTTTTCAAAAATATTCTGCACATGAAGCTCTGAAAAATGAAGATTCTCCATTTTATTCTGGGCGCTGGTAAACCAGCTCTGCTGTGTGACATCTACATTATTTTTTACGTTTCCCACAGGCACTGCCCCCAGCAGCTCACCATTCTCCGAAAAACATGCAATGCTTACAAGACTGTCTTTATTTACCTCATAAAGAAGGTTCAGTTCATGAGAAATATCATCCTTGCTCATGTCTACTTTTTTGATCACATTATAATACATGGCGTCAGAAATACGCATCATGCTTCGAAGATAATTGTTCAGATTGATTTCCACCTGATTTACAAGCTGACGGGTATCATTCAGCATCATTTCCTTTGCTGCTCTGCCATAGCTCTGATAAAGAAAAACACCAATAAATACCATTCCGATCAGGGCAACCAAAGTAAAAGAAGCTGAGATCACAAACTGCAGATCCCGCCGTTTTATATGGCAGACAAGCTGATTCCATTTATTTTTTATGTACTTCATAAACCCATAACTCTTTTAATCTTAATCCTCATTCTTCTCCTTTACAGACATCTCTGCCCTGTATTTTGACGGGGAAATTCCATACTGCTTTTTAAATACATAGCTGAAATAATTGGGCTCCATATACCCCACTCTGGACGCAATGATATATGTTTTATCCTCTGTTGTACGAAGAAGCTCCAGCGCATGTTCCAGGCGTATCTTTGTCAGATAAGCAACAAAGCTCATGCCCACTTCTCTTTTAAATATCGTAGAAAAATAAGCTGCGCTTACATTCAGACAACGGCACAGACTGTCCGCCGAAAGGTCGCTTTCTTTATAATGTTCCTCAATATATGCCTTTGCCTGCTCCGTAAGTCTTGCTGCCGAATCCCGCCTTTCATGCCTGAGGACATGCCTCAGATTGGTGCACACTTCCTGAAGCCATCCCTCCAGTTCATCCACTGTTACCATCCTGTAAAGCTCCTGCCATGAGCCTGCATGTTCCCCGAAAATCTGATTGGGATGAAGTTTATACGCGCGCCCGATCTTCATAAGCTCAGACAAAAGTTCCATAAAAAGAAGCTGATACTGTCCCGGAGAGATCCGTTCCTTCCGGATACTGTCCATAATCTGAGCAATGGCTGCATTTGTTTCGTCCCTGTTTCCCAGCTTCACTGCATGAACCAGGTTCTGAAACTCATGCTCTGTGACAAGGATATTTTCTTCCGAGCAGGGCTCAATATCATTGATATAAAGCACCTGGCCGCTTCCCAGAATACTTCTGTATTCCATGGCGTTTACTGCCTCTTCATAAGAAGTATGCAGAGCGTCTGTATTGGCGCAGATCTGTCCCACAGCAGCTGTCACAGATGACTTCAGAACACGGAAGCCCATTTTGCAGATCTGGTCCAGATGATAGAGAACCTGATCGATTTCTTCTCTTTCATCCAGCATAAAAATAACAATTACCTGATCCAGAAAAGCCGTACTGAAAAACCGGGTTCTGTTCTTCAGATAATCCTGAACCATATCCTTTAAGGACAGCGTAAACAGCTGTGCCGGCTGCGGCTGCTCTTCTCTTGGATTTACATCCATATACAGTGCAGCTACCACATAAAAAGGAGAATCCAGACATATTTCATAGGTTTCCATCATAGCTCTGGCCCGTTCTCCTGCAATCCGTCCTTCCAGGATCCCCATAACAAGCTGCTCCCGCATGGCAGGAAGACTTTTTCGATAATACTCTGACAGCCTGTTCAGATTCCTGTATTCATCATACTCCTGATCCAGCTTTTTCCGGACTTTTGAAAACGCAGCCTCCATATCTCCTGCGCTGATCGGCTTCAGAAGATATTCTTCTGCTTCCAGGTGAACCGCTTCTCTGGCAAACTCGAAATCATCAAACCCGGAATAAATGATCACTTTCATATTCCGGTAGCTCTGCTTCAGATTTTTGCACAAAGTAAGTCCGTCCATATAAGGCATTTTAATATCTGTCATAACCACATCTATATGAAGCTGCTCTGCCATTTCCAGGGCTTCCTGACCATTTTCTGCGGTTCCCGCCAGACAGAATCCCAGCGCTTCCCAGTCGATTTTTTTCTTCATTGCCTGAAGAACGTCAGCCTCATCATCCACCAGCAAAACATTATATAATTCCATAAAATTTCCTCCACATTATAAAAATATTATACCATGGTAAGCCTGTTTTATAAACGGATTTTTGAGTGCGGCAAAATCTCTTCCTGGATTCCTTCACCTTAAAAACGCACAAATTTTATCATTTGTTTTTGTATCTTTTTTACAAAAATCAAAAATATTTTTTTCAAATATTGACAAAAAATTGAACAAAGTCCATAATACGCTTATAAATTGGTTCAACCAATGAACCATTGTACCAAAGGAGGAAGCACAATGACAGATAACCAGGATTTACTGGCAATGACTCATCTTGGAGAAGATCCCTCCAAATACATGAAATCTGTGACACCGCCGATTTTTATGAACTCCCTTCATGTATTTGATTCTGTGGAGGATTACTTCTCTGTGGACATTTTCAAAGATGAGTATTACTACGGAAGGGCGTCTAATCCAACCGTAACTATTCTTGAAAAGAAGCTTGCCGCGCTGGAACACGGAACCAGAGCCGTTGTTTTTTCTGCAGGAATGGCTGCCTGCGCCGCGGCAATCCTCGCTGTATGCAAAACCGGAAGCCATGTGATCTGTATGAAGGCAAGCTACGGACCTGTACAGCATCTTCTCAATGATTTCCTGAAAGAAAAAATGGAGATCAGCGTAACCTATGTTGACGGAACTGATCTGAAAGATTTTGAAAATGCAATCCGTCCGGAAACAGATCTGATCATTCTGGAAAGCCCGTCTACCCTTATTTTTTCAGTTGTAGATCTTGAGGGAGTTGCAAAGCTTGCTCATGCTCACGGCATTAAAACCTATATCGACAACACCTATTCCACTCCTGTTTTTCAGAAGCCTCTTGATATGGGAATCGATATTGTTATGCACACTATGACAAAATATATCGGGGGACACAGCGATCTGATCGGCGGAGTTCTGATCTCCAGGGACGATGAATTCATGAAAAAAATCATGGTTCAGAGAGATTGGTTCGGAGGTGTACTGGGACCTATGGAAGCATGGCTTGCAATCCGCGGTCTGCGTACCCTGGATGTGAGAATGCAGAGACATTATGAAACTGCTATGAAAGTAGCTGAATTCCTGGAAAATCATCCAAAGGTAAAACATGTATACTATACAGGATTAAAATCTCATCCTCAATATGAGCTTGCACGTAAGCAGCAAAAAGGAGAATGCGGTCTGATGAGTATTGAAATTGACGGCTCCGCAGAGGATACCGCAAGATTTGTAGACAGTCTGAAGATCTTTGAGCGCGGCTGTTCCTGGGGCGGCTTTGAAAGCCTTGCCATTGCTTATACCTATAACTGGAGTGAAGAAGAACAGGCTTTCCACAACCTGAACAGAAGCATTGTCAGACTTCACTGTGGTCTTGAAGGAGCTGAAAATCTCATTGCAGATCTTTCACAGGCTCTTGATAAAATCTGATTGAGAGGACTTAATTATGGGAGAGAATACCAACGGAAAAACGAAAAAAACACCGGGGCTCGGACTTGCTCTTCTGCCGCTGGCGTTCATGTTTGTAGTATTGTTTTTGGGGTTAATTATTTTCAGCATAGATATTAAGATCTTACTTCTTATCTGTGCGGCTTTTACCATTGTTTTATGTCTCTTTCTGGGGTATACCTGGAAGGATGTGGAAAATGAAATTGTAGATAAGCTGGCAAAGGCTTTTCCTGCTATCATGATCCTGATCACTGTAGGACTGATGATCGGCGCGTGGATCGTCAGCGGAACTATCCCGTTCCTGGTTTATATCGGACTTCAGATCATTAATCCAAAATTTATCATTGTAACCTCTTTCCTTGTGACAGTGATTCTTTCTGTCAGCACAGGAACCTCCTGGGGCGCTGCCGGAACTGTAGGCGCAGCTCTTATGAGCGTGGCTGCCGGCATGGGCGCTCCTCTTCCTGCAGTAGCAGGCGCCATTGTTGCAGGAGCTTATTTCGGAGATAAAATGTCTCCTCTTTCTGACAGTACCAACATGTCCGCCATTGCCAGCGGAACAAACCTTTATAAGCACATCGGGCATATGTTTTACACAACAATCCCCGGTTTTGTCATCAGCTGCGTGGTTTATGTGATTGCCGGAATTTCTTTTGCCGGAAGCGGAGAAATTTCACAGGTTGACTCTATCATCACCACTCTGGCAGAGCTTTTTGACCTGAGTATACCGGTAGGCCTTCTGCTGCTTGTACCGCCTGTAATTGTTGTTGCAGGCTCCCTCTTAAAGAAGCCTACCATTCCTGTTATGATGATCTCCTCTGCCGTAGCAGTAGTGATCGCAATGACAGTTCAGGATTTTTCCTTCCAGACCTGCGCAACAAGTATGGTAAGTGGATTCAAAATGGAAATGTTTACAGATCCGTCTCTGAATCTTGCAGGAATTGTCCAAGAAGTTCCAAACCTTCTCCAGAGAGGCGGTATGGCTTCCATGATGAACACAGCGCTGATGGCATTCTGTGCTTTTGGATTTATCGGAGCGCTTACTGTTTCCGGATGTCTGGATGTGATCCTCAGCCACATCATGAAGCACATTCATGGTACCGGACAGCTTATTACTGTTACTGCTCTTCTGGGCGTGATCATTATCACTGTAATCGGAGAGGCCTCTGTTACCTTCCTGATGATCGGAGGACTGTTCCGGGAAGAATATATTAAACGTGGTCTTGAAACAAAGAATCTTTCCCGTACACTGGAAGACAGTATCACCGTTGTGGAACCGCTGGTTCCCTGGTCACTGGCAGGCGTTTACATGACCTCCACTCTGGGAGTTCCTACCGCGCAGTATGCTCCATGGGCATGTCTGTGTTACACAGGTGTTATTTTTGCCATTATCTGGGGCTTCACCGGATTTGGTATTGCCAAAATTAAAAAAGGCGGAGATAACTACGACGAATATGTGGAACTGACAGGAAAAGAATTATAAAATAAACAGACAGGAACCGACATTGATATCAAATAGGTTCCTGTCTGTTTTTATAACCTGCTGTTTTTCCAGAATCTGTTCCGGTAAACGATTCTGTCTAAAACCAGCACACTTCCTATATAGTACTCCTGTCCAACTATTTCTGTCTGGAATGATCGATCAGACTAAATCCATGCTCCAGGATTTCATCAACAGCTGCCAGAGCCGCCGCAGAATTAGAATTAAAAATCGCTTCTGCAAGCTGAAAATGCTGCGGGATCGTTGCAAGCCACACAGAATCATTTTCACCATCAGCATTCTCCCGCTGTACAAAACGCCTGTCACGGATTCCCTGGATCACCTGATGCACAGCCTTATTTCTTCCCATTTCATAAAGCTCTGTATGAAAGCTGTAATCCAGCGTGTGGCTGTAGATATTTTGGGAATACTTTTCCATAAGCTCAGACGCAATAGAAACGAGCTTTTCTTTTTCTTCCCTGGTTCCTCTGCTGATTGCATTCAGAACAGCCTGATGATCCAGAATCGTCTGAAGTTCCTGAAGCTCTTCTGTGGTACATTCTGTTAAACGGACAGAAATGGCGCTGTGTTCTCCATACGGATCCTTTACAAAAACTCCGCTTCCTGTTTTTACATAAATAAGTCCTCTGTCTTCCAGAATACGAAGGCCTTCTCTGACAGAATTACGGCTTGTCTGAAGCATTGCCGCCATGTCCCTCTCAGATGGAAGCTTATCATCCGGCTGCAGATTGTTCATTTTTATATAACTGTAAACAGCATCAGAAATTTTCAGATAAAGTGAGTCCTTTTCAACGGGTTTCAATAAAACATCATTTTTTTTCATATTCTCCTCTTTTTCGACTAATTGCATTATGAATTAACAAGTTCCAGAATCTCTTCTGCATTCTCCTGTGTCACCTTTATGTAATCAATCAGAGTAACAGGCTCTGTTTCCTCGCCCTTCAGAAACTTAACAGCAAGCTCTGCCGCCCCGTAGGACTGGCTGAAATAGTCATTAAAAACCGTGCCTGTAAATTCTCCGTCAACAACGCTCTGAACTGCTTCTTCCAGGGCATCCACCCCTGTCAGGTAAATATCCTCTCCTACTGTTCTGTCTGCCTCCCGGATTGCTTCTAATGCGCCCAGAGCCATAGCGTCGTTATTGCAGAATACCACTTCTATATCATTTCCAAACTCGTCAAGGGCTTCCTCCATGATCTTCTGTCCCTGTGACTGGCTCCAGTCTCCTGTCTGAGCCAGAAGCTCCCTGGTTTCCACTCCTGCTTCTTCCAGAGCCTTAACAGAATACGCTGTTCTGTATTGAGTATCTATATTTTCCGGCTCCCCCTGTATCATAATATAGGAGACTTCTCCATCGCCGTTAATATCGCCCTGATTCTCTGTTACCGCAATTTCCTCTCCCTGAAAAATACCGGACTGCCTTGCATCTGCGCCAATATAAGCGGCCTGGATTCCTTCCTGCTCCCATCTTTCCATTTCCAGAGAATCCGGCTGACGGTTTATATAAACAACGGGAATTCCCTCTTCACTGCAAAGCTCTGTGATCTGTGGAGCCGCAGATGCGTGCACCAGATTCAGGATCATCACATCTGCCTGATCTTCAATAAATCCTTCCACCTGCTCTGTCTGCCTGTCCTGGTCATTTTTTCCATCTTCAATCAGGATATTTTCTTCTTTAAAGCCCAGTTCTTCTGTCAGATAACGTACAAGCTCTGTCCGATACAAAGTCATAAAGGTATCTTCAAACTGATAAATGGAAATCCCGATCTTTGTATTTTCTGTATCTATGCCCTCCATATCCGGCTTTTGCACAGCGGTCTCTTCCGTTTTCTCTGCAGCCAGAATCAGATCTGTTCCTGTAAATGCTGATGTAGCCGTCACCGTCAAGAACACCGCTGCCAGTATCTTACGTTTCATTTCATTTTCCTCCCTCAAAGCACCCGGAACTTTGTTTCCCGGTATCTTTATTTTAACAGTATTGCTGTCAAAAATACATATGTTTTTTAGCGTTCCCGGGATTTTGGTATTCCGGACTGCAAGAGTAAATTCCGCCTCTTCCAGGACATGGGGACAAAAGCTTCCTGTCCCGGTAAATTACTTGCAGAAGAAAAACCCGTGTGTTATATTAAAACAGAAAGAACAGAAGACATCTGTCTTTATCATGATACTGTATTTGCAGCCGTTTCTATTTCTGTAGCGGCTGCTTACATTTTTCTGAAAAACTTTTATCATACAGAACTGTGAATGGTGTCAACAAACACAAAACACGCCCTGGTGTAAAGTTCTGGCTACGTTACCGGGCACAAGATACCAACCTGAATACACACATACAAAGGAGATTCCCAGCCTATGAACAAAAAAGAAATATCTGAAATAAAAAAACAGTTTACCCCTGACCGCTGCTGTATCACCCGTATCTGCGGCTGTTATGTAGACGGGGAAAAAAACAAAAAAACAGAGCTGAAAGAAGCTTTCCTTTCTCTTTCTGAAGAGGAAGCTTTTAAATACTTTGAAATTTTCAAAAAAACTCTTTCCGGCACCATCGGAAAAAATCTGATCAATATGGAATTTCCCCTGGAACAGGAAAAAGAAGGAGGAACCCAGGAATTCCTTCTGAAGCTCCGGGGAAGCAAGCTTCAGGATCCTGCACTTCTGGAGGAATTTTATGATAAGATCATCCAGTTCTACGATTATGGGGAAAACTACTACATTATATTGATCCATGCAGTTTACGATATTCCCGGCAAGTCCTCTGACGGCATGGAAATGTTTGATGCCTCTGACGAGATCTACGACCATATTCTCTGCAGCATCTGTCCGGTAAAACTTTCCAAGGCAGGACTTTGCTACAATGCGGAAACAAACAATATCGAGGACCGCATCCGGGACTGGATCGTGGAAATGCCTGATCTTGGCTTTCTGTTTCCTGTATTTAATGACAGAAGTACAGATATCCACGGGCTTCTCTATTATTCAAAAAATGCAGAACAGCTGAGAAGTACCTTTGTGGACGAGCTTTTCGGCTGCGTTACTCCTCTGTCTGCAGGAGGCCAGCGGGATTCCTTTAATGCCCTTGTAGAGGAGACCCTTGGCGAAGACTGCGCCTATGACACAGTTATAAATATCCATGAAAAATTAAATGAGTGGGTAGAAACACAAAAGGATGCTCCGGAACCGGCTGTACTGACAAAGCCGGAAGTGAAGCGGCTCTTTGAGGAATGTGGTGTGGAAGATGAAAAGCTGGAAGCCTTTGATTCCTGCTATGAGGCCACTGCCGGAGAAAATGCATCTCTCATGGCTTCCAATATTACCAACACCCGGCGGATGGAGATCAAAACCCCTGATGTGGTGATCCATGTGGACCCGGACCGTGCAGAGCTTGTGGAAACAAAGATCATTGACGGCAGAAAATGTCTTGTGATCCCCATGGAAGGGGATGTGGAGATTAACGGAATCCATGTGTCTTTTAAAGAAGACCCTACTCTTCATTAATTTTCTCCGTAAAAAAGGATATCACAAAAGGCTGTCTGCCAATCGTGATATCCTTTTTCTAAAATCGTGTTACTTTTCTGCCTCTTCAGTTGGCTCAGGAGTAACTGTTGTCTTTACAGTATCTTCTGTCCCCTCTTCTTCAGCTTTCTCTGTTTCAGTTTCCTCTGCGTCACTTTCCGGCGCTTCTGTTGGTTCCTCTGCGATTTCCTCAGTTTCTTCTTCCGCAGGCTCAAGAACCTGATCCTCTGCCGGGGTTTCCTCAGAAGCATCTTCTGCTTCCGGTGTTTCTGAAGGCTCGGCAGTTGTACCGATCACAAATTTATGGTTGTCCTTCAGTTCCAGAGTTTTCAGAACCTTTTTATCCTCTGTGATCTCAGCTTCTTCTAACCATTTATCTGTTGTTTCTGTATAGAATTCAGTCTGTTTCTCATCAAGAATGGACGTTTTTTTATTCTCAGTAGCTTCCGGATCATTTACTTTGTTCAGTCTTACAACATAAAAAGCAGTGTCTGTTTCAATTACATCCTGAGCAAGCTCTCCGTCTTTGAGAGTTCTCAGCACGGAAATAACCTCTTCCGGGTAGCCGGAGGATGTGAGATCAGCTTCGCCTTCTTCCTTATCCTCTTTCTTTTCATTTGTATCAAAGGTTCCTTCCAGAGCATTGTAGTCCTCACTGACAGCTTTTACTGTTTCGTCAAAATCAGCTTCCGGATCCTTTTTCATTTCATCAAGGATTTTCTCAGCGTCTTTCTTTTTCGCCTCAATGTCTTTTTCTTCCAAATCGGCAGTGCTGATGCTTACATAGGTAAAGGATGACTGCTGGGCTTCCTCATCCGGGATCTCTGTGTCCACTTCAGCTATAATGGCATCGTGCATTCTCATCTGATAGGTACGCAGCTCCAGATATGTTTTTATCTGATCCTCTGTAACAGAAAGAGTCTCGATAGTCTCCTTGCTGTTGGCTTTCATAAACTGTGATGCAGCCTCTGCAATGGCTTTCTGATCGTCCTCAGTTACTTCAACCTTGTAATCAGCTGCCTTTTCTTTCAGAAGATACAGAGTCTCCAGATCCTTCAGAGAATCCTCAACTGCCTGTTCTCCGTAGGTTCCGCCTTCTTCTGCCTCAGATTCCCAGATAGAATATCCGCCCTGTCCGCCCATAAGGCTTGCGTACATTGCTTCCGCCTGAGCCTGACTCTGACGGACCATAATGCTTAATACTCCCATGGGAATATCGGTTTCGTTTACTGTGGCAACTGTCTGAGTTCCATCTAATTTCTTTTCACCGCAGCCGGCAAGCATTCCCATAGTCATTACGCCTGCAAGCACGGCAACGGCTGCTCGTTTTGATCTTTCTTTCATATTTTCCTCCATTGTAGCCTGACTTCATTGCTACAAGTATAATCTTTTTTCACCCTGAGAGCAAGGAGAATCACAAAATTCCATGATTTTTCACACATTTTGCACAGATTCCCTACTCCTCTACCAGGCTGTTCAGCTCTGTCAGGAAATCTGTCAGAGCTTCCAGAGGCCTTCCCTGAGGTGTGTAGATAAATTTCGGTTCCTGCTCTGCCTTAAACTGCAGTCCTCTTCTGTACTTCTGCATAAGAACCGGGATTCCTGCAGGATCTATATGCGCTTTTTCGTAAAGAGTGATTCTCATATCCCTTCCAAGCTGCTTGATCTCTGTTACATAAGAGAGATGGGCCAGAGCCTTCATTCTTGCAATGGCAAGGAGGTTCAGCACTGCCTTCGGCATTTCCCCGAAGCGGTCCAGAAGCTCTTCCAGCATATCGTCATAATCCTGCTGACTTTCGATTCCTGCGATTCTCTTATAAATATCCAGCTTCTGATATTCGTTGCTGATATAGGTATCCGGAATAAAAGCGTCTATGGTAAGGTCAATGGTAGTTTCAAAGTCCTCCATTGTATGAATGCCCTTGGCTTCCTTGACAGCCTCACTGAGCATCTTGCAGTAAAGGTCATAGCCAACTGCATTCATATGTCCGTGCTGCTCTGCGCCCAGAAGGTTTCCTGCGCCACGAAGCTCAAGGTCGCGCATGGCAATCTTAAATCCGCTTCCCAGATCTGTATATTCCCGGATGGCAGAAAGCCTTTTTTCTGCAGTTTCCTTCAGCATGGTGTTTTTCCGGTACATAAGAAAAGCATAAGCGGTTCTGTTTGACCTTCCGATCCGTCCCCTTAGCTGATAAAGCTGAGAAAGTCCATACCGGTCTGAATCATGGATGATCATGGTATTCACATTGGAAATATCAAGGCCTGTCTCAATAATGGTTGTGGAAACCAGTACGTCAATGTCTCCGTTGATAAATGCAAACATTACGTTTTCCAGTTCCCGCTCGCTCATCTGCCCATGGGCAAAATCCACTCTGGCATCAGGCAGAAGTCTGGACAGTCTCAGGGCAACCTCTGCAATATCATTGACGCGGTTATATACATAATATACCTGGCCGCCCCTGCGAAGCTCACGGTTTACCGCTTCTCTTACTGTTTCCTCATCATACTCCATAACATAAGTCTGAATGGGGACACGATCCATAGGCGGCTCTTCCAGAACGCTCATGTCGCGGATTCCGATCAGGCTCATATGAAGAGTTCTTGGAATCGGCGTGGCAGTCAGAGTCAGAACATCAATATCCTTTTTCAGCTGTTTGATCTTTTCCTTGTGGACAACGCCGAAGCGCTGCTCCTCATCAATGATCAGAAGCCCCAGGTTCTTAAACTCCACATCCTTTGAAAGGACTCTGTGAGTTCCCACAATAATGTCAACCTGGCCTTTTTTCAGATCACTGATCGTTTTTTGCTGCTGGGCTGCAGTGCGGAACCGGCACAGGAGATCCACTCTTACCGGAAACTCTTTCATTCTCTGGACAAAGGTATTATAAACCTGCTGTGCAAGGATCGTGGTTGGCACAAGGTAAATTACCTGGCGGCTTTCCTGAACAGCCTTAAAGGCGGCGCGGAGAGCAACCTCCGTCTTTCCGTAGCCTACGTCGCCGCACACAAGGCGGTCCATGATCTTGGTGCTTTCCATGTCTTTTTTTGTATCCTCAATGGCAGCAAGCTGATCCTCTGTCTCCTCATAGGGGAACATTTCCTCAAACTCTCTCTGCCACACTGTATCCGGACCGCACACATAGCCTTCTTTTTCCTGACGCACTGCATAAAGCTCCACCAGCTCCTTTGCAATGTTCTGAACAGCGCCCTTTACTTTTGATTTTGTCTTTTTCCACTCCTGGCCTCCCAGCTTGTTCAGCCTTGGAGTTCTTGCAGCCTCTGCCCCGGAATATTTCTGAAGAGCATCCAGCTGAGTGGCAAGAATATAAAGGTTGCTTCCTCCACGGTACTCGATCTTGATATAATCCTTTACGATCCTGTCTACCTCAACCTTTTCAATTCCCTTATAAATTCCAAGTCCGTGCTTTTCATGGACAACAAAATCCCCGATGGACAGCTCAGAAAAGTCCTGGATCCTCTGACCGTTATAGTTTTTCTTTTTTTTACGCGGCTTCTGCTCTTTGCCGAAAATATCAGTTTCTGTAATAACCGCAAACTTTACAAGAGGATACTCGAAGCCTTTTCTGGCATGGCCGTAAACCACCATGATCTCTCCGGGATTGAGGATACGCTCGCCGTCCTGTCCATAAAAGGCGTTCAGCCCCTGATCCTGAAGATCCTTTGCCAGACGCTCTGCCCTTGTCCGGGAGCCTGACATAAGAATGATCTGATAGCCCTGATTTTTGTACTGCTGAAGATCCTTTACAAGAAGCTCAAAGCTGCTCTGATAAGAGCTCATGGATTTTACGGTCAGATTGTGCTTTCCGGTAATGTTCCACCCTGCTTTTTGGGGCTCCAGAGCAGAAAGTGAAACACAGTTGCGTTTATTCAGCTTATGGCAGACCTCTTCCCAGGAACACATCCAGCCCTCAGAAAGATTCTGCTCTCCTTTTTCCTGACGGTTGCGGCAGCTCTGACGGAATTCCTCCTCCACCGCCTTTGCATTTTCGGAAAGACGGTTCGGCTCGTCCAGAAATATCATTGTCTTTTCCCGGTCAAAATAGTCAGGAAAAGTCAGACCGCTTTTTTCTGCCTGCTGTTCTGCCGCCGGATAAATGGTGATCTCTTCCAGATTTTCCAGAGATCTCTGGCTCTGAGTATCAAAGCTTCGGATTGAATCGATCTCATCCCCCCACAGCTCGATTCTCCAGGGATTTTCTTCTGTCAGAGAATAAATATCAATGATCCCGCCTCTCACCGAGAACTGTCCCGGCATCTCAACCTGTCCCACACGCTCGTAGCCCATGCTTACAAGAGAAGTCTTTAATTTATCAATGTCAAGCTGGCTGTCATTGCGGAAATAGAGAAGCTGCTTCCGGATTTCCTCCAGAGGAGCGAGAAAGTCCATACATCCGTCCACACTTGTAACCACTGTGATCTCTTCTGAAGTAAGAAGAGCCCGGATCACCTGCATCCTCTGCCGTATCAGCAGATTTCCGTGGATATCCGCCTGAAAAAACAGAAGATCTCTTGCCGGATAATAATAAACATTTTTGTCATAAAAACGATAGTCCTCATAAATCTGCTTTGCGCTGCGCTCGTCCTCAGAAATAATCAGATGACATGGAAAAAGCCCGGAAAGCCCATATATCATATGTGCTTTCTGGGACTCCATACAGCCGCTGACAGCCAGGACGCCACGGTTATCTTTTGCCTGTTCCCGTATTTGTTCCATCTCTGCAAGATTCTGCAGAGGCTGCAAAAATGCTTTCATACGACCCCCGTCTTTTTGTTAAACTCATTCATTGCCGCATCTGTTCCTCTGGAAAGAATCATTTCCACAGCCTTACAGGCTCTTTCCTGCGCCTCGTCCACCAGTTTGCGCTCCTGTGTGGAAAACCTTCCCAGTACATGATCTGCCAGATCCCAGCCCTGAGGCTTGGCTCCTACGCCCACCTTGATACGCACAAACTTCTGCGTTCCAAGCTGTCTGATCAGATCTTTGATCCCGTTGTGTCCGCCTGCGCTTCCCTGCTTGCGGATTCTTAGCTGTCCCGGCTCCAGATCAATATCGTCATAAATAACGATCATCTCTGTTTCCGGATCAATTTTAAAATAATTTGCCATATCCCGCACCGGGCCGCCGCTTAAATTCATATAAGAAAGTGGTTTCATCAGAAGTACCTGCTCTCCCCCGATGATTCCCTTTCCGTACATGGCATTGAACTTGACGCCGCCCTGGGGAATCCTGTGTTCCTCCACCAGACGGTCGATCACATCAAAGCCCATGTTGTGCCGGGTGGCTTCATACTGCCTTCCTGGATTTCCCAGACCAACTACTAAATACATGCCGCTCTCCTTAATTAAAATATACCATTTCTTCTTCCAGAGGTTCACATGGCTCTACAAAATCTGCGTAAAGCACGATTCCCTCTCCCTGATATTCCATACGGTTTTCAATTCCCACTTTTGCAGTGACTTCTACCCACTGACCCTGCTGAAGCTTCGGCGCAAAAGCGCTTTTGCACACATAACCAAGGAAAGTTGTATCGTCTGCACAGCAGGTCATTGCCGTACGGCCCGGAACAAAGAATTTACTTCCCATTCCTCTGGGCTTCATTACTCTTGCCTTAAACTTCACAGTTTTATTTACATAAGTTTCCGGATGATCCATAGCGTCCACAAACCAGATTCCATAATCCTCCGGCAAAATATCGATCACAGGAGCATTGACATCAAAAGGCATCTCATCCTGGAAAATATCGTCAAGCTCGCCTTCCTCGTCCTCAAAAATAACTTCCGCTCTCTGATTTGCCACCTTGATCCCTCTTCTGTAGGTTGCAAGAGGATCCTCTTTTTTGCAGCGGTTAAACACAACCATATCGCTGTTTCTTACCATATCCATAAAAATGGATTTCATATTTGCCATATACATCTGGAAGGTGCTGGCATCTACGCAGGTGATCTGCTGCTCCACGCCCCAGCCCTCCGGCTTCTGCATTTTTTCAAAGTTGCTTACAAGCCACATGCCGTTGTACTCAATGATCACCCGTTCCGGCTGGTACAGAATATTCATGGCAGCAAGGCGGTCTGTCGTAAGGTCTTCTTCTTTTTCAATGATCTCCACTACGGTATTGCTCATTTCCAGAACAGCCTTATCGTATTCCACTTCCCCTTCTTCACAGAGAATCAGAAGAGTAGTTCCTTCTGTATAAAAATAATCCTGCTGCAGGGTAAAATTCAGGAAAGAGGTTTTGCCGCTTTCCAGAAAACCCGTTATCAGATAAATCGGTACTGTAATCTCGTTCATTTATTCCTCCTGATCTGCCTTATAATCCAAAGATCTCAGCCAGTTTTTCCTCTTTTAATTTGGAACCGATAACGCAGAGACGGCCTGTATATTCCGGCGCACCTTCACGGATCTCTGTTTCTTCCGGAACCATATCGAAATAGATCCAGGTTCCGTCCTCAGCCGGAAGCATTCCTTTTGCACGAAGAATCACGCCATACTCCTCTGACTCAGAAAGAACGGCAAGAATCTTTTCCAGACTCTCTCTGGAATACTTCTTAATCGTCTCACGTCCCCAGCTTGTAAATACCTCGTCTGCATGATGATGGTGGTGATCATGATGATGTCCGCAGCCGCACTCATGGTCGTGATGATGTTCATGCTCTTCATGATCGTGTCCGCAGCCGCACTCGTGATCGTGCTCATGCTCCTCGTGATCGTGTCCGCAGCCGCACTCATGGTCGTGATGATGCTCATGGTCGTGATGATGCTCATGCTCTTCATGGTCATGCCCGCAACCGCACTCGTGATCGTGCTCATGCTCTTCATGGTCATGATGACCGTGCTCATGTACATGTCCGCACTCCGGGCATACCTCTTCTTCCATCATCTCCTGCTCCAGGGATACCGGATTTTCCATTACCTCAAGAAGCTTCTTTCCGTCCAGATTTTCAATAGGTGTGGTAATGATAGCCGCTTTTTTGTTCAGACTGCGGAGAAGCTCCATGGACTGCATTGCCTTCTCTTCATCCACAATGTCTGTTCTGCTCATGATAATGGCTCCTGCATACTCTACCTGGTTGTTAAAGAACTCACCAAAGTTTCTCATATACATTTTGCATTTTTTGGCATCTACCACTGTTGTATAGCTGTTCAGCGCAAGACCAGTTTCTTCCTGGACATCCTGCACAGCGCGGATCACGTCAGAAAGCTTACCTACGCCTGACGGCTCGATAAGGATTCTGTCCGGATGATATTTGTCAATCACTTCTTTCAGAGATGCTCCGAAGTCTCCTACAAGAGAGCAGCAGATACAGCCTGAATTCATTTCACGGATCTCAATTCCTGCCTCTTTCAGAAATCCGCCGTCAATACCGATCTCTCCAAATTCATTTTCGATCAGAACTACCTGCTCGTCCTGGAAAGCTTCTTTCAGAAGTTTTTTAATAAGAGTTGTTTTTCCAGCTCCGAGAAAACCTGAAATAATATCAATTTTTGTCATGATTTTGCCTCTTTTCTGTTTTTGTTTTCAACGTACATTTGACCAGGAAGCAAAAACACCCCCTGGTCGCAGCCACTTATATATGCACACAACGGGGACATGAACCTGTCATGCCCCCGCTTTTTGCTTCATAATATCAGCCGTTGATCATAAAGTTTAACAGCTTATCGATATCTTCTTTCTCATATGCAACGATTTCCAGCTCCGGAATCTCTCCGCCGGAAAAAATGTTTGCCAGAGATACGTACTGGGACAGTTTGGATTTCAGGTTCAGTCTGTCTCCCTCTCCTGTTACAAGTTCAACTTTACCGTTACAGCTATCTACTACTTCAAAAAATTTGTCTACATCTTTAATATTGGATACTTTCATTTTTATTCTCCTTTCAGAATTTCTATTATCGGTTCTTCGTCATAAGTAATTGTCTGTTCCTTCAGACGCGTACAGTATAACGCATCTTTTTATAAAATGCAATGGTTTTTCTGCCAAAAAATCTGACAAAACATTACTTGTTTTTTATATCCGGAAACCGGTCAAAATATATTCCAAGTCACCTTAAACGATAGCATTTTTATATTTAATATGTAAATACCGCTACTCCGTATGGCGCAAGGGGATATGCAAAAGAGAATTCCCGGTTGTCACACTCTTTGGATTCCGCCTTAAAAGTCTGTGGTTTTTCCAGAAGTCCGTTCTCATCCATGATCAGCTTATACTGTTTTTTCTTCGGAACGCCCACTCTGTAATCGCTTCTCTCTACCGGTGTGTAATTAACCACAAATAAAAGATTGTTCCTCTTTGTAGGAGATTTGCGCACAAAGCTGAAAATACTTCTGTCTCCGTCATCTGCATTGATCCACTCAAAGCCTTCCGGATCATTGTCCGCTTTATACAGCGCCGGATATTTTTTGTACATATGAAGAAGTGTTTTTACAAAGGACTGAAGATCTTTGTGATTCTCCTCTCCCAGAAGGTACCAGTCAAGTTCCCTTTCCTCGCTCCACTCACGAAGCTGTCCAAACTCCTGCCCCATAAACAGAAGCTTTTTGCCCGGATGGAAAAACATAAATGCATAGGCGGCCTTCAGGTTCTTAAACTTATCATCCGGATACCCGGGCATCTTGTTCAGCATGGAGCACTTCAGATGAACTACCTCATCATGAGAAATAACCAGAATGTACTTTTCACTGTAGGCATAGGTCATGGAAAACGTCATTTTATTATGGTTGAATTTACGGAAGTACGGATCTGTTTTCATGTACTCCAGAAAGTCGTTCATCCATCCCATGTTCCATTTCAGGGAAAATCCAAGTCCGTCATCCTCTGCCTTGCCTGTTACTTTCGGCCATGCAGTTGATTCCTCTGCGATCATCACGGTTCCGTGATTTCTTCCCAGCACAACCGTATTCAGGTGTTTAAAAAATTCAATGGCTTCCAGATTTTTATTGTCCCCGTACTTGTTGGCAACCCACTGTCCGTCCTGCTTGCCATAGTCAAGATACAGCATGGAAGCAACTGCATCCACACGAAGTCCGTCCACATGACATTCCTCAACCCAGAAAAGAGCATTTGCTATAAGGAAATTCTTAACCTCCGGGCGGCCGTAATTGTAGATTTTTGTACCCCAGTCGGGATGCTCACCCTGGCGCGGATCCTGATGTTCGTATACGGCTGTTCCGTCAAAGTTCGCCAGACCGTGGGCATCTTTCGGGAAATGTCCCGGAACCCAGTCAAGAATAACGCCGATTTTGTTTCTGTGCAGATAATCTACCAGATATTTAAAATCCTGGGCACTTCCATAACGGGAGGTAGGCGCATAATAGCCGGTTACCTGGTAGCCCCAGGATCCGTCAAAGGGATGCTCTGCGATTCCCATCAGCTCCACATGAGTATACCCCATATCCTTTACGTATTTTGCCAGCTCATGAGCAAACTCACGGTAATTGTAAAATCCGTTTTCATCCTCATTTTCCACTGCATGTTTTCTCCATGAACCCGGATGCACTTCATAAATGGACATGGCATCTGTATTTTCATCAAATTCCACACGTTTTTTCATCCATGTAGAATCTTTCCATTTATAGTCCCCGATATCTGCAACCTTTGACGCGGTTCCTGGACGAAGCTCTGCTTCATTGCCATAAGGATCTGCCTTGTAAAGCTCCTCGCCGTGCATTCCCACAATAAAAAACTTATAAAGATCTCCGATCTTTGCCCCCGGCACAAATACCTCAAACACACCGATAGGCCCTGCCTTTACCATTGGGTTTGCCTCTGTATCCCAGCTGTTAAAATCGCCAACTACAGAAACAGACTGAGCATTTGGCGCCCACACCGCAAAATAAACTCCTTTTTTTCTTCCCTGCGTTGTGGGATGCGCACCAAGTTTTTTATAAATATCATAGTGTGTTCCCTGACCAAACAAATACTGGTCTAACTCTGAAAAATGCATTTTCTCTCCCATCCGGAAATACCTCCCTTAATCCCTGTTTCTATTTCAATTTATAAATCTGACTTTCCCCCGGCGCCAGTGTCACTCTGAGACTGCCGTCCTGAAGTTCCGGCTCCCGGCCGTCAATAAGGCTTGCCCATGACTTTCCGCTCAGAGGTTCCCTGATGCAAAGCTCCGCAGGCCTGTCATCATTATTCACTGCCACTACAATCCCTTCTTCTCCCAGTATTCTTGCAAACGCATACTGCCGGTTAGTCAGAAGAAGCTCCTGATATCTGCCGTCCGCAAGAGCCGGTTCCTGGCTGTGGATCCTGCCAAGAAGCATCACCCACTTAAGAAGCTGCGGATTATCCGGATGCAGAAGTGCTTCCTCAATATCAACTGCCGGACGAAGAGGATCGTCATTTCCGCCTTCTTTACGTCCCTGTATACCCCATTCAGATCCATAGTAAATGGAAGGGATTCCCGGAAGTGTAAATAAAAGCGTATATACGGTGAAAATATGCTCCGGAACATTGAGCTTGGATGCGATCCTGTCCACATCATGATTGTCCACAAAGGAATAAAGCCGAAGTCCTTTGTATATTCCGCCGTTTTCATCAAATTCTCTTCGGATAGTATGAGCGATCTCAAAATAATTGTGGTCGTTATGACCGGAATAAAGCCCCTTGTGAAGCTCATAATTTGTCACGGAATTCAGCATTTCCGGTTTTACATAGCGGCTGTAATCTCCGTGGATCACCTCGCCCATCAGCCAGAAATCCGCTTTCTTTTCATTGGTGAACCGCCTCATTTCTTCCATAAAGGAAAACTCCAGACAGTCCGCGCAGTCAAGGCGGATTCCGTCAATATCAAACTCGTGGATCCAGAAGCCGATTACATCCAGAAGATATTCCCGCACCTTCGGCTCCCGGAGATTGAGATTTACCAGTTCAAAACAGTTTCTCCATGCCTCATAGCCAAATCCATCATTATAAGGCGAATTCCACCCAAAATTGATTCCCTTGTACCAACCGCAGTACTGAGACTGTTCTCTGTTTTTCTGAATATCCTGAAAGGCAAAGAACTCTCTTCCCGTATGGTTAAATACACCGTCCACTACAACCCGGATGTCCATTTCGTGAGCTTTTTCCACAAAGCCTTTAAAGTCCTGGTTGTCTCCCAGTCGCCTGTCCACCATACGGTAATCTTTTGTATCGTATCCATGGGATGTTGATTCAAACAGCGGCCCAATATAAATTGCCGTACATCCCAGATCCTTTATATGAGGAAGCCATTTCATCAGGTCCTGAAATCTGTGAACCGTCTCCTCACTCTCATTTCTTCTCGGTGCTCCCGTCATTCCGATAGGATACATGTGATAAAACACTGCGTTTTCATACCACTTTCCCACTAAGCTGCCCTCCAAAATACAATTCCTCTGTCCATATTATACCCAAGATTCCCAGTCTCTTCAACTGCATTTTGTATTGTTTCAGACATTCTGCCAGTAACCTTATTACTGTCTGCACGATTTGAACAATAAATCCTCTGTTTCCGTATAAAAAATGCGTAACAGACATGAACATCTGCTACGCAATAAAAATCCAATTCTCAGACAGTACTATAAAACTCTGTATGTATGTTTTATGAGTTTTTCACACATAAGCCATTCGCTGTTAATAGTATTCTTCTCCGCTGCCGTCATCATAATATTCATCGTCATAGGACGCATCTCCACTTCCGTCTGAATAGTCCTCACCGGAACCGTCTTCGCCGCTTCCATCTGACATATCGCTTCCTTCATCAGAACCATCCTCACTGCTGCCGTCAGATATATCGCTTCCGTCCCCGCCTTCTGAAGCAGCCTCGGCGCTCAGCAGCGGCCCGTCATAACCTGCTACCAGACCTTTTGACAGACTGCTGTCCCAGAAATCTGCATAGGACGCATTCTGAAGCTCCACACCCTTTGCCTTCGCAAGCTCACTGACTGTCATCAGCTTATAACCTTTTTCCACCAGCTGAGGAATGATCTGAAGAGCAGCCTGTACAGAAGGCTCATGGATATCATGCATCAATATAATGGAACCGTCTGTCAGATCTCCGTTCATAACTGCGTCAACTGTTGATTCTACATTTAATGTCTTCCAGTCCAGAGTATCCAGAGACCACATGAAAAACGGTTTCTGTGCAAGATCAAATTCTCTCTGATCTGCCGCGCCGTAAGGAGCACGGGCTACTGTGGCTTTCTGTCCGCAGGCTTTCATCAGAGCTTCATCTGTTTTCTGGAATTCCTCTATCACAGCCTCATCAGAAATCCCCTGAAGGGTTGCCTCCGGGTGATCCCAACTGTGGTTTCCAAGCTCACAGCCAATATCCACCATCCGCTGAACTGTAGCTTCCCGGCCCGCCACATTCTGTCCCAGCATGAAGAACGTTGCATGAGCGTTGTTCTCCTCCAGACAGTCAAGAAGCTGATCTGTGTACTCTCCGGGACCATCGTCAAAAGTCAGGGCAATACGCGGCTTATGTTTCTCAGGATTATAGGAACCGTCCTCATTAAAGTACAGATCATCAAATCCCTGGCTTACCCAGCCTGTCTGTATGTAACCATTATCGTCAAAGGAATATGTCTGTCCGTCAATCTCCTGCATTCCCCCGGCATAATAGGTTCCGTCTGTATTCTGATACCATTTGCCATTTTCGTCCTCATGCCACCCGGAAGTCAGATCCGAAGCACTGGTAACATGAGATACACTGGATAAAGGCATTCTGATGGCTGCTGTTTCATCTGTTTTTACTTCTTCTTTCTGGGGTTCTGTTTTATCTGCATCTGCCGTTTTGCCGGCATCTGCTTCCACCTGCACGGGTTCAGCCGCATCCTTACCGCTGATCTTATTTGTAATGGGCAGAATCACACCCTTTATGATAAATACTGCTACAAGCACCACAGCCAGCACATAAGCGCCAAGTTTCATCATTTTGCGGCGTCGAAGCTGCTGCTGCTTTTTGCGCATCCTTTCCTGCAATACTCTTTTATCCATTGTTTCCCACCTGCTATTATATCAATCTGTCTTTGTTTGTCCTGTCTATCATACTGCATTTTTTGCAGAAATACAATAGCGCTTCCCGTGCATTTTCCATATATTTATAAAACTTTTCTAAATTTATCCAGTTTCCTGAGACCCCGTTGTCAGGCAGGCTGTTTCCGGCTCTGCACAGACAGCCGCCACTATACCGAACGGCACTGCTTCCGATTATTTATAAAGCTTTTCTGATTATTCCTCTAACGCGGCATCCTCATTTGCTACATCTTCATTTGCAGTATTTCCGGCGTCCTCTGTCTGAGTATCGTAAGCGCCTTCTTCTGTTACCGCATCTTCATTTTCTGCCAGCTCATCACCTCCGCCGACCTTCTGGTCTACCTCGGCCTGGTCAACAATAAACTTTTCCACTCTGAGAAGAGCCCGTGTCTCATTTACTTCTCTCTCTCCATAAAGATCCACAACTTCACTGATATCCGTTGCACCGTACTGCTGAAGCAGCTTCTTGTCCAGAGCTTCTGCTTCTTTGTCATCTACGCTCAGATTTTCTTCATCCATAATGTACTGAACGATCAGGTTCTGCTTTACCTTGGCCTCCGCATACTGTCTGCAGTCTTCCTCATATTCTTCTTCTGTAATTCCCTGTGATTTCAGGAATTCGCTCATATCCATCTGCGCCTGCTCAATATACTCGCCATTCAGTTCTTTATATGCTTCTATGGCTGTATCAATATCTTCTTCAGGATATTCTATGATCTCAGAGCTTTCAAAAACCTGGTTCCATGCATCTGCATAAAGCTGATTCTCAGCAGCTTCGTTGACGCCATCCTCAAGCTCCTTCTGAACAGCCGCTCTGTATTCGGCCACAGTTTTGCTGTCTGTATTTGCTGCAACCCACTCATCTGTAAGCTCAGGAGTTCTGCGGATGCTCTGAACAGTCACCTGATATACTGCAGACTTGCCGGCAAGCTCACTGTCATAGTAGTCTTCCGGGAAAGTCAGATTCAGCTCCTTTGTCTCTCCGGCTTTCATGCCGACAATTCCTTCATCAAAGCCGTCTGCCACAGCTCCCTCTCCGATCACAAGATCATAATCCTCTTCCGATCCGCCCTCAAAGCTTTTGCCGTCAATTGTTCCCGTAAAGCTGACTCTTACCTGGTCTCCGGACTGGGCTGTTCCGCCCTTTACTTCCTCTGCCTTATCCTGCAGACGGAATTCAATTTCTGTATCCACCTCAGGATCAGAAACCGGCTCTACGATATTGTTAAGCTTCAGCCCCTTATATTCGCCTACGGTGATATATTTGGAAATATCGCTGACAGACACAAGTCTGACCTCTGTTTTTTCCTCTTCCTGCTTTGTATCTTCTTTCGTTTCCGTCTTTTCTTCTGCTTTGTCCGTTTTCTCTGCGCTGCTTTCTGTTTTTTCCGGGGCAGATTTTTCTGCGCTCTTATCTGAGCAGGCAGACGCGCTGAATACCATACACATTACCAGCATTGCCAAAACTGTTTTTTTCTTCATAAATAGCTCCTTTCTGATGCCTTACGTTCATTTATTCTGTCACATTTCAGGTACCGGAGTGGGTCTTGAAGAATCCCAGACCTCCGACACGTCAAACAGGTCACTGAGCATTTCCGGATTATAATACATTCGGTATCCGTCCAGATTTCTTCTTCCCTGGCGCAGATACTGGTCTGAAAGCTGTACAAAATACTGGCTGGAATCCACATTACAGTAATAATGATATCCTCTGCTCTTATAATACTGAAATTTCGGATTATCGGAGGAATATCCCTCCCAGCCGCCGATATCTGCCCCAAAAGCAAAGATAATGGTATCTGTTTTTCCAAGGATCGGCGCCACATAGGCTTCCCATTTCTCATTATCCGCCTTCAGCTCCTCAGCAGAGGAATCGGTTGCATTTTTGTGTCCCCAGGTATGGCTTGCAAACTCCCATCCATTGGCTTTCATGGCATCTGCAACCTTTTTGGCCGCAGCCACATCTGCCTCATAGTCAAAATCAGGATGCTTTTCCAGAAATTCTCTCTGATTATCCTGAAGATTCTCTTTTGTCTTATAGGCGATATCTGTACGATATCCCAAAACGCCATTATATCCTGTCATTGCGAGAATGCCTTTTCGTCCATGATAGGAAAAATCAGGATGCTGCTTTACAAATTCATCAAGCAGAGGCACCATATCGTAATTTCCCACAGATACTGTGCCGTCATCCTCAATATACTCGCATTTTACTTCCCCGTTCTTATCCAGAACAAGGCGGGAGGCGTAACCGTCCCCGTCCATATAATGATAATAGCTTACGTCATCCTGAGACAGGACAAACGGAATTTTTCCTTTGGGAAGCATGATCTTTCCACGGCTCATGGAACCGTCCTTGTTCACTGTCGCCATATCGTGCGGACTTACCAGCACATAGCCTTTGTCATACATGGTCTGAATGATCTTGTTAAACTCGTCTATGGTTGTCATAACCTGGTTATAACCGCCTGAATCAGAATCCCCGTCAAAAGCCTTGGAAGTATCTTTTACCAGCGTGTGAAAAAATACATGGGTGATCTTTTCAATGGGATATTCCACCAGAGATGCTTTTGCCACCTGGCACTTTGCAGCTATATCCATATAATCCTTATTTTTTTCAAAGTCCTTCTGACTTTTCAGAAGTTTGATAGCCTCGTCATAATTATACTGGGCATACATGATCTTTGCCTGCTCCAGAACAGACTGTTCACTGTTTTTTGTTTTTTTCTCTTCTGTTTTCTTTTTATCCTTTGATGCAGACACCGGCATATATGTCTCAGATGTGATTTCCTGTGCTTTTCCGTTCCAAACCGGCATATTTCCACTGCCTGCCGCAACTGCTGCCGCAAGCGTCACTGCCAGAACTGCTTTTTTCATTTCTGGATTTTCCCCTTTCTTCTGTTTCCCCTTCCGGTTCCCTCTGACCGGTATATAAATCCGCCGGACACCCTCATCCGGCGGATGATATATCTTTATCCCATAGGCGGTACAGGAGTCGGTCTGCTTGGGTCAAATACTGCCTTTGCGTCAAAAAGATCTTCCAGAAGCTCTGGATTATAGTACATTCGGTATCCGTCCAGATTTCTTCTTCCCTGGCGGAAATATCTGTCTCTTATCTGCACAAAATACTTACTTGAGTCCACATTGCAGAAATAATTGTATCCCACACTTTTCAGATATTCAAATTTGTCTCCCGAATAATCTTCCTGAGCAGTAAGATCTGTTCCAAAGGCAAAAATAATGATATCTGTTCCGCCGATCAGCGGATCTACATTTTCTTTAAATTTCTCGGTATCAGTCTGCAGATGAGCCAGGTCGATCTGTCCTACATTCTGGTGTCCCCAGGTATGGCTTGCAAACAGCCATCCATTGGCTTTCATGGCCTCTGCCACCTTCTTGGCCTCTTCCCGTTCTTTTTCCAGACTGAAATCCGGATGTGCGTCCAGCCACTCCACCTTGTTGGCGTCCAGATCATCCGGCCGTGTCTCGTAGCTGATGTCTGTTCTGTATCCAAGGATTCCATTATACCCCGTGAGAGCTACGATGCCCTTTGCTCCCCTGTAGGAAAAATCAGGATGCTGCTCCACAAACCGGTCAATCAGCGGCACCATGTCATAGTCGCCTACCGAAACTGTTCCGTCATCCTCCACATATTCATTGCGAACCTTGCCTTCATCATCCAGCACAAGCTTTGTGGCATAACCGTCTCCGTCCATATAGTGATAATAACACACATCATCCTGAGACAGGACAAACGGAATTTTTCCCGGAGGAAGAAGGATCTCTCCCGGAGTCACATTTCCGTTCTCGTCAGCAATAGCCATATCTTTGATACTGACCATAACATAACCCTTGTCATACATAGTCTGAGTGATCTTGTTAAACTCATCTATGGTTGTCATAACCTGATTGTAGTCGCCTTCTTTATAATCACCGTCAAATGACTTCGCCGGATCCTTGATCAGCGTATGATAAAAAACATGCGTCACTTCTTCCAGCGGCCAGGAAACGCAGGTGGCCTTTGTCTCCTCGTATTTTTTTACTGCAGCCTGAAAATCCGCATTCTTGTCATAGCTGCTGTCGCTTTTGAGAAGCTGTACAGCCCCGTCATAATCATACTGGGCTGCCTTCAGATCCGCCTCTGCCAGAAGGTCTGTCTGCGCAGAAGCCTCTGCTGCTTCTCCCCCGCCTTTTTTGTTTTCATCTTTATTGGAAACTATGCCGGAACCGCTGCTTTTTGTAATGACAAAACGTGTGATCCCGCTGACTGCGCCAACTACTACAACAAGGGAAATCACTGCTGTGGCGCCCAGAACCGCCAGCTTCTTCCGGCGCTCCCTTTTTTGCCTGCGCAGCCTTCTCTCCCTTCGCATCTCACGGAAATATTCGTCACGTTCCTCTTCGGTCATGGCCTCCAGCTGCCTGTCCCTCTCATCCTTATTTTTCTCACTGTGCATATTTCTCTTTCCCCTGCCTCGCTCTTCCATAGTAACTCCTGTCCATTATTTTTCTGTAATTTTTAATATACCCAATACAAAATCCTTTATTCCGGCGTCACAACAGTCAGGGAATTTTACTGTTCACTCCCTTCCCGGAAGCCTGGTCAAAGTACCTTGCAATTTACATTCGATCATGGTATTTTTCGTTTTTTATCAACACATCTTATGGAATATTACCTATGAACATCTGCCCAAATTTGTCGAATTGTGTCACTTTGTTTATTATAACTTTTTATCTGTATAATTTCCACTGTTTTCCCCTAATATAAAATAATTTTCTGTAATCTTTGTCTAAATGATTTCTCTGGGATTTTACTGTGATTTTGCCCGAAACTGTTTGCCTTTTAACCGGATTAATGATAAAATATACTTCGCATGACAGGAATTCTCTCTGAAGGACATGTATGTCCGCCTGTATCTGATTATAAGAGGGAAAAATATACATATTGAGGAGGGTATCTATGAATACACTTACCATCGTCCTGCTTGTCATCCTTGTTGTTCTCGTTGGCGTACTGATTGCCCTTTATTTTTTTGGAAAAAAGGCTCAGAAAAAACAGGAAGAACAGCAGGCACAGATTGAAGCTGCAAAACAGACTGTTTCCATGTTGGTAATTGACAAAAAACGACTTCGCATAAAAGAATCTGGTCTCCCGCAGATGGTGATCGATCAGACACCGAAGATGATGCGTCGTACCAAACTGCCTATTGTTAAGGCCAAGATCGGTCCGAAGATTTCTATTCTGATAGCAGATGAGAAAATTTACGAACAGATTCCTGTAAAGAAAGAAGTAAAGGCTGACATCAGCGGTCTGTACATTGTAGGTGTACGCGGTATCCGCGGTCATCTGGATGCGCCGCCGGCCAAGAAAAAGGGCTTCTTTAAAAGAATGTTCAGCAAAAAAGACTAAAAAACACGAGACAGCTGTAAGAATTTTCCTGCAGCTGTCTCGTATTTTATTTACAGTACAAAATCCTTTGAATCGGCAGGCTGCGCCTGCACAGAAAGATAGCAGTCCGCCACATGCTCTTCATTCATGTCAAGGGCATAATCAACCTTCATGTTAATGTTATTGTCACTTTCATTCAGTTCCATTCCGGTAGCAACAATTCCCATCTGAAGCGTTCCGAACGGAGTGGTATAAAAGGTCATATTCTTTTTTCCCCGCTCAAATACCATATGTACATTAACCAGCCCCTGTTTCCTGACTTCCATGCCCTGGGGGGACATTTTTATGTAATTTATCGTAGGCTCTGAGCCTTCATCCAGAATTTCCTCATATCTGAGATAATGGCTTCCGTTGCGAAAATAATACTGGCCGGGTACAACAAGCTCTATGGGCTCCTGTTCCTCTCCCACTTCCATCATCTGAAGTCCCCGCACATGTATGAGTACATTTTTATCCATAAATGCCTCCTAATATTTTTCAATGTCGATCTTTTTTGTCATTTCCACATCATAGGGAAGAATCGAGCCTGCAAATGCCCGGAACTTCTCCGCAAGGTCACTGACATAAAAACGATATGGAAATTCTTCATTTTTTCCGCCTGTATTAAGGAGCTCTTTTTTTTCAAGAAGAGAACGAAGCTCCAGGGCTGTCTCGTAAGCCGGATTGACCAGCCGTACTTCCTCCCCCATAAATTCCCGGATCACAGACCGGATAAGCGGATAATGGGTACAGCCCAGAATCAGTGTATCCACATCTTTATCTTTAAATTCCTGAAGGTATCTGGCCGTGACCTCTGCAGTGACCGGATCGTGAAGCCATCCTTCTTCCACCAGAGGAACAAACAGAGGACAGGCTTTGCCGATCACCGTGATCTCCGGATCCAGCTTTTTCAGATAAGATGCATGAATGCCGCTGTCAACAGTTCCTACTGTACCGATCACACCTACTCTTTTGTTCTTTGTCTCCGCTGCAGCCACTCTGGCTCCGGGCTCTATAACGCCCAGGATCGGAACATCAAATTCATCCCTCACTGCCTCCAGGGCAAAAGCGCTTGCCGTATTGCAGGCGATCACAATTGCCTTGACCTGCTGCTCCATAAGAAAATGAATGATCTGTCTGGAATACCGGATAATATTCTCTCTGGACTTTCCTCCATAGGGTACTCTGGCTGTATCTCCAAAATATACGATTTTTTCTGACGGCAGATTCCGCATGATCTCACGGGCCACTGTCAGCCCGCCCACTCCGGAATCAAATACACCTATGGGCGCGTCTCTGTCTGGCTTCATAAATATAAGTCTCCGTTTCTGCACTGGTAGGACTGCGGAGCTTTTCCGCAGTCTCTGGTTTTTATATCATATCACCATTCCAGCACTTCCGCAAGCCAGAAGGAAATCTTTCGGGGGCTGTCTCCGCTTCCCTCCGAAAAGCAAAATTCCGGATACATGGTTCCCCACCATGCAGATGCAGCCGGATACTGTGGCAGCCTGAATCCTCCTGCCACCAGAATCGCAGCAGCCATTGCAGCAAGTATTGAAACCGTCAGACGGTTTTTTCTGTCTCTTAACCATTCCATTAGTCTGTACCTCCAAAATTGTTCCTGTTCACAGCATTATCATCTGTGAACCTCTGACCAGAATTCACTATTCAGAGTATAGACAATTTACGGCTTTCTATTCCGGTAAGATACCTGTTTTTAAAGGTTCTCAGCTCTTTTCCAGATATACCTGCAATTCTCCGTTTTCCATAATGATACGTGGAATTTCCACAAGAGCGCCGCTCTCATACCACTGATGATAAGCCTGCCTTAATGTCACCCCGTCTTTCTGCTGGGACGGCAGACGGTTTTCCAGAAGCCCGGTAAGATATTCTCCCGCAGAGGTTCCTCCGCTTTCCCGTGATAGCACTGCTTCCGGGTCTTCTGTCCGGAAAATATAAACATTTTCACCAACAAAGGGCTCTTCCTTAAGATATTCCATAAATATTTTCCAGCCTTCCCCTTCCAGAAGTCTGTCTCCCATAATAATCACCTGCAGATGGCTCATATCCAGATATTTTTCCTGAGAGCGGTCATAGATCCTTTCTATTTCATAAAAATCACTTCCTGTTATAGAAAGCACAGCCTCACTTCCTGACTCCTCCTGTTTCTCCTGCCCGGTAGCCTGAGGAAGATCCGGCATTCCATAAATAAGAGAAAACTCTGATTCTTCACTGTTTACTCCCAGTGCAAGAGGATACATTCTTTTTTCCGGCTCTATGGCTGCACATCCGCTGAAAAACACCACGAAGCAGAGGCCGGCTGCCAGCGCTACTTTTTTCTGTCGCCTGCGTTTTCCTCTCAGCGCCATAAACACCTGGATCAGAAGCAGACCGGGAACAAAGATGCGGCTCAGATAAAAGTCAAAGATTTGCCGGATTCCCGTCCCCTGAAATTTTATCAGGGACAGCCCGAAGATCACTGCAGGCAGCCACAGTTTCCCGCTTCCCATACGGGTCCGGTCGAGGATCCTGTGTCCGTAATGGAACAGACTGCCCAGGGCAAACAGAAGACTGTATAAAAGAAATCCCATCCACAGTACATCAAATCTTGCCAGTACATTTCCCGGAAGATCTGCCCCTGCCAGAAGGGGAAGAACCGGATATGCTTCATTTCTGAATCTCTGCCATCCAAGCACTGACGGGATCAGTACAAGCATTCCCATCAGGATCCCTCCCAGAGTAACAATTCCGAGGACCACAGGCTTTCCTGCAGTTCCTCTTTTTTCTACATCCTTCAAAAGAAAGGGCAGAAGCCCGATTCCGGAAAATGCTGCAAGGATTCCATAACAGCTTTTTAAAACCTCTTTTCCCTGCAGAACAGAAGCTTCTGTCATTTCTGTAAAATATTCCGGCGTGATCTGCCACAGACAGAGAACCATCATCAGTAAAACTCCGCCCAGAAGAAGTCCGCCTGACACCTCTGCCATTCTTCCTCTTCTCTGCATACCTTTATGGGTTCCAAAGCTGCAGACCGCTGCCGCCAGAAAAGAAATCACAATTCCCGGAATACCGGTGATCAGAACAGCCGGAACCAGCTCATCCATCAAATCCAGAAGATATGCGCCTGTCAGCGCCACATAGCTCAGAAAAAACACTCCTATGATCCTGCCGCCTGCGGCTCCAAAGGTTTTAATCGGATCCGTGTACCAGGGCGTCAATCTTCTCAGAAAAAAACTGTAAATCGCCAGAATCACCAATGCAGCTGCCACCCCCACAATCCCTGATATTCCTGTGAGCCTATTTTCTCCGGGAAGGCACAGAAGAAAAGGAGCCAAAAACGTCAAAACCATCTGCCTGTACAGCTGTCTGTGAGAAATTCTGTTATTTTCTGCAAATTTCATGATTTTTCCCTCCTTTTCAGCCGCAGGCTCTGTTCCTGTCTGGCGTAAAGAGGGCGGATCCGGCGCTTACAGAAGGGAAGTCTGAGGATTCCGTCCCCTACATCCTTTATGGGGGATTTTTTTACAAAAGGCAGAAGATAGGGAACGCCAAAGCTTAACAGACCTGACAGATGAGCTGCTGTCAGATAGATTCCCAGCACAATACCAAAAATCCCCAGATATCCTCCCAGAAACAGAAACGCATATTTCAGAAGCCGGAAAGCAGATGCAAACTCCTCATTTGGAATTGCCATTCCACCCAGAGCCGTAAGGGCTACGATCATCACAACGATCGGACTTACCAGATTTGCGCTGACAGCCGCCTGTCCAATGATAAGGCCTCCTACAATCCCAATGGCATTTCCCAGAGAACCGGGAACACGGACACCTGCCTCCCGTATAAGCTCAAAAGAAAGTTCCAAAAATACAAGTTCCACAACACTGGAAAAGGGTACTCCCTCTCTGGCTTCCGCAAAAGACAGCAGAAGATTTGTGGGGAGGATCTGGGTATGGAACCGTATTACTGCCAGATAAAGTCCGGGAAGAAGGACTGCCGTCATCAGAGCCAGATAGCGCAAAACTCTTAAAAATGATGCCATTTCAAAGTGATGATACCAATCCTCGCTGCTTTCCATAAATCCGTTAAAGGAGCTGGGAAGGATCAGGACATAAGGCGTATTGTCACAGATCAGAACGATTTTTCCATTGAGAAGCTCCTGAGCCGCCCGGTCCGGACGTTCCGTTGTCTGATACTGAGGAAATGGAGAGTACCACTCCTCCTCTGTAAGCTGCTCCAACATTCCGCTGTCCAGGATTCCGTCAATCTCAAATTCCTCCAGACGGTCTTTAATTGTCTGCAGAAGTTCCTGGTGGACAAGATCTTCTATATAAAGAAGCTGGATCATTGTATTGGAACGAACCCCGATGCTCATTTCTTCAACCTTCATCCTTGTATCACGAAGCCGTTTCCGCACAAGAGCAGAATTTGTTTTTACCGAATCGGAAAATCCTTCTCTGGAACCCCGGAGAACCTTTTCTGTTTCCGCTCCCGACACTCCCATATTAGGATAGCCCTTGCTGGAAATTTTCATTGCCCTGTCATAGCCGTCCATAAAAAAAATGGCGTTTCCTGCAAGCATAGCCGCCACGGCGTCTTCCATGTACTCAAATTTTTTTACATCTGCGATTCCCAGACTGTTGTTTCTCATAAACTCCTGGATCTGTTCCGGTGAACTTTCCCAGAAATGATTGATCATTTTCCCAAGAGCAGAATCATCCAGCATCATATTGGAAACCGCTACCTCAATATATACCATCAGACAGTCTGTTTTTCCCATAGTTCCAATACGCATGGGGCGGATCAAAATATCCGCGCAGTTTTTACAGCGCTCTCTTATATATGCTTCATTGTCCTTCAGCCTGGAAGAAATTTTTGTTTTTCCCATATACAACTCCTGCTACATCGTCTGCAAAAAAGAGGACACTTCCTCTTCCAACTCTCTAAATCATGGTAAATAAAAAGAGAGATACCATTTGTATCTCTCTTAGAATAACCACATTTTTCAGTTTTATTTACGATCGGATGCCTTTTCCCTGATTTCCGTCTCCTCCCGGATAGAGCATACAATGGCCTCTCTCTGATTTTCTATATGGCGGAAAGAGATCTCCTGGGCTTTTTTTACATCTCTTGCCCGTATCGCCTCATAAAGCTCCTTGTGTTCCTTAACCAGAAGATTCCTTGTCTCTTCATCCTTCAGATACTCTACACGATATCTGTAAATCTGCTCCCGGAGATTGTTCAGCACCTGGTTCAGACGGCGGTTGTCTGAAGACTGGTAGATCACCTCATGAAAGGCCACGTCTGCCTCTGCAAGCTTTACCAGATTTCCCTCAGCCATTGTTTTTTCAAACTCCTCCGCGGCATCCCACAGCTGGGCTAACTGCTCTTCCGTCATACGGGCGCAGGCTTTTTCTATGGAAAGATTTTCAAGGGCAATGCGAACCTCCAGAACATCATTGAGATCCTTTTCTGTAATATTTGCAACCTGAGCGCCTCTTCTGGGGATCATCACCACAAGGCCTTCCAGTTCCAGCTTCCGCATGGCTTCACGGACCGGAGTTCTGCTGACTCCCAGACGGTCTGCCAGAGCGATCTCCATCAGTCTTTCTCCCGGCTTCAGCTCTCCCTTGAGAATTGCCTTGCGCAAAGTATTAAATACAACGTCTCTCAACGGCAGATACTCATTCATATCAACAGAAAAATCATTCATCCTTTGTATTTCCTCCTTATCACTGATGTCTCCGGAATATCTGAATTGCGCGCTTACTCAGAACGGTTATAGATCCGTGAAGCAAAAACTGTTTTTGCCAGACCGCTCTTTTTCAGAGCCTCTGATGCGGCAAACATTTTTTCTCTGTCCTCAAAAATACCAAATACAGTAGGGCCGCTTCCGCTCATCATTGCCTTCAGCGCTCCTCTTTCTTCCATAAATTTCTCAATCTCGCTGATCACCGGATATTTTTCCATAATTCCCGGCTCAAATACATTCTCCATTTTTTCTGTTATGGAGCGCAGATCCTGGTTTCGGATAGCCGCGATCATTCCGTCAATATCCGGCCGTCTCTGAATGGCGTCCAGCCTCAGATTTTCATATGCTGTTTTTGTGGAAACATTGATGCCCGGTTTTCCGATCAGCACATAGCACTCCGGCATTGGCGGCAGAGGCGTTAATTTTTCACCGATCCCCTCTGCCAGGGCAGTGCCTCTCATCACACAGTAAGGTACGTCTGCCCCTACCTGAACAGCCCTTTTCATAAGCTCCTCCTGGCTGAGACCCAGACGGAACAGACGGTTCACTCCCACAAAGGCTGCGGCTGCATCCGAACTTCCTCCTGCCATTCCTGCTGCTACGGGAATGGATTTGGTAAGCTTCATGGAAATCCCCTCTTCCACATGAAATTCATCCATAAGAATCTTTGCAGCCTTATAGACAAGATTTCTCTCGTCTGACGGAACATAGGGCAGGTTGGAGCGCAGGGAAATTCCCGGTGCCTGTTTTTTCCTGATCTCCAGAGTATCATACATACGCACAGTCTGCATGATCATGCGCACCTCATGATATCCGTCCTCCCTTTTGCGGATCACATCAAGTCCAAGATTGATTTTTGCCATTGCCCTAAGACGCATAAGCCATTCCTCTGTCCTTTCGTACTTTATCTTTTATACTTTTTATTATGCACTGCCGTAAAATCTGTGGACAGTAGCGTTTTTTTCTGTACTTTGTATACAATTCTTTGCAAATATTTTATATGATTTTTACAGGAATTTCAATAGTCATTGTTCCACTTTTTTTATAAGGAGCAGAGGCTGCCCCACAGAGATCTCTCCGTCCTTCAGTTCATTGACTGTACTGATCTCCTCCACTGTAGTATAAAATTTCTTTGCGATATCCCAGAGAGAGTCTTCCGGTTTTACCACATAAACAGTAATTCCCGGCATTGCCCGCACCTTTTCCTCATCCAGAGGCTGCTCCTCCACCTTATCTATGACCATTGTTTCCTGGTAGCTCATAACAAGAAGATTCAGGCTCACAGTTGCCCTGATCTCTATTTCATCACTGTCCACCATGGAAGTGGCAAGCTGTTCCAGATCTGCATGAAGATAATACACACTCTGCTCTGTGATTCCGCCTGCTTCCACCGTCTGAGTAAAGGGAATCATGGTCTCCATGGAATAAAACGGCATATCGTCATTTCCCACAATATAAAGGATTTTAAGCTGAACAATACCGTCTACCTGCACGCCGCCCTCTACAATCCTTGTTTTATCCACCTTCACCTGTCCCTGGCTGTGACAGATCTGAAGGATCTTCCCTCTGGTTTCCTTCATTTCGATCCTGTCAGACAGCCTGCACTTGGAAAAATTCCGGATCAGCAGACTTTCCAGAGCCTCTGTTTTTCCTTTTGGAATACACTGGCGCAAAGGCGTATATACATCCAGGATCACCTCATGCTCTTCCTCCCGGTAAAGCTTCATATCCACTTCCAGTACCATATCTGCGATCAGAAGCCGTTCCTCCCCGTCAGAATCCGGCTTCACCTCCACTGACTGGCTGATCACGGCAGCCTCCATATTGGGGATCATATCTGCCGTACATCCCGGACACTCCACCTCCCCGGAAAACGGAACCGAATATTCCAGCCACTGGTGCGTCCTTCCCTCATCGTCTCCGGTATAAAGAACAAATACATACAGCTCTCCCTTTGCCTTTACTCTGTCCTCTTCAGGCCGAAGATCAAGGCTCCGGACTTCTGCAGTGTGCCACAAAAGCTCTGCTACATTGGGCTTATTGGAGGATAAAACAATCTCCTCCTTTTTGCGCAGAGTGTCCTTTTTATGTACGGCAAGACTTAAAAGCTTCATGGGCTTCTTTTTTACGGAAACAGTTTCATCGTCCACAGCCACAGGCAGACGGATTCCTGCCAGCTCATCCACAACTGCATAAAATGTCACTACTGCCTTTATGTTCAGCTTTCTGGAATGGATCAGATGAAGACTCAGATCCTCGATCTCCCATTTCAGGCACATTTTATCTCCGCTTACAATTCCCTCCAGATTCAGTGTCTCTTCCACAGGAAGCTTCGCAGAAAGACTGTACACTCTTCCTTCCTCTTCCCCCACATAAAGAAGATCTACATTGAGGCTTCCGCGGACAAAAGCGTGCCCGTCATTTAAACGGACCTCCTCCACCTCCACCTCTCCTTTATTCTGGATCATTCGTCCGATATCCGGCTTCACATCCGGAACATTGTAATCTGCATCAAAGGTTACCTGACTGGTTGCCCGGCTTTTTACCCGCAGCATCTGAATATCTTCTTTTTTTAATTCCACTTTTCTTTTCCTCCTGTCATTATTGAAACTGTACCGGTTCCTTCCGGTACTGTATTTTTACTGCTATATACGGATAGGACGGCGCTCCGCTCTGTTCTTCTGCAGAGGGACCCATCAGCTTTGTCTCAAAAAATACAGCCGTGGAAGAAGCTGAAAGCTCTTTTACCTGAATGCTGTATCCGCCGCTCATCTGTTTTCCGTAGCCTCTGATCAGATAAAGCTCTTTTCCGCTCTGATATGTGACCCTGAACTCTGAAGCCTTTTTTTCTTCCACAAGTGCAGCCGCTTCCTCAGGAAGCTGTTCCGGTTCCACCACCTCATACTCAAGAGGCATTCTTTTTTCTTCCTCGATGCGCACCAGCCGGCAGCCTCCCAGAGACAGAATCAGAATCAGATAACAGACCAGAAGGACTATCTTTTTCATAATGCCACCCCAATCCGTTCCTTGATAAGTATTGTATGTAATTGCCAAAAGATTTATTGCAACAATTTCATTTAATTTGTATAATGTTACTATTAAGGCAGCCGCACATGATATGGGCTGCCGTATACGAAAGAGGTACGATTATGATTCGCTTTTTACTTGTTGCTGTCATAGTGATCGGATTTCTGATTCTTTCCATTCCTGTTCTTATTGTAGAATGGATCATTGGTAAATTCTCTCCCATGACAAAAGAAATCAGCTCTCTCCGGCTGATCCAGGGCGCTTTTAAATTTATTCTGTGGGTTGCCGGAACAAAGATCACTGTGATCGGCGAAGAAAATGTCCCAAAGGATACTCCTGTGCTTTACATCGGCAATCACAGAAGCTATTTTGACATTCTTCTCACCTACAGCCGCTGTCCTATCCGCACCGGCTATGTGGCAAAAAAAGAAATGGAAAAGATTCCCCTTCTGTCAAACTGGATGAAATATCTGCATTGTCTGTTTCTTGACCGTAAAGATATCAAGCAGGGGCTGAAAACCATCCTCACTGCCATTGAAAAAGTAAAGTCAGGAATTTCCATCTGTATTTTCCCGGAAGGCACCAGAAATAAGGCAGAGGACGAAACAGAGCTTCTTCCCTTCCATGAGGGAAGCTTTAAGATCGCCTCCAAATCAGGCTGTCCCATTATCCCCATTGCCATGAACAATACGGCGGAAATTTTTGAAGCCCATTTTCCAAAGATCAGACCCTGTCATGTGATCGTGGAATACTGTAAGCCCATTTATGTAAAAGAGCTGGACAAAAATGACCAGAGACATCTTGGAGAATACACACAGAATATTATTCTGGAAACAATTAAGAAAAATAAAGATCTTGTATAAGCTGTTCATTACATGCGGTCCGGACAAAATCTTCTGAAAAGCTGATTTCTTCCGGAACCGCATTATTTTTAAAGGGAGGAAAATGTTATGAAATACCGTACACTTGGAAAAACAGGTCTCAAGGTCAGCGAGATCGGTCTTGGAGGCGAATGGCTGGAACGCCACAACACAGAAGAGGTAAAAGAGATCATTGATGTTTGTCAGAAAGAGGGCATCAACATCCTGGACTGCTGGATGTCCGAACCAAATGTCCGCTCCAATATCGGAAATGCCATCAAAGACTGCAGGGACAAATGGATCATTCAGGGACACATTGGTTCCACCTGGCAGAACGGTCAGTATGAACGTACCAGAGAGCTGGACAAGGTGGATGAAGCTTTCCGTGATCTTCTTACAAGAATGCAGACAGATTACATTGATCTGGGCATGATCCACTTTGTTGACAGCCCTGAGGAATTTAAAGAAATCATGTCCGGCGAATTTATTGCCTATGTCCGGAGCCTGAAAGAAAACGGAACTATCCGCCACATCGGAATGAGCACCCACAATCCCACAGTGGCAAAAACGGCCGCTCTTCATGGCGAAATTGAAATGATTCTGTTCAGCATCAACCCGGCCTTTGACCTTCTGCCTCCAAGTGAAAATCTGGACGATTATTTTGTGGAAAAATACGCGGACGGCCTGAACCGTATTGATCCGGAAAGAGAAGAGCTTTACCGTATCTGCGAACAGGAAAATGTAGGCATCACTGTTATGAAAGGCTATGCAGGGGGAAGACTTTTTGATGCAAAAACCTCTCCTTTCGGCGTTGCGCTTACGCCTGTCCAGTGTCTCCACTATTCTCTGACCCGCCCGGCTGTGGCAAGCGTTATGGCTGGTTTCGATTCACCGGAGCATGTATATCAGGCTGTTGCCTATGAAACAGCCACAGATGCAGAAAAAGATTATGCAAGCGTACTTGCCAACGCACCTCAGCATGCCTATGCTGCAGGACAGTGCACCTACTGCGGTCACTGCGCTCCCTGCCCTGCAGGAATCGACATTGCCATGGTAAACAAGCTTGCTGACCTGGCAAGGATGCAGAAGGAGGTTCCTCCCACAGTACGCGCCCACTACGAGGCTCTGGAGGCCAATGCCTCTGACTGCCTGGAATGCGGCGGCTGTGAGGAAAGATGCCCCTTCTCCGTACCTGTCATTGAATGGATGCAGAAAACCCGGGAGCTTTTTAGTTAAGACCGTTTAAGTCTGTTACCGGGAACCAGTGAAAATCCGGTGCCTGCTCAATATTAGTTACGTGAGCCTCGTCTCCCATAACTGCCTGCAGCGCCGGATCTCCCTCTTCCGCCAGCGCTCCATTTTGGATCGTCACACGATAATACTCTTCATATCCCATTCCCCGGCTGAAATCCTGTAATGAATACAAACCAGGCCCTTCCGGCGGGATTGCCAGATCCAAGGAAACTCCACTTCCTTCTACAGCTCTCGGCTGATAACCGGAACCTGTATTTTCCGCAGTATACACCCGGTATGCATAATAAATAAACGGTCCGTTTGCAAGCCCTTCTGTCAGAATCAGTTCTTCGTTTCCATCCTGATCCATATCATACAGAGTATATTCCCTCTCTCCGGTAAGCTGTCCGTAATCCCCATTTCCATATTCTGAGAAATTATATCCCTCTTCCCCTGCGGCTGCTGAATTTACTACACTGGTATATACAGATGCCGGATCTGCCGCAGCCGGAGTTGGGGTAGGCTCCGGTGTGGGAGTTGCCGTTGGAATTGGTGTCGCAGTGGGCATTGGCGCTTCCGTAGGCTCCGGTACTGCTGTGGGCGCTGGGGTTACAGCCTCCTCTGTCGAAACTTCCTCTGTTGCTTCAGACTGATTTGCCTCCACAGTTGTCTGCTGTTCTTCCCCTGCCTGATTCTGTCCAACAAAATGATAAGCTGCGGCTCCGCCGCCTCCGATCACTGCCACTGCTACTGCTACCGCTGCGGCCTTGCCTGCTGCGGTGTGGATAAACGCCTGCTTTGCAGCTGTCTGTCCCACTTTGCGGCCTGCGGATACAGCTGTCCTGCCTGTATTGCCGGAAGAGCTGGTGCTTCTACCAGAACGTGAAGCAGATCCACTGCTTCCAGAATGTGAAACCGTCTCTGTGCCGTGGTCTGCCGCACTGCTTTCTGCCGCTCCTGCTCCGTTTCCAGATGCTTTGGCGCTCTCCAGGATTCCCGTCTTCTGTGCCTGCATAACTGCATTGGCTGTGGCAGCAAATACAGTAGACGCTTTTTCGCTGTCAAGCAGATACAGGAAGAATACAACAGGTGCAACTGTGTAGAGCTGATACCCTTTTTTCTGAAGTTCCTCTGCCTTCGCCTTTATGGCTTTTCTTCCATATAGTAATCTTGATTTTACCGTATTTTCTGAAATCCCAAAAGTTTCCGCAATATCCTTAATGCTCTGATCATCCAGGTGATACATCAGAATACAAAGTCTCTGTTCATCAGAAAGACTATCGATCAGTTCATGCACCAGCTCCTGAGTTTCTTTCTGTGTATAGCTCCGCTCAGGCTGAAATTCTGATTTCTCGTCCTCGATATCAAGAGCAAACTGCTCTCCCTCATCATTTTCTCCCTCAAGCTGGGAAAACAGCATGGGACGTTTTTTTGCCAGCGCATTTTTGGCAGTGTTTGCCACAATGCGTCCAAACCATGCCCGAAAACTTGCAGGGTCTTTCAAAGTTGCCAGCGACTGCCATGCCTTTATGTAGGAATCCTGCAGCACGTCCATGGCATCTTCTTCATTTTTCATATATTTCAGCGCAATATAATACATATCCCGCTGTGTTGATTCATAAAGTGCGGAAAATGCGCTTTCATTTCCTTTAAGCGCCGCTTCAACGGCTTTCTTATAGTCCATTTTCTCTTCTGTCCTTTCTCACTGTCCGGCTGATCTTCTTTTTCTGTGTCCTGCTCAGCTCTGTTTCTGAGCGTTCTCTGCGAAGCAGCCATACAAACCATTTCATAACCAAACTGCTGTCCATATTTTCAGCCTTTCTGGTTTACTCCATATAACTGTTGTCCGGGCTGTAATAAAGAAGCGCCGGAACCAGGGTTGTCTTGTCGTTTTCGGAAGCCGCAGTATATTTAAGCTCCGCAGTCTCCCCCAGATCTACCAGTTCGGCATTCGTTGAATCAAAGGATACCAGCGTTCCCTCTCCGTCCATCCATACATAATTCAGACAGATTTCACGCCATCTGTCCTCTGTGTCATTCACAAAAGTAATTACATTATAAACCACATTTCCCTCTACGTCTTTCTTTATTTCAATTCCGTCCAGTGCTTTTACAGGAATGTAAGTAACTTCTGCTTCCTGAACAGCAAAATCAAGCAGCTTAATATCTTTCAGTTCCTTTACATCGCCGTAGATGGTATCCGGATTGCCGTTAAGAGAAGTAATATCTGTTACATCTTCTTTAGCTATGGTATAGATCACTTTTTTCGTTTCATGAGGAGCCAGCCCCACAGATTCCAGTGGTTCAAATTTCTCTGCGTCTATCTTCAGGGAAACGCTCCTGCCGTAAACCGTATCACTGCCGTTTATATACGTTTCTACTGTTTCCTCTCTTCCCCAGTCATCCACTACCATAGTTGCAGTGCATCCCAGCATAGGGAACACATCACAGGAAAAATCATTTTCATTGGATATGTTCATATCAATCTGGTACATTTCCGCATCTACCTGCTTCATAGAAAGATCGGAGATCATTACCTTATCTTTCAGGGAAGAGGCGCTTTGCGCTGCTTTTACCACACTTTTTCTAATCTCTATATTTCTCAGATAGTTTTCGGAATCCAGAGTAACCTGCTCCTTATGCTTTTTAAGATCTTCCAGCGGAAGCTTTTCTCCAAATCCTCCAAATAGACGTTCATCGATCATTTCCACCAGAGCCTCTCCGCTGAGATCCAGATAATACAGAAAGTTTCTCTCCTCATTGGGGGCAACAGTTACAGGCTTTATGTAGGTAGGATCTTCCAGAGAAATATTCTCTCCTCCCTCTGCATAGATCGCATCCGTATCCAAAAGGATCATTTCCTTTGATCCATAGTCATATTTGGGAGATACCAGTCCCACACTGAACATTGGATAAATCTGACAGGGAATATTATTCCGGTTGTAGGCAGTCACCTCGATCACATAACCGGATTCCGGCGCATTCTCTCCCAACGTTCCTCCATAGGCTTCCAGAGTCGATATACTTTGTACATTTATTCCGGCATTGTCAGATAAAGGAGTTTCCCCGTAATAATCATAGTTGCCGTAAAGCTGGTCATCCTCTGTCGCCTCTGCATTCTCCTGCATTTCCAGAGAATCGTTACTTTCTCTGCCCTCTGCGGCTTCTCTCTGAATATCAGGATCTGTCATTTCCACCATGTTATTACCGGAACTGTTTTCTGCTTCTTCTGTTTTCTTTTCCTCTTCCGGATTTCCGTTCTCTATTTCAGCCGGAGCTTCCACGATCTCGGAAACCTCAGAAGAAACCTGCATGATTTCGGTTTCTGTTGTCTCAGAAGCTGTTTCGGCTTCCGTTTTCTTCGTTTCTGTTTCCGGGGCTTCTACTTTTTCGGCAGCCTGTATAGCTTCACTTTTCTCAGAAACCTTTGTTTCTGTCTTATCTGTTCCTCCAATACTTCCTATTCCCACAGCCAGAACTACTGCCACAGCAACAGCAGCCGCCCCATACGCCCATTTTGGATGGATTTTCTTATCTCCTGAAGCCTCTCCTTCCGGCGTTTTGCCGAAATCCTGTATTTTATGCCTCAATACATCCTTCCGGCTGTTCTTCGTCTCCTTTGAAGCAGTCTGACTTACCGGAGCGCCACATTTGGAACAGAACTTTGTTCCTTCTTTTATCTTTGCACCACATTTTTTGCAAAACATTGTTTTTCCTCCCGGATCTGCATTTTATCTCTCTTATTTTGCACACGCACCTGTCGCTGTACAGGCAACATACATGATATAACATGCATGTATAAAAACTCATGTATGCTACCATGCTGTTAAACAGGAGGTAACTACATGATTTCATACGAACCCTTCTGGCAGACCATCCGCCGGAAAAATATATCCACATATCAGCTGATCTACGAATACGGGATTCTGCCTGATACAATCCAGCGTCTGCGAAGCGGCAAGACCATTACCACAAAAACTCTTAACACTCTCTGCAGTGTTATTGACTGTCCGATATCTGATATACTGATTTTTATTCCGGATGAAGAATCCAGATAATCAATACTGATTTTTTATATATTTTTATTTATCAGTATTTTGTCAGCTGAACTCTCTGTCTCATAAGCATATTGCTTGTCATCATAGACGAAATCACAGATGATACAAAAATCACCACACCGCCTGCCAGAAGCAGCAGATACCCCTGCCCCTGAAAAACGGAGGTCAGTTTGCTGCACACATACAGCAGAACCCCAATAGCTGCCAGATTGAATACAGAAGAAATCACAGGGGCACGTTTTAACAGAACACAGATAAAGGATACCAGCACCAAAATCCCCATAACTACAAGCATAATCGCTGCAGTACTTGTATAGTCTCTGAAGCTCTGATAAATCTCAACATTTCTTAATTCTGTGTCCAGATATCCGGTAAGTTTCCGCGCATTCTCTCCAAATACAAAAGTCGTCATGAACTTCATAATAGAAGGGGTATCACCCATAAAATCCGTGAATTTATTTAAAAATCCTATAAGGAAACCATTGGTATAGTTTGGAAGAAATACTGCCACAATCTCCATTACACAGCCGATCAGTACTCCAAAATGTCCAAGATTATAGGCTCTCAGATACCTTTGTTTTTTTGTTTTCGATTTCTTAATGGCTGATGCTTCCGAAATCTCCCCGGACCAGCCGGACTGTGTGGTTTTTTCACTTCTTATCGTGTCAGAATCCATGGTACTTTTTCCTGTAGCTGTATGTCCCATAAGATTCTTGTTTGCTGCATTCTGATTTATTGCACTCTGATTCGACAGAACTGCTCCTGTTACTTTTCCGCATTTGGGGCAGAACCGAACTCCGTCCGGTATCTGATTCCCGCAGTTTTTACAAAACATTACATTTTCCTCCCTGTATAGTATATAGTCAAGTCTTTTTCCTTTAAAATCAAGGTTTTTTTAATGTTTCATCAATAAATATCTCAGAAGAAAGAGCCATAGGAATGGACATTTCTCTGTATCTGGTACGAAAGTAGTGGATTTTGGGTACACGAAGTAAAACGTCTTCTTTTTTCATTCTACATGGCCTTGTGTATACCCATCCATCTACGGCAGCGAACCTCCCATGTCTACCAGGATCATCAGTCTATCGCTGAGTCCTAACTTCTCTCGTCCCGCCTGTCCATAACCAGGGTGTCAGCTTAGCTCCTTTACAGGGTCATGCCCTCTGGAAAATATTCCTGCCGACTACTGGCTCATTCTTTGTTTTTTGTATTACTGACTTCTTTTCCGTAACAGCACCTTTCAGTGGACGTTTTCCTGTTACATTATGTTTGTTACTTCCAGCTATCATGGCTGGTCCCAGCCTTCCAACTCTTCCTCTCAAAGGCTCAGACCGGCCATGATACACTGTCTTACTTCTTTTTATGCTGCTGACTGCATTCCTGGTCTTACAATGTCTCTTAACATCTTCTGACCGTCATAATCTATGCCTTTTGTCAGTATCGTATAAAATATCCGGATCAGTTTACATGACACCGCTATCACCGACTGCATCTTCTTTAGTGGGTTTTTCTCCCTCGTCCTGTAATAATGATGGATCTCTTTGAATTCTTTGTTTTTCCCGATCACAGATATCGCTGCTTCATACAATGCATATCTCAATCGCTTTCTTCCCCTGTGGCTGATCCTGCTTTCCCCGTTATGTTTTCCGGAGCTGTCTGCAACAATGGCATATCCCGCCAGCTTCTGCACCTGTTTCGGATTATCAAAACGTTCAATATCTCCAACTTCGGCAATAAAACAGCTTACCGTTTTTATTCCGATCCCACAGATTCCCATCAATTTATCTATATATGGGATCTCAGAAAGTAATTCCTCTATCTCTTCCATAAGTTCATCCATACGGCTCTTATAGATCTCATAGTCATTTAACAGGTTTCGGATCTCTTTCCTTGCGCTTCTCGGTGCTTCCGTATTTCCGATGCTGTGCTCCGCTGCTGTTACCAGGGTCTTTGCCCTCTTTATCCCAGCGCCTTTCAGCCTTGCATCCCTCCATATCTTATTGACACCGTCCACTCCAAGTCCTTTGATATCACAAGGCAAGGGTGCCTGTTTTATCACCATCAGTCCGCTTACCGCATCCGGATTCCTGTAAACGTCTTTTATCTCTGGAAAATAGATGCTGAACCAGCGGGCGATCCTGTTTTTGATCCTTGTGATCTCTTCCTGTGTCTGGATGCGGAGGTTAGACAGATTTCTGATCTCCGCATAGATCCCGGTTGGAATATATGGATAAGAGAATCTTCCTTCATTTACCAGACCTGCAATTGTTTTTGGATCTTTACGGTCATTCTTATTCGGATTATTGTCATCCAGTTCTTTGGATTTCTTGACATGATGCGGATTTACATGTACCGGCCTCATTCCCTGTCCCTGCAGGTACGCTCCAAGGTTTAGCCAGTAGTGGCCGGTTGGTTCCATTCCCGGAATCACCTTTTCCATTTCGTGTTTCTCTGCTATATCATCCATCCATGCTTTGAATGAAGCAAATCCATCTTCATCGTTACTGAAAGCAAACGGCTTTTTTGAGTACTCATAATTGCGCCAGCTAAAAGCCCTTGCATAATGGGTTTCACTTCCCACATCAATACCAACGATCAAAGTTTTTTCCGTAATAGATGCAATTTTTGCGTTTTGTGTGTTATAATTCATTTCAAGTACCTCACTGTTTAATAAGATTTTTACTAACCCTGCAAAGTCAGTAATCTTATTTTACTCTGAGGTATTTTTTTATCAACCTTCTTTCTGGGAATTCCTTATATTTGAATTATACAAGAAGCTCCCTATATAGATATTTCAAAAATCCTACTTATTCCAACAGAAGATTTTTACCCAGTTCAAGTCCCTGCACAATTGTCTCCGGAGACAAAAAGCCATCAAGCCCTTCCGAAAACGATTCACTTATACTTTCTTTTGCATCTTCCCACACTCTGCTTCCAAACTCATTAAACTGCTGCTCCTGTTCCTCTGTGTATCCACTTTCCTGATACTGAGGCTCCTGATATTGCTGCTGATACTGAGAATCTTCCTGCTGCTGAGCTGCCTGATATTCTGTTTCTCCCTGCTGCTGGGCTGCCGCTATCTGTGCGTCAAGAGCGTCTGCATCATATACCTTGATCTGCATAGAAGCGGCTCCCAGATAGTAGCCCTGCTCTGGTTCAAATCTACAGGCATTGTTCCCTGCGGTCTGATCATCGATTGCATATTCTGTATTGCAGACAGCAATGTAATCCTCTGCATTAAAATCAATATAATAACGGACATTTTTCGGAGTGCCGGCTTCCACCCGGACAGCATCCTGACACAACAGAGTCGGAGATCCTACAACTGCATCCGGAGAGTATACCGCCTCTGTATTCAAAAGCACCGCAGCTACATGCTCACCCGGATATGCGTCTCCCGTCAGATCACAGATAAACATGGGAAACACATAGTAGTCTTTCACATCGGAATTCACAAACTGTACATCCAGAACATAACCGTCCTCCGGCGCATATTCATCCAACTCTCCCTCATACTCGCTGACAGGAATACAGGAACTGGTAGTTCCTACCACCTCCCATCCCTCAACCTCATCTGTCTCTGCTGCCAGTACGGATACTGTTCCTGTACTTATGGACATTGCCATCATACCTGCCATTGTCAGTGCCGCCATCTTTTTCATAGTTTTTTTCATCATCTTTTTTCTCCCTTTCTCTTTTTGATTATATATATTTTTTCTTTTTCTTCGCGCCGTTTTACTTTTTGGGAAGGTCCAGCATCATAAGAACTTCTTCCATAACAGAAGCCTCCAGATACTCTCCCATGGCTTTGCAGCCTTTTTTCTGTGCAAGAACTGTCATTTTCTCCACTCCCTCTGAGACCGGACTTAAAATTCTGCTCCGATCCCCATCACTGATGGTTTCCCATTGCCTGAGTACAATAGTTTGTCGTTTGCCCATCTCATACAATGCCTGTTCAATCTCCTGACAGGTCTCGTTTAATTCTTCTGCATACCTGGCCTTTTCCTGCTGACTGCGAACCGCTACGGCCCGAAAATGCATAAGTTCCTGTAAAAGCTCTGTAATCTGTCTCTCATATGGCAGAAACATTTTTCTCACCTCCCTGTTCTGACCTTTCACTATACTGACAGACCAACACTCAAAAAGGTTTTATATTTTTATAAATTTTTTTATTTTTATTTTATCCTGCTCAATCATCCTGCTTCTGATCTGGCTGCGCCATTTCAGGCTCCTTTGATAATGGATTCCCACAATGAACACAAAACATGGAATCCAGATCATTTCTGCCGCCGCAGCCCGGGCATACTTTAGATTCAGCATCTGCCTGGACCTGCATTTCCTGCTGTCTTTTTAATTCCTGTTGACGGGCAAATTCCAGTTCCCTCTGATGGGCTGCTTCCCGGGCTTCCATTTCCGCCTGAACCTGCATCCGCGCAGCTTCCTTCTCTGCCTGAGCCTGCTGGCGGGTTGCCTCTCTCGCTTCCTGTGCCTGCTGACGGGCAAGCCTGTCTGCTTCTTCTTTTTCCTGAAGAGCCTGCTGACGGGCAAATTCTTCTTCCTCCTGCTGCTCTCTTAAATGTTGGATTTTTTCCTCTGCCGCTCTGTTTTCTGACTGATACTGGCGAATCACAGCAAAAAGATTTTCATACTCTGTACCCGGCTCCTCCAGATGAAGATTCACACACTGGATGCCAACCTGCATTGTCAGTCTTTCAATTTCCTTTTCATTGCTCTGTATCTGTGCATTAATTTTTCTTATATTAGATGCATATCTCTGCTGCGCACTTACCCCTGATACAGAACTTTTCATTTTGTCCAAAAATCCCATTTTAGTCCTCCTTCATTTATCTGTTTACTATACTGACAGGCCAATCAGCAAAAAGGTTTTACATTTTTAAAAATATTTTATATTTTTTACCAAAAACCAGTAAACAGATTTCATCCTCTTTTTATATAGATTTTATAACATCTATATAAGTGCGTCAATGACACAGGAAAACGAATTAAAATAAATTTCCATTTTTTAAAACTTTTTCTCTTTTTTCTCTGTCTGTATAATGGGAAGCAAAAATTACGGCAAAAGCGCTTTGCCTCCCATTGAAACTAGATGTTACATCATGTATACTGAAAGTAATGTATACAAAAACGAAAAAGGAGGAAAAAAATGAAAAAAACGACTTTACTAACCTGCCTTGCTCTGACCGGCGTACTGGGGCTTTCATCCACAGCCTACGCCTCAGAAGTATCTGTACAGAGCCTCATCGACGGCTCTTCCCAGACAGAAGCAGAGAACCAGCCAGAAGCAGAAAACGAACAGACAGAAACCGAAACACCTTCCACTGAGAATACAGACGATACAAATACCGTTTCCGTCCAGACAGAAAACACGGAAGCTTCCGGTACAGCCGCTCAGAAATCCGGCGAAACATCCTCAGACGGACAGGTTGTTCCCGGAACTAACATGTATGATGCAGGTGTTATTCCCTTTAACACCAAAATTTCCGGCACAGCCACAGAAGGCGTCTATAACTGGTATGCCTTTACCACCGGACCTGCTGCAGGAACAGAATATAAAATCACCTGTGTTAATACCACTCCCGGAGCCGATTCAATACGCTATTCTCTTTATGATGAATATGGCTCTCTTATAACTTTCAATGGTTTTACCGCCCTAGAGGCCTGTTCCGATGGTGTTCCCTCCACCATGGCTACTAATGAACTGGATCCAAATACCACCTATTATTTACAGCTTATTACATATGACGCTGATCCCGTTGATTACATCCTCAATGTAACAGATCCCAATACTCCTGCTCCCACCTCTGTTCCGGATTCGCAGAATACCCTGCCCCCGGATGGAGAAGTTATTGCCGGAACCAGTCAGTATAATGCTCTTTTGCTGCCTCTGAACACCAAAGTATTTGGAACCGCAGAAAAAGATTCGTACTCCTGGTTTTCATTTAATACAGGAGACTCCTCTGGAGATGAGTTCCGGATTACCGCAATAAATAATACTCCCGGAGCCGATTCAATACGCTATTCTCTTTATGATGAATATGGCTCTCTTATAACTTCCAATGGTTTTACCGCCCTAGAAGCCTGTTCCGATGGCGTTCCCTCCACCATGGTTACTAATGAACTGGATTCAAATACTACCTATTATTTAAAGCTTATTACATATGGCGCTGATCCCATTGACTATTCTTTAATTGTAAAAAATATGAATAACAACAACAGTGCATACAAAACTGCCGGAAATGTCATCGAGGCCAAAGGAGCAGAAGAAATAACTGAAGGTCCGGTTACTGCCGGAACCAGCCCGGACAATGCTCTGTTGCTACCCATTGGTTCAAAAGTATCCGGAACTGCAGAAGAGTCCACCTGTTCCTGGTTCGGCTTTAAAACCGGTGAGACTACAGGAACAGAATATACAATTTCCTGCATAAATACCACTCCCGGAGCCGATTCAATACGCTATTCTCTTTATGATGAATATGGTTCTCTTATAACTTTCAATGGTTTTACCGCCCTAGAGGCCTGTTCGGATGGCGTTCCCTCCACCATGGTTACTAATGAACTGAATCCAAATACTACCTATTATTTAAAGCTTATTACATATGACGCTAATCCCATTGACTACATCCTTGATATTCAGGCACCTGTAAAGGAAGACCCAAAGGGCTCCCTGGTCTTTGAGGTTCCCTTTGAGATCAATGAAACCCAGGTACAGTTTGTAATCAACGAAGCCACCTTTATTGATGAAGAAAAAGCAAAAGAAGCTCTGAAACCGGTAGCTGACGCAATCCTTGCACATCCGGATCACTCCATCCTTCTGGCAGGAACTACCGCCACTGACGGAACCCAGGAATCCTGTGTGGATCTGGCCAACCGCCGCTGTGAAGCTGTAAAAAATCTTCTTGTAGATACTTACGGCGTACCGGAAGCCCAGTTGGAAACCATTGGACTTGGCTATGAGCTGGATCCCTTTGAAAGAGGTCAGGATCGGGATGCCAACGGAAACTTCGTAGAATCCGAAGGCAGAAAAAACAGACGTGTAGTGGTTCTTGATGCTGAGGATCCTATTGCACAGGAGCTTATGAAATTAAAATAGTAGATATCAGGCAGAATACTTTCTGCTATTGATATATCCCGTTTGGAAAAATTATGAAAAGGAGAACTTTCATGAAAAGGAAATTAAAAAACATTCTGGCAATGCTTCTGGCAGTCATGCTGATCTTCAGCGCGACTCCTGCCACAGCATCTGCCGCAGGCAGAAAGCCAACTCCCGGAAAGGTCACTCTCACACAGATCTCCTCTCCGGCTTACAACAAAATCAATATTAAATGGAACCGCACTTCAAATGCCACCCATTACAAAATTTATTACAAAAAGGCCGGCGCAGGCCAGTGGACATCTCTTGCCACAGTAAGCGGCAGCGCCACCAGCTATACACACACATCTTCCAAAAGCAGACCTGTTACCCCGGGACAGAAATACACCTACACAGTCAGAGGTTATAACAGCAGATACAAAACCTACGGAAGCTATGACAGCAGAGGACTGACCACATATACAAAACCCGCCACAGTAAAGCTGAACCGCGCTTCCCTTGGTGCTGACAAAAAATCTGTGACCGTTTCCTGGAACCGAGCTGCCGGATGTAATTATTACTGTGTTTTCCGCAAAACTCCTTCCACCGGATGGAAACGGCTGGCAAATGTCCGGGATCCCTATACCGTCTACACAGACCGCAATCCCGTCAAAGGACAGACAAATATTTATACAGTCAGAGGCTACTACAGCCCCACAAAAACCTATGGAAATTATAATACCAGAGGACTTTCTGTAAATGTTCCGAAAACCGGGACTCCTGACAAACCGCAAAAGATCACTCCCGGCCCTGTAACTCTCAGCAAGATTTCAGCTCCGGCATACAATAAAATCAATATCCAGTGGAAAAAAGCCTCAAATGCCACCCACTACAAGATCTACTATAAAAAATACGGAGCCGCTTCATGGACAAACCTTGCTACCGTAAGCGGAAATACTTCCAGCTACACCCATACTTCTTCCAGTACCAAACCTATTATCGTTGGTCAGAAGTACACCTACACTGTAAAAGCGTACAACAACAGATACAACACAAACGGCAGATATAACAGCAAGGGACTGACTGCAAGCACCAAACTCTCCACCGTAAAGCTGAGAGGTGCTTCTCTTTCCGGGGATAAAAGATCCGTCAAAGTGTCCTGGAATCCGGTTCCCGGCTGCAATCAGTATTTCGTATACCGCAAAACTCCTTCCACCGGATGGGCACGGATTGCAACCCTGAAAAGTAATGTTACCAGCTATACTGATCAAAGACCGGTCAGCAACAACACAAATACCTATACTGTACGTGCCTATTACTCCCCAACCAAAACTCTGGGCGGATACAATACAGCCGGTTGCTCTGTTTCTGTTCCAAGACAGGAGCCAAAACCAAGATATACCTATGATATAAAAATCATAAATACCTACAATGAATTTTATAATATACTGGAGACGGCGCCATTTTTCTATATCAAAACAAATAATCCCAGAGCTGACAGTATCCGACTGCACTGGTCTCCTAATGCCGGATCTATCGTGGAAGAGTCTATACAACCCGGACAGTATCGGGATGTAAAAGGCACACGTGCACCCAACAGCAATATGATAAAAGTACAGGGCGGCTATATCACCCGGCGCTATCCCCAAAAGACCGGAACCTATAACGTACAGGTTCGGGAAATAAAACCGCAATTCCTGGATAATCCATTGTATGCTGATTCCAGTCTTAATTGCTGCTATGAAACCACTGCATCTGTTCGCGTCACACTCAAAGATTACAAGAAATCTGGCGTCAACTGGATCAATGGACTGATCAAAAAATATACAAAACCAGGCATGACCCCAAAGGAACAGTTTGAGGCGGTAATTTACGGCGAATTTGTTAACGGTTCCCGATACAGATACCCTACCACGATCCGCGGAGAAGAGGGCTATGCTACCATGCTGAAAGAACAGGGAGCATTCTGGCAAAACCACCAACTGAATTCCTTTACCTCTCCGAACCTGATGTATGACATTGGCCAAATCATTGGTTATCCTGTAGAAATCGTATCCTACGATGTCTCCAACCCAGATCATGACTGTGTGAGAGGCCCTGATGGAAAACTCTATTCCATCTGCCCAATGGTATCCACCGGACAGATAGACAAAGAAGATATCGAGTATATTGATTTTTCCAAATATTAACAAGGAGGATTTTATAAAGATGAGAATAAAATCAAACAGTCTTCTGGCTGTACTTATGGCAGTCATGCTGATCCTTGGCTTAACTCCATCCACAGCCTTTGCCGCAGACCAAAAGGCAACTCCCGGAACGGTTACTCTCACCGGAATCTCCGCCCCGACATACAACAAGATCAATATCCGGTGGAATCGTACTTCCAATGCCACCCACTACAAAATCTATTATAAAAAAACCGGTTCAAGCCAATGGACAGGACTTGCCACTGTAAGCGGCAATACCACAAGCTATACCCATACTTCATCCAAAACCAGGCCCATTGTGGTAGGACAGAAATATACCTACACAGTCAAGGGCTACAACAGCAAATATAATACAAACGGACATTATAATGCCAGGGGACTGACCGTACAGACAAAACCCTCTACGGTTCAGCTTTCCCGAGCCACCCTTGCTTCCAACAAACAGTCTGTTACGGTTTCATGGAACCGGGCTTCCGGCTGTAATTATTACTGTGTTTTCCGCAAAACTCCTTCCACAGGATGGAAACGCCTTGCAAACCTCCGAAGCCCTCAGACCTCCTATATTGACAGAAATCCGGTCAAAGGACAAAGAAATATTTACACGGTACGCAGTTATTACAGCCCCACCAGAATGTACGGCAATTATAATCCCAGCGGAATTTCAGTAAACGTGCCCTCATCCGGCAGCACCGGTTCCCAAAGACTTACACCGGGCACAGTAACCTTATCCAAAATTTCCGCTCCGGCTTATAATAAGATCAACATTCAATGGAAGCCTGCTTCCAATGCCACCCACTACAAGATCTACTATAAGAAATCTGCCAGCAGTCAGTGGATAGGACTGGCTACAGTAAGCGGAAATACCACCAGCTACACCCATACCAATTCCAACAAAACGCCTATTATACCAGGACAGAAATATACTTACACGGTTAAAGGTTATAACAGCAAATATAATACAAACGGCCCATATAACAGCAAAGGACTGACTATAAGCACGAAACTTGATACAGTAAAACTGAAAAACGCTGTGCTTTCCAAAGACCAGAAATCTGTAACTGTTTCATGGAATGGACTCCCGGGAAACGGCTTCTACTACATATACCGCAAAACTCCTTCCACCGGCTGGAAACAGATTGGATTGACAGACTATAGGTTCAACAGCTATGTGGATAAAAACCCAATAAAGGGACAGAAAAACATTTACACAGTCCGCGCTTATGTTGTTTTTTCAAATACCTACGGCGGCTATGATCCAAAAGGCGTATCGGTGAACGTACCTTCAAAACCCACGCCGCATAAACACAGCTATACTTCTTCCATTACCAGACAGCCAACCTGCAGTAAAGAAGGTGTCCGTACCTATAAATGCTCCTGCGGTCACAGCTACACAAAATCCATTCCTGCTACGCGAAAACATGTCTGGGAGGATCTGGGATCAGATGTAAGGTTGGACTGGAGTGGTTCTCTACAGGAAAACACTGGCCCTACCCAAAACGCGTTTAAAGTTTCTGCGGCAAATTTCTGTACCGGATGCGGATATTACTATGGCACAGGAATTAATGACAACTTTGATATCCGGTATTTTGACCATTTAGACAACCCTAACTCAGAACATTGTCTGGGCGGTTATACCTTACTCCATATATATGAAATTCATCACCTTCTTGAGTGTAGAAACTGTAATATAAGTAAATGTGGGAAATTTTCCCATTATCAATATACTTTCACATGGTACGGACATAACGATAAAATCAAGCTGGAAGACTGGCAGATCAAAGAACTGGGACTGCCCCTTGACGGCACTGTAAAAGTAACTCTTTAATAAAAACAGTTTTTAATACAGTCTGTAAGAGGACTCTCAGTCCGACAGCAAAAATAATCCTGAGTATTTTGCGGTTACTACATCACACAAGTAACAATCCACACCGAAGCTGCCATCCCGGCCAACGTAGCAACAAGCGCGCCGGTCAGTGTATATCTTGTTTTCTGTATGCCTACAGAGCCAAAATATACGCTCATGCAGTAAAAAACACTTTCTGTGGAGCTGAGCATCAGACCTGCCATCAGCCCCACAGGAGAATCTGTCCCAAATTCCTTAAAAATGTCCAGAAGCAGCCCTGTTGCTGCGCTGGACGAAAACAGTCTTACAATTCCAAGAGGAACGATCTGCGGCGGAATACCCGCCGCAGAAGTTACCTTTCCCAGTATTTCTCCCAGAAAATCAAGAAAACCAGAAGCTCTGAGAACTCCCACTGCAGTCATAAGGCCGATCAGTACAGGAATCAGACCTTTTACTGTTTTCAGCCCCTCTTTTGCCCCTTCCAGAAAGTCACTGTATATATCTCTTTTAGAAAGAAGTCCATGTCCCACCACATAAAACAAAAGAAAAGGTATCATAAACCCGGAAATATAGGAAATAAGCTTCATGAAATCTCCATTTTTCTGTTTATGATACCTTATGAAATATGTCCTCTCTTTATGTACGACAAGATTTCGTCACATGATTTTTAATGATAAACGATAAATTTTTATTGACATTCACAAATCACTTTGATATATTGAAATTAACGATAAACATTAAATCTTATATGATATTCATAATATTTCGTGCAAAGGAGGAATGTATATGGAAAACTCTGCTATCCAAAAGATCAACAAACTGGGACGTATCGGAGTAATCGTCATCCGGGTGATAAAGGTAATTTCTGTTTTTATACTTGCCGTATTTCTCATCGGACTTTTTACCTGGGGCTATATTCCCAAAGGGCACATCACACTCAATTATTTTGAAAAGGTAGTGGTTGAAACAGGCCCGGAGCTTGATTCACTGGATCTACGCAACATTAAGATGAACAACGTTATTCTGGATCATTCTGAAGAAACTGAAAACGGCCGCCGTTACTGGGGCGAACAGCAAAATTACTCTCTGGATGATCCCGCAATGGTCATGCTTTTGTACGTGATATGCTTTGCAGTCTTTTATGTCATCCTGCGCTACGGCGGAAAACTGTGCAAAGCGTTCCGTACCTGCCGCTCCCCCTTTGATCCTGAAGTAATCAGCAATATGAAAAAACTGGAAATTGCCATGATTCCATGGGCTCTGATATCTATCTTTACAGATACCTTCGCCACAGTATTACTTATGAAAGGCAGACCTTCCCTGACTGTGAACATCAATCTTCTCCTGCCCATTTTTATACTGTATACTCTGCTGTTTATTTTCCAGTATGGCGCACAGCTTCAGCAGGAATCTGACGAAACAATTTAACAGAAAGGATCTGACTTCTATGAATAAAATAATTTTTTCAGAAAAAACTTCCCTCTCACTGAAAAACAAATCCTTAACCACCTGTCAATATGCCGCTGTTTTTCTGAAAGGGATTTTGCTGTTTCTTCTTTTGGCTATGTTTTATTTAATCCTGCTCCCTGTTCTGGCAAAAGCAGGACTGGTTCCCTTCCACTATGAGTATACAGACAATTATCACCAGTTTTTTACCTGGTCAGATGCATGGTGTACAGGATTCTCCCTGCCCTCTGATCTATCAGGCCAGATTGCAGATCCTCTGAATAGCTATCTGATTTATGGTATTCTTGAAAGTATCCTGACCCTTCTTCCTGTTATGATCGTTCTTCTTTTTGTAAAACGGATCCTGGACAGAACCCTGAAGGAACACACACCATTTACTCGAAAAACGGAAAAAGATCTGCGGGTCATTTCATGGATTCTGATCATCATGGCTCTGTTTAAAAATACTTTGTATTACAGCCTGATCGAAAAGTTTCTCTTCGATTCTGTCTTTTTCCGCTTTCCGGATATCAGCGGTGAAATTTTGGTAATGGGAATCCTTGCCCTGATCCTTTCAGAAATTTTCCGGTATGGTATTGATCTTCAGGATGAAGCTGATATGACAATATAAGGAGATGGAAAAATGGCAATTATTTTAAGACTTGACCGGGTGATGGCAGACCGGAAAATTTCTCTGAACGAGCTGGCAGAACGGGTCGGCATCTCCAACGTTAATCTTTCCAATCTGAAAACCGGAAAGGTTCGTGCAATACGCTTTTCCACCCTGAATGCCATATGCAGGGAGCTTGACTGCCAGCCGGGAGATATTCTTGAATTCTCTCCGGATGACCCTTCCTGACTTTCCCTGTTCTGTCGTTTAAACTCATAATAAAACTTCCCGGAAATCACCTGCTTCCGGGAAGTTTTTTATCTGTAGTATTTTTCTGAATCTGGAAAAGAAACAGTAAATCAATCTCTTCTTTACCTTCCCATGTTTTCATGGGACAGGTCATTTCCGTATAAATATTCAGGCTTTTTCTGTACCTGGTTTCCTTCCTGCACTCTTTAACAGAACACATACTGCAAATATTGTCACTATCCCCTCTGTTACAGGGTAGGACAGCCATACGCCCTGCATTTCAAACACTGCTGAAAGAATAAAGGCAGCAGGAATGATCACAACCAGCCCCCTCAATACAGAGATCATCTGAGCCGGAAGCGCCCGTTCCGTAGAGGTAAAAAACATGGCCGAAACAATATTAAAGCCCACAAATGGCACAGCCAGGAAGTAAAGCTTCAGCCCCTCTTCCGCAATCTTCTGAAGCTGCATATCGTTTTCGCTGTTAAAGACAGATGTGATCGGCGATGCGAACAGGAACACGATTCCGTAGATTACCGCAGCTGTTCCCAGAAGGGCTATAACGGCATAACGAAATATTTTTCCTGTATTTTCCGCATCTCCGCTTCCGTAAGAGCGGCTGGCAATAGGCTGCATTCCCTGGGCGATTCCGGTAAACATGGATGTTACCACAAGAGAAATATTTGTTACCACTCCATAGGCAGCCACACCCAGATTTCCACGGATTCCCAGAATAATAAAGTTAAATACAATAATCACAATACCGGAGGCCAGCTCTGAAATAAAGGATGGTATACCCAGTGAAAAGGTGGTTCCCGTTAATCTGATATCCGGCTTTGCAGGACTGAAATGGAAGTTATTTTTTCTGCTTATCCAGTGTTTCGACAGCACGCCGACACTGATCACAGGAGCCAGTCCTGTGGCAAAAACAGCGCCGAAAATTCCCATTTTCATTGGAAAAATAAACACATAATCCAGTATGATGTTTGCAAAGCTTCCTGTCAGCATCGCTGTCATTGCAAGTCCCGGATTCCCGTCATTACGGACAAAACACAAAAGAAAATCATTTGTCATAAACGCAGGCGCAAACAAAAGAACTACCATAAGGTATGTTTTTGTCATTTCAAAAATTTCCCCGTCAGCGCCAAGAAGAGACGTGATATTTCCGGAAAAGCCAAGTCCCATAAGGACAAAGATCAAGGCAAAGATTCCAACCAGATACGCGGTATTCGTAAAGATCCTGTTGCCCTCCTGTTCCATTTTCTGCCCCCGGAAAATAGAGTATTTTGTGGCGCCTCCCATTCCCAGCATCATACCGCAGCCGTGTACAAAGCTGTACACGGGAATAGCAATATTCAGGGCAGCCAGACCGTCAGAGCCCAGTCCTCTGGCAATAAAAAAGGTATCTGCCAGAATATAACAGGACAGCCCGATCATTCCCAGAACATTCAGGCTGGTATATCGCATAAATTCTCCCAGACATGATGTTTTTTTCATATTCCCTCCTGTTGTTTTTATATTTCCCCCTGTTTCCAACACACCTGGCCGGCAAAACAAAAACGCCAGTATTTTCGCTTTCTAAGACCTACGGCGAAAAAACTGACGTCTTTATCCTCTTACCCGGTGGCAGAGGGATCGTTTCTTTTATTTAATCTGAATGGTATGATATCACATCCCAGGAGACCGGTCAAGTATTAACTCTCTGTGGGCAAAATACACAGAAAGGCTTCAGCCACTCACCTTCTGCTTCTGTCCATGATCTTACAGAACACCACCGCCACCGCTGTGCTCACTGCTGTAGCCAGTATAGCCGGGCCCACAATAGCAGCCGGATCAGCGCTTCCGTATTTTGTTCTGTATGCGATCATATTTAGCGGGATCAGCTGAAGAGAAGAAACGTTTATGATCATAAAGGTACACATGGCAGAACTTGCTGTACGTGGACTGCGTCTTCCTGTTTTTCCATATCTTCTGCACTCCTCCTTATTCAGACGGTCCAGTTCCTCCATTGCTTTTAGTCCTGCGCTGGTGCTTGCCCAGGAAATCCCAAAAAGATTTGATAAAAAATTCAGAGAAATATAATGACAGGCCGGGGAATCCGGTTCCAGACCGGGAAACAGAAATTTAAGAACAGGCCTCATCCTTCCTGCAAGCTGCGACACCAGCCCGGCATTTTCCGCAATTTTCATGATACCTGTCCACATGGCTGTAATCCCCGCCATTGTAATGCAAAGGCTCACCGCCTCTCCTGCGGAAGAAACAACCGCTTCCGTTACAGCCTGAAGGTTTCCTGCAAAAGCGCCGTACAAAACGCCAATAAGTATCATTCCGCCCCATAAATATGTCATACCTTTATCCTCCGGGACTTTCTCCACATATCTTATGACACACAAAAAACATTTTATTCCCACAGATCATATCTCGGAAATCAGACTCTCCCAAAACTGTTTCTGTGGAAATAAACCTGACCCGTGTTTTGAAAAGCACACCGGAATGACGCCTCAGCAGTTCCGTTCACAGAATAATTCTGTAAACAACACAGGCAGTCTGCTCTGAAAAGCAGGCTGCCTGTAAATATATTTCATTATTTGATAATTACTTTGTCCAGATGCCACATATCATCTACATACTCCTGAATAGTGCGGTCAGAAGTAAATTTTCCGCTGCAGGCAGTGTTCATCATTGCCATTCGAGCCCAGCGTTTTTCATCTCTGTAAGCCTCTTCCACTTTTTCCTGCGCTGCTGCATAAGCTCTGAAATCAGCCAGGATAAAGTACTGGTCAGCTTTGTCATAGCCGTTTCCATGAAGCAGAGAATCATACAGATCTCTGAACAGCTCTGTATCATTAGAGAAGGTTCCATTGATCAGTTCCATAAGAACCTGACGGATCTCACCATCTGTATTGTAGATCACATTCGGATCATAACCGCCATTGTTTTCATAGTTGATAACTTCATCAGAACTGAGGCCGAAAATAAAGGCATTTTCTTCGCCTACTTCCTCAACGATCTCCACATTGGCGCCGTCCATGGTTCCCAGTGTAGGAGCGCCGTTCAGCATAAACTTCATATTACCTGTACCGGAAGCTTCTTTACTTGCAGTAGAGATCTGCTCGGAAACGTCTGCTGCTGCAAAGATCATCTCTGCGTTGGATACACGGTAATTTTCAATGAATACAACCTTGATCTTGTTATCAATGGACTTGTCATTATTTACAACATCCGCAACTGAGTTGATCAGCTTGATGATTTTTTTTGCACGGGCATAACCTGCGGAAGCCTTTGCTCCGAAAATAAAGGTTCTCGGATAAAATTCCATACCCGGATTTCTTTTGATCTTATCATAAAGATAAATCACATGCAGGATATTCAGAAGCTGACGTTTGTACTCATGAAGTCTCTTAACCTGAACGTCAAAGATGGAATGAGAATCTACCTCAACACCATTATGTTCCAGAATATATTTTGCAAGGCGAACCTTGTTCTGGTATTTGATGTTCATAAACTCCTGCTGCGCTCTCTCATCATCCACATAAAGTTTCAGCTTGCTGATCTGGGAAAGATCTGTGATCCAGTCCGGACCAATGTGATCTGTTACCCAGTTTGCAAGAAGCTGATTTCCGTGAAGAAGGAAACGTCTCTGGGTAATACCGTTTGTTTTGTTGTTGAATTTCTCAGGCATCATCTCATAAAAATCTTTCAGCTCCTGATTTTTCAGGATCTCTGTATGAAGTCTGGCAACACCGTTTACGGAAAATCCTGCAACAATGGCAAGATGAGCCATTTTTACCTGACCATCATAAATAATAGCCATTTTTTTGATCTTCTCGTAGTTACCCGGATATTTTGCCTGGATCTCAATGATAAATCTGCGGTTGATCTCCTCAATGATCTGATATACACGGGGAAGCAGTCTGGAAAACAGCTCGATCGGCCATTTTTCCAGCGCCTCTGACATAATGGTGTGATTGGTGTATGCCACACATTTTGTTGTGATATCCCATGCCTCGTCCCATCCAAGACCTTCCTCATCTATAAGGATACGCATCAGTTCCGCTACTGCTACTGTAGGATGAGTATCATTCATCTGGAATACAACTTTTTCATAAAGTTTACGGATATCACTGTGATTTTTCTTATACTTCTCGATTGCAGCCTGAAGACTTGCGGAAACGAAGAAATACTGCTGTTTCAGACGCAGTTCCTTACCTGCCATATGGTTATCGTTAGGATAAAGCACCTCGACGATATTGCGGGCAAGGTTTTCCTGCTCTACAGCTTTCTTGTAATCACCCTTGTCAAAGGAATCCAGTCCGAAGTCTACGATGGGCTCTGCATCCCAGATGCGGAGAGTATTTACGATCTTATTGTTATATCCCAGGATCGGCATGTCAAAAGGCACTGCCTTTACTGCCTGATATCCCTCATGGATAAATCTGTTTGATCCGGTTGCCGGGTCATATTCCACACGGACATATCCGCCGAAGTGAACCTCCTTGGCATATTCCGGACGGCGCAGTTCAAAAGGATAACCGTTTTTCAGCCAGTTATCCGGAACCTCAAGCTGGAAACCATCCTTGATCTCCTGCTTGAACATACCGTAACGGTAACGGATACCGCAGCCATAGGCACAGTAATTCAGAGTTGCAAGAGAATCCAGGAAGCAGGCTGCCAGACGTCCAAGACCGCCGTTTCCAAGAGCCGGATCCGGCTCCTGATCTTCAATTACATTGAGATCAAGACCCAGTTCCTCAAGAGCTTCCTTTACCTCGCCATAGGCTGTCAGGTTCAGAAGATTGTTGCCCAGAGCGCGGCCCATAAGGAACTCCATGGACATATAGTATACAATCTTCGGATCCTGTTTCTGATATGCATTCTGTGTCTCAAGCCAGTTGTCAATGATAACATCCTTTACTGTATAGCTGACTGCCTGAAAAATCTGTTCCTGAGTTGCCTCTTCAAGGGTTTTGCGATACAGAAATTTTACATTTTCTTTTACGCTTTCTTTAAAAGCCTCTTTTTTGAACTGCTTATCTATCATTTCTTTTTCCTCCTACTTTCTGGTTACACCAAGAACTACATTCTCTTTGTTAATGCTCCATTCTTTTACATAACCATCAGTTTCGTTCAGAGTGATCTCCTCTGCCAGAACCTCAGACATGATTTCATCCCTGTGGTTTTCCATAATATCCATAATGCGCTGATTGTCTTTTGCATAAACATGGATCTTATCCATAACCTCAAAGCCAGCCTCTTTTCTCATTGTCTGAATCTTACTGATGATCTCCCGTACAAATCCTTCCTCGATCAGTTCCGGAGTCAGGTTTGTATCAAGAACTACAGAAGTATCTCCGTCTGTTTCTGTTACATATCCCTCTGTCTGAGCTGTCTCGATCAGAAGATCTTCTTCAGCCAGTTCCACTTTGTTTCCGTCAATATCCAGAGTAAGAAGTCCTGTTTCCTTCAGTTCTTTCATAGCCTCTGTTCCATTAAGCTCTGTAAGAGCTGTGCGGATACCGTTCAGAAGTTTTCCGTATTTTGGTCCCACTGTGCGAAGCTGAGGCTTGAAGCTGTAGGAAATAAAGGATTCAACGTCCTTTGCAAATTTTACTTCTTTTACATTCAGCTCATCTGCAATGATATCTGTATAGAACTGATCCATTTCCTTCTCAGCCTTTACAAACATAGTTCCGATAGGCTGACGGTTCTTGATATTTGCAGTATTTCTTGCTGCACGGCCAAGAACAACCACTTTCAGAAGAGCTTCCATATCCTCTTCCAGCTCTTTGTTGATCCATTCTGTTTTTACCTCAGGGAAATCACAGAGATGGATACTTTCCGGAGCAGACGGATCTACGCTTCTTACAAGGTTCTGGTACATATCCTCTGTCATAAACGGAATCATAGGAGCTGCAGCCTTGGAGATTGTCACAAGAGCTGTGTACAGGGTCATGTATGCATTGATCTTATCCTGCTCCATTCCCTTTGCCCAGAAACGCTCACGGCTTCTTCTTACATACCAGTTACTCATTTCGTCCACAAATTCCTGAAGTGCTCTTGCACTCTCCGGAATTTTGTAGGAAGCAAGGTTTTCGTCAACAGCTTTTACCACAGAATTCAGCTTGCTGAGAAGCCATTTGTCCATAACCGGAAGGCTGTCATAGTCCAGATTGTATTTTGTCGGGTCAAACTCGTCAATATTTGCATAAAGCACAAAGAACGCATAAGTGTTCCACAGAGTGCTCATGAATTTACGCTGTCCTTCCACAACAGCTTTGCCGTGGAAACGGTTCGGCAGCCACGGAGCGCTGTTGATATAGAAATACCAGCGGATAGCGTCTGCGCCGTATTTTTCCAGAGCGTCAAAAGGATCTACCGCATTTCCTTTGGACTTACTCATCTTCTGTCCGTTTTCATCCTGAACATGTCCCAGAACAATAACATTTCTGTAAGGAGCCTTTTTAAACAGCAGGGTAGACTCTGCCAGAAGAGAATAGAACCATCCTCTTGTCTGGTCGACTGCCTCGGAAATAAAATCTGCCGGGAACTGCTGCTCAAACAGATCCTGATTTTCAAATGGATAATGATGCTGCGCAAAAGGCATTGCTCCTGAATCAAACCAGCAGTCAATAACCTCCGGTACACGGTGCATGGTTCCGCCGCACTCCGGACACTTCAGAGTGATCTCGTCAATGTACGGACGGTGAAGTTCCACAGTTTTTGCCTTCTCATCACCGCTCATCTCAAAGAGCTCCTGACGGCTTCCGACAGAATGCATATGTCCGCATTCACACTGCCAGATATTTAAAGGTGTTCCCCAGTAACGGTTTCTGGAAATACCCCAGTCCTGAACATTTTCCAGCCAGTCGCCGAAACGTCCCTTACCGATATTCTCCGGAATCCAGTTGATGGTATTGTTGTTGCGGATCAGGTCTTCCTTCACTGCTGTCATTTTAATGAACCAGGACTCACGCGCATAGTAAATAAGCGGTGTGTCACATCTCCAGCAGTGCGGATAATCATGCTCAAATTTCGGCGCGTCAAAAAGCTTGCCTTCTTTGTCCAGGTCAACAAGTACAAGGGGATCTGCTTTCTTTACAAATACACCTGCATATGGAGTTTCTTTGGCCATATTTCCCTGTCCGTCTACAAACTGTACGAACGGAAGGTTGTAATCGCGTCCCACACGGTTATCATCCTCACCAAATGCCGGAGCAATATGAACGATACCGGTACCGTCGCTCATGGTAACATAGCTGTCGCATACTACGAAATGCGCTTTTTTCTTCTGCTTTGCCGCTGCTTCTCTGGTGCACTCCCAGAGAGGTTCGTACTCTTTATATTCCAGATCTTTTCCCTTATAGGTTTCCAGGATCTCGTATGCTTTTTCATCCTCTTTTGCAAGCTTGCCCAGAACCTTGTCCATAAGGGCCTCAGCCAGGTAATAAGTATAACCGTCTGCTGCCTTTACCTTACAGTAAGTCTCATCCGGGTTTACGCAGAGCGCAAGGTTGGACGGCAGTGTCCACGGTGTGGTTGTCCATGCAAGGAAATATGCCTCCTCGCCAACCACTTTAAAACGTACAATAGCAGAACGCTCTTTTACAGTCTTGTAGCCCTGGGAAACCTCCTGTGCAGAAAGAGGAGTTCCGCAGCGCGGGCAGTAAGGCACGATCTTAAATCCTTTGTAAAGAAGATTTTTGTTCCAGATCTCTTTCAGAGCCCACCACTCAGACTCAATATAATTATCATCATAGGTTACATACGGATGATCCATATCTGCCCAGAAACCAACTGTAGAAGAAAAATCTTCCCACATTCCCTTGTATTTCCAGACACTTTCCTTACACTGCTGGATAAACGGCTCCATACCGTAAGCCTCGATCTGTTCCTTGCCGTCAAGGCCAAGCTTTTTCTCTACCTCAAGCTCTACCGGGAGACCGTGAGTGTCCCAACCTGCCTTACGCGGAACCATACAGCCCTTCATTGTACGGTATCTTGGAATCATATCCTTGATAACACGAGTCAGTACATGGCCAATGTGAGGCTTGCCGTTAGCGGTTGGCGGTCCGTCATAAAAGGTATAGGTTTCTCCTTCCTTACGGCTGTCCATACTTTTTTCAAAAATTTTGTTCTCTTTCCAGAACTGTTCCACCTTTTTTTCACGGTCAACAAAGTTCAGGTTCGTATCTACCTTCTGATACACGATTGCTTCCTCCTGTTCAGTATTACATTTTGCAATTCTTTCCTTGTTGTTTTATTTTATTATAGAAGTCGATTGCTCCGTACTGAGTACTCCCGCAATCGCACACACATTCGCAATGCGTCCTGTCGTCCTTCTTGCTCATATGTGTCAGCCCGTCAAATGTATGTGCATCTATGCAGATAAATCTGCAATCTGCACATCCGCTTTCCGGGACTTCTATAATAAAAAAACTCCCGTCCTGTAAAAGGACGAGAGCTGGATCTACGCTTCTTCGCACCACCTGTTACACAATACGGGCAGAATTCTGCCAATATCTGTCCCACTTAACGGCGGGAACACCGTCTGTCCCTACTTTTTGTCAATTTCGGGAAAGAAACTCCGGAGTGATCTTCAGCCGTTCTTACTTGCACCGGGCTTCCACCTGTCCCCGGCTCTCTGCAGCGTTCTGTGCGAACTTCCCCATCTGGCACTGCCTGACACGAAAATCCTGCGGCTTACTGTCTCCATCACTGTTTTTACATGATTATATGTGCCTTTCTATTATAAAATGGACAAAATCTATCTGTCAAGCCCTTTTTCCGGGGTTTTCACCTGTAAACAGCAGCTGCTGTTCACGACCTTTACAAATGCCTCCTGAACAATAAACTACAGCCGCCTACAAACTATATTTAGTTCCCCTGCCTTTGCCTGTAACCTTAATATAATCCTTTTCTTTTAAATGCTCAATCAGCCTCAGAACTTTAGATTTCGTATAACCTGTTGCCTTCACAATCTCACTGCTTGACAATTGTTTTCCATTCTCCAGTACATTTATTATTTTTTCTTCATCACTTGTAATATGATACTGGTTTGTTATCACAGGCAATATGACACTGATCACATTATCTGTAATTTCAAACTTTGGCTTAATTTTTGCATTTTCATAAGCAAGCAAAATGCGTCTTACCCCTGTTCCGAACATTTCTATATAGTGCATTCTGAAAAACACGTTTCCCAATACAGGATTTCTCAAACAGGAGATATCTCCCCTCATATATTCTTCTGCTGTTATTCCTCTCGGAAGTCCTCCTGGAGATTTAATCTCAATCTTATCAGGAAATAACGATATACGAATATGAGAATTCATGCTCCAATCCCTGTGAATCAAAGCGTTTGCTACTGCCTCCCGGTAAGCATTTTCCGGGATCAGATCTACCTTCTTACGTTCTATTTCGGATATTTCTTCATATTGATAGTATCTTCTGATCATAGCCAGAGCAGAATTATATTGTTTTAATACCGATGTCCCTGATATTGTTTCTCTGTCCATTATTTCATTTATGGAATTTCCAAACCTGGCAATATCAATTCCATAAAAATCGTTTTCATCTGCTAACAGGGCAGCTGCGTTATTAAACTTTCTGTCCTTCGTAAAAAGTCCAAGGGTACGTAATATATCTTCTGAAACAACACTGATATCCATTTTTTCCATTAACTTGTTACTTAGCTCCTGAAAAGTCAGATCCTCTCTTCCACACGCCAGTTCTTCAAAATATAAATTACTTCCCTGTAAAACAAGCTGTTTCAGTTCTGCCTGATCCACCTCCAAGGACGCTGTATCACTTCTCCTGTATGCTTTTCCTTTATATAAATATGGTTTATACTGTCCCTCATGTATGATCAGCCTGATTATATTTTGTAAATCATCTGTCTCTATCTCAAAATCCGGTTTTGGAAGAATACTGTCATTTATTCTATTTTCTATGTCCAGGCATGTCTGCTGAAGATTTTTGATTCCACATACAGAGCCATCATCATTGACTCCAAATAAAATCATACCCTCTCCAAAATTACTGTACGCACTGACAGTTTTTAAAAATGAATTAGTGACTGCAGACTTAAATTCTAAATTTTTATTCTCTTTCATTTTACTCCACACCTCCAGATTCCTTTTATTTATCGTATCACTCTTAAAACGCAAATGCAACGTAAAAAAATACGTTGCATTTGCGTTTTAACATTTTATTATTATAAGCTTTTCCAAATTATTCCGGAATTCTCCTGTCTTATTCAGGATTTCTTTTATGCATCGCTTCTGGAAAATCCATTTCTCATCAGGCAGCTTGAAGTAAACAGAACCTTATCCAGCAATTCTGTTGTTTTTTCCTGAATAAAATCAGAAATTTCCTGATTTGCAGCTTCAAAAAACGCCTTTTTATCCTCAGGCTCTTTTTCCTGAAATTCCTGATCAAATTTTCGAATCATTTCATATACCTTACGGTCTGCTGAAAGCTGATAACGCTCAATATTGGACTGATTTTCATAGAAATGCGCGTCAGCCAGCGCCCCGATAATACGGTTTACCCAGTAAAAATTCTCTGTTGTTGGCTTCACATAAGCCTTTGAAAGATATTCGGGCATTTTGTCCACTCCCGGGTACACCGGAATCATAGCGTTAAACACATTGGAACCCAGAGCAACCCACTGAAGAGCTTTCAGATCCTCGGGCATGTAGGGACGGATCTGCACAAGTCCAAGAGCATTATTCCTGCTGATACCGATAGGCCTGTACTTACCTGCTTTGGCATCCTTTCCGTAAACATCATAAGGAGTTCCCTGATAATAATTGGAAAGTATCCATTTTACTTCTTCCAGGGTGATCTTTTTTTCCGGAACAAGAGACCAGGGGAGATCATCATCCTCCGGCCCAAACTCCGCTTCCGGTCCGTCCCAGGCAAAGGTTCTGGGGTTAAAATACCGAAGCATCACCCAGGCACGGGGAGTATTGTAAACATGGTCTGCATCCTCATGGGATCCAAAGGCTGTTCTGGGGTTAAACTCTTCCTCAGAATCCATACACACGTCCAGATGATTCTCCTGAATCAGCTTTTTCAGCCCGGGGGAACACATATGGTTTTCTTTTTTGCCATAAGCATCTTCCAGATCAAAGCTGTCTGTGCCAAGCTGGTTTGGCATAACCACATACTCGTTATCAGGAACTCTTTTTGCGATCCAGTTGTGACCGCCAATTGTCTCCAGCCACCAGATTTCATTTTCATCCTGAAAGGCAATTCCGTTCATCTCATAGGTTCCGTAAGTTTCCAGAAGCATTCCCAGACGTTCCACGCCCTCTCTTGCAGAAGAAATATAGGGAAGAGTAATTGTCACCATATCCTCCTCTCCGATACCTCCCACAGTTTCCGGTTCATCGCCCTCAGCCTTTTTGTAGCGCACCAGAGGATCCCCTCCGGCCACTCTGGCATTGGTGGTAAGAGTTTCTGTTGCTGTCATGGAAACATTTTTTTCATTGACACCGTAAGCGCCCCATATTCCCTCCACTGTATCGCTGTTTGGAAGGTATGTATACTGCAGCGGAGTCTCCGGAAGAGGGATTTCCACATGGGAAAGCACAGATTTATATACCTTTGGCTGATCTTCCGGCTTCATCACTTCCAGCCTCTTGGCGCAGAACTCTCCTGACGGAGAATCCTCATTTCTCGCAACAATAGTGGAACCGTCATAGGTTGCATTTTTTCCAATTAAAATTGTAGTACATGGCATAATTGTTTCCTCCCTGGTATCTTATAAACTTTTTCTCGAAAAATGTCGAATGAGTTAATCTTATTGTACCATCTCTTTTTTGGTTTTTCATCTCCTTTTCAAAAAGTAATATGTATACAAACCGCCCCCGGCGCCGACAGTTTCCCATCGGTCCGGGGGCAGCTTCCGATTTCTCACGAAACCGGCTTTTGATTCTGTTGTTTTATTTTACAATAAAAGATTTTCTCTTACTTACAACATCAAAGATAACTGCTGCCAGAAGTACAAGGCCTTTAACCACCTTCTGCATGTTCTGGTCGACGCCCATGATACTCATACCAAGGTTCAGGACACCCATCAGAAGAGCGCCAATGATAACTCCGGGAACAGTTCCTGTTCCGCCGTATGCGGAAGCACCGCCGATAAAGCAGGCGCCGATTGCATCCATCTCAAAGTTTGTTCCTGCTGTAGGGTTGGCAGAGTTCAGACGGGCTGTTGTGACCATACCTGCAACTGCTGCCAGGAATCCCATGTTCAGATAAGCCAGGAAATAAACTCTGTTTGTATTGATACCGGAAAGCTTTGTTGCTTTCTCGTTGCCGCCTACTGCATAGAAATAACGACCCACTGTAGTCTTTGAAGCAATGTAGGTATAAACTGCAATTACAAGGACAATCCATACCAGAGAGTTCGGAATACCTTTGTACTGTGCCAGACGGAACATAAATGCCAGAACTGCTGCACAGATCACGATCATTTTAATCAGCACACCGCCAAAGGGCTCTACACGATAACCTTTTTTAGCTCTGGAAGCCCGTCCCTTCAGTACCATAAATACATAAAGGACACAGACAACCACACCAACAAGGAAACAGGTCATGTTAAAGCCTTCCATTCCGAAGAAATCCGGAATATAGTTGTTAAACAGTGCAAGGAAATTGTCCGGCATAGGAGCCAGAGTCATACCTTCCAGAACAACATTGGAAAGTCCCCGGAATACTAACATTCCTGCAAGGGTTACAATAAACGGTGGTATTCGCACATAGGCGATCCAGAATCCCTGCCATGCTCCGATAAGAAGACCTACCAGAAGCATAACAATGATTGACAGATACGGGTTCATTTCGTTTGTCACCATCATTTTTCCGCCTACGGCGCCAACGAAGCAGACAACGGAACCTACAGACAGGTCAATATTTCCTCCTGTCAGAATACAGAACAACATACCTGTTGCAAGAATAAATACATATGCGTTCTGTACGATCAGGTTATTGACATTCTGGGGAAGGAGCATTTTTCCTCCGGTATTCACTGTAAACAGAATGATTACCAGTGCCAGCACAATAACCATCGTATATTTTTTCAATACTTCAGAAAATCTGATCTTGTTTTCCATGGCTTATTCTCCTTTGCTTGATTTCAGAATACGTGACATGATGTTTTCCTGGGTAGCTTCCTGTCCGCTGACCTCTCCCACGATTTTTCCCTCGTTCATGATATAGATCCTGTCAGACATACCAAGAACCTCAGGAAGCTCAGAAGAAATCATGATTACAGATTTGCCTGCTGCAACCAGGTCATTAATAATACAGTAGATCTCATATTTTGCGCCTACATCAATACCACGGGTGGGCTCGTCAAGAATCAGAATATCCGGTTCTGTAAACATCCACTTTGCCAGAAGAACCTTCTGCTGATTTCCGCCGCTGAGGTTTCCCACGTTCTGCTCTACAGTAGGACATTTTGTTTTCAGCTTCTCTCTGTACTCGTCAGCCACCGCATATTCTTTGTCATTATCAAGAACCCCGCGTTTGCTTACATTCTTCAGATTGGCAAGAGTAGTGTTGATTTTGATGGGACTTGAAAGGATCAGTCCATTGCCCTTTCTGTCCTCAGTTACATAGGCAAGTTTATGTTTAATAGCATCTGTGACCGTGTTCATTTTAACTTCTTTGCCGTCAATAAATACCTGACCGCTGATACCTGTACCATAGCTTTTTCCAAAAATACTCATGGCAAGCTCTGTACGTCCTGCACCCATCAGTCCGGAAATACCTACTACCTCACCCTTATGTACCTTAAAGGAAGCATTGTCCACTACCTTTCTCTCAGAATAAAGAGGGTGATGAACCGTCCAGTTCTTAACCTCCATGGACACGTCTCCGATTTTTACATGGGGACGTTTCGGAAAACGGTCAGTAAGCTCACGTCCTACCATTCCCTGAATGATACGGTTTTCTGAAATGTCGTCTGTTTTTTTATCCAGAGTTTCGATTGTGGAGCCGTCACGGATAACTGTGATCTTGTCTGCCACATAAGAAATCTCATTAAGCTTATGAGAAATAATAATGGATGTCATACCCTCTTTTTTGAATTTCAGAAGGAGCTCCAAAAGCGCTTTTGAATCATCTTCATTCAGAGAAGCGGTAGGTTCATCCAAAATCAGAAGCTTCGCATGTTTTGCAAGCGCCTTGGCAATTTCCACAAGCTGCTGCTTTCCAACGCCTATATCCTTGATCAAAGTACGGGAAGATTCTTCCAGTCCTACTGTTTTCAAATATTCATCTGCTTCTCCGTAGGTTTCATTCCAGTTAATAGAGAATGCAGGTCCCTTTTCGTTTCCGAGATACATGTTTTCCCCGATCGTCATATAGGGGATCAGTGCCAGTTCCTGATGAATAATAACAATCCCTTTTGCTTCACTGTCCTTAATATTTGTAAATCTGCAGATCTCACCGTTGTAAATAATGTCTCCCTCGTAGGAACCGTAAGGATAAATTCCGCTGAGAACATTCATCAACGTAGATTTTCCTGCCCCGTTCTCACCTACCAGAGCATGGATCTCTCCCTCTTCAACCTTCAGATTTACATTGTCCAGTGCCTTTACACCCGGGAAAGTCTTGGTAATATTTTTCATTTCCAGAAGTATTTTAGCCAATGATATCCCTCCCTAAATTTGAAATGATAAGGGGGCGGAGGCCGCCCCCTTATGAATCATCATGTTTTATTTAATCTGATCCTCTGTATAGTAACCGGAATCAATAAGAATTTCTTTGTAGTTGTCAGCGGTTACAACAGTTGGCTCGCAGAGGTATGTGGGGATAACGCCTGTTCCGTTGTCATAGCTTTCTGTATCATTTACTTCTGCTTCTTCACCACTCAGAACAGATGTAACCATCTTTACAACCTGATCTGCCAGCATACGTGTATCTTTGAAAATATCCATAGACTGTTTTCCTGCTACAAGGTTCTTAACGTTTGCCATATCGCAGTCCTGACCTGTGATCACCGGATACTCTCCTGTGTAGGAAGCTGCCAGAGAGTTCTGTACGCCAAGGGATGTAGAGTCATTGGAGCAGAGAACTGCGTCAAGATTTGTTCCATCTGTATAGTTACCTGCAATAATCGTATCCATTCTGTCCTGAGCCTTAGCGGAATCCCATGCCTGAGTTGCGCATTTCTCAAATTCTGTCTGTCCGGATTTTACTACAAGGACACCTTCGTCAATGTATGGCTGAAGTACGTCCATTGCGCCGCTGAAGAAGAATTTTGCGTTGTTGTCATCCGGTGCGCCTGCAACCAGCTCAATATTGAACGGGCCTTTTTCCTCTTTCAGATTCAGAGCCTCTTCAATGTACTCGCCCTGTTTCTGTCCTACCATGTAGTTATCAAAGGTTGCATAATAGGAAACTGCATCAGATTCCATCAGAAGACGGTCATATGCGATAACTGGGATACCGGCCTCTTTTGCCTGGCTTAACGGCTCTCCCAGAGAACTTCCGTCAATAGATGCAATAACAAGAATATCGCAGCCGTTGGAAATCATATTTTCAACCTGAGATACCTGAGTAGCAACCTCATTAGAAGCATACTGAAGATCCACTTCATAGCCGGCATCTTCCAGAGATTTCTTCATATTTTCTCCGTCCTGATTCCATCTCTGAAGATCCTTTGTCGGCATTGCAACGCCAACCAGCTTTTTGTCATCAGCCTTTACTTCTGTCTGCATTCCCGGAACTGCCACGAATCCGGCTGCCATAACTACTGTCAGAAGACCTGCAAGAACTTTTCTCTTCATAATGAATTCCTCCATTTTCTTTAATTTTTTTTCGTTCCTTTTGATGTTATTACTATAGCACAGGTCTGTCTGGAGTTAGTTGGCAAACTCCTGTAAATTTTTTGGAAATTCAAAAATGTCCTGTAAGATACAAGACATTTTTGCAACAAAAATATGCTATTGACAATTTTTATTGTGCAATATTACTGATCCTGCACATTCAGGTACACATCATCCCTACTGTGTACTCCTCCGTCAATGATCACTTTATCCATGTTTTCTCTTGTGACAGCCACCGGCTCCAGAAGACAGCAGGGAATGTCATACTTTCCGTCATTCATGGTTGTTCCATCCAGCTGCGGCTTCTCTCCCTGGGCCAGCTTCACTGCCAGTTCCGCAGCAAGCTCCGCAAGGCTCTCTACAGATTTATAAGCCGTCATGGTCTGGGTTCCTTCCACAATTCTCTGACAGGCTGCAAGATCTCCGTCCTGACCTACCACTGCAAGGCTTCCCGCCCGTCTTGTTTCTGCAAGGGTATTGACCACCTGGCTTGCAATATCGTCATTGCCGCACATAATTCCCTTTACATCCGAAAACTCCTTCAGCCCCTCATTCAAAGCGTCCACCGCCTGTTCTGCCAGCCAACCCTGACAGTTTGTCTTATAGACCACTTCTATTTTGCTGCCTTCTAATCCTTCTTCAAACCCTTTTCTTACCAGCTTTACGTTGTTATCCTCTTCAGGACCCTGTATCATAAATATCTTTCCGCCTTCAGGAATATTTTCAACAAGAACCTCTGCCATATATTGTCCTACCTTTTCATTGTCAAAAGAGATATAAAGATCTGTGTCTGCATTCTGGATCAGACGGTCGTATGATATAGTAGGAATACCCGCTGCTTTTGCCTCCAGCATGACTTCCGAAATTTCCATACAGTCTGCTGCCACCACAACCATCACGTCCACCTTTTTCTTTATAAGATAGCGGATCTGTTCAATCTGTTCTTCTACATCTCCATTTGCGTTCTGTACGTTTACCTCTGCACCTAGATTATCTGCGGCAGCCACAAACGCGTCTCTGTCCCGCAGCCATCTTTCTATAACAAAAGAATCAAAACTTAAGCCTATGGTAGTTTTATTTTCTTCTTCGATGCTGACTGCTTTTTTTTCTATTTCCTTTCCCTGCTCCCTTTGACCACAGCCCGCCAGAACTATAAGAGCAAGAATCCCGATGATCCAGACGCCTGTTATCTTTTTCATATATTTATCCCAGCCTTTCTCTGTATTCGCTTGGCGTAACTCCCTCATACTTCTTAAAAATCCTGCTGAAATAATTGGGATCACCGTAGCCTGACGCAGTGCAGATTTCCTTAATAGAATAGCTGGAATCCTTCAGAAGCTCTTCCGCATTTTTCATTCTTACCTTTGTAAGATACTCAATAAAGTTTTCTCCTGTTTCCTGTTTAAAAAGTTTGCTGAAATAATAGGGACTGATATCCACCACTTTCGATACCTCGTCCAGAGTAAGATCCTTCTGGAAGTTCTCTCTTATATATTCTTTTGCCTTTTCCATAACAGATTCCGACGGCTTCTCTCTTGCGCTTCCCACATTTCTGCTGATTTCCCTGGTCTGTTCCCAGAGCCATCTTCCGATCTCCTCTCTGCTTTTCAGCTCCTGAAGCTTCTGTACGCTATTTTCCTTCTGATTGAATTTTCTTCCTGCGCCTCCCGTTGCCACAACCTTCTGTTCCAGCCTAACGGTCAGTTCCAGAGCTTTTATTTTCATTGCTCCCATATTTCCATTATAATGATCCTCCATCCAGTCCAGCAGCTCCTCCGCGCCCTGTGAGCTTCCCGGCATGTCTCTCTTTAACACCTTCTGGATATACCTTGTTTCCAGTTCTTCCGGGCAATCCTCCCCGGTCTTTTCATTTGTGGGAATATCATTAATATGAACTACGTGACTGTCTGTTTCTCTCAATGCCTGAACTGCTTCCGAATATGATTCCCGAAGATTCTGCTCCTCCCTGATCCTTCCTATTCCGGCGCGAAACCGGCTGTCTATCCTTGTTTCCAGCTTATACACCATATTTCTTGTTTTTGTAAGGATATGAACACGTTCATCATAATCAATAGTTTCATTCTCATATGGCACAAGAATCACCACTCGGTTTCCCATTACAGGACCTACAAGACAGTGAAAAAACTCTCTGGCGGTTTCCCGAAGCTCCGGGTAAAACTTTTCCGCACGTACCCCTGCGCCTACTGCATTTGTCAGCTCACCGTTTTCCTGGCTGTCTCCAAATTCCACCACGATCATAAATCCATACTTCTCCTGGATTCCAAGAAGCTGCCTGTAATTATCATTATAATTATGAAAGCTGTCCATCAGAAGAATGTTATATAAGTACCCGCTTTCCAAAATAGGGATTACGGTTTCCAGCTTTTCCCTGATCTCCAGGTCGTCGCTTCTTTTCTGTCTGTCCTCGTCCACCTTTTTCATGGCCTTCATACAGACGTCGATCACTACTCTTTTATTTACAGGCTTTGTCAGGTATTCCAAAACCCCAAGGTTGATTGCTTCTTTTGCATAACCGAATTTATCATAAGCAGAAATTACAATAAAAATAATATTCTTATTTGTCTTTTGGATTTCTTTCATAGCCTGGATCCCGTTCAGACCCGGCATCTGAATATCCATAAAGGCAATATCCGGTCGGAATCTTTCCGCCAGTTCCACTACTGCCCTGCCTGTTTTTGCCGTGGCGATTTCACACTCTCCGCCAAAATTAGACGTAATAATATTTTTGAGGGCTTCCAGCATAATTCCCTCGTCGTCTGCCAACATGATCCTGTACATCTATTTCTCTCCTCCTGTTCTTGGAAGGGTCAGTATGATTTCCGTTCCCATATTCTCTCCCGGACTGTTTATCTCCACCAGATTCTTTTTATCATAATAAAGCTCCAGGCGGCTGATCACATTATTCATTCCCACGCCTGTAGAATCAGACTGTTCTCCCGTATCTTCCATACATCCGTCCAGAACTTCCCTGATCCTTTCCTCGCTCATTCCTTTTCCATTATCCTTCACCCGTATCAGGATATTATCTTCCAATCCGGTAATTTCCAGAAGAATTTTTCCTTCCCAATCAATATTGCGGATTCCGTGATTGACTGCGTTTTCTACAAGGGGCTGAAGGATCATACTTGGAACCCGGCACTCCATAATACTCTCGTCCACCTTTTTTGTAAAATGGATATCTCCTGCAAACCGTACGTTTAAAATATAAATATAATTTTCTACAGCTGTAAGCTCTTCTCCAAGACTGGCGTCTTCCAGTCCCTTTTTTACATTATACCGGAAAAAGTCAGCCATCTTTTCCACAAAGATACAGGTTTTTTCCGCATCCTCCATCATGGCCAGCTGGACTCCCGCATTCAGGGAATTAAAGAGAAAATGAGGATTGATCTGTGACTGCAGATATTTTAACTGCGCCTCCTTCAGATGATTTTTCATCAGAAGCTCTTTTTCCATCATCTGCTGTTCTTTTTCCATGCTTTCTTTTGTTCTTACCACATATTCTCCCAGACTTTCTACCATGGTATTAAAAGCCCTTGTTACAACTCCCACCTCGTCCAGAGAATCTGTTTTTGTCATTTTTACGTCAAAATTCCCCTGTCCTACCAGGTGTGCAATTTCCGCCAGATTTGCCAGAGGCTCGATCATTCCTTTTGTAATGGCAAAAAGCACCAGCGCGCCGATCCCCATCATTACCGCCATAAGCACAAGGCTTGATATTTCCAGATAGCGAAGGGCTTCCCGAAGGGCTTGGTAGCTGGATGAGTTATTCCGAAACTGCTGGCTGTTCAGCTGATAAATATATGAATTAATATAGCCGTAAAGTTCCTGAGACTGGTCGTAGATCTCTTTGTACTTTTCTACGTTACGTCCTCTTTTGGCCGCAACTCCTTCCCCGGTAAGAGACAGATAGGTTTCTGACATCTGCCTGATATTCCGTTCCAGAAGTTTTGTGGGATTGGAAGAAATCTGACTGCTTAGATTTTCCAGAAGATATCTGTAGTCCTGTTCACATCTGTAATAATTTTCCAGAGAATCTGAGGTTTTTACACTCAAGTAGGAATAAAGAGCCTGCTGCACGTTCTCCAGAGAAGCTGACAGATCTGTAAGATCCACGTTACTGGAATACACAGTGTCCATCCGCCTGATCGTCTTATTTACCTGCTCGTAAAGTATCATATTGATCACAAGCATCATAACCATAATACTTCCCACCGCCAGGATCATTTTTGTGGCCAGAGGAATATCTCTCCATCGTCTTCTTTTTTTCTTTTCTTCTTCCAATTATTATTCCTCCCCACTGTCTGTCGGCATTGCGTCACGGATATCCTCTTTTGTAAGAAACTGAAGTTCAACGTTATAATAGGAATTTACCCGTCCTTCCTGCTCAAATTCCCACAGGGCTTCTACGCAGTTTTTTCCCATTTTTGCCGTATCAAGGGTACTGGTAACAGGGATCAGCCCCTTTTCTACAGCCTTCTGGATCGTGTCGGAAACATAATATCCAATGATCTTTATCTCGCCAACCATATTAAAATCAATCATTGCCTGGTATGCGCATTCGGTTGTAATCTCATCCATACATACAAGAATCTGGGGCGGTCCCTCCGGCGCCTGAAAAATCGACCGTATCACTTCTTCAATATCAAACTTGTTATCCGAAGTCATGCTTTCCGCTTTGACATCTATCTTCTGTCCATGATCTTCTTCCATAACCGCTGTACTGATCTGACTGTAGATCTGGCTTTTTTCAAAATTTCCGTTTTCGCTGTCCATAAGAACAAGAACAGATTTTGTTTTTTCATCAAGAAGACCTGCAATCTGCTTCCCATATGCCTGTCCCACCTGATAATCATTTGGGCCTACAAAGCTCTGCCGGCTGCTGTCAGGCGCGTCGCTCATAATGGTGATCACAGGAATCCCTGCCTCTACCGCCTTATTTATCTCCGCTTTCAGGCTTTCTTCTCCGTTAAATTCCAGAATGATCCCGTCTGCGCCTGCAGCAATACTAATCTCCATATAGTCAATTTCATCATAGCCGTCTCCCATATCCCTTGCATGAAACTGTACATAAGCGTCATGCTCCTGGGCAGCTTCCAAAGCGCTCTCGTACACTGCCTGCCAGAACTCATTTTTGCCGCTTCCCACGATCATTTCATACTGTTTGTCATAATTCCTTGTTTCCTCAGCTTCCTCCAGACCGCTTTTTTCCCATACACTTTTATAGAAATTGTTTGTAAAAAACACAAAAAACCCCACTATAAAAATACCAAGCAATATCAAAGCCGTTTCTCTGTTTCCTGTTTTCTTCATGGTGCCTCCATTTTTTGTCATAAATAAATCAAGATATCATTCCGCAATTTATGAAAATTATATACTTTTTTCCAGATATTTTAAACTTCTTTTTTGACCGATCCGGGTCCTCTTTTTGATATCTCAGGATTTTGACAATATCACTCAGGACACTTCACAGAACCAACGCTTCACAGTGAACCTGCCACTGCCTCCTGTATATAAGGCATTCTGACCCGGTTACTGTGAACAGCTGCCGGACTTCCAAGATATGGCTACAATCTCAGATATAAGTATGGTATACTATAGGGGATAAAATGCAAAGAATAATACTTAATATAGAATAATCAGAAAGGTTCTGAACATGAAAAACAGAAAAATAAAACATATCAGAAAAATACTCTGCGGATTTCTGTGTACTGTGATTGCCGTTTCTCCCGCAGTTTCCGCTTCCGCAGCAGAATATGATGAGTATGGAGCTCCTATTGTAACTGCCACGCCCACTCCGGTTCCTCACACAGAATACTATGAGCAGGCTCCTGATACAGACAGTATTGAAGGCTGGCCTCAGGGACCGAAAATCGAAGGAGAATCTGCCATTCTGGTGGATATGGTAACAGGCGCAGTGCTCTATTCCAAAAATGCAGACAAGGTTCAGTACCCTGCCAGTATTACAAAGATCATGACCTCTCTTCTGGCAGCCGAACATCTGAACATGAAAGACAAAATCGTAATGTCGCAGTCTGCAGCCTATGGAATCACCATCAGCGACAGTTCCAGTATTTACGCTGATACCGGAGAAGAATTTACCACAGAACAGGCCATGATGGCAGTTATGCTCCAGTCAGCCAATGAAATGACTCTTGCCCTTGCGGAAGAGACCTCCGGCTCTGTAAAAAAATTCGTGGAACTGATGAATCTCAAGGCAAAGCAGCTGGGATGTACAGGCACTCATTTTAACAATCCCAACGGACTGCCTGACGAGCTTCATTATACAACCGCCTCCGATATGGCAAAAATCGCACGGGCTGCCTGGTATAACCCTACTTTTCGGAAATATACCACCACGACCTATTATGAGATACCGCCTACCAACAAATTTGCTGAAACACGGTATCTTCTGAACCATCACAAAATGATGAAAGGCAACACCTACGCCTATGAGGGCGTTATGGGAGGCAAAACCGGATACACAGACGCTGCGGGCAATACCCTTGTCACATACGCAAAAAGAGGAAACATGCGTCTTGTTTCCGTTGTAATGAAATCCATTAACGGAGCCTATGCAGATACAGCCGCGCTTCTGGATTATGGTTTTAATAACTTTACCAGAACAGCTGTAAAAACTGAACCGGAAACCATGTCTGTATCTTATCTTCCTGCAGAAAAATATATCCTGAAGGATTATAAAGACTGTACCCTGTGTCACCGGTATCAGGTTCCGTCTGTAACGCTTCCCAACGGAGCGGATATCAGCACACTGAATTCCAGCCGAAGCCTGTGCAAAAACTCCGTGGGGCTTCCAATTCTGGAAATCACATACAGCTTCAACGGACAGAGGACAGGTTGCGCAAAGTATTATTTTGAAACCCTGCTATCTGACCGGCTTATTTCATCTCACTGATTCTTTGTTCTGCGTTTTTTGCGGAGGGAGTCCCGTTTCTCACGGAGTTCCTCCGCTTTTTCTTCACTTACCCGTTTCAGAGTTTTTACTGCATAAAATGTGCCCTCATCTGTTTTTCTGATGCGAACCTTTCCTTTTATGCTTCCATGCTTCTGACATACAGAAATACTTTCATATATTCTGGAATTATTAATAAACCATCTCAGCTTTCTTTTTGCAGGAAGATGGCATACCGGACACCGGGTACTGGAAACCTCCCGGTCCCTTATGATCTTTTCCCGGTCCGTAAACTGTCTGGAAATATATTTGTCATAGGTAGGATAAGAAATGTAAATTTCCTGCTTTTTATTTCTCGGCGCCTGATACGTATCAACTGAATAATAAGGCAGGACCTCTGACATATCAAGTCTGCAGAAAACCTCAGCCGTATATTCTGCATCCTCCAAAGCTCTGTGAAATCCCCTTTCCTTTCTGATTCCCAGGGTATCTACTGCATATTCCAGCCCCCTTCGCAGCTTCATATTTTCGTGAAACCAACTGAAAAGTTTCTGAATATCATAGTAAGTCACCGGACCCGGAAGAAGCTCCAGAAGATCATAATATTTAAGATTTCTCTGAAGCTCAGTCAGATCCTGCATTCCCCAGGTACAGAAAACAAAATCCTCTCCGCACCAGTCCAGAAAGTCCCGGATTGCCTGAGGAAACGGTACTCCGTTCATAAGGTCTTTATAATCCACATGTACTACGCTGTGGATGCTGTCATGGATCCACTTATACACCTGGGGTTTGATCAAAGTCTGAAACTCTCCGGTTTTTTCTCTTTTTTCATTGAGCCTGACCGCCCCGATCTCTATGATCTCAAAGGGCATCCGCTCATCCGATCCGCTTTTTCCCTCCGGACTCTGGTTCCACTCCAGATCAAAAATTATATAATTCATTTATTTGCTTCCTTTATTTTATTTACGGAATATAATGCTTCAGCGCTGTCCCAGCTCATACAGAGAAGTGATCAGAATCTCCCGGAACCTGTCTTTATCCGCCTCAGTCAGTACAAAAGCATTGGCATCCTCTGCCTCATGCTGCCACCAGCGGAAGCCCCCCAGTACCGCACCCCGGGCGCTTCCCTCAGAACAGTCTACGGTCAGGATTTTCTGACTTCCCTTAAATATCTCCGGATGAAGAAGATACATCACAGGAACCGCATCATGTACGCTGGTTTCCCCTCTGTATTTTTCTGATGTGTTTTCCAGAGAATAACCCAGCATATCTCCGCAGAGCTTTGCGATTCTGTTTCCTGACTGACACAGCTTCAGAATCTGATTTCTTGACAGAGTACACTGTTCTGTCACATCCAGACCGCACATAACAAGAGGAACTCCCTCGTGCAAAACCATATACGCAGCCTCAGGGTCTGCAAAAAAATTAAATTCTGCCGCATCTGTAACGTTTCCTCCTGACAGGGAACCGCCCATAAAAACGATCTCCTGTATCTTTTCTTTTACTTCCGGAAAAATCCTCAGAAGAAAAGCAATATTTGTCAGAGGGCCTGTGGCAATGACCGTTGCCTGCTCTCCCTCAGGAAGTTCTCCCAGAACTCTGCGGATAAAAAATATTCCCTTTTCCGGCTCCGGTGCTTTTCCGGAACACGGAAGAACACAGTTCCCGATCCCGCTTTCTCCATGAGTTTCCGGCGCAAAATACGTTTTTCGCATGACAGGCTTTTCCATTCCCCGGGCCACCGGAACTGATAATCCGTAAAATTCTGCCAGATTCAATGCATTTGCTGTTACTTTTTTTATATCCTGATTTCCGCTTACAGTTGTAATTCCCAGAATCTCCAGTTCTTCTCTGTGAGCTGCTGCCAGAGCAAGCATAACCGCGTCGTCCACCCCTGGATCACAGTCAATGATCACGTTTCTTTTTTTCATATTCTGTCACCGTTTTCCACATATATTCATCTGCGGGAACCTGCTTTTCCACATTTTCCCGAAATCTCTGTGTTTAAGTATAACAGACCTGCCCTGCCGTTTCAATACAGCACAGAAAAGACCGGCTGATCCTGCCGGTCCCTTCTGTGCTTATATATTTATATTAATGGAAAAACTGTGTCTGCAATTTACCAGATGTCGCCAAAGAACTCATTATAGGTTTCTTCATCCTCTGCACTGTTTCCAAACTCATCCAGGATACTTTCTTCCTGTGACGGCTCCTGTGCTGCTGTATCAGAGACTGCCGACTCCTCAGAGGTTCCCTCATCAAGAGTAACTGTTACCTTCTTTTCCTCATAACCTCCGTTTCCAAGAACCTGAAGCGTTACTTCAACCTCTTCACCCGGCTCATAGTACTGAAGCATATCAACCAGGGCTTCAATGCTGCGGACTCTCTTGCCGTCGAACTCTGTAATAATATTCTTTTCCTCGATTCCCGCCTTGTCAGCAGCTCCGTCCTTGATCACTTCTGCAACCAGAACACCTTCCGGAATATCATAAACCGCAGATGCTTCTTCACTTACTGAGCTGCCTGTAATGGACAGGGCGCCGTGTTTCTCCACCTTATCCCTCGGTGTCTCATTCATGAGATTCTCAAGAATATCAGATACGTCTGTAATGGCAATGGCATATCCCATACCCTCGACCTCTGTGGAAGCAAGCTTTGCAGAATTGATTCCCACAACCTCTCCGTTCATGTTCAGAAGAGCTCCGCCGCTGTTTCCGGGATTAATAGCCGCATCTGTCTGAATCAGGTTTACACCGTCAGAATTTTCATCTGCCTGTCCGGAATCATCCAGTTTACGGTTTTTGGCGCTGACAATACCTGTTGTTACAGACTGTCCGTATCCAAGAGCATTTCCGATGGCAACTACCTGCTCGCCTACTCTCAGATCATCGGAGCTTCCCACTGTGGCAACCTCGATCTGCTCCATGGTATCTTTGGAAATATCAGAAAGAGCAACCGAAACAACTGCAAGATCCTTATCTGCATCATAACCGTTTACAATTGCCTCATAAACCTCTCCGTCAATACAGGTAACAGATACCGTATCTGCACCCTGGATTACATGATAGTTTGTTGCGATCAGAAGAGACTCGTCATTTTTTCCCACAATGATACCGGAGCCGCTTCCCTCAACCTCCTGTTCCTGAGTGGTAAATCCTCCGAAACCAAAGTCTCCGATATAGGTCTGAACCTCCTGCACAGATTTGGTGTTAATGGCAACTACGGATTTCATTGCCTCTGCCGCAATATCAGATACGTCCAGACTTCCCTTTACTTTCTGTTCAGAATCCTCTTCTGCCTTTTCATCCTTATCTTTGGAATCCTCTGTTTTTTCCTCAGTCTTTTCCGTATCCTTATCGTCTGATTTCTTCTTTGTTTTCAAAAGTGTGGTTTTATTTTCGTCCTTATCCGATGCCTGTACAATGTTGCTGAAATCCCAGCCGTTTACAGCGCTGACGCCTTCAAATGCAAGGCCTCCTGCCAGAACAGCGCAGAGAGCAATTCCCGCTCCCTTTTTAAAGCTCATTTTTTTCTTATCTTTTTTGTTGTCCTGGTCATTATTATCATTTATGTTATTAAGATTATCATTCATGTTGTTGTTCATATTCTCCATAATCAATTCCCTCCTGAAAATATCTCTGTTTTCCTTTTGATGGTCTGAGTATAAAAAAAATTTGTGTTTACTTTGTGGGAAAAATGTGAGGAATCTGTTAAATGTCCCTTTTTATTATCATACCCCATTCTTCAGACTAACACCAGACATTCGCAGAAAAAAATTCCCAAAATGCATTCCAAACCACCTCAGGTGATTATATTTTGCCCTGTATAGCAAGACCTTGACAGGCAAAATGGATTGAGATACCAGATAGCCAGAACAGGAATGGATTCCTATTCTTTCGTATGAAAGACTAAATTCTACTTGTGCAAGAGTAAATTCCATCATGGATGGAGAGTGGAATTTAAGTTTGCATTTTAGGTTTGTGAAAAAAAGGACAAAACAAATTGTAGATATTCGGAAAGAATGATATAATGTAACAAGCTGAACACAGCAGATGATGAGTATGGCAAAAAGAACAAAAAGCGGAGGTAAGGTAATGAAAAAACTGACAGTAAAAAAAGGCGCCACCTGTATGGCATGTCTGGAATGTGTAGAGGCCTGTTCAAATGCTTATTACAAGGAATCTAATGTATTAAAATCCTGCATTCAGATCGTAGAACGCAAGGGAGAGCCAAAGCCAATGGCATGTCCTCAGTGCGGAAAATGCGCAGAGGTCTGTGAAGCAGGCGCAATCACTCAGAACACAAAAGGCGTATACATGGTAAACAAAAAACTGTGTACCGGCTGTGGAAAATGCGTGGAAGCCTGTCCGTTCGGCCTGATGGTAAAGGCTGAGGACAAACCAACCGCATCCAAATGTACAGCCTGCGGTATCTGTGTAAAAGCCTGTCCAATGGAAATTCTTGAGATCGTTGAGAAATAATACATAATTGCTGAAAAACGCTGCAATCCTCAGTTGATTCCGGATTGCAGCGTTTTTCTTTTTTTATGCTACTCCATGTGCTTCCAGCCAGTCATAAAGAACCTTCTTTCCGCTCTTTCTGGCATGTGCCATATGGTTAAACTGTAAAATCGTCAGTACTGTAAATATAATTGCCAGCACAAGCAGTACAACAACTGCTGTTCCTATACTTTCGCCTCCTGCAATGGTGCTTCGGAATGCATTGACAGTATAGGTAAAAGGCAGGTAATTATGAATCTTTGCCACAAAGGAAGGTGAAATCTCTACCGGATAGGTTCCTGCCGAACCTGCAAGCTGAACTACCATAAAGATCAGCATCAGGAAGCTTCCCACCTTGCCGAAGGTAATATTAAAGAAATACATAATAGATGTAAATGCCACAGCTGCCAGACAGGAGAAAAGAACTGTCTTCGTCATTTCTGCCGGTGTGAATCCGTCTATCAGGTGAAGCAGAACGATCAGAAGAACTCCCTGAAGGACTGCTACCGGATAAAGAACCGACGCCTTACTTGCCCACCATGCCAGGCCTGATTTTAATTTTCCTTTGTACTCTGTCAGAGGATACATCAGACAGAAGGCGAGACAGCCTACCCACAGACCTACAGACATCATATAAGGAGCCATGGCGTGACCATTATTCTCCACTGTTGTCATCTGTGTTTCTTCCTCTTTAACCGGTGCGGCAAACATGCTTATCATATCATCATTGGCTTTTGTTTCTTTTACCTGCTTTGCGCCGTCGCTGAGACTTGTCTGCAGGGTTTCTGAACCGTCGCTTAATTTTTTGATTCCGTCTCCCAGTTCCTTTGAGCCGTCATAAAGCTGTGAAGAGCCGTCCTGGATCTGTCCTGCGCCGTCAGCGAGCTGGTCAGCGCCGCTGTTCAGAGTACTGTTGTTTTCAACCAGCTTACTGGTTCCGGCTTTCAGAGTTTTGGTGCCTTCTGCAAGCTGCGCGGCTCCTGATGCAAGAGTTCCGGCTCCTGATGCAAGCTGCTGAGTTCCTGAGGTAAGAGCTTCATTATTTCCTGCCAGTGTTCTGACTCCGGCTGTATAGGTTTTGATTCCTTCACTTAAAGTACCGACTCCGGCTGCCAGATCCCTGCCTCCGGCTGTCAGCTGACTGATGCCTCCTGTTACGGTGCTGCCTGCTTCTTTCAGAGTTTTTGCTCCTGTTGTCAGAGCTTTATCATTGGCTGTCAGCTGTGCAAATCCTTCATTCAGAGCCTTTACACCTGCAGCTGCCTTCGGGAAATCTTTTGTTCCCTCTTCCAGTGTATCGAGAGCAGAGGCTACCGCTCCCACACCCTGATCTACTTTCTGAGATCCTGCATAGAGCTGTCCCACAGCAGTTGTCACCTGATTGATGGGATCCGCTGGGATTGAAGGAATATTTTCTGCTCCGGCTGCCATTTTCTGAGCGCCGGCTTCCATCTGATCCGCGCCCGCCTTCATTTCTCCTGATTTTGTTCCAAGAGTCTCTGCACCCTTTTTCAGTCCTTCTGCCGCTTCATTCAGCTGTCCTGCTGTTCCATTTAAGGTTTCCTGTACGCCTGCCAGCTGCTGTGAGGCTGCGTCTGCAATCTGCTGTGCCTGTGCTGTATAGGCAGACGCATCCATATTTTCCACATTATTCTGTACTGCATCTACTCCGGACACACCGGAGGCAGAATTGCCAAGCATTCCGATCACAGCATTCAGACTTGCCGCAGAAACCATTCCGTTTTCGTCTGCCGAACCCTGAATTCCCTGGATCGCCGCCTGAGCATTTGCCATAGATGCCTGCATACCTGATATCTGCTGATTTGCCGCATCGATCTGCCCGTTTGCAGAAGCAATCTGTGCGTTTGCCGCATCAATCTGTGATCTTGCCGCATCCAACTTTCCATTTGCATCCTGAGCACACTGATTTACAATGCCAGTCACTCCGTTTACTGCATCTGCCACAGGCCTGGATGCATTCTGAACCTGGGCTGCCACAGAAGAAATCCCCTGCCCTGCCTGAGTGATCACGCCTGCCGCATTTGTCATTCCCTCTGCGGCCTGGGTCATTCCGGCAGAAGCAGTAGTCATTCCTTTGCCCGCGCTTTCCATTCCGCTTTTTGCTTCGTTTAAGCCGGCTGTCAGCTTTTTAATATTTTCTGCTGTCAGGCTTCCGCCAAGCTCTTTTAACTGTCCGTACAGTTCTCCTAAACCGGATTCCAGCTGCTGAGTCCCTGATTTCAGAGAGCCCTCTCCTTTGGAAATAGAACTGTTCAACTGTGAAATGCCTGAAGATACCTGACCGATTCCCTCCAGTGGTGAAAGCTGTTTTGCTCCGGCTGCAAGCTGATCTGCTCCGGCAACATACTGTGTCACTCCGTCTGCAAGAGTATTTGCTCCGCTTACATACTGTGTAGTTCCATCCTTCAGGGTATCAAGACCTTTTTTCAGAGTCTCTGCTCCTTCCTGAAGATCTGCTGTTCCGGCTGTCAGCTGTGCAGAATTTGCGTCAAGCTTTGCAACGCCGTCTGTATAATCCTTAACGCCCTGATTCAGCTTATTTACACCGGCTGTAAGCTCAGGAACCTTTGCTGTCAGAGTTCCCACTCCATCATTCAGCTGTGTAGCTCCGTCATCTACCTGCGCCACACCGTCCGTATATTCTTTCAGTCCTTCTGTGAGAGTATTGGCTCCGTCCTTAAAGGTAAGCGTGCTGTCCGCCAGCTTTTTCAGATTATCTGTAATGGTTTTATTTCCGTCAGAAGCATCTCCAAGTCCGTCCTTCAGTTCCTTTGAACCATCGGCAGCCTCCTGCATACCGTCTCCAACCTCTGTAATCTGGTCAAAAACTGTCTGCGTATAGGTTTCGGTTACCTGAGAAGCTACCTCGTCACGGATTTTTACAACAGCACTCTCGCTCATTTTGGAAGCAATGTAATTGGTTCCCGGATTTGTTTCATATTCCAGTTCCATTTTCTTTGGCTTCTCATCCATCAGAGTAGAAGCATTCTCAGAAAAATCTTCCGGAATGGTAATTACCATATAATATGTACCATTTCTCAGGCCCTGCTCTGCATCTTTACTGTCCACAAAATGAAAATCAAGGGAATCATTATCCCTCAGGGCATCTTCCATATCACTGCCCACACTTAAAGTTTTTCCCTCGTATTCCACTGATTTGTCATTGTTGACTACTGCTACAGGAAGGTTATCCAGACTTCCATATGGATCCCACATGGATTTCAGGAACAATCCTGCGTAAATGACCGGGATTATGATAATAGCCATAACAACAACTACCAGCATTTTGTTCTTCAGCAGATTCTTCCACTCATTTTTGATCATAGTCATTCCCTTTCTTTCATGATATATTTTATTGTAGAAAATGCTTTATTTAAAAGAATCAGATACACTCTGATCTACAGTTTTTATCTGATTCTGTTTATCACATTGTATTCCATTAATCAGTTTGTGTTCTAGTAATAGCTTAAATTCTATTAACCATTTTTATTTCTATTAATAAACAATGTGTTGCTTTTCTTTACAAAACGTATTATACTAAAACTGAAAAAAAATACAAGCGACAAAAAAAGAGCTTAATATTTACTAATAGACATTTTTTTGTATTTTGTCTACTAAACATAAAATTCGACATTTCTACCAAAACAATGCCTTTTTTTGCAAAAAGATTGGAGGTTTTTTCATGGCTGAAAAAGTTGACCGAAGAGTCAGAAAAACAAAGATGCAGCTCAGGCAGGGACTTGCCCGCCTGATGCAGAAAAAAAGTATCAAAGAAATCACTGTAAAGGAACTGGTAGATGAGGTGGATATTAACCGTTCCACCTTTTATCTGCATTATACGGATATCTACCAGATGCTTGAAAAAATCGAGGAAGAAGCAATGGTGGATATCCGGGAAGCCATGGAAGGCTGCCCCACGGACTGTACAGAACGGGAAAAAATCATTCCCTTCCTTGCCCGATTTTTTTCCATTCTGGACAGCAACCGCGATCTGTCCCTTGCCCTTCTGGGCCCTAACGGGGACATGGATTTTGTAGAAAGAATTGAGACGCTGATCGCCAGCAAGTTCCTCAAACCAAGCAGCTTACCGGCTACTGACACCGAGATACGCTATGCCTATGCCTTTTGTCTCAGCGGCTGTATCGGAATGATCAAAACATGGCTGTCCAGAACAGAGCATGAATCTCCGGAAGCCATGGCAGAGCTTACCTATCACCTGATCGACAACACCACTCAGGAATATATTCAGAATTATATCTGGTAAGCCGGATAAGTAAGCGGTTGTTGCGGAAAATGCAATGACCAGGCCTCACGATACAAGGAAAGAAAAAACAGATCATCCAAATAAGGCACAGCCAACGTTTTTATCCGTGGGCAGTGCCTTATTTTATCTTCAAATCATTTCTGTATTATTCCGAAAATTTTTATCATTCGTATTCTATTGTGCAGGTAGTGACGGACTGGGGAAGAACATTTAAAGTCCTAGTCTGTCCATGAAGCCTCAGATTTACAGGAAGCTGTTTTTCTGTCCGGTTCAGAAGAACCAGAATGATGCTTCCGTCTGTATTTTTATATGCAACAGACTCTATCTTATCTGTGTATACAGAATGGGCGATCCGCACGCTTCCGGGACGCAGATAATGAGAGATGTGATAAAAACAGTCAAGGGTCGGCTGGGGGAGCAGCCGTTTCTTTCCTTTATGGAAAAGACAGGGAGCGTGACAGTAATTTCCAACATAATTAGGACCGCCCTCTTCATCCAGACAGAGATTCCAGTCATGAAACATACTCATTCCATGATTGAGGTCCCCGATCAGCTCATGAAGAAGAGAAAAAACGCCCTCTGTCACATCATCTGACCGGAATTTGCAGTATTCCAGGCAGCTTTCGGAAAGGATCAGCTTCAGTCCGGGAAATCGTTTCCGCACCAGCTCCATTTCCTCAAAATGATCTCCGCTGTACCAGTGGAAGGCCATTCCGGTGATCATTTTTTCTGTTTCACTGTCAATGGTTTCCACCGCCCGTTCATAAAGCCGTTCCTTATTATGATCCCAGATGTAGATTTCAATTTTATCCAGCCCATGTTTTTTCAGCGCAGGATAAAGAGCTGTTTTCAGAAACTCCCTCTCCTCCTCTGCACTGTACAGGCAGGAATCCCATTTCTGTACTGCGTTGGCCTCGTTCTGAATGGACATTCGTTTTACCGGAAATCCCTCTGCCTGCAGGGCAAGGATGTACTGGCAGATATATTCAGCCCAGTCCGGATAGTATTCCCTTTTCAGATGTCCGCCCCGCTGGCGCTGTCCGTTTGTTTTCATATATTCCGGCGGAGACCAGGGAGAAACCATGATCTCCGGCTGCTCCTCACAGACTGCAAAAATATCTTTAAGCATTGGAAAAATATATTTTCCCGCTCTCTGGACCGCCACCTTTACGGGTTCTTTTTCCACAAGTGAATCATAGGTCTCCAGAGAAAAATCACAACTGTCAACAGGAACACGCAGAAGCTGGTAGCCAAGTCCCTCTTTACTGAAATATGTAGAAAGGACTTCTTTTTTCTGCTCCTCATTCATCACAGAATACACATATGTCGCTGCATCTGTCACTGCGCCCCCGAAGCCCTCAAATACTTCCCAGGAAAGCTCCGGGTGCAGGTTGATCACCTGATTTTCTGTATTTTTTTCATCTGGGCTCAATCTGCCCTGCTGGGTATAATGACCTGTTCCGCCTCCGGCAAAGCAGGTAGTAAGCGCTTTAAATTTCATAGTATGCCTCTTTTCAGCGGAGGAACATCACTGCCTCATAAGGTCTTAAAACAAGCTCCTTAGGGCTGATCTCCTCTCCGTAATTAGAAAGAATGCTCTTGCAGTCTTCCGGAATGGAATACGGTACCTTTACTTCACCGTCAAAGAAATTACAGAACACATAAAGCTCTTTTCCCTGATACTCACGTTTGTATGCAAGGATTTCTTTATCCTCGCGAAGAAGAGGTGTCACAGCGCCTTTCTGGATCACAGGAAGCTCTTTTCTTAACTTCACAAGCTCTTTATAATACTGGAAAACAGAATCCGGCTCATGTCTGCTCTCTGTGTTGATCTCTTTGTAGCGATCACATACTTTCAGCCACGGAGTTCCCTTAGTGAAGCCTGCGTTCTCAGAAGCATCCCACTGCATTGGGGTACGGGAGTTGTCTCTGGACTTGGCGCCCAGAATACGGATCACTTCCTCCTCGCTCTTACCCTGAAGCTTCAGGATATTATAATAGTTCAGGCTTTCAATATCCATATACTCGTCAATAGAGGTATAGCCGGCATTTGTCATACCGATCTCCTCTCCCTGATAAATATAAGGTGTTCCCTTCAGACCGTGAATTGCTGTGGCAAGGCATTTTGCAGATTTTACACGGTATTCCTTTTCATTTCCGATTCTGGAAACAATTCTCGGCTGATCATGGTTGCACCAGAACAGAGCATTCCAGCCGCCGCCCTTTTCCATTTCTTCCTGCCAGGTAAACAGATGCTTTTTCAGATCATGGAAGCGGAAAGGCTCGATCTCCCATTTATTTCCGGAAGGATAATCCACTTTCAGGTGATGGAAGCTGAAGATCATGGACAGCTCGTTAGATTCCGGGTTGGAATAGCGGATACTGTTTTCCAATGTGGTAGAAGACATTTCTCCTACAGTTACCACATCGTCATATTTTCCAAAGGTATTCTCGTTCAGCTCCTGAAGATACTGGTGGATTTTTGGTCCGTCTGTATAGAAACGATGTCCGTCCCCTTCCAGATCATCCTCATAAACGTCCGGCTTGGAGATCAGGTTGATCACATCGAAACGCAGTCCCTTTACCCCCTTTTCCAGCCAGAAGTTTACAGTATCATAAATATCCTGACGCACCTCCGGGTTTTCCCAGTTCAGGTCTGCCTGGGTTACATGGAACAGATGAAGGTAATACTCATCTGTTTCCGGAAGGTAGCTCCATGCGTTTCCACCGAATTTTGACACCCAGTTTGTAGGCGGAAGACCATTTTTTCCTTTTTTGAAGATATAATAGTTTCTGTATTTCGGATCACCCTTCAGAGCCTTCTGAAACCACTCATGCTTTGTGGATGTATGGTTCAGAACCATATCCATCATCAGGTACATGCCGCGCTTGGCAGCCTCCCGTACCAGCTCGTCAAAGTCCTCCATAGTTCCGTATCTGGGGTCAATATTTCTGTAATCCGCGATATCGTATCCGTTGTCATACTGAGGAGAGGTAAAAAACGGAGTGATCCACAGATAGTCCACACCCAGCTCTGCCAGATAATCCAGACGCTCAATTACGCCTCTCAGATCTCCGAAACCGTCTCCGTCTGTATCCTGAAAAGACTTGGGATAAATCTGATATACTACTTTTCCGCCTAATTCCACCATAGTTTTTCTCCTTTAGTTTTTCTTTCTGTTTTCACTGTTCAGTGATGTTTTTGATAAAAGCAGCGTAAACAGAATTGATAATACAATACAAAGCGCCATAACTCCAATATATGGAAGCATATACTGGGCTTTCATGAAAAGGAATGCAGGAAGTCCGCCGACACCTACACTGTTTGCAATTACTCCGATCAATCTGGAAATCATTCCTGTAACTCCTGTTGCAAGCATGGCTCCCACAAACGGATACAGATATTTCAGGTTAATACCGAACATTGCCGGCTCTGTAACTCCCAGATATCCGGAAATAAACGCCGGAACACCAACCTCTTTTGCCTTTGCATTTCTTCTGTTGATGATTACAAAAGCCACTACTGCAGAAGCCTGGGCAATATTATTGAGAGCAACAACCGGGAAGGTATAGATTCCGCCTACAGTTTCCGCAGCCTGAAGGTCGATAGGAAACATTGTATGATGAAGTCCTGTAATAACCATAAGTGGATACAGAAGGCCGTAAATACCACTGACGATCCAGCTGAAGGAAGAATCAAAGCCTACCTGAATGATCTTTGCCAGTCCGTCGCCGATCACACGTCCGAAAGGTCCGATCACTGTATGGGCCAGAAGAACCGCCGGCACCAGTGAAAAGAACGGTACTACGATCATGGAGATCATTTCCGGCACATGCTTTTTCAGGAATTTATAAAGCACAGAAAACAGAATTCCAACAAGGATTGCCGGAATTACCTGTGACTGGTATCCTACCATATTGATATGGAAAGCGCCAAAATCCCATGTTTTGATGTCCCCGCCTGTAGCCACTGCCTGCACATAGTCACTGGCTGACATCAGCTGCGGAGAAACCAGAGTAATTCCAAGGACAATTCCGAGAACCGGATCAGAATTCATTTTTTTGCACACAGAATAAGTGATAATTACCGGAAGGAAGGTAAAAATTGCCTCACCGATCAGCCAGAGGAAATTATACACACCGTTCCAGAACGGATACACTGCTGTGATTGTTTTTGTTCCATTTTCCAGAAGCGCAATATCGCCGATAATGTTACGGAATCCAAGAATCAGACCACCTACAATAATTGCCGGGATAATCGGCGCAAAAACCTCTGCCAGGTTTGCCAGAAGGCGCTGAAGAAGATTCAGATTGCCTTTTGCCTCTGTTTTTACTTCTGCCTTACTTACGCCTTCAATTCCGCTTGCCTCTACAAAATCATCATAAAAAGTAGAAACCTTGTTGCCGATAATGATCTGAAACTGTCCGCCCTGAGTAAAGCTTCCTTTTACACAGGAAAGCTCCTCAATCGCCTTCACATCTGCCTGTTTCTGATCTTTAAGTACGAATCTCATTCTTGTTGCACAATGAGTAAATGACACAATGTTTTCTTTGCCGCCCAAAAGCTCCAGCATCTTTTTTGCATCATTTGCAAATCCTGCCATCTTTCCATTCTCCTTATACGTATATCTTTTTTCTTTATTATATTTGTACGTACAACTTATATTTATATATTAATTTATACGTTCATTTATGTCAAATACTTTTGTGTTGTGTTTTTGAATAAAATTTTGACTTTGTTTTTGTGTACTTTGTTCAATAAACTCCCCAGAATTACAGGAAATCACTTTCTTATTTATCCTGGATTTTCCGGTTCAAAAAATGTATCTGCCGGATTCAGACTGCCATGTGAAGTCCTGTTCCGCATATATCCGGCCGTCTCCTCACGGAGCGTTTTCCGGGAAGATCCGTACAGAATATACTGCTTTCCTGATCAGTAAAAAATAAAACTGCCCCGGTTTTAAAACAGGACAGTTGTTATTTCCATAAACTATATATAATTCTCAAAAACTCTGCCGGCAGGAATCTGGAACTGCGGCTGAATTCTCCTACAGTTTTCTCTTTGCCAGATCTACAAATCGGAATTTATCCGGCCTGTGACGGGATTCTGTACACTGAAACAGCGTATTATTTTCCAGATATGTGTGGCTTTTTACCACCACGACCATGTTATAATCCCCCATGTCCAACAGTTCATAATCCTCTGCATTTGCCTTCTGCACCGTAATTTCCTTTACCGCATAGCTGATCTGAAGCCCAAGCTCTTCCTCCAGATAACGGTAGACGGACACCTTACATTCATTCAGAGGAAGACGAGGAACAACATCCCTTACAAAATAGTCCTTATCAAGAATAACTGCCTCATCTTTCATGCGCCTTACCCGGATCAGTTCATAAACCTCTCCGTTTACACTCTGCTGAAAAATTTTTTTAATTTTGTGGGAATCCTGCAAAATATCAAGATTTACCACCTCTGTCTCCGCATGGGCATTTGACAGCTTATTTACCTCCTGAAAGCTTGCAATTTCAGAAAGCGGGAACGTATACCTCTGTTTTGGCATTACCAGCGATGCCCGTCCTCTTCCTCTCTGAATATATCCGTTCTGCTCCAGTAAATTCAGGGACTTGCGGACAGTATCCCGGGAAACCTGATAGCTTTCCATCAGACTGCTTTCTGTAGGCAGCCGTTCTCCTTCTGCGATCTGACCGCTTTCGATTTTTTCCTTCCATTCTTTATATATAGTTACATACTTACTTTCTTTCATATGTGCTCCAAACCTTCCACTGCTGTCTTATCCTGCCTCAGTAATTTTCTGCCGCAGGCTGAACCATAAGCCGCACCGCTCTGTTCAGTTATGCCATGCCAGACGCTTTACATCTGCATGGACTTCTCCTGTCATCCAGTCCACATCATTTGTGATCCAGTCCATGATCTCAAGCTGACGCATTTCCCAGGAAACCGTTGCTTCTCTTGAAGCAATCGTTTCCTCTGTTTCCATGGTAGTGTCAATTTCATCATAGCCGAAAATATATCCTCCGGCGCTCCAGATACTGAAATTACTGTCCGGACCGGGATCTGCAGTCTCTCCCCGCTCTGCGACCAGCCTGTCATGGCGGGCCTTGTACTCTTCTTCGCATCCGTCTTTCAGTCTGGTCATAAAAACTCTGTGGCGGATCAGTTCTTTGTTTTTTCTCACAATGCCAAAATTATGATACATCAGCCGCATATCCTGACCCGGAGTGGAAATCCAGTCAAACGTATCCTGGATTTTTTCTGTAAGAACTGCAATTTCTGCCTTTTCCCCTTCTCCTTTGCATCTGTTATCCTGGTTTTCATAATATCCAAAAATCAGATCCTCCGCATTCCAGATACTGAAATTACTGATCTCATTTCTGTCCAGAAATCCGGTCAGCTCCGGCCATATTTCGCCAAGCTTTTTCCTGTATGCGTTCATCTGCCCTTTTTTTATTTTCATTGCAAATCCATGTCTTTCCATAAAAATCTCCTTCCTGTAAACCGCCTGCTGCTTTATCATAAATTCCTGCCTGTCGGCATCATGCCATACTTCCGGACCTGTGTAGATCCCTTGTCATATTTTGTATATGCCAAAAAATAAATATAAAATTCGTACTCTTTTTAACCTGTTCATTTATAATTAAAAAATACATTACTTAAATTTTATCACATGCCTCCTGACTTTTCCAGATATTTGACAGATTCCAAACCGTTCTATATACTTAAATTACTGTTTACACCATTCACTGTAAGAAACCGGGGCTTGTTCCAGAGTACTTCTCACAACAAATTTTACATTTAACAGAAAAACCTTAAAATCATTGTTGCCGGCAGTATCGTTCACACCAGCTGCCCGTAAAAGGAGGCATAAATATGGATTTCTCCACACATTTTCCCATATGGGATAAACTGACACCTGCCCAGCAGAAAACAATTTCCCAGACATCTTTTCAGCGGTCTGTCTCTAAAGGGACCGTCCTTCACAACGGCTCTGTAAGCTGTCTTGGAATGCTTCTGATCCTTTCCGGACAGCTTCGGTCATATATCGTATCTGATGAGGGAAGAGAAATCACTCTTTATCGTCTTTTTGAGCGGGACGTATGTATTTTTTCCGCATCCTGCGTGATGCAGAACATCCAGTTTGAAGTTACCATTGAAGCCGAAAAAGACAGTGAAATACTGGTTCTTCCACCCCATATATACAAATCTCTGATGGAAGAATCTGCTCCAATGGCAAACTTCTCCAATCAGATCATGGCAAGTCACTTTTCCGAGGTAATGTGGCTGATCGAACAGATTATGTGGAAAAGCTTTGACAAAAGACTGGCCGCCTTTCTTGTGGAAGAAACTCTTCTGGAAAACACTGATATATTAAAGATCACTCACGAAAAAATAGCCAATCATCTGGGAACTGCCCGGGAGGTAGTCACACGGATGCTCCGCTATTTTCAGAGTGAAAATCTGGTGAGACTGTCCCGTGGAACCATCGAGATCACGGACAAAAAAGGACTGGAAGAACTTTCAGAATGAACATGTTCAATACAAAAACAGGGACTCCTTTTCCGGCCTGTCCACCCTGAAGGAATTCCCTGTTTTTACTTTTTATTTAATTTTACTGAACCATGTCCAGGATCTCTTCTTTTGGCTTCACACCCATAGAGCGATTCTGGATCTGACCGTTCTTGATGACCACCAGCGTTGGGATTGTCATTACCTGAAATTCTGATGCCAGCTCCTGCTGCTCGTCCACATTTACCTTGCACACCTTGATACTGTCATTTTCTTCTGCAATTTCATCCACTACCGGGGAGAGCATCCTGCAGGGTCCGCACCATCCTGCCCAAAAATCCAGCAGAACCGGTTTATTACTGTTCATTACTTCTTCCTGAAAATTATTTTTTGTAATATTTAAAACTGACATATGATCCTCCTCCTGCCCGGTTCTTCATGTTCTCTAAAATCTTTTATCCCGGACATCGCGTATAATTATTATTTCCATTTTTACAGGATTTATTTTCATGCTCTGCTTTTACATCACACTTCTGTATCAGATTTATTTCTGTACCTTTTTCCTCCTGTTTATGTATGTATCATACACGAAGATTCTCGGCCAGTCTGTGACTAAATCACCTTACTTCCATTTTCAATATATTTCAGGCCTTTTCGCATCCTCAGATATTTCTCATATTTTTTTTCACAAAAACTTGCAGCTTTCCTGTCCGGTTGATAACAACATTCTGTTATTACATTGCCTTCTGTTATTCTTTGTAGTGATGAAAAATTCTCATTTTTATAAGATGCTAACAAAGCAATTCCAAAAGCAGGTCCTATCATTCCTTCCATTTTTTCAACTGAAACGTTAAGAACATTTGCCATTGTTTGAAGCCATACCGGGCTTTTCGCTCCTCCACCTACTACTTTTACACTTCCATATTCCCTGATAGGCAATTTCATTTTTTCTGCCAGTTCTCGAAATCCCATACACAGACCTTCTATAACTGCATAAAACAGGTCTTCCTGGGTAGTAGAAAGATTGATTCCTGTAAATGCTCCTCTCAGTTCTGTATCTGCATAAATTGTTTTTTCACCGTTTAAATGAGGATAAAACATTAATTCATTTTCTGCCATTTTACTAACATCCAGTTCTGTTGTCATTTTATGAAAATTCCTCATTTCCATAATATCACGATTCCACCAGTCAAATGTATTTCCATTACATTGAACTGCTCCCTGAACCAGAAAAGAATATTTTTTATCATCAAAAGAAAACAATATCTTTTTCCCTCTTGTCTGGCTCTCAGGCTTCTCTATTGGCATCATAAATATCCCGGATGTCCCCAGGGAAATAACAGGATATCCAAGACCCAGACATCCTGTAGAAATAGCTGTTGCAGGATTATCTCCTGTCCCTACAATCACCTCCACATCTGAACTGAACTGGAATTCCTCAGCTATTTCAGGTAAAATTTTCCCTGCTTTTCGGGCGCTTCCTTTTATTTCCGGATATGTATTTTTTTCTAATCCTATTAGTTGCCTTATTTCTTCTGACCATTCTTTTTTATCAATTCTATAAAGACATGAGGTTGATGCTTCACAGTAGTCTGTTACTGTATTTCCGGTAAGGCAAAATACTAAATAATCCGGTCCTATCAAAAACTTTTTTATTTTTTCCAAATTCTCCGGTTCATATTTTTTCATCCAGTAAAGATTTGCTGCCGGACTTCCTGTTGAAATTGTTTTAGACAAATATTCCCCTTCTGGAAACTTTCTGATTTTATTTTTTAACTCTGGAAGAATTATTTTTGTTCTTGTATCATTCCACATCATTGCAGGACGGACAGCTTTCCCATCTTCTCCCAGAACAATCAGCGTATGCATCTGACCGGTAACCCCAATTCCAGCCAAAGCACTTGTATCCTGACCTTCCATTATTTTATGGATACCTTTTTTCATAGCAGAATACCAGATTACGGGATCAATCTCACTCCATCCGTCTCCTGCATGCACTGCTTCGTATTCCTCAGAAACCTGTCTGAGAACAGCCTTTTCCGAGTCAATAAGCACCATTTTCATCGCGGATGTTCCCATGTCTATTCCCAAATATGTATGTTTCAAACTAACACCACCTACAGAAGAAATTTAGTGTTCATTAATCATTGTTACCAGCTCCCGTGCCCGTCTGCTTACCTCTTCCACTGCCTCCAGGCTTAAATGTATTACATCATGTTCATTATGATTACTTTCATATGCACTTCCAAATGTCTTAATATATTCTTTACGAAGATCAGAGCCGTAATTAATTTTTATCAGTCCGTATTTTTTAGCTTCCCATATAACTTCTTTAGGTATTCCAGATCCACCATGTAAAACCAACGGCACCTTACTCACCTGATTAATTTTCTCCAGAAGTGGTATATCAATCTGAGGATTCAAACATAACCCATGAACATTTCCCACAGACACAGCTAAAGTATCGCATCCTGTCCGTTCCACAAAATCTGCTACCATATCGGGATCTGTTTTACATTCTGCCTCATTTATAATATCCTCTTCTTTTCCCTTCAATGCTCCCAGTTCTGCTTCTACTGGAATTCCATAAAAATGGCAGTAGTCTGCTGCTTTTCTGCATTCCTTTATATTTTCTTCAAAAGGAAGGTGAGATGCATCAATCATAATTGATGTAAACCCCGCATCTATACATGCTTTTACATCCTCAAAAGATTTCCCATGATCCAAATGCAAACCAATAGGTGTCTCTGACTTTTTGACCGCATCTGCTGCCATTTCGGCAATAATCTCCGGATTTGACAATCTCAAATTGTTTGAAGAAATCTGAATATATCCTGGAAGCTCTGCTTTCATTAGCCCATCCGCAATAGCATACGTCATTTCTAAATTTGTCGTATTAAATGCGGGAAGTACATAATGATACCTTTTTGCAAATTCCATTAATTTAAAACCATTTACCAGCCTCATTGTTTTAACCTCCACATTTTTATCTAAATCTGTGCATTAACTCATATAGTTCCCTATATTTTTTAAATTTTTCATTATAATACCGATGCATCTCCGAATCTGGTTTAAAACATTTTTTTATTCTTACTGTCTTTTTTATCCCTGCTTTCAAAGACTTATAGGCTCCTGTAGCAACTGCTGACATCAACATACACCCCAATGTTCCAGCCTCTTCACTTTCCAGAGAATATACCTCCATTCCAAACACATCTGCTCTTATCTGAAGGGTCAGATCTGAAACTGATCCGCCTCCTGTTGCTGCAATCTTTTTCATCTTCGTACCAATTACATTCATTCTTTCATACGCCAGATACATCTGAAATGCCATTCCCTCAAGAATCGCTCTGTATATTTCCTCTGGTTTTGTATGAATTGTTAATCCTGTAATTGTTCCTTTTGCATCCATGGAAAGATCCGGATTTCCTGCCGAGCCAAATTGGGGTAATAACAGTATGTCTGTATGTATATTTTTTGCCTTATCCTCCATTTCTCCCCAAAAATCCTTACCCTGTTTTTGGCACTCCATAGATATACCCTGAAAAATAGTATCTCTTGCCCAGTTTTTCAGTATTCCACAGGTAGTTACTTCAATACTGGATAAATATGTATTGTTCAACACATACGGAATACAGGTAAAATTATTTTGTATCATATAAGGAGTCATTTTTATTTCCGGCAGCATTGTAAACATAAATTCACAGGTACCCATGCCAATTTCGCCGTTTTCTGAAGATATCAATCCACTCCCCAGAGCCGCACAGGTCTGATCGTGCCCACCTGCTATTACTTTTAGCTCATGATTTAATCCCAGTCTTTCAGCTATCTCCGGCAAAACAGTTCCAATAACTGTAGACGGTGCCACAGGTACGGACATCTGTTGTAAAGAAATACCAGCTGCCCCCAGAAGTTCTTCTGACCACTCCTTTTTTCTGATATCAAAAGCCATACTTCTTGCCGCCGAGGAATAACTCACCATTCTTTTTCCTGTAAGGATATATCCAATAAAATCTTCATAATATAAAATAGCTTTTGCTTTTTTTATCACATCTGTATTCTGATTCAGCCACATATATTTCGGAAGACCATATAATTCATTTGGCGGAAGCCCTGTTATTTCAAAAATATGCTGTGCTCCAAAATGCTGAATCAATTCCTGAATTTCTGTGATTCCCCTACAGTCTCCGGTAAGCATCGAATTGGCCAGAATATTATTATTCTCATCAAGACATACAACTGATTCGCCAAGACTGGCTACTGCCAAAGCTTCTATATTTTCCGGACAATTTTTTCCGGCTTCTGATAAAATAATCTTGACATTTTCCAGAACCACTTCAGGATTCAGTTCTCTAAATCCATCCCTTCCCTCTTCCCGATACTTTCTGGATGATCGAAAAATCACATGTCCTTCCAAATCATATACCAGCAGCTTACATCCACTGGTTCCTATATCAATTCCTGCAAAAGCCATTTTTCTCACTCTTTCGTTTTTGTTTTTCTTACTACATCAATAACGACAGCAACAAGAATAATAATGCCTTTAAATACTTCCTGCCAGAAAGAATTGATGCCCATAAGATTCAGACCGTTTGTGATTACCCCAATAATTAAAACTCCAATAAAAGTTCCTCCAACAGTACCAACACCGCCTGACATACTTGTTCCGCCAATAACAACAGCTGCAATAGCATCCATCTCAAATCCACTTCCCAGAGTTGCAGCTGCACTTCCCAGTCTTGCTGACCAGATCAATCCACTGAGGCCACAGAAAAGACCAATAAGAACATACGGAAGCATATTATATTTTTTTACATTCACTCCGGAATACTGAGCTGCCAGTTTATTTCCACCAATCGCATAAATATAGTATCCGAAACGTGTACGGTTCAATAAAAACCATGTAAATACCAGAATCACTGCAGCATAAATAATAATAACAGAAATTCCTCCTATGGAAGTATTGCCAATAGCTGTATAGGAATCATCTCTTACACGAATAGTAACTCCTCCCGAAATAATTTCCGTAAGCCCACGTCCAATACTCTGTGTTGCTAAAGTTGCTACAAAAGCAGGTACCTTTAAATAAGAAATTGCAATACCATTTACAATACCTACCAGGGCACCTACCATAAGGCAGATACAAATTGTTGGTCCTACCGGAAGCCCCATATTTGTCATCATATAAGCCCCAATAATGCCTGACAGACCTACTGTAGATCCAACAGAAATATCAATCTCTCCCATAAGAATTGCCATCAGCATTCCACAGCTGATAATCGCATTTACAGAATTAGATTTTAGTAGATTTAATATATTCGAAGTTGTCAAAAATCTTGGCGTAGATATGGTAACAACTATGATTAAAAGAATTAAGCCAATAATTGTTCCTATATTTCGTTTAAAAAAATACATGCCTGGTATTCTTTTTTTCTCTGTATGCATTTCCAGACCTCCTGCTTCTTTTTTGTCTACTGTTTTTGTTAAATAAATATTATCTCTGTGTTGCCAGCTTCATCATCGTTTCCTGAGAAAATTCATTTTCACTGATCTCTCCTGTAATCTTTCCCTCACACATCACATAACATCTGTTGCACATATTAATAATCTCCGGAAGTTCTGAAGAAATCATAATAATACATACGCCACTTGCAGCCAACGCATCAATAATTGCATAAATCTCTGCCTTTGCTGCAACATCAATTCCCCTTGTAGGCTCATCCAGAATAATCACTCTTGGATTATTTGCCAGCCATTTACTTAATACGACTTTTTGCTGATTTCCTCCACTTAAATTTCCTGTAAGCTGTTTTGAAGATGTAATTTTAATAGAAAATTTTTTTCTGTACTCTTCTACCATTGAATTCCACTCTTTATTTTTTACACGAATTCCTTTTACAAAATCCTTCAAACAGACAAGACCCATATTGAATTTCACATCATTTTTCAGGATAAGCCCTTCACCACGTCGATCCTCTGAGACATAAGCAATACCATTTCTGATTGCATCTTTCGGATTTTTAATTTCAAGAGACTTCCCATCTAACTGTATCTCTCCATTCTTTTTAGCATAAGCTCCAAAGACTGTTTTCATTAATTCTGTTCGTCCTGAACCTACCAGTCCGGCAAAGCCTACAATTTCTCCATATCGTGCTGTAAAACTCGCATTACTGAAATATTTTTCATGAGAAAGATTTTTTACCGATAATGCTATTTCCCCAATGTGATGCTTGTTTTTTGTATAAAAACTATCCAGTTCTCTTCCTACCATCAGATTAATCAAATTATCTTTTTCTGCTTCTTTTGTTTTAATATCTCCCACCATTTTCCCGTCACGAAGCACTACTATTCTGTCTGTAATTGCAAATAATTCTTCTAGTCTGTGAGAAATATAAATGATGCCTATGTTTTTTTTCTGAAGCAGCTGAATAATTCCAAACAAAATCTCCACTTCTCCCTGTGATAAGGAAGATGTTGGCTCATCCATTACTACAATTTTAGCTTCTGCTGAGATTGCTTTTATGATTTCAACCAATTGCTGCATTCCCATTGTCAGGCTTCTGACTAACTGATCTGCCCTGAGGTTCAGGTTAAGATCATCAATCAGTTTTTGTGTCTGTCTTTCCATCTCAGGTACATCTACCAATCCAAACTTATTTCTTGGTTCTCTCCCCAAAAATACATTGGCAGCAATAGTTCTATCCGGAACAAGAACAATTTCCTGATGAATGATTCTGATCCCATTTGCACCGGCTACTGCAGCAGAAGATATATTCTTTACCTCTCCATGTATACGGATTTCTCCCGAATCAGCTTTATAAATTCCACCCAAAATTTTAATCAGAGTTGATTTTCCTGCACCGTTTTCACCGAGGATAGCAACGACCTCTCCTTCATTTACAGAAAGCTTCACACCGTTCAACACAACATTGGATGAAAATGCTTTGGTTATATCATTCATTTCCAACAACTTTGTTTCGCTCATATTTATGCTTCCTCTCATAAATTCTTTAAAAATTGGGCGTTGCAATACACCCGCAACGCCCTGCTTTAATCCAGCTGTATTTAGCCGAATGTTTCCATATCAATTACTCTTCCAGAGAATCCCATGCGTCCAGGTCATAATCATCAATGTTGTCTGCAGTAATGCTGTAGGACTCAATCGCTGTATTAAATTCAATTTCTTTCCCTTCCAGAAGATCTATTGCTTCTTTTACTCCAAGATATCCCATATAGGTAGGTCTTTGTGCAGATGTCTGAACCATAGTTCCATCTTTGACTGCATGCTTTCCAATAGGCGCTCCATCTTTTCCAAGAATATCAATTTGACCTGTTTTTCCGGCATCTTCTACCGCCTGTACTGCTCCCAGTGCAGAAGTGTCATTAATGCAATAAATAACATCAATATCATCATGAGCCTGAAGTGCATCTGACACTACATTAAACGAAGTTTCTGTTGAACCTTCTCCTTCTACTACCTGTACTTCTTTAAATGCCTCAGCATTTTCTGTATTATCCTTTATTCCTTTCCAGAAGCCATCTACATTAATAATACAGGATTCTGCAGTCTGCAAATGAACAACCAGTACATTTGCTCCATCCGGATGATTTTCTGCTACCCACTGACCTGACAAATAGCCAAGCTGGGTATTATCTGAAGCAATGATTCCATCTACCAGCTCATAATCATCTTCTGTAATAACATTATCAATATTAATAACCTTTACTCCTGCATCCTTACATGTCTGAAGTACAGTCTGCGCTCCTGCTGAATCGTAGGGAATATAAATCAATGCATCAATTCCACTGGCAATCATATCGTCAATCTGAGAAGCCTGCTGTGTTGGATCATTCTGAGGATCAAAATAAATCAACTCATTTCCTGTCTCATCACAGGCTTTTTGTACTCCATCAAGAACAGCTGTAAAATATTCATTTGTCAATGTATACGGTGAAAATCCAATTGTATAACTCTCTTTTTCATCAGCTTTTACTGTAATACCTGACACCATAGATACTGCCATTGCTCCTGTAAGAAGCACTGCCATAAACTTTTTCTTCATATCTGAAAACCTCCCTTTGTCTTATAATTTTGTTTGTTTTTGGAATTGGCCGTTTCCTTTTTGTTTATATGAACATATTATCATAACATTTTTTTTAATTCAATGTGATTAATTACCAATTATACTTATTATATTTTGTGCATTTCATCTTTTAAGTGTTTGATTTTCTCTATTATATTGTTTGTATTTAAGTTATTTTTCCCTGTTTCCCTCTCATTTTTCATAGTTTTTCACACTTTCCCCAGGCACATAATGTTCGTTTTTAGTTCGCAAAATGTTCGTTTTTAATTCATGGAAATTTATGGAATAAATTGTTTGTTTGAACAAAAAAAGTCTGATACAGAACATATTTCTGTACCAGACCTCAGAGCCTTACATTTATTCTGTTATTCTGCAATCATCACATTTACGCGATGACGCTTCATTAAAATCATTCCTTCTTCATCTATCCCTGCGTCTGTTATTAATCCATCTATTTGAGACAGACTTCCAAATTCATTCAAATCATATGTATTAATCTTAGAAGAATCAGCAAGTACATAAACCTTTTTGGCAACTGAAAAAAGGGAACTCTTTAGCCGTGCTTCCGGCGAATATCCGTCATATAACTTTCCATCTGTACCAATAGCTGCTGCTCCGATAAAAGCAATATCCAGCTGATAATTTTTTAACTGTTCTTCTGCCACCGGACCTGAGCTGCAATTTGTAATTCGAATCATATCGCCTCCCAACATAATGACCGACAGATTTTCGAACTGCAACGCCTGTTCCGCAACTTTAAGATGATTTACAACTACCACGGCCTTCGTTTCCTCATTCAAATAATTAAGAATGATTCTGGTAGTTGAGCCTGCATCTACAAATATCCTCTGACCACTTCGTATCATTGTTGCCGCCATAGCTGCAATTTTTTCTTTTGTTTCTTTATGAGCAATTCTGGCTTCATCAAATGAAATCATTCTTACTACAGGCTGATTACCCAATTCAGCACCTCCATGAGTTCTGGAGATGTTATATTGACGAGCCAGAAAATTCAAGTCTCTCCTTATTGTCATTTCTGATATTCCAAATCGCTGCGCTAAATCAGTAACTGTTACTTTATGCTGTCTCTGTAGTATTTCCAGAATAGCAAGGCATCTCTCACTCTTCTTCACAGGAGTACCATCCTTTTCAAATATTTACCTGTTTCTATTATAGCATCTAGGTAAGCTTTTTCAAGCGATTTTATATTAGCTTTAATCAGATCTTCCTGTGACTAAATCACCTTACTTCCCTGTACTTCTGTATTTTTCCACAACCAGGGTCAGGCACACAAACACCACTCCGAACACAAGCTGAATACCAACCGCCTGGTATATCTGTATTTTTGCACTGCCGGTCAGTACGGTAAACTCTCCCAGAATTTCATTTGCAGTCTCATACCAGTATACAGGAAGAAACTGACTGACATTTTTTACCCCTGTGGAAATATAGTCCAGAGGAACAAATACTCCGCAGAGGAAACACATTCCTAGCGAAATAATGTTCATGGTTCCTGTCAGCGCATCCTTATTTGTTACAAGACTTCCTGAAAAATAAGCAATGGAAAGAGCTACAAAAAACAGGGCGGCTGTATTCATAACAAAATATCCCCAGTTCCCGTTTGCACACAACTCTTTTCCATACCAGATCAATGCTACCAGAATAATCAGTACAAACAGGGCTGTGCCGGTCACGATCATACAGAGGATTCCCTCCAAAGCCTGGTGTCTGGAAGAAACCGGAGATGCCAGCATTCTGTGCTTCAGACCTTTTTTACGAAAAACAAGCAGCACATTTCCTATCACAAAACCCAGCAAAGCCAGCGCCAGGTACGGAACATACCGAAAATAATAAATATACTGGTGCGGCCCTCCTGACCCCGATGACCTGTCGAGCTCCACTCTCACCGGTATGTCTTTTATGAGAGCATCTGCCATTTCCTTCTCTGTAAATCCTGCTGCCTGAAAGGTTCTTGCATTGTTCAGAAAGCTGTTGATCTGCTGATCCACATAAATGCCGGAATAGGTATCCGGAACAGTGGTAACAGGAAGCATTCCTCCACTCACAATACATTTCCGATAAAAATTTTCCGGGATTCTTACAATATACTCCACATCACGGTAAAAAAGCTTTTCCTGCATAGCAGAAATGTCATTTTCCAGTGGTATCACTTCATGAAAATTATCCAGGTATGTACTCAGTGCCAGAGCGAGCATTCCTCCGTCTTCATCCGCAATTCCTATTTTCAAGGACTCTGCCTGAAAACTTTTCTCCGTCTTTCCTGCCGCTGACTGCATCAGAAGCGTGCAGGCAAAAAAGATTGCCACATACATAAGTATCAGCCATCTGCTCTGTCTGATTACTTTCATATAGCCTTTAAATACTGTCATAGCGAACTCTCCTTACTACCAAAAATGAACCGGCCGTCAGTACCACAGCCATAAGCAGAAGCGTCATAAGATTTGTCTTCATTCTCACCGGATCATCATAAACATTAATGCAGTAAAATGCATCTGTGATCAGAGCTGCCGGATTCAGTTTATTGATGATCGGCATATTCTGGTCTACTGCAAATTTAATTTTGGAATTCATTAAGCCTGCAAGAGTACTTCCTGTCATGGAAATGCCCAACATGATCGCTACCTTTATATTTTCGCTTAACTTTGACGCACTGGAAACAAAAACTCCCATACTGACCCCGACAATACACCCAACCAGGGAAACCAGGAGCATCTGCGCCATACTTCCCTGAAATTCCATACGAAGAACATATCTCAGATAAAGCAGGAGAATCACTACGTTCAGGAAATGGATAAAAAACGAAGTCAGCATTTCTGTAAGGATCATAGTCATTCTGTGTACAGGTGACACACACTGCCTTGCCGCAAGATCTGTCACATTTGCCTGAAGCCAGAACGCTGATCCCATTCCCACAAAGCAGCCATAAAGGCAGGCCATACCTACCAGAGCATAAAAAAACACAGAATTATTATTTGTACTTTTTCCTCCAAGAGATACATTTTCCACAATTTCCTTATAATCCGACATGGCTGCCACTGCCTGCTCCATATTTTCCGGATGGATCTCTGCCACGGTTTCCAGCGTATTCTTACCGTTCAGGTAGCTTTCCAGAAGGCTCTGCATCACACTTTGCGCCATTCCGCTTTTTGCAACCTGCAGATAAGGTGTGTCTGCTCCGAAAAAAATCCCGTCCAGCTGTCTTTCCTTCAGCTGTTTCTTTGCCTCCGTTTCTGTCATAGTCTCCACATGGATAAGAGTTCCACCTTTTTCAATTTCCTCAAGATACTGAGAAAAAACAGGATTGCCCGCGCCTTCCTCTACATATCCGGCCTGAACAGTCTCAAAATCAGACTCTGACATATTTCCAAATCCAAAGTAAAACAGAGTTCCCATAATAAGGGGAAAAATACAGGGCCAGAATATAATGTTAAAGTTCTTTATTTTACGGATAATGCTGTATTTAATTAACTGAACCATAAACCTTTCCTCCTAATCCCGAAGCTCTTTTCCTGTAATTTCCAGAAATACATCATTAAGAGTAGGAATCTCTGAGTAAACTCTTCCAAAGCTGATCTCCTGCTCTTCCAGATACCGCAGGATTCTCACAAGATTATGCTTTGCCTCTGTGCACTGCACCCTGAGAATATCATTTTCATAATCCACCTTAAATACATGGGCCAGTTCCCGAATCTGTACAAGCTGCTCTTCTTTCAGTACAACAGCCTCTACCGTCACCTTTTCCCCTGTTTTTATCATTCCTGTCAGCTGTTCCTTTGTTCCTGATGCAATACTTCTTCCATGATCCATAATTGCTATTCTTGTACAGATCTGCTCCACCTCTTCCATATAATGAGAAGTATAAATAATCGTGGAGCCCTGTCTGTTCAGCTGCTGGATTCCTTCCAGAATCCGGTTCCTGCTCTGAGGATCCACAGCTACAGTAGGTTCATCAAGAATGATCAGCCGTGGTTTATGTGCGATTCCACAGGCAATATTCAGACGTCTCAGAAGCCCTCCTGAAAGCTTCTTTGGGCGTATTTTCCTGTAATCCTCAAGTCCCACAAATGCAATTGCTTCCTCCACAAGCTGTTTCCTTTTTTTCCTGTCGTTTATATACAGGCCGCAGAAATAGTCAATATTCTCATACACAGTAAACTCATCAAATACTGCCACATTCTGCTGTACAATACCAATCTGCCTTTTTGCCTCATAATTATCAGGCTCCATCTCCTTACCAAAAATCCGGATGCTTCCCTTATCATATTTTAAAAGAGCAAGTATGCAGTTGATGGCCGTTGTTTTTCCCGAACCGTTTGGTCCCAGAAGACCAAAGATTTCTCCCTCCCGGATATCCAGGTTCAGGTGATCCAAAGCCACCAGAGAACCATATCTTTTTACCAGATTTTCTATATGTACAATTCCTTCTTTTGCATAATCTGTTCCGCTCATCTTTTTCCTCCCGATAAATTTTTATTTTCTGTTTCCTGTCTGTAAAGGAGCAAATATAAAATTCTTCGCAGACAAATATGCCATATACATACACCAAAATATGCGAACCTCTGTATGTGTCCCCCTGCAAAGACACGTAAATAAAAGCTTTTGTTTATTTTCAGGCTCCATACCTGCTGCTTATCCTGAGCATGAAAAAATTATAACCTTTGACAGCTTCTTCTGGTAGTGAATACCGTCATTTTCTCATATGACAAATGTCACTTTCTTCTTTTCTTCCTTTGTTTTCTTTGCCCCGGTGATTGTTTTGTATTATACTGAAACCATCTGGAACATAGGATCCATAAGGATTCTTAACAGAAATAATAATCAGGAGAGGAACTGTCATGCGCCATCTTGAGAATACAGGATTACTTATCTTATCAGGTTTCTTTTTTCTGTTTTTTCAGAAACCGGATTATACTTTTATCTGCGCTTTTCTTCTGAGTGTGGGAACCTGCTGCGCAGGCTATTTCTCTGAATCAAAAAAGCTGCATCTGTTTCTGTGCGCAGCCTTCATGGCTGCTGCTCTTGCATTACCTGAAATGTGCGCATTTTTTCCTGCAGTATTTTATGTTCTGATTCAGGATCATTTTTATCTTCCTGCGCTTGCAGGCTGCTTTCTTTACCTTTATATAATCCGGACAATAAACTCAAATATCTTTCTTTTTTCCTTCTGGGGCATCCTGTTCTTTATTGTGGCATTTTTCCTTCAGTTCCGCACCGAATCCGAAGAAAAGCTCAGACAGGATTTTATGAAGCTGCGGGACGACAGCACAGAAAAAAATCTTCTTCTGGAAGAAAAAAATCATATGCTTGTGGAAAAGCAGAATTATGAAATATACACAGCTACATTAAAAGAGCGAAACCGGATTGCCAGAGAAATCCACGACAATGTAGGTCATCTCCTGTCCCGTTCTATTCTGATCACAGGAGCCGCAAAAGCAGTCAGCAGCTCTGAGGCTGTTTCTCCTCTTCTGGACAGTCTGGATATTTCTCTTAACCAGGCAATGACCAGTATCCGCACAAGCGTCCATGATCTTCATGATGAATCCGTCAATCTCAGGGAATCTGTGGAAGGACTGATCTCAGAATTTCAGTTTTGTCCTGTTTCTCTGGATTATGATATGGGACTTGAAATTCCCCGTGAGATCAAATACTGCTTTATCAGTATTGTAAAAGAGGCTCTTTCCAATATGGTGCGGCACAGCAACGCCACCGGCGCACATATTGTCATGCGTGAACACCCTGCCCTGTATCAGCTTTGTATCGAGGATAACGGAAACCTTCAAAAAAATCCCTGCGACTTTCAACGTTCTGCCGCAAATAAAACATCCGGGACTTTTTTCGGAACTTCTTTGTCTCAGCAGGTTACAGAAGCTGATAATTTTTCCCCACAAAACAGAGGAATGGGACTTTCCAATATCCGGGACAGACTTATCCCTTTACATGGAACTGTTCAGATCACCACGGACCATGGCTTCCGTATTTTTATTACCATTCCAAAAGAACAGGAGACCTAAACTATGAAAATTGTAATTGTCGATGATGATATTTTTGTTTCCGGCGCACTGACAACCATTCTGGAAGCCAGCGGAAAAGTTACTGTTGCTGCTTCCGGTACAGACGGAAAAGAAGCTGCAGAATTGTACAAAATCCATCAGCCGGATGTACTTCTTATGGATATTCGAATGAAAGAAAAAAGCGGACTTGATGCGTCCGCTGAGATACTGGAAGAATTTCCTGATGCGAAAATCCTTCTTCTTACTACCTTTTCTGATGACGAGTATATTGTAAAGGCCCTGAAGCTTGGGGCAAAAGGCTATCTGCTGAAACAGGATTATGCAAGTATCCTGCCTGCTCTTGAGGCAGTCTGTTCCGGTCAGACCGTTTTTGGCACAGAAATCATGTCCAGAATTCCGGAGCTTATTCATTCCGGTTCTTCCTTCCATTATGAAGATTATGATATCAGCCGCCGGGAACTTGAAATTATCCGTCTTATTGCAGACGGGCTCAGCAATAAGGAAATCGCCTCACAGCTTTTTTTAAGCGAAGGAACCGTTCGTAATTATCTCAGCTCTATTCTGGATAAATTACAGCTGAGAGACCGTACTCAGGTTGCTGTTTTTTACTACAAACACAAATAAAAACTGTTTTCCTCTTAAATCAGCAATAAAACCGGGAAATAAAAAACGGAATCCCGGCACAGATTCCGCTTTCCAATTTTGTGATTATACATGATCCTACATTTCTCCAGCATAAAGACAGCAGCTTTTCAGAAAATATGCCGTTATTCTGAAAGAACTTCCGGCTTATAAATAACTCTGAGTCATCAGTCCAGAACCTCATCAATCAGTTCTGCAGCGTCTTCCAGGGCGTCCAGAGCCTCTGTAAGGGCATCCATTCCGGCGCTGTCTGTGTCCGTATCCTCAGATTCAGACAGCAGCTCTGCCAGCTCATCTTTTAAAGTATCCAGCTGCTCCAGAATTTTCTGAAGTGTTTTGTTTTTATCAGCATCTCCATTTAGATTGATTAATTTTCCCATTCCGTTATTCCTTTCCGTTTCTTTTTAGTTAATTAATGGTTTCCACATCCACCTTGCGGTTTCTGCCTTCTGTTTTCCAGATCATCAGATGCACCTTATATTCTACAGAATCCTTTGCATACAAAAAAGGCTCTTCTTTCAGCATTTCCACCTTTTTGCCGGAACACTCCAGTTCTCGTTTTCTTGCTTCCGCCCTTTCCTGTATATTTCGGATCTTTGTCTGTTCTGCAGTTTCCTCTTCCTGTAAGCCACCCTCTTTTCCATCTGTGGAAAAGCTGTGTTGCTCCTTTTTTTCTGTCACAAACTGCCGGTCCTGATATACGGCCGCCGCCTGAGCCAGTTTTCTGTCTATAAGATTTACAAGCTCTGTATGCTTTGTCCTGTGCAGCATACAGGCAATTTTCCTTGCGATCACCCTTCCCGGAACATAAGAATACACCTTCAGCCATCTGATAAGACTGTGGTCCCCTGCTTCCTGCGCCAGTTTCATCATTTCATTAAGCGCTTTTTCAGATACTTTCCACTTAGGGTAAGAAGGCACAATATACTTTTCTGACACCGCAGGATAACAGCAAAAATTTAATGGAGGAAATTCTGCCAGATAAGAAAGCTTTTCTTCTTCCTCCGTGCAAAATTCTTTTCCAAGATATTCTCTTTTATCCCTTAAAATAGCAATACGATATTCCAGCTGTCTCAGATATTCATACTCCTTTACCCAGAAATGGCCTGTTTTCCCATAATTAAAAAGATGAGTTTCCAAATCCAAATCTCTGAAAAAAACAGTAAATACAGAATTTCCCTGATGGACGATCAGGATATACTGATTTCCCCTTTTCTCAAGATCTGCTTTTAACTCCCCCTCAAAATCAGGCTCGTAAGTACCTGTCAGCTTTGCCTGCCGGAAAATCAGAAAGCTTTCCACAGCATCATTCATCAGATAGACAAGACGAATATCTCCCTTATCTGTTTCCGGCAAAACAAGTTCAAATACACCCTGGGAGATCAGAAGCTTCAGTTTTTCGTATTCCTCCTGAAACGGAATTGTTATCTCTGCTTCCATGTTCTTTTTAACTTCCATTCATTATTCCTGCATTTTTCCTGTCTGTAAAATTTTCCCACAAAACTGTACAGTATATACTTATTTTTCATATGGCTTCGCAGCATACGAATCCCCTTGGCATAAAACTATAAATGAGGCAATACAGAATTTTGCACAATATACGTACGTTGTGTTGTTTTTCAGAAATACGTATTCGTAATTCTGTTAATAATATACCGCGGAACACTCTGCCTGTCTACGGCAGTTTCGTAAGTTATAAAAATTTTGTAAAATCTGAAAATCCAGTTGCAGCTTCACACCAAATTTTTATTTAAATCTCTTTACATATTAATGTATACTGCCTTTTACCAGGAAAAACAACACATCTGTCTGCTACAAGTGCCTGGAAATCATGTCAGCCATGCGACGCACCTCGCAAACACTTTTTGTAAGGTATCACCAATATTTTTGTGGACAAATTATTTTTTTATGTTAAAATTAAATTAGTTGTATCGCAATAATAATTAATTTTATGGAGGAACAAAAAAAGTGTACAAAATCATTTAAAAAGGAGGCACTCTGTTATGAAGAACACCAAAAATGCAGACATTTCCAACATTTATCGTCTGGATGGGCAGGTTCCTATCATGAAAGCAATCCCTTTTGGTCTTCAGCATATTCTGGCAATGTTCGTTGCCAATCTTACGCCGATCACTATTATTGCCGGTGCAGGAGGTCTTAAACAGGCTGAAATTGCCATTCTTCTCCAAAATGCCATGTTTGTTGCAGGAATTGCAACACTGATCCAGCTTTACCCAGTCTGGAAAATTGGATCCCGCCTTCCTATTGTAATGGGAGTCAGTTTCACCTTTGTAACAGTACTCAGTACAGTTGCCGCCAATTACGGATATCCTGCAGTTGTGGGCGCAGTCATGATTGGCGGTATTATGGAAGGTACGCTGGGATTACTGGCAAAATACTGGAAAAAAATTATTTCTCCAATTGTTGCCGCATCCGTTGTAACTGCCATCGGATTCTCTCTTTTTACTGTTGGTACAAGATCTTTCGGCGGAGGATACTCAGACGACTTTGGTTCTGCCCAGAATCTCATTCTCGGAACCATTACGCTTCTGGTCTGCCTGATCTGGAATATAAAAGCAAAAGGATACTGGAAACAGCTTTCCGTTTTAGTAGGCCTGATCGTAGGCTATATCGTGGCTGTTTTTATGGGAAAAGTAGATCTCTCTGTTATCTTTTCCGGAGGAATCATTTCCTTCCCGAAAATCATGCCATATGCGCCTGAATTCAATCCCGGAGCTATTTTCTCTGTTGCAATCATTTTCCTTGTTTCCGCAGCAGAGACAATCGGCGATACTACAGCAATGGTTTCCGGCGGTCTGGACCGTGATATTACAACAGAAGAAATTTCAGGCTCCCTTGCCTGCGACGGTTATGCCTCTGTATTTTCTTCCTGTCTGGGATGCCCGCCGGTTACGTCCTTCTCTCAGAATGTAGGACTTATCAACATGACAAAGGTCGTAAACCGTTTCACCATCATGACCGGTGCCGTTTGCATGATCCTGGCCGGACTGCTTCCTCCTGTAGGAAACTTTTTTGCTTCCCTTCCGGATTCTGTTCTCGGCGGATGTACTATTATGATGTTTGGAACCATCCTGACTTCCGGAATCCAGATGATAGCAAAAGCAGGTTTTACCCAGAGGAATATTACCATCGCTGCTCTTTCTCTTTCCATAGGTATTGGATTTACCACAGCAAGCGAAATCGGTATCTGGCATATTTTCCCGGAAATACTTCAGTCTGTATTTTCCGCAAATGTAGTTGCTGTTGTATTTGTAATGGCAATTATATTAAACTTAATTCTCCCAAAAGATATGGAGATTAAACACATTCAGTAAAACAGTATACAGAGCTTATTAATTCCGGTACATATTGAACCCTCCATAAAAGAAAACCCGAAAATGCTGTACAGAAAATCTGTAAAGCATTCTCGGGTTTCTTTTTTATAACTCCTTATCTGCAGATATTTGCTGATACAGCCGATACCCTTTCTTATTCTCCCGCTTTACAGCAAGCAGCATTTCATCTGCTTTCTGTGACAGCTCTTCATAAGTCACACCATGATCCGGAGCTACTGCAATTCCAAAAGAAGCAGAAACATTGATCACTACTCCGTCTTTTTCATAATTTCTGTCACATTCCTTTACAAGACGTTGAAATACATACTCCATTCTCTCAAATCCTCTTGTATTGGGAAGGAAAGCCAGAAATTCGTCCCCGCCAAATCTGCCTACAATGTCACCACTGCGGAACTGATTGGAAAAAATACCGGCCATTTCAACCAGTACCTCATTTCCATACTGATGCCCAAAGGTGTCATTAATAGCTTTAAAGTTATCATTAAGAACTTTGGGATCAAAGGCTATTTTTTCTGATTCAAGCGCGGCATCTCTATTATCTATGCACAACATATGATACCCATGTTTATATTTTTACCTAAGGGTATAAAAGCAGGCCTCCGAAGAGACTCATCTTTAATGGTCTCCATCTTGGCTGCCATTAACCATTAGGGCGCATCAGAAAAATGACCAGAGTCTCCCTGTACCACATTGATGTCATCGTCATTTAACTTCCGCTTGTAAGTAACACTGACGACATTGCCCACACAGCAGGTGGTTTATTTGTTTTTCAAAGTTTCGTTTTTCGGAGCAGCCAAAAGCTCCACAATGTAAAACAGGGCCTTGCCCTAACAAAAAAGAGCACTCTTTGAAATTTTTCTTTCAAAAAGTGCTCAAATCATCGGTTTCCCGATATAGTTCGCAGATAACAACTCTTCACCACGCTTCATGATACTTCGTGGTTATTTCTAAAATTGTTGTCAAAATGAATTTTTGCTGTCAGATCTGAAGGTCATTTCTTATCCTTAGTAGAGCTTCGCTCCTGCCGGAATATGGTCATCCACCATCAGAAGATGAAGTTTTTCTTCTCCCTCTTCCTCATGGATTGCAGATAACAGCATACCACAGGATTCAATTCCCATCATAGCTCTTGGAGGCAGATTTGTGATAGCGATCAGTGTTTTTCCAACCAGTTCTTCCGGCTCGTAATAAGCGTGAATACCGCTTAAAATCGTACGATCTGTGCCTGATCCGTCATCCAGAGTGAACTGTAACAGCTTCTTGGATTTCTTAACAGCTTCACATGCTTTTACCTTTACAGCTCTGAAATCAGACTTGCTGAAAGTCTCAAAATCAACTGCTTCCTCAAACAATGGCTCAATCTGAACCTTTGAGAAATCAATTGCCTCTTTTACAGCCTCCGGAGCTTTTTCTGCTGCAGGCTTCGCAGCTTTTTTGGACTCTGCACCGCCGATCGTTTTCATGGTCGGGAAAAGCAGCACGTCTCTGATCGCCTGGCTGTCAGTAAGAAGCATGCACATACGGTCGATTCCGAAGCCGATTCCACCTGTAGGAGGCATACCAAGCTCCAGAGCATGCATAAAGTCTTCATCTGTTGTGTTTGCTTCCTCATCTCCCTGCGCCAGAAGCTCTTCCTGAGCTTTAAAACGCTCGCGCTGGTCAATAGGATCGTTCAGCTCGGAATATGCATTTGCCATTTCCCATCCGTTCATAAAGAACTCAAAACGCTCTACATAATCCGGATTTTCCGGTTTTTTCTTTGTAAGCGGAGAAATCTCCACCGGATGATCCATAACAAAGGTAGGCTGGATCAGATGATCCTCTACAAACTCCTCAAAGAAGAGATTCAGGATATCGCCCTTCTTATGGCGCTCCTCATACTGTACATGATGCTCGTCCGCTGCTGCTCTTGCTTCTTCCAGGGTATGGATCTCATTGAAATCAACACCTGAATACTTTTTAACAGCATCAAGCATGGTAATTCTTTCAAACGGCTTGCCCAGATCCATCTCAATTCCGTTATAGGAAATCTTTGTTGTTCCCAGAACTGCCTGGGCAACATAACGGTAAAGATTTTCTGTCAGATCCATCATGCCGTGATAATCTGTATATGCCTGATAAAGCTCCATCAGTGTAAACTCCGGATTGTGACGGGTATCAAGACCCTCATTACGGAATACACGTCCGATCTCATATACTTTTTCAAGTCCGCCTACAATAAGGCGTTTCAGATAAAGCTCCAGAGAAATACGGAGCTTCAGATCCTCGTCAAGTGCATTGAAATGTGTTTCAAAAGGTCTTGCAGCGGCTCCGCCTGCATTGGAAACAAGCATAGGAGTTTCCACTTCCATAAATCCTTCGCCTGCCAGATAAGTACGGATAGCGCTTAAGATTTTGGAACGTTTGATAAATGTATCCTTTACTTCCGGATTCATGATAAGATCCACATATCTCTGACGATAACGAAGATCTGTGTTTGTCAGACCGTGGAATTTCTCCGGAAGAATCTGGAGGCTCTTGGACAGAAGAGTAACCTCTGCAGCATGAATAGAGATCTCGCCTGTTTTTGTGCGGAAAACCTCTCCTCTGATGCCGATCACATCACCTACGTCAAGTTTTTTGAAATCTTTATAAGCTTCTTCTCCCAGGCTGTCTCTTGCCACATAAGACTGGATGCTTCCCTCCAGATCCTGTACATGACAAAAAGAAGCTTTTCCCATTACACGTTTGGACATCATACGGCCCGCTATTGTAACTGTCTGACTTTCAAGCTCATCAAAATGATCTTTAATTTCCTGGCTATGATGTGTCACATCATATTTTACGATTTTGAAGGGATCTTTCCCGTTTGCCTGCAGATCTGCCAGTTTTTCCCGGCGTACCTTCAGCAACTGGTTCAGATCCTGTTCCTGCTGCTTCTTCTGCTCTGCCACTTCCGTGCCTCCTTGTTTTTGTAAATATTCTGCGTTTGCTTCCTTCGTGCTTTTCTTCCTTCCTCTCATCTCCGAAATTTCCCTGCTTCGCAGGAAAACGTCCTTGCGGACTTCCTATTTCGTCGATGTACGCTCGGGTGAAAGAAAATACTCACTTCGTTCGTGCTTTCTTTCCTTCCTCGCTACACGTTGCGCTGGATTTCCAGAACTTTGTACTTCATGATTCCCGCAGGCATTTCAACTTCCACAATATCCCCTGTATGAGCGCCGATCAGCGCTTTTCCTACCGGAGACTCATTGGAGATTTTGCCTTCCAGGCTGTTTGCCTCTGTGGAACCTACGATTTTTAATTCCATATCTTCTTCAAAGTCATAGTCATGGACTTTTACCTTACAGCCTACGCTGATACGGTCCAGATCCACCTCGTCCTCAACAACGACTTCTGCATTCTTCAGTATTTTTTCAATTTCTTCAATACGTGCTTCGATGTCTCTCTGTTCATCTTTCGCTGCATCATACTCTGCATTTTCCGAAAGATCGCCCTGCTCTCTGGCTTCTTTGATTTTTTCAGCTACTTCTTTTCTTTTTACTACCTTTAAATCATGCAGCTCTTCCTCTAACTTTTTAAGTCCTGCATAGGTTAGTAAGTTTTTCTTTTCTTCCATATTACCTTACTCCCTTTCAATATCCGTAGACTATTGGACATCAGCTCCCAGATACGTAATACCGCCCAAAAGGCAGTCTTATTCTAGGATATTCACAATTTCAGTATTATACCCAAATATATCTCTGTTGTCAAGCGGAAAAGCGCCCGATTCTCCCCTGTTTCAGGCAAAAATCCGGCGTTTTTTATTGCAGATTATTTCCCAGATTCTGTTCTGTCATGCGGTCCAGAAGCACTTCCAGCTCCTGATAGCTGGAAATAAGATTTGACTCTCTTCTGAGCCCGGCGCTGTGTCTCATGCCAGCCGTATACCAGGCCACATGCTTTCTCATTTCCCGGATTCCTGTAAACTCTCCTTTTTTCTCGATCTGCCAGCGTGCGTGACGCAGTATCACTTCCCGGATTTCCTCAGCGGATGGCCGCCCGAGCTTTTCCCCTGTAGAAAAATAATGGTTCATTTCTCTGAAAATCCAGGGATTTCCGCGAACTGCCCGCCCGATCATCACAGCGTCGCATCCGGTTTCTTTCAGCAAAGCTTCTGCTTTTTCCGGGGAATCCACATCTCCGTTTCCAATTACCGGAACCGAAACTGCTTCCTTGATTCTGCGTATTGTATCCCAGTCTGCATGTCCGGAATAATACTGCTGTCTTGTTCTTCCGTGGACTGCAATGGCGGCTGCACCGGAATCTTCCATGATCTTTGCAATTTCTACCGGATCTACAGGAAATCCTTCAAACCCGATTCTCATTTTTGCTGTTACAGGCTTTTTAACCGCGCCGGAAACAGCAGTCACGATTTTTCTGATCAGTTCCGGATTTTTCAAAAGAGCAGAACCCTCTCCATTATTTACAACCTTCGGAACCGGACAGCCCATATTAATGTCCAGAATATCAAAAGGCTGATCTTCAATACTTTTTGCCACCTCAGCCATCAGCTCCGGTTCACTGCCAAAAAGCTGAAGAGACACAGGATGCTCTGAAGGGTCGATCTCCATAAGAGCCGCTGTATTTTTATTATGAAAAGAAATTGCTTTTGCACTGACCATTTCTGTACAGAGAAGACCTGCCCCCTGTTCCTTGCAAAGTCTGCGAAACGGAAGATCCGTTACCCCTGCCATGGGTGCCAGCACAAAAGGATTTTCTATTTCAACCTGACCGATTTTCCACATCATATCCATAAATCAGTCTCCGTTTTCCACAGAATCCACAGCTTTTCCCTCTGAATCTTCGGATTTATCTTCTGTTTTCTCATCCTCCGGCGCTTCCCCAAGGAAAAATACGCGGTAATACATTTCCAGAGATTCCAGAAGCTCTCTTTTTTCGCTCTGAAGCTGCTTGATCTTTAAAACGCTTCCGATTTCATCATACATGGCATCTGCATCAAGCGCCTCTGTCTTAAACTGAAGATTTCCCTCTTCATCAAACTCCAGTGTCAGAATTCCTCCGATATCCTCTGTATAAAGAACACACATAATCTGCAGTTCCTGTTTTACCGCATCCGGCAGAGAACTGAAATCCTGATTAAAATAATACTTCTGCTCATAAGCGCTGGCGCCGCAGAGCACAATTTTATCCTGATACATTCCTGAATATTCCTCCTGATGTTTCTCTTATTTCGTTAGCGTTCACAGTAACCTGGTCAAAATACATTCCAACTCACTCTCGATGGTGACATTTTGCCCTGTATGTCTGGGGATTTTGGCAATACATGCCAAAACACCTGACGGAATAGTACCGTGTGAGCAGTAATGACTTATCCCTGTACCATTTACAGAATATGTCTCTTCTGTATGCATCTGAAAACAACATTACACATAGCTGTACAAACCTCTTACCGACACCTCGCCGGCACGGACGGTCTGTATTGTACCCTGTTCGTCCTTTACCAGAAGCTCTCCCTGTTCATTAATTCCCAGGGCCGTTCCCTCCCAGGGCTGATTCGGATCAAGAATACGGACAGGCTGATTCCTGTTTGCCAGAAGCTTATTATATTCTTCCACCATTCCGGAAAGGCTGCAGGTCCGGATAAACGTCTCATAATTTTCTTCAAAACATTCCAGCACCTGAGCCAGAATCTGAATCCGGTCATATGTCTTTCCGGTTTCCAGATAAAGAGAAGTCGCTTTGTCCTGAAGCTCAGACGGTATTTCTTTTAAATTCACGTTAATCCCCACACCAATAACAACTTCCCGTATCTTAGTCCCGTTCAATCCCATTTCTGTAAGAATTCCACAGATTTTTCTTCGGGACATTACCACATCATTAGGCCACTTAATCGAAACCTCTATTCCGGTTTTCTGCATTGCCTGAGCTACGCTCAGCCCCATCACTACAGTCAGCATTGAGGCGTACCCGGGTTCAAACTCAGGCTTCAGAAGAAGAGACATCATAACAGAACTTCCTTCCGGCGCCTGCCAGCGTCTTCCCAGACGGCCTTTGCCCGCGCTCTGAAATTCTGCCACAGCCAGCGTTCCATGAGGCGCGCCTTCCTGAGACAGTCTTTTTGCCCATTCATTGGTAGAATCTGTTTCTTTTGCAAAATGGACGGTTTTGCCCGCCCATTTTGTCCTGATTTCTTTTAAAATTGTTTCCTGATCATACATTATCTGTTCTCCGGCTCTCCCAGAGTTGCAACCATTACAGCTTTAATCGTATGCATACGGTTCTCTGCCTCGTCAAATACAAGAGACTGTGAGGATTCAAACACCTCGTCAGTTACCTCCATGTCTGTCAGATTAAAGCGTTCGCCCATTTCCTTTCCGATCTTTGTTTTAAGATCATGAAAAGCAGGAAGACAGTGAAGGAAAATTGCCTTCTCTCCGGCATTTTTCATAACTTCCTTTGTTACCTTATAAGGAGTCAGATCACGAATGCGCTCTTCCCATACCTCATCAGGCTCTCCCATGGATACCCATACATCTGTATAAATTACATCTGCATTTCTGGTTCCCTCTTCTACATTTTCTGTAAGGGTAATACTTCCGCCTGACTCTGCAGCATAGGTGCGGCAAAGCTCTACAAGCTCCTTATTTGGGAAATATTTTTCAGTGGTGCAGGCAACAAAGTGCATTCCCAGCTTCGCGCAGGCGATCATAAGAGAATTTCCCATATTATAACGGGCATCTCCCATGTATACAAGACGGATTCCTTTCAGTTCCCCAAAGTGCTCGCGGATAGTAAGCATATCAGCCAGCATCTGTGTCGGGTGATACTCATTGGTCAGACCGTTCCATACCGGTACTCCCGCATGAGCGGCAAGCTCCTCAACAATTTCCTGTCCAAAGCCTCTGTACTCAATTCCATCGTACATTCTGCCAAGAACTCTGGCTGTGTCTGCAATACTTTCTTTTTTGCCGATCTGGGAGCCTGAAGGATCCAGATACGTGCTTCCCATACCAAGATCATGAGCAGCTACTTCAAAAGCACATCTGGTTCTTGTACTTGTTTTTTCAAAAATAAGCGCAATATTTTTTCCTTTGTAATACTCATGAAGCTCTCCGGCCTTTTTCTTTGCTTTCAGATCTGCTGCCAGATCAATAAGATAGCGGATCTCATCCGGTGTAAAATCCTTCAGTGTCAGGAAATTCCGTCCCTTTAAATTCATAATAACCTCTCCTCTTTTATCTGATTGCTCCTGTAAAAAATTCAGATCATTCCTGATCCGGAACTATTTTCTCCAGAAGCTCTTTTTTATCATCTGTAACAAATTCCTTCAGAGATGTGGCAAGACCTGCCAGTCCCTGGATTTCGGAAGGAATAATGATCTTTGTTGCTCTGCCGTCTGCAGCCTTTGTAAACGCTTCCAGACTTTTCAGAGTAAGAACTGCCTGATCGGCTCCTGCTTCACGGATCATTCGGATACCTTCTGCATTGGCATTCTGAACTTTAAGAACTGCCTCAGCCTGACCTTCAGCTTCACGGATCATACGCTCCTTCTGTGCCTCGGCGCGAAGGATAGCCGCCTGCTTCTCTGCCTCTGCGTCAAGGATCGCAGACTGTTTTTTACCTTCCGCCACAAGGATCGTAGATCTCTTTTCGCCCTCTGCAATAAGGATCGCTTCACGGCGTTCACGCTCTGCCTTCATCTGTTTTTCCATTGCATCCTGGATTGCTGCGGGAGGAATGATGTTTTTCAGTTCTACTCGGTTGACCTTAATACCCCATGGGTCTGTAGCCACATCAAGAGACGCCCGCATTCTGGTATTGATCACTTCACGGGAAGTCAGTGTCTCATCCAGTTCCATATCACCGATAATATTACGGAGTGTTGTTGCAGAAAGATTTTCGATAGCCATGATCGGATTTTCCACACCGTAGGCAAAAAGCTTCGGATCTGTGATCTGGAAAAACACAACCGTGTCAATCTGCATTGTTACATTATCTTTGGTGATTACGGGCTGCGGCGGAAAATCCACTACCTGCTCCTTTAAATTAACCTTACGGGCCACACGCTCGATAAAAGGCATTTTAAAATGGATACCCGTATTCCATGTTGTTTTATATGCGCCAAGACGTTCCAGAACAATAGCATATGCCTGGGGAACGATCTTAATGCAGGATGCCGCAACCAGCAGCGCAATGATTCCTACAATAACAATAAAAACAAGAAATGACATAACTAACCCTCCTTTACTTCCTCTACAATAAGTTTCACACCCTGTACCTCTTTGATCACCACCACTGCCTTTTCCGGAATCTTCATTTCATCAGATTCTGTTCTTGCCATCCATTCCACATCTCCCACCTTCACCTGTCCGGTCTGGTCCAGGTTACTGATTTTCTGGATAACAACAGCCTTTTCTCCGATCAGTCTGTTTACATTAGTCCGCTCTACGCCTCTGTTCATATACCGTACCGCCAGAGGTCTGGTAAAAATCAGAAGTATCACCGACACGGCAAAAAACAGGATCCACTGAACTGCCTGACTGGCCCCCAGACCTGAGGCAACTGCTGCAACTAAAGCGCCACCTGCAAACCAGATGGTTGTCAGTCCCACAGTAACTGCTTCAATAACCAGAAAAAGCGCCACAATTCCAAGCCACATGAATGGTTCCATAACAAACTCCATGAAATTCCTCCCTTCCGTAAAGCATTTCAAGAGGTATGCTTAACCTCTCCGCTGTCTTGCCGCCTCATACATCAGTATCCCGGCAGCCATAGCTGCATTCAGAGATTCCACCTGACCGCACATGGGAATCCGTATCAGACAGTCTGCCGCTTCTGCCGCTTCTTCTGTCAGTCCCTTTCCCTCATTTCCTATGAGAAAAGCAGTTCCCCCTGTATAGTCTTCCTCATGATAGGCATTTTTACCCTGCAAATGAGCGGCAAAAAACCGAATTTTCCTGTCCCGGAGCATCTCTTTCAGGGATACCACATCTTCCACATACACAAAGGGCATTCTGTATACTGATCCCATTGTAGCACGGATCACTTTGGGATTTGTAATATCCACACAAGTTTTTGTAAGAAAAATACCATCCACGCCAGCGCCCTCCGCTGTACGGAAAATGGTTCCCGCATTTCCCGGATCCTGCAGATCCTCCAGAACCATGATCAGAGGTTTCTTCCCTTTCAGAATATCTTCAGGCTCATAAGACGGCTTACGAAGAACAGTCATAACTCCCTGAGGTGTCTGTGTATCACTCATCTGTCTGAAAACAGAATCTGTTACCGCCTCCCATTCTGTCCGGGAAGCTTTTTCCATCACCTCAGTGTCCTGTTTTTCCACAGTCTCTGACACATAAACCTTTTCAATCCAGTGAAGAGGCGCCTCCAGAAACATCTTTCTGCCTTCTGCAATAAAAAGTCCCTGTTCCCGTCTTGCCTTCGCCTTCTGATTCAGTTTAATGATATTTTTTACCTGATTATTCTGTAAACTGGTGATCATGGAACTCTCCTTTTTATACACAATAGAGGCCGCCTGACGGTAGCCTCCGTTGTATCATAATTTATTTATTTTTTTGCATGTTTATCATAGTTATGAGAAAGTGAATTGCAGATTTCCCACATATATGGAGAAACATCTTTTTTCATTGCAAGAGCTTCATTGATATCAAAATCAACAAACTCTCCGTGACGATAGCCTACAACACGGCAGTTTTTGCCCGCAACAAGAAGATCGACTGCAAGCGCACCCAGCATAGACGCATATACACGGTCCTTACATGTAGGGCTTCCGCCTCTCTGCATGTGACCCAGGATAGTTGCCCGTGTCTCGATTCCTGTAGCTGCTTCAATACGTTTTGCCATAGCTTCAGAATGACCGATACCCTCTGCATTGATAATAATGTGATGTTTCTTACCTGCCTTACGGCTGGCAATAATATTATTGATCAGTTTCTGCTCATCATAATCATATTTTTCCGGAATCAGAACGTCCTCTGCGCCATTGGCAATACCGCACCACATTGCAAGGTAGCCTGCGTTACGTCCCATAACCTCAATGATACTGCATCTCTCATGAGAGGTAGAAGTATCACGCACCTTGTCAATAGCTTCCATTGCTGTATTTACAGCTGTATCAAAGCCAATTGTGTATTCGGTACATGCAATATCCAGGTCAATGGTTCCCGGTACGCCGATTGTGTTGATTCCAAGATTTGCAAGTTTCTGAGCTCCTGCAAAAGAACCGTCTCCACCGATAATAACAAGACCATCGATTCCATGCTTTCTGCAGATCTCAGCGCCGCGCTGCTGTCCCTCTGCTGTACGGAATTCTGAACAGCGTGCAGTATACAGGATTGTACCGCCGCGCTCAATTGTATCAGACACATCTTTGGCAGACATATCTACAATTTCTTCATTTAACAGACCATTATATCCTTTATAAATACCCTTTACATTTAATCCGCTGCTCAGTCCTCTTCTTACAACAGCACGGATCGCAGCATTCATTCCCGGCGCATCTCCTCCACTGGTCAGTACACCGATGGTTTTTATCGTTTTTTCTGCCATGATTTCATTCCTCCATCTTCCGGATTTTCTGCTTTCGGCGCAAAAAACCCCATCTGTTTTACACATATTCGGTTTATAGTTTATAGCATTTTCAGAAGTTTTTCAATACTCTTTCCAAAAGTAAGTATGAATTTTTCGCCTTAAACATTATGTTTTTGCAATGCTGATTATTTTGATCCAAAACAAAAAATAAGGTAATATACTTCCAACTGTACAAGCCAACAGACCTTAAAGTTTTGCGTATCATTCTCATGTGTGCTGTGATATAATTTTATTGCTGCCGAACCTCCAGCAGGAAGGAGGTGCTGTTCATGTTTGAAATCATTATCTCATTTCTTGTTTCTGTCACAGCAGGTATAGCCAGCTACTATATCTGCAAATGGCTGGACAGAAACAAAAGGCAGTAACAGCCTAAAGGTCTAAGCCGCCTTACATAAATGGAACAGAAAACCCCGGAAGTGGTCGAGACTTCCGGGGTTTTCGTTTTTTGCTCATGCTTGATTATCTCATTTCTTAGCTACTGTTAGCATATGCTATTCTGAGTAAAAAGTCAACCTTATTTTCAGGGAATGTTCTGGTATCATTCTAGTATCACAGCATATCAAAAATATTGGATTTTCCACATTTTCAAAAGTTTTTCAATACTCTTTCCACAACTTTAACATTGGAGCTGCCATATTTTGCCTTCATCTCTTCTGTCCAGGAATCCGTGATCTGCACGTGATATCCTGCCGGAAGCCTCCTCATGGCATTGACATCCTTCAGATAGATCACAACACTGCTCTTTCCCGGCACCGAACGCAGATTTCTCAGAAGCTCTTCCTCATTTTTTCCATAATCATCCCTGTCCTTAAACTGGATCCATACTTCTTTTGGCATTTCGTCAAAGGAACGTACTTTTTCCAGAATCAGCTTGGACGCCCTGTCATCACCTGCATCCACATGTCCCTGAACAAAGACTCTTGCATCCTCATTCAGATATTTCTGCCATTTTTCATAATCTCTGGGGAAAACAACAACTTCTACTGTTCCCACCAGATCTTCCAGGGTAAAAAACGCCATGACCTTGCTAGTTTTTGTATATTTGATTGTTTTATCCGCGATCATTCCGCCTACGATCACTTTCTGACCGTCTGGGATCCCTGGGATCCCGCCTTCTTCATCCGCCTGGAAATCCGTTGTTTTTGCAGAGATCATTTTTTCCATCATACTGCTGTAACGCTCCAGAGGATGTCCGCTGAGGTAAATACCAAGAACCTCCTTTTCATAGGAAAGCAGGGTATCCTTATCATATTCTCCCACATCAGGCATACGGATCTCAAAATCTTTTTTTACATCCTCTTCCGCAAAGTCAAAAAGGCTCATCTGTCCGGCAACGGTATTCTTTTTGTCCTGGGCAATACTGTCCACGATCTGTGCGTAAACGGTCATTTTCTGTCTTCGGTTGCCTTCCAGACAGTCAACTGCTCCTGCTTTGATAAAATTCTCTATAGCCCTTTTATTCACAACTCCTGTCAGCCTCTGAATAAAATCCTTCAGCGACAGATACGGGCCTCTGTTTTCACGTTCCTCCACAAGAGCCTCGATCACAGGCCGTCCCACGCTTTTGATGGCAGATAGTCCATAACGGATTGCTCCATTATCCACGGAAAATCCATAGATACCTCTGTTTACATCAGGAGGAAGAATCCTGATATTCATCTGGCGGCATACCTGAATATACTCAGAAACCTTATTGGGCATTTCTATTACAGACGTCATAAGCGCCGCCATAAATTCTACCGGATAATAATACTTCAGATAAGCAGTCTGATAGGAAACCACAGCATAAGCTGCCGCATGAGATTTATTAAACGCATATTTTGCAAAATCGATCATGTCATCATAAATCTTATTGGCTACGTTTTCCGGAATCCCATTGGCAATACAGCCCGGAACTCCTTCCTCCGGATTTCCGTACACAAAATTCTGCCGTTCTTTTTCCATAACAGAAGCCTTTTTCTTTGACATGGCGCGGCGCACAAGATCGCTTCGTCCCAGAGTGTAACCAGCCAGATTCCGGACGATCTGCATAACCTGCTCCTGATACACAATACAACCGTAAGTAGGTTTCAGAATGGGTTCCAGCTGGGGGCAGTCATAGCTGATGGTATCCGGTCGGTTTTTGCCCCGGATATACTGAGGAATAAAATCCATCGGCCCCGGCCGGTAAAGGGAAATACCGGCGATCACGTCTTCAAGGCTTTGCGGCTTCAGCTCCTTCATGAAGTTTTTCATTCCCGCACTTTCCAGCTGAAACACACCGTCTGATCTTCCTGTCCCCAGAGAATCCAGAACCTTTTTATCATTGTAATCGATCTGCTGCATATCCAGAAGTTTTCCAGTTGTCCTCTCGATCTGATGAACAGCATTCTGAATGACAGTCAGCGTACGAAGCCCCAGAAAATCCATTTTCAGAAGTCCCAGTTCTTCCAGTGTAGTCATAGTAAACTGTGTGGTAATAGAGCCGTCCTGCGCTCTGGATAAAGGTACGTACTCATCCACATCCTTCTGGCTGATCACCACACCTGCCGCATGCATGGACGTATGCCTTGGAAGCCCCTCCAGACGTTTTGCCGTATCGATTAGCCCGTGGATATCCTCCTGCTCTTCATAAGCTTTGCGAAGCTCAGGATTCATCTGAAGAGCCTTGTCTATTGTAATATTCAATTCCTGTGGAATCATTTTGGCAATGGCGTCTACCTGAGCATAAGGCAAATCAAGCACCCTGCCAACGTCACGGATCACACCTCTGGCAGCCAGTGTTCCAAAGGTTACAATCTGAACCACCCGGTCTTTTCCATATTTCCGAACAACATAATCAATGACCTCCTGCCTTCTCTCAAAGCAGAAGTCCACGTCAATATCAGGCATGGAAACTCGTTCCGGATTCAGAAATCTCTCAAAAAGAAGGTCATAACGGATGGGGTCAAGCTGGGTAATTCCCAGAGTATAGGCCACAAGACTTCCTGCCGCAGAGCCCCGCCCCGGCCCTACCATAATGTCATTGTCACGGGCATATTTGATAAAATCCCATACAATAAGGAAATAATCCACATAACCCATGTTTTTAATAGTAGAAAGCTCATAGTCAAGGCGTTCCCGAAGTTCCCGGGTAACAGGCTGATAGCGTTCCTCAAGTCCCTCAAAACAGAGCTTGTTCAGGTATTCCCAGGAAGTATAGCCTTCCGGCACGTCATACTTGGGAAGTTTTGTCACCCCAAATTCGATTTCCACATGACATCTTTCTGCAATCTTATGAGTATTTTCCAGCGCCTCTGTGGCATAAGGGAACAGCATTTCCATCTCCTGAGGAGATTTCACATAATACTGTCCTCCTTCATATCTCATACGGTTTTCATCTGCCAGCTTCTTTCCTGTCTGAAGACACAGCAGAACATCATGAGGCTGGGCATCCTCCGCCAGAGTGTAATGCACGTCATTTGTCACTACCAGATCGATCCCTGTTTCTTTGTGCATTTTAAGAAGCTGCTGATTTACAGTCTGCTGCTGAGGAATCCCATGATCCTGCATTTCCAGAAAGAAATTTCCCTTTCCAAAAATATCCTGATACCGAAGCGCGGCAGCTTTTGCATCCTCGTACATTCCTCTTGTAAGATATTTGGCCACCTCGCCTGCCAGGCAGGCGCTGAGAGCAATAATTCCCTCATGGTACTTTTCCAAAACCTCAATATCTACCCTGGGTTTATAATAAAAGCCTTCTACAAAGCCTTTGGAAACAATCTTCATCAGATTGCTGTAGCCCTGATTATTTTCTGCAAGAAGCACCAGATGATAATAACGGTCCTCACCGCTTCCTGCTTCTCTGTCGAACCGGGACCCCGGCGCCACATAAACCTCGCAGCCCAGAATGGGATTGATCCCTGCTGCCTTTGCAGCCCTGTAAAAATCAATCACTCCATACATAACGCCATGATCCGTAATAGCCGCACTGTCCATCCCCAGCTCTTTTACACGGGCCACATATTCCTGGATCTTATTGGAACCGTCCAGAAGACTGTATTCTGTATGAACATGAAGATGTGTAAAATTCATAATCTGCTCCTTATTTCTTTGTCTGATAAATCCTCCGGTCTCTGATCTCAATCTTTCCTTCTTTCAGAAGATGGCCTACCGCTCTCTTAAAAGCGTTTTTGCTGAGCCCGAATTCTCTTTTTATCACCTCCGGTGATGCCTTATCGTCAAACGGCAGCACACCTGCAAACTCTTCAATGATCTGAAGGACGCTTTCCGCATCCTCATTGATCTGAATATAAGCTTTCTGGCGATCGGACACATTCAGCTTGCCGTCTTCCTTAACTGCAGAAACACGAAGATCCATAACAGTTCCCGGACGATATTTTCCCGCAGCCTCCCTTGCAGGGATCAATGCGGAAAATCTGTCGTCAACTGCCACAAACACACCAAAATTATCACTTACCTGATAGATACGTCCCCTTACCTGATCTCCTTCTTTATAAGGAGATTTTTTCTCAAGATATGGGTACACCTTCATTGTTGCACACAGACGGCTGCTTTTGTCCACATAAAGGGCTACCAGACATTCCTGTCCTTCTCTTACCCGGACAGTCTGCTCATGATAAGGGAGAAGCAGATCCTTCTCCAGTCCCCAGTCAAGAAAAGCGCCGATTCTTGTTACCTGGCGCACCTTCAGAACAGCAGTCTGACCTACTGTAAGCACAGGTTCCCTTGTTGTGGCAATCAGACGGTCCTGTGAATCTTTATAAATAAATACTTCCAGGCAGTCGCCTTCTTTCGTTCCCTGAGGTACCTGCTTTACCGGAAGAAGTACACGGCTTTTCGCATCCGCCTCCTTATTTTCTGCCAGATAAACTCCAAATTCTACGGTTTTTACTACAAGGAGCTTCTGTTTCTTTCCTATTTCTATCATTATAATCCTCCAAAATATGCTTCTGAATATCTTTCTTACGCATCTGATACAAACCAGCAGCTTTATGAGTGTTATTGTATCATAAAACATCTTTAAATAACAGAAAAAACTGCCGTTTCCGGCAGTCTCTACTTCTTCTCCTGAAATTCCAGCAAGGATGCAACATCCACTCCAAGAACTTTTGCAAATACAAACAACTCATAATCCGCAACGAATCTTGTTCCGCTTTCTATTCTGCTGATGCTGTCCCGTTCCAGCATCACTCCCTCTACCTGAACCCTTGCCGCCAGATCATTCTGGGACATGCGGTTCTTTACTCGCAGTTGACGAATCATGTCGCCGCTGACATTTTTCTTTCCCTGATAATCGTAAATCTTCATGTATGCAAGCTCCCCGATATGTGGTAATCTTCAGTAATTTTCCTGACATTACCACACATATCCCGGAAAGATATGCTAAAGTTCAGCATACAGAAAGTTTTTTATTATTTGCTTTTATTCTTGCTATCAATATATAAACCCCAAATTTTTTTCAATACAAAAATATAGCAGAAATTTACGCCACAAAATTATGCATAATATACAAATATCAAAAAAATTATGCAAACTCTATTGACAAAAACAAACAAAGAATATATGATATAAACATCATTTGAGAACGTTCTCAATTATCAGACAAAAATTAGGCGTTTATTTTTTTAGAAATATTTGAGAACGTTCTCAAATAATCTGAGGTGAACAATATGGGTGAAGATCGAGCTATTACAATTGATGATGTGGCAAGGTTAGCTGGCGTTTCCAGGGCAACCGCAGGGCGCGTTGTGGGAAATTATGGAAGTGTATCTGAAAAAGCTAAAGAAAGAGTTCTGGAAGCTGTTAGACAATTAGATTATCAACCAAATCTTATCGCCAGAGGTCTTAGATCACAGTCAACGAAGACAATCGCAGTTGTTATTGGAAGTATCAGAAATACATATTCTACAGCATTAGTATATGCAGTGGAGAAGGAAGCTCAGAAGAAGGGCTATAATGTTCTGATATGTACAACGCATGAAGATATAGAAAAAGAACTGAAGCATCTCAAAGATCTGAACAGCAAAAAAGTAGATGGTGTAATTCTTATGTCAGCATACAGAGCTGATGGCAGTATGGATGAAAAATACAGAGAATTTTATATAGGAAAGCTGCCAATCGTTTTTGTAGACCGAAATATACCAGGAATCAATCGAGATGTGATACAGAGCGAAAATTTTGACGCTTCTTATAAAGCGACACAGTATCTTTTGAATATGGGACATAAAAAAATCGGTATTATTGCCACATCGAATTTCTCTACAGTTCAGGAACGCATTAAGGGATATAGAGCAGCTCTCACAGATGCAAAAGTAAAATTTGATGAAGCACTGATAGCCAGTGTAGATGAGCTTTCAGATAAAATGAGCAGAAAAGTCTGCCATAACTTCCTGAAAGAACATTCAGATGTTACCGCATTATATATTTTAAATAATAGTCTTTGCAGTGGAGTTTTACTGGATTTAAAAGAAAGACATATGAAAATTCCGCAGGATATTTCACTTCTGGTGTGGGATGATGAGGAATATAATGAACTTTTGGATATTACAACAATTGAACAGCCAATTACTGAAATTGGAAAACAGGCTACCAGACGTTTATTTGAATTAATTGGTGAACCAGAAGAAACCATTGATTATGAATGCAAGAAGTTGAATCCAGAGCTTATTATTCGCAAATCATGTACAGTGCCTAATCAAAGTAAGTAATTCCATAAGGATTACATATAAAAATAAGTTATAAAAAAGGAGGAAGAAAAATGGATTTAATTATGGGAATGAACAGTGGATCCTCATTTGATGGAATTGATGTGATTCTGGCTGAAACTGAAATGGCTGAAGATGGATTCCCAAAGGCACCGCGTTTTATTTGTGGAGGGTCTTATGAATGGCCAAAGGAAGTTGCAGATATTGTCCAGAATGCATTTGTCAACAAAGTGGATATGGTTGGACTGAATCGTCTTAACTATCTGTGTGGAGCTGTATTTGCAGAAAAAGCAGCGCAATTTATGAGGGAAAATAAAATTGATTCAAAAGAGATAAAGGTTCTGGGATTGGATACACAGACAATATATCAGGAACAGCCAAATCATGCAGCAATTACTAATATGACAATAGAGGAAAAAGACAATTGGGTAGGACGTTGGTTATCAGGAAATTATCCCTGTGGAACCCAAATGGGTGACACATCTGTTATTGCTAATTTGATAGATATTGATACAGTTACCCATTTCCGTCCGGCAGATCATGCTTCTGGTGGTGCAGCGGCACCTTTGATGCCATACTTGGATTACATTCTTTTCAGAGATAAACCGGGATATACGATGACATTAAATATTGGGGGGATTGCAAATCTTCATGTTGCAAATGCAGACAGACGAAGAATGTTTGGATTTGATACAGGTCCAGGAAACATTATTTCAAATTATATGTGCAAAGTATTATTGGGACTGGAATATGATAAGGATGGTGTAATTGCGGCATCCGGTAAAGTGGACGCGAGTCTGATGGACCATTTTATGAAGCATCCATTCTGGGACAGACCTGTACCTCGTTCCGGATGGTCTCAGGATTACAGTGAAGAATATATTAAGGCAACTATTCAGAAATTCAGTTTCTTACCAAAAGAAGATCTCCTTGCTACCGCATGTGCATTTACAGGTGAAGCAGTTGCAAGAAGCATGAAAGAAAATGTACCAGAGGATATTATCAAATCTACCGACAAACTTTATGCAAGTGGTGGTGGTGTTAAAAATCCTCAGATCATGAAAGAAATCCAGAAAAGAGTTCCTGGTAATATCAAAGTAACAACCTCTGCTGAAATCGGCATTCCGCCGGAATACAAAGAAGCAATAAAGTTTGCGACCATTGCTTATTCAACGATTCATTGCGTACCAGGCAATATTCCAGCAGCAGGTCATGCATCACAGTATGCGATTCTGGGAAAAATCGCAGTAGCACCTCATCATATCAAAGGTGGTCCAAAACTGTAAACACATGTTTATCATAACATGGAAATTAATAATAATCTATAAAAATTACCATAAATTGGAGGAAATACATATGAAAAAAAAATTTATTAGCATTTTATGTACAGCAGCTATAGCAACATCGCTTTTTACAGGCGCAACTGTTGTCTCAGCAGCAGAAAATAAAGAGGCGAAAGACATTACAATTGGTGTGTCTTTTGGACAGAATGTACACCCATTTTTTGTGGCAATGCAGAAGGGTATCGAACAGGCATGTACAGATCTTGGGGTTGAAAACTGCAATATTCTTGCAGCAGACAGTTCTCTGGAAACACAAGTTTCACAGATTGAAAATCTGGTTACCAAGGGATGTGATGTCCTTCTTCTGAATCCGTATGATTCTGATGGTGTGGTAAATGCTGTACAGGCTGCAGCAGAAAAAGGTGTTGGCATATTTACTATGGATGTCGACTGCGAAGGCTCTACATCATTTGTAGCTTCTGATAACTATAAAGTAGGTGAAATGCTGGCAGATGCAGTAATTGAGCAACTGGATGGAAAAGGAAAAATTGCCATTATTGATGGTATTACTGTAACATCTCTGAAAGACAGAACAGAGGGATTTATGGATAAAATCAAAGACACAGACATTGAGGTTGTTGCAGAACAGCAGACCGCACATGCAAGGGATACCGCACTGGCGTCGGCAGAAAACATTCTCCAAGCAAACCCAGATATAGATGCATTTGTAGGTGTTAATGAAAACTCAGGAATGGCTATCTTAAGTGCAGCAACTTCTGCAGGTCTGAATAATCTTTATATCACAACCGTAGATGCAACCGCGGAAAATATGACAGCAATTCGTGATGAAAAAGTAGCAATTGGTGTTTCTCAGGATCCATATAAAATGGGGTATACAGCTGTAGAGCAGGCAATCAAATGGTGCCAGGGGGAAGAAACCGAAAAGTTTATCGAGGTTCCGGTAGAGTACATGGATAAAGATAATATTCAGGATTTCATCGACCGCGAAAAGGGATATGGAGTTGAAGTAGAATAAGATATTCTCATGTTAATAAGAAACCATCTGCATAAAGCAGGTGGTTTCTTAGAAAAGGGGTGAAGATCAAATGACGTCTCAGACAATCGTAAAGATGGAAGGTATATCTAAAGCTTTTGCAGGAATTAAAGCTTTGGACAATGTGCAGATAGATCTCCGGCAGGGTGAAATACATGCATTAATGGGTGAAAATGGTGCGGGAAAATCCACACTTATGAAAATTATGACAGGAGTATACAGCAGAGACAGTGGAAAGATGTATCTTCAGAACACATCGTCACAGCAGCTGGAAGAGGTAGAAATCAAATCGCCTCTTGCAGCGCAGAAATTAGGTCTTAGTATGGTGTTTCAGGAATTTAACCTTCTTGAAAATATGAATATTGCAGAAAATATTTTCATAGGCAGAGAACCATTAGAACCAGGTCGTACAGTAGATAAAAAACAGCTTCTTCAAAATGCAGTGACAGAACTGAAAAAGGTAAATCTGAATATAGACCCAAGTACTGAAGTATCAAAGTTAAGTTGTGGTCAGAAACAATGTGTAGAAATTGCAAAAGCATTATCTTTTCATGCACGAGTAGTGGTGTTTGATGAACCAACAGCAAGCCTATCTGAAAAAGAATCTCAGACATTATTTAAACTAATTAAAGATTTGAAAGCCAAAGGAGTGTGTATTGTTTACATATCTCATAGAATGGAAGAAGTTTTTGAACTTTCTGATCGAATTACAGTATTTCGAAATGGAAAATATATTGACACAGTCAATACAAAAGATGTTCAGGAAAAAGATATTATTTCCATGATGATCGGTCATGAATTAAATATTGAAAAAAATTCCGGAAGCGAATTTGTAAATAAGAATAACGTTGTTCTTGAAGTAAAAAACATACAGGTATTTCCTGGAGCAAAACCAGTTAATTTCAAACTCTATGAAAAAGAAGTTCTTGGATTTTTTGGTCTTGTAGGTGCAGGAAGAACAGAACTTGCAAGAATTATTTTTGGCGTAGATCCAATCGGAGGCGGCGAAATTTATGTAGAAGGTGGAAAAGTCAAAATTTCCAGCCCAAAAGATGCGATTCAGGCAGGTATAGGTTTAGTTCCGGAAGATCGAAAAGGACTTGGCCTGGTTCTTGGAATGAGTATTAAAGATAACATGTTGATTTCTAAAATCGGACAGTTCAAAAACTCTCTTTTAGATAAAAAAGTACTGAAAAATATCACGGGAACATTTATTTCAGATCTTGGAATCAACCTTCGTAACGAAGAACAAGAAGTAAAAGAATTAAGTGGTGGAAATCAGCAGAAAGTCGTTATCGCAAAATGGCTTGCGATGGAACCCAATATTTTAATCATGGATGAACCTACTCGAGGAATTGATATTGGAGCAAAAAGTGAAATTTATAATTTGATGCGTAAAATGACAGAACAAGGAATGAGTATTATTATGATCTCTTCAGAAATGGCTGAAGTAATGCAGGTAAGCGACCGTATTCTTGTTATGCATGAAGGAAGTATTTCAGGGGAATTGACCGCAGAAGAAGTGACAAGAAATAATATTATGCAGGCCGCATTTGGAGGTGTAAAAAAATGAAGAAAAAGAAAATAAATATTAATGGATTAAGAGAACTTCTCTTAGTGGGAGTTGTACTTTTACTTTGCGTAGTATGGACAATTATGAACCCACAGTTTCTTTCTGTCAATAACATTACTAATATTTTAAGACAGGCATCTTTTACTGCCATTGCAGCAGTTGGAATGACAATGATCATTATTATTGGAGAAATTGATCTGTCAGCAGGATCGCTTGTCTGTGCAGCTGGTCTGGTAGGTGCGGTTGTGTGTAAAAACACCAATAGTGTACTGCTTGCAGTACTTGCAGCAATTCTTGTTGGTGCATTAGTTGGTCTTTGTAACGGAATTCTTTGTGCTGTAGGATGTCTTCCTGGTTTTATTGCTACTCTGGCAAGCATGACAATCCTTAGAGGCTTGGCATATATTATTACAGGTGGAAATTCAATTGTATGGTCAAATGATAACTTTACTAAAATTGGAACTGGTTATATAGGACCTGTACCGATTCCAGTTATTATCATGATCATTGCAATTATCTTTGGTGTTATGCTGACAACAAAATTCCGTTTTGGACGTTATATTTATGCGGTTGGCGGAAATATGGAAACAAGCCGCTGGTCAGGCATTCCAGTTGTAAAAGTGAAAATTCTTGTATATGTAATTATGGGTATACTTACTTCAATCGCCGGTCTGATCGTTACAACACGACTTGGATCAGGACAGCCATCAGCAGGTCTTAACTTTGAAATGGACTGTATCACAGCATCTGTTGTTGGTGGCACAAGCATGTCGGGTGGACGAGGTAAAGTAATGGGAACTGTTGTTGGTGTACTTCTCCTCACTGTTTTAACAAACGGCATGACCCTTGTGGGTATGAACACATATTGGCAACAAGTATTAAAAGGTGTAATTATTGTGGTATCAGTTCTTGCCGATACAAGAGGAAAAGCAAAATAAATATATCTTTTAATGTTAGAAGGACTATCGCAATCAAAAACGCGATAGCCCTTCTAATTTTTTATTTTACATTCTGTCCGTAATATGCATTTGCGCCGTGTTTTCTATAATAATGCTTGTCCTGAAGCTCCTGGGGAGCTGGCTTTACCTGTGGGTTAATAAGCTCGCATCGGCTTGCCATTTTTGCCACCTCTTCCAGAACTACTGCATTATGCACCGCCTCATGGGCATCCTTCCCCCAGGTAAAAGGACCATGATTTTTACAGAGAACTGCCGGAACAGCCTCATAATCCTTATCCTTAAAATAGTCGGCAATCAAAACGCCTGTATTTTTCTCGTAGGCCTCCTCAATTTCCTCTTTTGTCAGGTTGCGCACACAGGGAACCTCTCCGTAAATATAGTCTGCATGAGTTGTCCCATAACAGGGAATCCCTCTTCCAGCCTGAGCCCAGCTTGTTGCCCAGGAAGAATGCGTATGTACGATTCCTCCGATATTTGGAAATGCATTATACAGAACCACATGAGTGGCTGTATCAGAAGACGGATTATACTTTCCTTCTACCGTATTTCCCTGAAGGTCAACTACCACCATATCCTCCGGCGTCAGTTTGTCATAATCCACACCGCTTGGTTTAATCACAAATAATCCCTTTTCTCTGTCGATTCCGCTGACATTTCCCCACGTAAAGGTTACAAGTCCATATTTTGGCAGTTCCATGTTCGCCTTATAAACTTCCTCTTTTAATTTTTCCAGCATTGTTCTCTCCTCCTGAATAAGTTTTACGTTATTGTTCTCTCTACTCACAGTAACTTGGTCAAAACACATTCCAAATCACCCTCAGTGATGGCATTTTGCCCTGTATATCTCGGGATTTTGTCTTATACATATCAAAACGTCTCGCAGGATAATGCCATATGAACAATAACAATTTTACACCTAAAAAACACCTGCTTACAGTATATACCTTTCTTTATAGCAAGCCAATATATTTCTGGAAAATCCTATTTATTATACTGATCTCATAACTGTTCCCACGGTGCTATTCTGCCAGATGTTTTGGTGTGTATAGGTCAAAATCCCACTGATATAAAATCAATTCATCTAACGAGATAATTTTAATATCTTCGTATTCAGAAAATATTGCCTATAGAATATGATTATTAAACAGAGTATATATTTTTCAGGCATAGCAAACAAGTAAAACCGAGCTCCCCATAAAATACTGTAATTAATTACAAATCCTCTGATCTTCTACCTCACAAACTCCACTACCGCATACGGCTCTGCCTCTGTATCATTCAGTTTAATCACAATTTTATCCCCATCTACTGACTTTTCCGGACAGATCGTGTCGTGAAGCCGGGCCTGCTGCTTATATTCAGCCCGCATCTGTCTGATTTTAAAATCCACAGGAAGATAATCCATTGCCATCTGAATATACTGGCAGTTGTTTACATGGTGATTGGTATCCAGATGATGTTTCTGCACAGGAAAAGCTTCCTCTCCCGCAAAAGTCTCCGGCAGGATTATTTTTCTGGATGCATATTCCATATCCAGCTTTTCTTCCAGACCATATCCCTCTGTATATTCAGCACTGAGCTTGCAGGGCAGTCCGTTTTTCCCGTCAATAAACGTCCAGAACGTATTGGCGTAGGCAAGCCTCTCCCCTTCTGCTGTATCCATGGTAAAATTACGGAATCCCATAAATCCCCGGAATCCATAAGGCCATGTTGAAGTAACGATTTCTTCTCCCAGATACGGATAACGGTTTACAATCACCTGCCATGCAGAAAGTACCCAGAATTTATTTTTTTCCTTCAGAACCTTTACCCCAAGCCCTGCTGCCTCTGAATGGAAAGTACTGCAGTCCTGAAAATAATTCAGTATCCCAGGCAAAGTTAAAAGACCGTTTTCTCCGATTTCACTGTAGCGGACTCTTCCGCTGAAACTGTATGCCATATTACGTCCTCTTTTCTGTTTCAATACATTTTTTCTTAATTATATCCACTGAAACTATACACTGCAAGGGCAGATTTAACGTCACTGTTCACTACCTTCATAATAACTTGGTCAAAATGTATCCCCTGTCATCTTCGGCAATAGCATTTTTCCCTGTGTGTCGTGATCCTGGCATATCGATGCATCTTCATTTCTGTATACAAAAATCCCTTTCCGGCATCATCAGATATTTTTCTGAGTGCCAAAAAGGGATCCTTTTACTTTTTCTGCAAAATCTATAATTTATTTCGTTTTTTATTTATCATTTGCCATGAGAATCTCTTTTCCTGAAATTCCCGGCTCTGTCATATTTACAGGGTCAAGAACATGGTCAAGCTGCTCTTCATTTAAAAGTCCTTCTTTCAGGATCAGACTGCGGACAGACTCTCCTGTCCTGATTGCTTTTTTGGCAATGTCCGCAGCTTTCTGATATCCCACATGAGGACAGATCGCAGTAATGATTCCCACGCTGTTTTCTACCAGATACCGGCAGCGTGTCTCATTTGCTGTAATTCCTGTTACACAGTTATCCACAAATGTCTGAACCGCATAAGCCAGCGTATCAATAGACTGGAACATACAGTAAAATACAATAGGCTCAAATGCATTCAGCTCAAGCTGGCCCGCTTCTGCCGCCATAGTGATGGTCACGTCATTTCCGATGACATTAAATGCAACCTGATTGACCACCTCCGGAATAACCGGATTCACTTTGCCCGGCATAATAGAAGAGCCGTTCTGCTTAGCCGGAAGGTTAATCTCCCCAAAACCTGCTCTTGGTCCGGATGACATCAGGCGCAGATCGTTTGCAATCTTGGATAAAGTTACCGCGCAGGCTTTTACAGCTCCGGACACAGCCACAAACGGGTCAAGGTTCTGTGTTGCGTCTATCAGATCATAGGCCTGCACAAATTCCATATCAGAAACCTCTACCAGATTGGGAACGATTCTTCTGAGATATGCTTCATCTGCATTAATTCCTGTTCCCACAGCAGTTCCGCCCATATTGAGAGTGCACATTTCCTCCATCGCTCTGTCCATACGGTGGATATCACGCATAACTGCAACAGAATATGCATTAAATTCCTGGCCCAGACGAATGGGAACCGCATCCTGCATCTGTGTACGTCCCATTTTGATTACATGATCAAATTCCTTTGCCTTTGCACAAAGCGCTTTATGTAAACGAAGAAGTTCTTTTTTCAGGTTTTTCAGAAGTCTGAGAGAGGTCATCTTACCGGCTGTAGGAATTACGTCATTTGTAGACTGCCCACAGTTTACATCATCATTGGGATTAATGATGGAATAATCACCCTTTTCTCCTCCCAGAATCTCGATGGCGCGGTTGGCAATAACCTCATTTGCATTCATATTTAAGGAAGTTCCGGCGCCGCCCTGAATCGGATCTACAATAAAGTCACCGTGAAGCTTTCCTTCCAGAATCTCATCACAGGCCTGTACAATGGCTTTTGCCTTCTTTTTATCCAGCATACCGATCTCACAATTGGTAATTGCAGCCGCTTTTTTAATATACGCAAGACTGTTTATGATCTCAGGATGCATATTCAGCCCTGTGATATGAAAGTTCTCTGCTGCGCGGAGAGACTGCACTCCATAATACACATTCTGTGGAACATCCTTTGTTCCTATAGAATCCTTCTCTACACGATAATCCTGTTTCTTCTCTGCTTCCCCATTTTTGTTCATTGTTCTTCTCCCTTTGCATTTTTCCTGCTGTCTGATGAACGCAGGTTTTTATCCCATTAATCTTTTTTATTTGCTGCTAATTCCGGTGATTTTCACATAGATGCTGATTACCGTCCACTGTTCCTGGCTTTTTCCATCCAAAGTTCCTGCCGGACTGTCTTCGCTGATAAACCTTTATTAACAGCAGCCGATTTTGTGCCTGTTCATTTTCATTGTCCTCATTATAGTAATATGCTAATATATAATCAAATACATATATTTTTATAATTATTATAATTTATAAATTATATAAAGGAGAATTGTCATGTTTCAGGGAATGGAATACGTTTATGAAGTTTATAAAGAAAAAAGTTTTTCAAAGGCTGCCGCAAATCTTTTTATTTCCCAGCCTTCTCTCAGCGCCAATGTCAGGCGTGTGGAGTCCCGGATCGGCTATCCGGTGTTTGACAGAAGCACGAAACCTCTTGGGCTTACTGAATGCGGTGAACAGTATATCCGCTGTGTAGAACGTATTATGAATATAGAAAAAGATTTTTCGGACTTTATCAATGACTGGGGAGGGCTGAAAACAGGAACTCTGATCCTGGGAGGCAGTAATTTATTTTCTTCGTGGATTCTTCCATCGCTTATGGCTGATTTTGCAGCTCTTTATCCACAGATTCAGATCAGACTTGTGGAAGAATCCACAGTAAAGCTTACAGAAATGCTCCAGAGCGGAAGTATTGATCTTGTACTGGATAATACCAGCCTGAACCCGGAAATTTTTGACAGCATTCTTTATCAGGAAGAACACCTTATTCTTGCTGTGCCTGGCTCCTTTTCTGTTAATGACAGCCTTCGGGATTTTCAGCTTTCTGTTTCTGACATTCAGACAGGAAAATTTCTGGATTCGCAGGTTCCCTCTGTCCCTCTGTCACGCTTTAAAAAAGAACCTTTTATTATGCTGAAACAGGAAAATGATACTGGAAAAAGAGCTTTGGAAATCTGCCGGAAAAATCATTTTGATCCTGTCATTACCTTTGAAATGGACCAGCAGATGACCTCTTACAATGTCACCTGCTCCGGCATGGGCATTTCCTTTATTGGAGATATCATGATAACAAAGGTTACTCCGAATCCCAATGTAGTTTATTACAAGCTGCCTCTGAAGGACAACTGCCGCAATATCTGTTTTTACTGGAAAAAAGGCCGTTATCTCAGCCGGGCCATGGAAGAATTTTTAAAGATGTGTACTCAGAACAGCAACTAACCCCGTTATAGAACAGTTCCCTGAGATCTTCCGTTTCAGGGAACTGTATTTTGCCTGCCATGACCGCCGACCTGACAGTTATACAGAAAAAAGCATCTTCCAGTAAACTGAAAGATGCTCATTTAGCAGGGCTACAAGGATTCGAACCTTGAAATGACGGAGTCAGAGTCCGTTGCCTTACCGTTTGGCGATAGCCCTATGTTTTGTTTGTCGTTTCTCGCTTGCGACAAGTGGTATTATATAATAGTCTAAAAAAAAATGCAACCCCTTTTTTTAATTTTTTTTAAATTTCTTCAAAAAATTTTTCGCAGACCATTTCGCTCCCCTGGAACAGGCTTTCTTTTTATAAAGATTTATTGAAACATGCTGTTTTTTATACTATAATTTCTTTAAATCAGCAAAGTATAATAAGACAAGCAAAAAGCATTCTCAATAAAGAAGACATTATATATAAAGGAGACATTATATGAGAGCAAATAATCTCACTCTGCTCACTGATCTCTATGAACTGACCATGATGCAGGGTTACTTCAAAAACCCGACAAACCAGACCGTGATTTTTGATATGTTTTACCGTACCAATCCCTGCGGAGGCAGCTTTGCCATTACAGCCGGACTGGAGCAGATGATCGAATATATCGAAAATCTTCGTTTTACAGAAGAAGATGTGGCTTATCTTCGCAGCCTGAATATGTTTCAGGAGGATTTTCTGGAATATCTCAGCACCTTTCATTTTACAGGAGATATTTACGCGATTCCGGAAGGAACTGTTGTTTTTCCCCGGGAACCTATTGTAAAAGTAATTGCCCCTGTTATGGAAGCGCAGCTTGTAGAAACAGCGATCCTTAATATCATTAACCATCAGAGTCTTATTGCCACCAAAGCGGCAAGAGTCTGTTATGCAGCCCGCGGAGACGGAGTAATGGAATTCGGGCTTCGCCGCGCTCAGGGACCTGATGCAGGCATTTACGGCGCGCGCGCGGCTGTGATCGCCGGCTGTGTTGGAACCTCCAATGTTCTTACAGGTCAGATGTTCCATGTTCCTGTTCTTGGTACTCATGCTCACAGCTGGATCATGAGTTTTCCGGATGAATACACTGCATTTAAAACCTATGCAAAAATGTACCCTGATTCCTGCATCCTTCTGGTGGATACCTATGATGTACTGAAATCAGGTGTTCCCAATGCCATCCGTGTATTTGAGGAAATGCGAGAGGAGGGTATTCCACTGACAAAATACGGCATCCGTATTGACAGCGGCGATCTTGCCTATCTCTCCAAAGAAGCGTACAAAATGCTTGCTGCTGCCGGTTTTGATGACGCTACTATTGCAGCTTCCAGTGATCTGGACGAATATCTGATCGACAGTCTGAAAACTCAGGATGCAAAAATCAATTCCTGGGGCGTAGGAACCAATCTGATCACCAGCAAGGACAACCCGGCTTTTGGCGGAGTTTACAAGCTCGCTGCAGTAAAAGACACTGACAGTAATACTTTTATACCCAAAATCAAGCTTTCCGAAAATACAGAAAAGGTAACAAATCCCGGAGATAAAACTGTTTATCGTATTTACAGCAAAAAAACCGGAAAGATCAAGGCCGACCTGATCTGTCTGGCTGATGAGATTTTTGACCCGGAAGAAACGATGATCATCTTTGATCCGGTGGATACCTGGAAAAAGACAAAGGTTCTGGGCGGTACCTATGAGCTTCGTGAACTTCTTATCCCGGTGATCCGGGAGGGAAAACGGATTTACACCTCGCCTGAAGTTATGGAGCTTCGCAAATACTGCCAGAAGGAGCAGGAAACTCTCTGGGATGAATCCCGCCGTCTGGTCAACCCCCAGAAAGTTTATGTAGATCTTTCTCAGAAGCTCTATGATCTGAAAAAAAATCTTCTGGAGGAAATGAGCGAAAAGGCCCTTGATTAAAGGGGCATATCCCCTCCCTGCCTTTCATATCATAAAAGGTAAGGGGGGATTTTTATGGACAAAGATTACACGATTCTCATTAACAGGAAGCATCCGCTTCCTGAAGATTTTATACCGGAGCATCTGGTTGATATCGGACTGCCCTTTGATGCTGTTCCCGGAGAGCCTAAGCGTCTTCTGGAAGAAAAAACAGCCCGCTCCGCTCTTGAGCTGATCACACGCAGCCGCTCCGAGGGACTGAATCTGTACTGTATCTCCGGTTACCGTTCTTACAGGCGTCAGAAAGAACTCTTTACAGGTGATTCTTATGTGGCGCCTCCGGGCTCCAGTGAGCATCAGAGCGGTCTTGCGCTGGACATGTCCTGTCCTGCAGTACAAATGGAGCTGACTGAAGCCTTTGCAGAAACAAAAGAGGGAATCTGGCTGAATCGCCATGCCGCGCTTTTTGGTTTTATTATACGATATCCCAAAAATAAAGAACATATCACCGGTATTCCATGGGAACCCTGGCATATCCGCTATGTAACCAGATCTCTTGCCTCTTATCTTTCACTGACCGGTCTGACCCTGGAAGAATATCATATGCTTGAAAATCCGGTGGACTTTTCCAATTTAAAGTGATATACTGTGAATGTTTCGTAAATAAAAGTTTCCACTGTTGTTTACACAGTACTGTCCCGCAGGTTTTCCCACATTTTATTAAAAATCCGAAACCCTGCAGACTGAATTTTTTATGAAAATAATGTAGAACATATTTTAATTGCTGCTGCAAACAAAACCTTACTGTTCATGACCTTCACAGCAACTTGGTCAAATGCCATGTGAACTGTAACAATAAAACACTTTGCAGCTTATCTGCAGTTAACTATTTTATAACTAATCTACTTACGGAGGAAATCTATCATGTCAATGAACATCAACCACCAGCTTCCTTTACCTGATGTGCTGAAGGAACAGTATCCCTTAACGGATGAGCTCAGATCAGTAAAATCTCTGAGAGACAGCGAGATCCGCAAAATTTTTACCGGAGAGTCTGATAAATTTGTTGTTCTGGTCGGTCCCTGCTCTGCCGACAACGAAGATACTGTATGCGAATACGCAAACCGTCTCAAAAAAGTAAACGACCAGGTTTCCGATAAACTGATGATCATTCCGAGAGTCTATACCAATAAGCCCCGCACCACAGGCGACGGCTACAAAGGCATGCTCCATCAGCCGGAACCGGACAAGGCTCCTGATCTCCTGGCAGGCATCATTGCCATCCGCAAAATGCATATCCGTGTGCTGGCAGAAACCGGACTCTCTACCGCAGACGAAATGCTTTATCCTGAAAATCGCAGCTATCTGGACGATATTCTGTCTTATGAAGCTATCGGCGCCCGCTCTGTAGAAAACCAGCAGCACCGCCTTACTGCAAGTGGAATGGATATCCCTGTGGGAATGAAAAATCCTACCAGCGGAGATCTTTCTGTTATGTTAAACTCCGTTACCGCTGCCCAGCATTCCCACCATTTTATTTACCGGGGATTTGATGTTGCTACCAGCGGAAACGAGCTTGCCCACACCATCCTCAGAGGCGGCGTAAATAAATTCGGCCAGACTCAGCCAAATTATCACTATGAAGAGCTTGTACGCCTTGCAGAATTATATAATCAGTGGAATCTCAAAAATCCGGCTGTTATTGTTGACGTCAACCACTCCAACTCCGGCAAACAGTATAAAGAACAGATCCGTATTGTCAGTGAGGTTCTCCACAGCCGCAATTACAATTCCGACCTGAAAAAGCTTGTAAAGGGTGTTATGATCGAAAGCTATCTCTTAGAAGGCCGCCAGGATATCAGCGATCATATGATTCCAGGCTGCTCCATCACCGATCCCTGCCTTGGATGGGAGGATACTGAAAAGCTGATCTATGAAATTGCTGAGAAGTGCTGAGAAATCACTCTTGTACTTTCTTTTCAGATATGTTATATTGAACCCATAGAGGAAACAACCGCCCACAAGGGGGTTGACCTGTAGTATTGTTTAGCATAGAAAATGCCACCCAGACTGAAGGTATCATATCACTGGTCAAAGTTATGATATGATACCCTGAGGGTGGTTTTTCTATGCCTGTATCAGTGACAAAATAACTCTTTTTTTACTGCTCCATCTGTCTTCCCAGAAATCCTGCCGCTGTCTGTACCAGCATTTTCTCCGGGGTTCCAAACATATCCTTTTCACTTTTGCCAATAAGAATAACTGCTCCTATGGCGTCTCCGGCGCAAATGATCGGCTGAATGATCTGCGCATATAAAATTTCTTTCTGACTGTCTGTAACAGGAACTTTTCCTTTTTCTCCAGGATTAAAACACTTGCCTTCCCTATCCGCAATAACTTTCTCCAGAGGCCGGCTGATCTCTTTTCCTGCAATTTCTCTGCTTCCATGTCCCGCAGCCGCCACAACCTGATCGTGATCGGTAATGCAGACAAGAACTCCTGTTGTCTGTGCCAGAGCCTCTGCATACTCTCTGGCAAACGTACTGAGTTCACCAATAGGAGAATACTTTTTCAGGATGATCTCTCCCTCTCTGTCTGTAAAAATTTCCAGTGGAGTTCCTTCTTTTATTCTTAATGTTCTGCGTATTTCCTTAGGTATCACCACTCTGCCCAGGTCATCTATACGCCTTACGATTCCCGTAGCTTTCATATAAAATCCTCCGTTTACTGTACTTTCCGATTCTGGAAATAGTATCTGTAAATGGAGGATTTTTATGCATTTACTCTAATGTAATTTCTTTTTCTATCATCTTTCCACGATCCAGCTGATGACGGAGCTTTCGATTTTCTACTGTATCAAATATAATAGAAAAATCATAGTCCTCCGGATAAAGTTTTTCTGCTGCAACCACAAGCTTCACTCTTTTGTGATTAATATAAATCTTCTTGCCCGGAAGCTGAACTCTTAAAACGCCCTTTTCATTTTCCGGCTGGCAGACAATACCGATTTTTTTATCCGGCAGGATCATAACACTGTCCCCGGGATGAAACTTTGCTTTTGCTGTGGACAAAATATTTTTCTGCTTTTGAATACCTTCTGTACGTTCTTTTTTTAACTGATTTCCCGATGTCAGGTTTCTGAGATCCTCAGGAAGCTCATCCTTTCCATATGCAGCCATAGCGGCATTTTTAATCATATGCTCCGGCATTCCCATTTTTCCTGCAATATAAAAAGCGCAGCTTTCTCCTGCCTCACCGATCACCAGCTGATATTCCGGCTTCAGGGTTTCCCGGTTAAAAGTCATTCTGGCATTCTGAATGCCTTCTGTCCGATCTGCATACTGTTTTACCTCCGGATAATGCGTTGTTACCAGAAAAAGCGCTCCACTGTTTCTCAGTTCTTCCAGAATTGCAACTGCAATTCCCATTCCCTCGGCCGGATCTGTACCCGATCCCAGTTCATCCATGATCACCAGGCTTTCCCTTCCGGCTTTTTTCAGTATGTCCAGAACATTGGCTATATGAGCAGAAAATGTAGAAAGATTTTCTGACAGATTCTGTCCGTCCCCGATATCACAGAGGAAATTACTGTTCATACAGATTTCTGCCTGTCTGCAGGTTACGTGAAGCCCAGACTGAGCCATCATACAGTTCAGAGCTACTGTTTTCAAGGCCACGGTTTTTCCGCCTGTATTCGGTCCCGTGATCACAATTCCATTCACTCCGTTTCCAACAGAAAACTGCAGGGGAACGCAGATATTTTTATCCATAAGGGGATGCCGTCCGTCCTTGATTACGATCCGCCTCTCTGTATTGATAACCGGCTCTGTGCCGTCATACTCCAGACTGAGCTTTGCTTTGGAAAAAATAAAATCCATTTTTTCTATCATGCACAGATCCTGTTCAATTACTTCTTTCTGCTGATAAAGCATATCCGTAAGTGCATAAAGAATCCGGCGTACCTCATTTTCTTCCTCAATGTAAAGAAGCTGAAGTGCATCATAGTGGCGGGCTGCTGCTGTCGGCTCTATAAATACTGTACTTCCGGTTGCGGAACGATCGATAACATTTCCCTTGATCCTGCTTTTAAACTCTGATTTTACCGGAATGCAGATATGCCCATTTCGCAAAGTGCTGAAGCTGTCTGCCATACAGGATTTGTTTGCCCGGAGCGCATTGTCTGCCTTTTCTCTCATGGTTCGTTCTTCTTTTTCAATGTCCTGTCTGCAGGATTTTAACGTACGTGATGCTCCGTCGCATACCTGACCGCCCCGGATCTGCTGGCTGATGGCCTCCCTGATATCCTCAAAGCTATATAGATTTTCCTCATAAAATGCCAGAGGAATATGATAGTTTTTTCCCTGGCAGAGATATTTTTTCATCCGCTCTACTGCCACAAGAGCTTTTTCTGCTTCCTCAAGCTGTTCCGGTGTAAGACAGCCACCTGTTTCCGCAATATGCATCCATTCCCGGATATTACTCATGGCTGCCAGCGGAGGCTGTCCGAACTTTTCTATCATATTCTTTGCTTCAGAGGTTTCTCTCAGCCGGGCAGCAACCTCTCTTTCTGACATCATTGGCTCTGTTTTTTCAATTTCTGTTCTGGCACTTTCTGTCAGCGCAAAAGTTTTCCAGGTTTCTTTTATTTTATCAAATTCTAAAATATGTTCTGTTTTTATCACGATAATCGGTTCTCCTTAATTATGAAAGCTTTATAAATCAAAAAATACCCTGTGTAAAGACTGAGCAATTCAGGATGTCTGCACGATGCGTAGATATTTAAAACGTGCTAAAAGCGTATACAAAAACGCAGTCTCTGCCTGTACTGACAAAAACTGCGTCTGAATTTCTTTTATCAGAAATAAATTTTGTGTATAAAAATCTCTCCGGAAATATACTCCGGACTGTGCATACAAAATTTATCTGAAAATCCATATGTTCCGTATATCTGCTGTCAGCAGGCAAAAACAACCGGTATCCTGAATACCGAAAAAAGGGTACACAAATAAAACACGTTCTGCGTGTATCCTTTTTCTATGCAATTGTTTATCAGTCTTTACAAGACACTGCCGACATCAACATACCTGCCTTCATAATTATTTAACTCTGGCTATTATACAAAATCTGAAAAACAATGTCAATCCATTATAAACATCTTGTAATGCTCATTTTTTCCAGCTTCCAGATTCCTCCCCTGAATCCTTCCGCCTCTATTTTCAGCCTGTGCTTTGTTCCTTTTCCATAAAATCTTACGGAGAAAACCACTTCTCCTTCATTCACATAAATTTCTGCTGCAGAGGTATCTGCAAGTATTCGAATACTCCTCAATTCTTCAATACAGGCTTTTCTTGTTCGGCGGCCTGCCCCTGCCTGCTGATCCATTTCCAGAACCAGAATTCCGTCCCTGTATTCCAGCTTAAAAATATCTGCAAGAACTACTTTCGCAGGGCCTTTCTGAACCTGAAGTTCCAGATCAAACGCGCCGTCTGTCTCTGTTTCTCTGTCTGCGTCACAAAGCTTTTTTTTCCAGCGCCGAAGATTCATCAGCTCTTCTACAGGATACTGATATACTTTTCCGTTACAGTATTTCAGTTCTCTTGGAACTGTCAGACAATGCTGCCATCCTTCCTCCAGCGTATTATTTACATACTCTTCTTCCGCATCCGGCATTCCCATCCAGCCAATCAGTATTCTTCTTCCTTTTTTATCCACAAAAGTCTGAGGCGCATAAAAATCAAAGCCCATATCCCATTCCCGGAAATCTTCTTTGAATACTTTGCCGTCTCTTAAAATAAAATATCCGGAAAGGTAGATATTCTGATAACGGTATTCCTCTCGTTCCACACCCTGAGGCGATACAGAAAGGATTTCATTCCCACTCAGTTCAAACATGTCCGGACATTCCCACATGTAGCCAAATTTTTCTTCTGTGGTAAGTTCCCCGTCCAGATTCCACTGTTTCAGATCCCGGGAAGAATAAAGTAAAACAGCTCCGTGATCATCCTTCCTTCTTCCCCCAAGAACCATTCTGTATCTGTCGCCTTCCTTCCATACCTTGGGATCACGGATATGACAGGTGTAATCCTCAGGATACTGAGTACAGGGAATCACATTTTCCTTTATCCCAAACTCTATGCCGTCCTTACTTTCCACATGAAGCGTATTAGCGCAGCGTCCGTTGTTAATATAATCATAATCCCCGTCCAGCTTTACGTTTCCTGTATAAAATAAATGCAGAGTTTCTTCTTCTGCCAAAGCAGAACCGGAATAGACACCATGGCAGTCTGCCGGACTGTCAGGATAAAGGGAAACACCTTCATATGTCCAGTTGATAAGATCCTCACTGGAGTAATGTCCCCAGAATTTCAGCCCGCCCTTTACCTCAAAAGGAGAATACTGAAAAAATACGTGATATCTGCCCTGATACCAGCTGAGGCCATTGGGATCATTCAGCCAGCCGCATGGGGGCATCAGATGATGCGTAAGCCGGTATGGCTTACTGACCATCTCTGCCCAGTGGGTTTCTTCAATTTTTCTGATTTCGTCTGTAAAAACCTTTGTTAATGCACTCATGATCCTTTTATCTCCAGTACCGCATCCTGCTTTGTTACATTTCCTGTTTTTAAAATTCTTATTTCCTGATAATCATCTGAATTTGTTACGATCATTGGCGTTGTCACATCATAGCCAGCCTCTTTGATTTTTTCCATATCAAATGTTAGCATAACCTGTCCGGTCCTTACACGATCTCCCTCTGTTACATGTGAGGTATAAAATTTTCCGCCAAGCTCTACTGTATTAATTCCAACATGGATCAAAATTTCCACTCCATGATCTGCTTTCAGTCCTATAGCGTGTCTGGTAGCAAAAACAGTTTCCACAACAGCGTCGCACGGCGCTGTTACTTCTCCTTTTTTGGGAATAATGGCAATTCCCTTTCCCAAAACCTCTGCTGCAAAGGTTTCATCTTTTACTTCACTCATCGGAATGGCCTCGCCCTCCATATGACTGTCCAGAAGAATTTCTCCCGTTACGGATTCCTGGATTTCCAATTTTTCAGCCTCAGCTTTTTCTCCCTGAGTTTTTTCCTTTTCCGCTTCCTGACAGGTTTCGGAAACAGAATCCTTATATCCAAACATCCATGTAAGAACAAAAGCCACTCCTATGGAAATCGCCATCATCAGAAGATAAGACAAAGGCTGATTCAGACAAAGAAGAATACCGAAAATACCGGTAACTCCTGTTCCGGTTGCCCCCAGTGCTGTTACAGAGGCAAATAAAGCGCCGCATGCGCCTCCGATACATGCCATAACAAAGGGCTTTCCAAAGCGGAGATTTACACCAAAAATCGCAGGTTCTGTGATTCCCATACATGCGCTGAGCGCAGACGGAACTGCCATAGACTTAATTTTCTGATCTTTTGTTTTCAATGCTACCGCCAGCGCTGCTCCGCCCTGTGCCAGATTTGCCGCGGAAGCAAGTGGCAGCCAGAAAGTCATTCCAAATTTTGCAATCTGTCCAAGGTCAATGATTGTGTACATATGATGAACGCCTGCCACAACTGTAGGCGCATAAAAAGCTCCCATAATAAAGCTTCCGATTCCAAAAGGAAGTGCGATCAGATACTGTATACCATCCAGAAGTCCGTTTTCAATGGTTACAAAAATCGGGCCTATAATAGATAAGGTCAGATATCCTGTTACAAAAACACTTACCAGAGGTGTCACAAAAAGATCCAGCATTGCAGGAACTATTTTATGAAGCTTTTTCTCAATCTGAGCCAGTACCCATACTGCGATCACAACAGGGATCACATGACCCTGATATCCAACCATGTCAATAGAGTAAAGCCCGAACCACACTTTCTGGGTTGCCTGAACACCTTCTGTAGCAACTGTCCATGCATTCTGAAGATTCGGATGAATCATGATCATTCCAATTACTGCTGCCAGATATGGATTTGCTCCAAAGACCTTTCCGGCGCTGTAAGCAATCAGAATAGGCAGAAAAGTATAGGCAGTATTGCTGAACAGCTGTGCAAACGTATAAATAGAACCACTGGTATCAATATTCAGATATCCGTTATTGACCATAAAGTTAAGGGCTTCCATAATGCCCATAAGGAAACCGCTTGCAACAATGGCGGGAATAATAGGAACAAAGATATCTCCCAGAGTCTTTATCAGTCTCTGAAATGGATTCGCTCTGGAAGCAGCCACCTGCTTCAGCTCCTCCTTGCTGCTTTCAGAAATTCCTGCAATCTGGATAAACTCATCATAAACCTTATTTACAACTCCTGTACCCAGAATGATCTGCATTTGTCCCTGTGCAAAAAATACGCCTTTTACTCCATTGATATTTTCTACTGCATCCTTATCTGCTTTTTCATTGTCTGCAATTACAAGCCGGAGACGGGTAGCGCAGTGAGCTGCTGAAATAATGTTTTCCTTTTTTCCTACATGCTCATAAATTTCCCGGGCCGTTTTTCTGTAGTCCATAACTTCCTCCTTTTTATTATGTTATCGTTTCCATATAAATCTCTTTATATTCTGTCAATTTTTTCTGTTTTATATACGTTTATTATATGGAATCGTTCTCACATCTTGTTTTTATTATATTCCTGTATTCTCTGATTGTAAAGCCGTAAAAACCAATAAATCTCCATGACAAAAATTGTATATAATCACCAAAATATCCGTTCTTTTCCCGGTAAAAAACAAAATGAAGCGCTTTTATTGACCGGAAAAGTCCGTACAAAATATGCTGCTTTCCTGGCAAATAAAAGCAGGAAGATCTGGCTTTGTTTACCCAGACTCTCCCTGCTTTTGAGAATTTTCTTACATCATTCAGTTTTCTCTATGTGAATTTCTGAGAACGATTTCACATCCCATTTTAATTTCTTTTCTGATTCCTTCTTCGTTTTCCATCAGATCTGCAAGCATAGATGCTGCCTCCATACCGCTTGTTTTATAAAAAAAATGTACAGTTGTCAGCTTTGGTTCAATTATTTTGCCAAAAGAACTGTCTCCAATTCCCACAACCTGTATATCCTGCGGAATTCTCAGTCCCAGTTCCTTTATACAGGTAATTGCCCCCACAGCCATTGTATCTGTGGCGCAGATCAGAGAATCAATAAGAGGGGTCTGCTGCAAAAGCTCTTTTGCACACTCATATCCTGATTCCATGGTAAAATTGCCGATTTTCATTCGCTCGGGCACAACAGGAACCTTTTTCTTATGAAGAGCAGCCTCAAATCCTTTGCGCCGTTTTGCTCCAACTGCTTCGTCTCTGTCTGTAACCCCGATATATGCCGCGTTCTGACCTTTTTCCAGAAGTTTTTCTGTTATCATATAAGAAGCATAATAATCATCCTGATAAACGCAGGGATATCCCTCCAGCCACTGTCCCAGAATTACAATGGGAACTTTGTATTCCTTCAGCATCTGTTTATGCTTTCTGGTAAACATGGTGGCAATAAAAATCACTCCGTCCACCTGATTGTCCCTGAAAAGAGACAGAGACTTCAGTTCCTCCTCAATATCATTATTTGTATTTGCAAGAATGATCTGATACCCTCTTTTTGCAAGAACATCACTGATTCCTGCTACCTCGCGGCTGATCGTGTCTGAATTGATTTTAGGCAGTACAACTCCTACCAGCTTTGTTTTCTTTGTACGAAGCATCTGCGCCTGAGTTGACGGCTGATACCCTGTCTCCTCAATCACTTTCCTGATTTTTTCCTTTTTTTCTTCGCTGACATAACCGTTGTTCAGATATCTGGATACTGTTGTTCTGGATACTCCGGCAAGCCAGGCAATCTCATTAATATTCATGATACCTCCCGTACCTTTCGCCCGTCTTTACAAAACATCATCTGAAATATACGGACTTTTCCTTTATTTTATCATTCTATCAAATTGCCTTTATCATTACCACCCTGATTTTTTCTGTATTCTTTCTATAGTTACTGTCAAGTAATCGTTGACACTTTTTTCATACACCTTCTCTTTACACTGTCAGCACGAATGACAACATCTGCGACACTCTACGTTTCCTACACGGTTCGTGTATCTATTATCCGCCATTCGCAAAATCTCTCCTTCAGATCAAACACTCTGCTCAGTGACGGAAATTAACTCCAACCGCCTTACGAAAGCCTCGTCTTTATCTGGTAAATCTTCTGCTTTGATTAAAAAAGAACGTAAAAACGATTCTGTCCGGGCTATACTATATTCCATGAAACTTACTTTGATAATCAAAAAATATTAAAATTCTGTAAAATCCCTTTACTTTTATGTATGTTTGTAATATAGTTGTCATATGCTTAATATGTAGTTTTAAATACTACTTCTTAAAACATCTAGGTTATACTTAAATCAGGAGGCGATTTACATGAAATTGAAACTGAAAGATCCATGGAGCGCTATCACCCACGGCATAGCCGTACTTCTTGCGGCAGCGGGAGCGGCTCCGCTTCTCATAAAAGCAGCGCGGACTGAAGATACTCTGCACATTACTGCTCTTGCAGTATTTATACTGACAATGATCCTTCTCTATACAGCAAGTACCGTTTATCACTCTGTAGACTCCTCAGAAAAAGTAAACCGCAGACTTCGCAAAATAGATCATATGATGATTTTTATTATGATCGCCGGAAGCTATACACCTGTATGTCTCATTGCACTTCACAATAAGATCGGCTATATTCTCTGCGGTCTTGTATGGACAATAGCCATTGTGGGAATCCTTCTGAAAGCACTGTGGATCAACTGTCCGAAATGGGTTTCCTCTGTTCTGTACATTGGAATGGGATGGCTCTGTGTCCTTGCTTTTGTGCCAATCTTCCATGCGCTTCCCAGAGCAGGCTTTAACTGGCTTCTGGCCGGAGGAATCATTTATACCATTGGCGGTATTATTTATGGATTAAAGCTTCCGATCTTCAATGCCCGACATAAAAACTTTGGTTCTCATGAAATCTTTCATGTGTTTATTATGCTTGGAAGCGCCTGCCATTTTATTGTAATGTATTTCTTTATTGCCACCATGCCAATATAAACCCCATAGCCATTTGTCTGACAGACAGCTTTTATCAGACAAATGGCTGTTTTTATTACGGCATATCCCGTTTAAGACATCTGCACATCGTGCAGATATCTTAAATACCTTTGGCCGCTTTCTTGCCTTGCTTATCTTATACACAATATCATTTCTAAAAATTTCTCAAAGCATCTTTCTGCTTTCTGGTAAGCTTTTTTATTTCGCATTCGCGTCTCATGGCCTCTTCTCTGGTAGCAAAACCCTCATAATATGCAAGGTGTACCGGACGCTTTGCCTTTGTATATTTAGCCCCGTCTTTTCCCTCATTGTGAGCCTTCAGACGTTTTTCCAGAGAGTTTGTCCACCCTGTATAAAGGCTTCCGTCTGCACACTGCACCATATATGTGTAATTCATTTTTTCACTCCATCCAGGTATATGTAAAGGATAACTGTCGCTCTATTCCAACAGTCATCCCCGAATCTATATAAAAGCAGCCGGCCGGACAAAGTATATCACAGAAAGATAAAAAGCAGGTAGGAGAACTGCCGACTGCGGATTTTTGTTCCCACCTGCTTTTATTATACGTTGTTTCTTATTTTTTGTGAACAGTTCCATAGAAAACAGAACAGTATCTCTTATTTTTATTCTGGAAGATAGGCGATCGGATCAACCGGTTCTCCGTCCTTTTTCATTGCAAAATAAAGATTACTTCCTTCTTCACTGTAATACTTGGTAGGAGCTGCAATATAGCCGATTACAGTACCTTTATCCACTGTGGCTCCCTCTTCTACTGCAAGGTCTTTAAGCTGCCCGTATACGGCCTGATAGCCGCTTCCTATTTCCATTGTCACTGTTGTTCCTGTCTGTGCATTTTCTTCGATCGAATATACTGTTCCGGGCACAGAAGCCAGCACCGGAGCCCCCTCAGCCGCCTGCACTGCAATAGCAGGACTTAATTTATACTGGTCGAGAGTTGGAAAATATACAGTCTGATCCATATTATAATCAAGCAGGATATTTCCATTTACCGGCCATTCCATTTGTGTTTCTTCCGAAAAATTCAGTACCGGGGCTTCTACTGCGCCTGCCGCTGCATCTGTTACTGTATTTTCTTCTGATTGAGCAAAAGTTCCATCCTCCGGCTGCTGACCGTTTTCCTCCACAGCGGTTTCTTCCTGTAAAGGCTCTTCCTCATTTCCGTTAGCTCCGTCTTCCATTTCTGTTCCTGCCAGATCTCCGGATGTATTTTCCATATCCGCTTCTACCTCAGTAGTTCCCACATCTACCATGGGTTCTTCCTCTGTACTTTGTTCCATTTCCACAAATTCCTGTTCTTCCTGGATATTTTCCTCTGGTTTTGATGTACCAAGCTGATAAGCTCCAATTCCGGCTGCAGCCAGAACTGCTAAAAGGGCTGTGTTTGTGGCATACTTTACAATTCTGTTTTTTGTCATATTCCTTTCACCTCTGCTTATAATCATTTCTGTATTTATATGGTGTCCAGAATACCTGAGTCTATTCACTTTTAGTGGTTATAAATGAACAAATATCCAATATCACATAATACAGACAAAAAAGAAGCGTCTGTCTCCATACCTCAACGGTATCTATAATACTTTTGTAAATTTTAATCATTGACAGATCTTTCATTTACCCATTTATCTGTCAATGATTAAATACAGAATTTCGTACAATAGAATCTGCAGCCAACACCAAGGGCTTCCTTTCCTGTGTACATACAGCACACAGAGAAAAGCAGGCGACAGCTTTCAGTATATGAACATTTGCCGTTATTCCCGGAATTTTATTCTTCATATGCAGCAACTTCCATTGCAGGAAAATATGTTTCCAGAATTTCTTTCCAGTTTTTTCCCTCCCTGGCAAGCTGATTTCCTCCATATTGGGAAAATCCCAGTCCGTGTCCTCTTCCTTTACAGAGGAACCGAAACTCTCCCCCCACCTTCTGAATACTAAAATCCGAAGAGGAAAGTCCCATTCCCTGTGCAAAGGCCTCTCCCTCCAAAATATCCTCATCTGCCAGAAGGCTTACCACATGCCCGCTGGCGTCTCTTTGCTCTATATTCAATTCAGAAGGCATTTGCTGTTCCGGTATATATGTACTGTTTAAATAAAATGGAGAATTTTTATCTCCGCTGCTGTCTACAGATTTCAGATAAGAATATTCTTGGTCATGAAAGGCCTGTGTTCCATCCCTTGTCTGACCGTTGCTGATCTCATGATAGGGAACAAGTTTCAGTTCACCCTCTGATATCAGCACCTGCCCCCGGGTCTCTTCAGCCGCTTTTTCATAGATTTTTTCCGGAAAAAAACACGCAGTTTTTTCTTTTTTTATTTCTCCGCTGATCTCTCCCAGCACATCGGAAATATTTTTCTCCTGAATCTTCCTGAAAAAATTTGTTCTGGCTATAACCGCCTGTGCCTTTACTGCTTCTTTTTCATAATCATCCGGAATCTGCAGGGAAAGAATAAGAGGAATATATTCTTCCGGTTGGGGAGTTCTGTTTATAATTGCAGCCTCCACTCCATTGACTGCCATGACTCCAATATAGGGTACAAAAAATAACATCAGAAAACCGGGAATCCAAAACCTTTCTCTTTTCTTCATATATTTTCCCATATGTACTTTGTCTTAATATATGTCTCTTTGTAATGTTTTATAAGCAGTCACTTTATAAAAAGTTCTTTCTTTCCTGATAAATCACAGAATCCGGTTAATACAAGATTGTTTGTCTGTAACATACTGTAACCATATTGTTATTTCATCATTTATTGGACGGTTTTCCATTCAGTTCCGCTTATCAATCCAGATGCAGACTGCATGGACACATGCATCAATTCTGGCTGGCAGATATTCTGACCGTGTGATCAGAATATCAAAAAGTATCATCCGGTTGTGGCACAAAAACTCCTGTCCGGATTATAAAAAACCAGACAGGAGTAAATAGATTTTTATTTCAATCACACAACCCGAAGCTTCCGGAATGTCAAGTTACCGTTTTATTCAGGAACTAAATGAAACAACATCTTCTTTTTTCGTTCCAAATCCTTATTTTCACTGGAAGATTTACTATTATATAGTCTGTCACCGGGTCCCTGAAGCCAGTAAAAGACCCTCTTCAGAAATAAATGATATTGGCTTTTATTTATACTATTCCCTGTATAAGATAATTCATCAGCTACAGAGCTTGTCATTTCAGTACACACGCTGCCGGTCTGCTCTTTATTGTTTCCATATATTCTGTTTTCTTCTATTTTCGGATAAATTGACGCATTTTTTTCTTTCAGTATGTTCTCAAATATACTTCCGGAAAACACTTTCATTCCAAAACAGATTACAGCAGCAACTATCTTACAGAAAAATTCTTTTAATCCTCTCATAATAGCCCTCCTTATTCTGATGCCTGTCCCAGCAGGACTGCGCCTTCCCTGCTATGTTTCAGGTACTATAACTCTATGCAGGGTATTTAGAAATATAGAACCACAAAATTTGATTTTTTATTATAGTCCCTAGAAAAATGGACTCTGTATTTTACAAAATCCCAGTACAAAAGCGTATAATAACCACATTATTATAAAAACAGGAGGATTTTTCCATGTATAAGAAAAAACTGATACTTAGCGCAGCAATACTTACTCTCATCTCATTTTCAGCATTAGGATGTTCCAGTACAAAATCTTCTGCACCGTCTGATACAAAAGCCTCTTCTGATACATCCTCTGTATCGCCTGCAGTCTCACCTACATCAGCTCCTTCAAAAACATCTTCTGATGCAGAAAATAAGGATAAACTTACCAATAAAGAGGATGATAATGTAAAAGAAGAATCTGATGATGAAGAATATTATGACACTTCAGAGGAAGATAATTATGATAATGAAAATGCTTCCACTTCATTCTCTAAGGATTCTGCCGAAGAAAACGATATGGATGTTCCAGAATACGATCCGGCTAAAACTAATCCTGAAGAGGAGGGATGGGCCGAATTTGAAGATAAATATTGAATAATTGAAATTGGAAGCTTTTTTAAGATAAAAAACCTTCAAGAAAATACTTGAAGGTTTTTCATGAGGCATCGGGGATTCGAACCCCGGACAACTTGATTAAAAGTCAAGTGCTCTACCGACTGAGCTAAT